>Ga0265342_10004039_pt1 | contig 11719 bp, 9 predicted proteins | sample 4CB327metaG_FD_203125 | JGI IMG/M metagenome (GOLD analysis project Ga0265342, IMG submission 203125) | Rhizosphere microbial communities from Carex aquatilis grown in University of Washington, Seatle, WA, United States - 4-CB3-27 metaG | ecosystem: Host-associated > Plants > Roots > Rhizosphere...
CGCCGACGAGCTGATCAAGGAGGCGATGAGTTGAGTTTTTCTCCCGTTCATTCCCGCGAAAGCGGGAATCCAGAACTGACTGGGTCCCCGCTTTCGCGGGGACGAACGGATCATGCTGTCGTCGTCGCTGGAACTTCGCTCGTCGCCGACCCCGCCGGAGCGCTGTACTGGCCGGAGCACGGCCTGCTCGCCATTGCCGACCTGCATCTGGAGAAGGGCTCGAGCTTCGCCGCGCGCGGCCAGTTGCTGCCGCCCTACGACACCGCGGTCACGCTCGCCAGGCTGACGCAACTGGTGATGCGCTATGCGCCGCGCGTGGTCGTCGCGCTCGGCGACAATTTCCATGACGGCGGCGGGCCGGCGCGCATGCTGGACGAAGACCGCGCGGCGCTCGTTGCGCTTCAGCGCGGGCGCGAGTGGATCTGGATCACCGGCAACCACGATCCGGAGCCGGCCGACGGCATCGGCGGCGCGTTCCACGCCTGCTTCACGCTCGGCGCGCTGACGTTCCGGCATCTGCCAGGCAGCGGCGTCGGCGAAATCTGCGGCCACCTGCATCCGTCGGCGCGCATCGCGCATCGCGGCCGCTCGGTGCGCCGCCGCTGCTTCGCCGCCGATGAAACGCGTCTCGTGATGCCCGCCTTCGGCGCCTTCACCGGCGGCCTCAACATCCGCGACGCGGCCTTCGCCGACCTGTTCGGCACGGTCAAGTTCACCGCGCACATGCTCGGCGACGATCGGCTCTATGCCTTCAGCGCCAGGCGCTGTCTGCCGGATTGATCAGGCCGCCCGGCTCGGCCGTACGCTGTTGCAGAAATCGGCGATCAATTCCGCGACCTTGCGCGCCGCCGGGCTCGCGCTCTCCGACACCACCAGCGCGATCTCCGTCATGTCGATCGGCGCAAAGCCGTCCGTCTCGACGATGCGGTGCTCCGGCGTGACGGCGAGGTCGGGCAATATGGTGACGCCGAGGCCGACCGCGACAGCCGCCTGAATGCCGGACAGGTTCGGGCTGGTATAGGCGATGTGCCAGGTGCGGCCCGCCGCCTCGAGCGCATGGATCAGTCGATTGCGATAGAGGCAGCCCTGCTCGGCGACGGCGATCGGCACCGGATTGCGCGTCATGTCGACCGGATGCCGCCGGCTCGTCACCCATTGCAGCCGCTCCGGCCATGCGGCGAGGCTGGCGCCGGCGCCGATATTGCGCTTCACCAGCGCCACGTCGAGTTCGCCGCGCTCCAGCGATGCGCGCAGCGTGGCGCTCAGGCCTGAGCGCACGTCGAGCCGCAAGGTCGGTCGCCCGCGCACGTAGTCCGACAGGAGTTCGACCAGCCGATAGGCGGCGAAGTCCTCCGGCAGACCGATTCGCACCACGCCGTCGACCACCGGCCGCGCCACCACGTCGCGCGCCTCCTGCTCGAGCGCGAGGATGCGGCGCGCATAAGTGAGCAGCCGCTCGCCTTCCTCGGTCGGCGTCGCCCGCTTGCCGTCGCGCGCCAGGAGCGGCTTGCCGACCGAATCCTCCAGCCGCTTGATCTGCTGGCTGACGGTCGACTGGGTGCGGTGGACCCGCTCGCCAGCGCGGGTGAAGCCGCCGGCGTCGACCACCGAGACGAAACTGCGCAGAAGCTCGATATCCAGCATGAGCGGCACCATTCAGAAATCCACTGATCTGAATTCTACCATTTAATTTCCAAATAGAAAGAGGCGGGACTACCTGTCGGGGCGGAAAGGAAATCCGCCCATGTCCCAGTTCGCTCTGTCCGCCGCCCCGCCGCTGACCACCAGCCGGGTCCGCCTTGGTCTGATGGTTCTGGCGTTCTGCCTGCTATGGAGTTCGGCCTTCGCTGTCGGGAAAATGGCTATCGCCGATTGCCCGCCGCTCGTCTTCCTCACGGTGCGCTTCCTTGCCGCCGGCGTGCTGATGCTCGGCATTGCCGTTCTCAGCGGTGTGCCGTGGACCCTGTCGAAGCGCGACGTCGCGGTGTTCGCCGCGCTCGGCGTTGCCAACCAGGCGCTCTATCTCAGCATCGGCTTCATCGGATTGAAGACCGTGTCGGCAGGGCTCGCAGCCCTGATCATCAGCGCCAATCCGATCGTCGCCGCCGTGTTCGCCGTCTTCCTGCTCGGCGAGCGCATGAGCGCGCGCAAGGTGCTCGGTCTCCTGCTCGGCCTCGCCGGCGTCGCGTTCGTGGTCCGGAGCCGGCTCATTTTGGGCACCGACCAGTTCGGCGGCATTGTGCTCTGCCTGATCGCGCTGCTGTCGTTCGTCGTCGGCACGATCCTGTTCAAGCTGTTCGCGCCGAAGCAGGGCCTGTGGATCGGCAACGGCGTGCAGAGCCTCGCCGCCGGCATCGCGACGCTGCCGTTCGCCGCCGGCTTCGAGAGCATCAGTGACGTCGTGCCAACGACGCGGCTCATCCTCGCTTTCGCCTACAGCGTGGTGATCGTCTCGGTGTTCGCCTATCTGCTCTGGTTCCGTATTCTCCAGGTCAGCGGCGCCACGGCGGCGAGCAGCTATCACTTCCTCATCCCGCCGCTCGGCATGCTGTTCGGCTGGCTGCTGCTCGGCGAGCACCTCGAGCCCGCCGATCTCGTCGGCATCTTGCCGGTGGCGCTCGGCATCTATCTCGTCACCCGCCCCACCCGCGGCTGAAAAGGAGAACGACCATGAACGCTCCGCGCTTCACCTTGATCGGCGGCCCCACCGCGCTCATCGAGATCGCCGGCTTCCGCCTCGTCACCGATCCGACCTTCGACGAGCCGGGCGAATACAAATTGCCGCATGTCGTACTGAAGAAGACCGGCCGTCCGGCGCTCAACGTCGCCGATGTCGGCGCGATCGATGCGGTGCTGCTCAGCCACGACCAGCACGCGGACAATCTCGATCATGGCGGCCGTCATTTCCTGCCGACCGCCGGCCGCGTGCTGACCACCGAAGCCGGCGCCAGGCGTCTTGGCGGCAACGCGCAGGGGCTCGCGCCATGGCAGTCGGTGGAATTGACGAAGGATGGCCGCACGCTGCGCGTCACCGCGACGCCGGCGCGGCACGGGCCCGCCGGCATCGAGCCGTTCTCCGGCGACGTCGTCGGTTTCGTGCTCGAGGCGGCCGGCACGCGGCCGATCTACGTCACCGGCGACACGGTCTGGTACGATGGCGTCGCCGAGGTGGCGCGCCGCTTCAAGGCCGGCATCGTGCTGCTGTTCGCCGGCTCGGCGCAAACGCGCGGGCCGTTCAACCTGACCATGAATGTCAACGACGCCATCGAGACGGCGCACCATTTTGCCGACGCGACGATCGTGCCGGTGCATTGCGACGGCTGGGCGCACTTCACGCAGACCTGCGCCGACCTCGCGACCTCGTTCAAGGCGCTCGGTATCGACAACCGGTTGCGTCTGCTGCAGCCGGGCGTCGCGACGGAGGTGGCGGCCTAATCGCGCCGGAAGGCAACGCTCGCCAGCCAGCCGACGGCGAGCGCCATCGACATCGTGGCCAGGCCGTAGAGCAGGCTGTTGTCCTGCGCCGCCTCGGCGACGTATTGCTCGACCCCGGCCTTGGTCACCGTGAACGAGGTCGTCGTCTGCGCCACCACCGTGCCCTTGGCGAACAGCTTCACGTCGACGCCATAGAGCCCGGTCGGCGCATTGGCCGGTACTGGCACCGAGCCGCGGAACACGCTCGGCGTCAGGAACGTCACCGCGGCGGCGGACTGGATGTAGAGATTGTGCTGCTGCTTCAGGCGAACGAACGCCTTGCGGAACGGATCGTCGGAAACCGTGTCGGCGAAGTCGGCGCCGACCCGCTGCGTCAGGATGAAGTTGTCCATGCCGACTTGCTGGCGGCGCAGGATCTCCGGCCCGGCGATCTGGCCGAACGGGCGGTTGCCGATGATCGCCAGATAGGACGGCACGCGCACGAATTCGCGGGAGTCGACGTTGACGAAGATACCGAGCACGCGCTGCTTGCGCCGCGTGCGCAGGGTCTCGCGCGGGCCGGCGACGGTGACGACGAGGTCGTAGGAGTCAGCGAGTTCCTTGCCCGGCCCCGCCTGCACGGTGCCGAACAGCACCAGGTTCTCGCCGACGAAATTGGAAGTCACGGCGACGCGTTCGTTCGATAGCGACACGACCAGCCGCTCGGCCTTCGCCGCCGCTGCTGCGAACGTCAATGCAAGGACGAGGGCGGCGCGCGCTATCATTGGCGCACCAGCCGCAACGAATAGAGATCGTCCGGCGTCGCCACCAGCTCGTAGGCGAATCGCGCGCCGACGGCGAAGACGAGCAGGCCGAGCATCAGCCGCAGCCGCTCGGGGCGCATCTTCTGCCCGGTATGGACGCCGAACTGCGCGCCGATGACGCCGCCGACCATCAGCACCAGAGCGAGGATGGCGTCGACCAGGTGGTTGGTCACGGCGTGCAGCACCGTGGCCGAAGCCATGGTGATCAACGTCAGCACCATCGAGGTGCCGATGACGGTCGCCGTCGGCACGCGCAGGAAATAGATGAGCATCGGCACCAGCAGGAAGCCGCCGCCAATGCCCATGATGGCGCCGACGAAGCCGATGATGAAGCCGATGCCCCAGACGGGAATGGCCGAGACATAGATCTTCGACCGCTTGAACCGCATCTTCAACGGCAGGCCGTGCAACCAGTTGTGGCTGCCCGGCCGGCGCAAGCTCGAGCGCATGCCGCGGCGGGCACGCAATTCGGCGCGCAGGCCCTCGTTGATCATCAGCATGCCGACCGTGGTCAGCAGCACGACGTAGGAGATGCCGATGACCAGGTCGAGCTGATCGAGCGCGCGCAGCAGCGTGAACAGCCACACGCCCGTCGCTGTGCCGATAATGCCCGCCGAGAGCAGCATCAGCGCCAAGGACACGTCGACCGCACGCCGCCGCCAATAGGTGAGCGCGCCGGTGAAGGAGGAGGCCGCGATATGGGCCGACACGCTCGCCACCGAGACCGCCGGCGGCACGCCGATGAAGATCAGCAGCGGCGTCATCAGGAAGCCGCCGCCGATGCCGAACATGCCGGAGATGAAGCCGACCGCGAGCCCCATCCCGAAGATGAGGAAGATGTTTACCGGCAGGTCGGCGATCGGCAGGTAGATTTGCAAAGCGATGGCATCCGGACGTCAGGGCCCACAACAGGCGGCCGGCGGCGCGAATGCGTGCGCCGGCCTTACGTTCGGCGAATGTGACCGATCTTGCGCGCGAATGCGAGGCCGGCGCGGCGACGCCGCGCGGAATGCTTAGCGGCGGCCGAGCTTGTAGGTGCCGAGCGCCAAGGGGCCTGACCGCGTCTTGCCGTGCGCGGCCGGCGTGGCCGCATCGTCCCACCCGCCCGGCGGCACGGCCACCGCGACGGCGTCGTGCGGCTGCGGCTTGACGACGAAGCTCTTCACCGCCCGCTGCGCGGCGGCGGCCGACGTCGCGTCCATCTGCGAGGCGACCTCGTCGCGCTTGCGCGCCGCTTCCTTGTCGCCCTGCGCGGCGGCGAGCGCGAACCACTTGTAGGAATCGGTGAGATTCTTCTCGGTGCCGAGGCCGCGCGCGGTGAGCACCCCGAGATTGTATTCGCTGTCCGAGATGCCGTAGGCCGCGGCCTTGCGGAACCACTGCACGGCGGTGGCGTAGTCGGGACGACCATCGATGCCCTCGGCATAAAGCACCGCGAGGTTATGCATTGCCTTGGCGTTGCCCTGCGTAGCGACGGCCAGATAGAAGCGCCGCGCCTGCGCGAGGTCCTTTTTCACGCCGTGGCCTTTTTCCAGCATGCTGGCATAGCGGAACTGGGCCAGCGGGATGCCCTTCGACGACGCACGCTCGTACCAGCGGGCGGCTTCTTCCGCGTTCGCCGGCACGCCGCGCCCTTCCGCGAAGCGGACGCCGATCTCGTAGGCGGCGGCGGCGTCGCCGTGCAGGGCGGCATCACGGAGCTTCGGCCCGCCGATCTCCGTCGGCAGGCGTTCGGCCACGCCGATGTTTTTCGCCGCCGGCGGAATCGATCCGGTGATGTCACTCTTGGCCGCCTGCATGTTCGGCTGCGGTGGCCCCGACAGCGCCGGCGCGGCGAGCGGGTTGGACGCGGGCGAAATCGGAGCGAGCGGCGTCGGGTCGGTCAGGATGCTGCTCGGCGCGGTCGGCGTCGGCGCCGGCGCGAGCGGGCTGAGCGCGGCCTTCGGCGGCAGGGGCGCGGCGGCATCCTCACTGGCGGCGACGGCGTGGTCCGCCGGCTTATTATCGGCCTCGGCGCCTGTCTGCGCCGGCCTGCCATGCATGAAGCTGCCGGCGATCTGCAGGCCTCCCACCGCGATGGCGACGATGCTGGCGGCGACGAAGAGCGACTTCATGCGCTTCATCAGGCCGTTCGACGCTTCGCCTTCGGCTGCCTCGTCGGTCTGCGGCTGCGGCCGCACCGGGCGGCCCCCGGCCTGCACAGCATTCTGCGCCGCGCGACGGGCGGCGGCGATGAAACTCGATGTGCCGGCGGCGGCCGGCGCCGCCATTGCCGCCGGTGCGGCAGGACGCGGCTCGTTGACGGCGATGCGCGCGCCCGCGCGCGGCCGCGGCGGACCGGAGCCCGGTTCGAGCGGCTGGTCGGGCGGCAGGTCGGGATCGATCGGGCCCTGCTTGGCCTGCGGCATCGGCTTGCGCGCCGGCGCAGGAGCAGGTTGCGGCGCGGGGGCAGGCGCCGCCATGGGCCGCGCGACCGGCATTGGCTGGGGCTGGGGCTGCGGTTCGGCCGGCAGCGGCAGATCGAGCACCGGCAGTTGTTCGGGCGCAACCGGCGGCGCCATCTCCTGCACCGCGCGCGCCATGACGCGGCCGACCGGCTGCGTCAGTTCGAGCGGCTCGGCTTCGTGGGCGCGGCGTCGGCCTTCCTCGCGGATGTCGCCTTCGATGCGCGCCAGCCGGTCGACCACAGCGGTGAGCGTGCCGTTGACCGACTCGAGCGCGTCCTGGGTGCGCGCGAGATCGTGCTTGAGCGAGTCGACGCCGACGGCGCTTTCCGCCTGCACGCGCAGCGCGTCGGTCTCGCGGTTGCTGCGCATCTCGCCCATTTGCGACAAGAGGTCGCCGAGCCCGCGCTCGATCGCCTCGAGATGGCCCATACGCGAATCCGACGCATCCAGCCGCTCGACCAGATGCACGATGCGGTCTTCGAGATGACCGGGATTGTCGCCGCGGTTCTGCTGGATCAGCTCGATCTTGTCGGTGAGCGATTGCACCAGCGCTTCCAGCCGGGGCGGCACGGCCGAACCGTTCTGCGCCCGTTCGGCGAGGGCCTGGCTGAGCGCCTCGATGCGTTCCTCGAGATGGTTGAGCGCGTCGCCGCCGCCGGCGCGGCCGAGGTCCTCGACCTTCTGGCCCAGCGAATAGACCTGCGAGGCGAGTTCGCTCACGGCGTCGTTGGAGGCGACATGGGTCGCCATCTCGCGGAGCGTGGTGATGGCGTGTTCGAGCTGCTGCAGCGTGGCCGGGTCTTTCTGCGCCACGATGAGATCGATCTTGTGCGCCAGCCCGGCGACGGCGTCGTTGAAGCCGACGAGGCTTTCCGCCGGGGTGAGTCCGCGCAGCGCGTCGCGCACCTCGGCGAGGCCATGCTCGAGGCTCGACACGGTATGCTGGTCGGCGCCGGCCTGGCGCCCTTCCGCGATGCGCTGGGTCAGACCCTGGATCTGCTTTTCAATCGTATCGATGGCGCGCCGCGGCATCGCCTCGTTGAGCGCGCGGCCGATATCGCCGAGTTCGTCGCGCAGCGCGTTGATCGCCTCCTCGACGCCCGGCTTGCGCAAGGTCTCGATCTGGTCGGTGATGCGACGGAGCTGGTCTTCGAGGCCCGAGAGGTCCTGCGTCGGCACCTGCGGCATCGCTGGCGCCGGCATCGCCGGCGGCTGTTGCTGCGGCAGCGGCGGCTGGCCATTCAACATGCGCTGGCGCGCGGCGATCTCGGCGAGCGCGCGGTCGAGGCTGGCCGGCACCGGCGGCGGCTGTATGGGCCGGCCCGGCATTTGCGGCTGCGGCCAATGCGGCGAATGCGGATGCGGCGCGAAGGCGTGCGGCCGCTGCGTCGGCGGCGCATAGGCTGCGACCGGGGCCGGATAGGCCGGTGCCAGCGGTGGCGCCATGTGCGCCGGCATCGGCGGCATCACCGGCATGGGCGGCGGCGCCGGCATCGGCACATGCTGCACGACCGGCGGCCGCGACGACACCGCGACCAGATGTTCGATGCGTTGGTCGAGGCGGCCGATCAGCTCGGACAGATGGTCGGGCTGCGGCTCGCGCGTTTCGCGGCTGCGGCGGCGCAGCGCCGGCTTCGGCGTCCCGCGCGAGAATTGCGAGATACGGCGAGTCAGATCGTCGAGCCGTTCGTGCACGCTGGAGAGATCGTCGGCGTAGGCGTCCTCGTCGTCTTCCTCATGACCGGGCGCCCGTCCGTCATTCGCCTGTTCGAGGATCACCGTGTTCAGCCATTCGCCGAGCGACATGCCGGAGCGCCGCGCCGCTTCGCGCGCGCTCTCACGGGCCTCGGGCCGAATGCCTTTCACGCTCCACGGGACGCCAAATTTCATTCTCACACCCAAGTCAGGTGGAGGAGGGCCGGGGCGACCCTCGGGGAGCCGTCACGCGTTAATATCGGGTGGATGCGGCGCGGCCCTTCAGTCCACGCGCCGACTTTTCCCGGTCACGGTAAACAAGCCCTTAAGATCGGGCCGAAGTGCCGGATTTTGGAGGATGTTTCTCGTCTTTGCCGCGGCGTGCCCGCGCTTAACGGTAGTGCAATCCGGCGCGCGCATAATGCGCACCGTCGCCTTGGAACCGGGGAATGGCGGCCGCGCTTGTCTCCGCCGCCACCGCTCGTATGGGGTTAACGAGCGGTTAACGCGCCCCGCCGCCGCCTGCCAGCCGGAGAACGTGAATGCCGACCTACAAAGCGCCCGTCGACGACGTGCTGTTTCTCGTCAACGACGTCTTCCACCTCGAGCGGTACGGCAATCTGCCCGGCTTTGCGGAAGCGACGTCCGACACGGTCGAGGCGATCCTGCGCGAGGCGGCGAAATTCTCCGAGGAGGTGCTGACGCCGCTCAACCGCGTCGGCGACACGGAAGGCTGCACGCGCCATGACGACGGCAGCGTCACCACACCGAAAGGCTTCAAGGACGCCTACAAGCAGATTGTCGAGGGGGGCTGGATCGGCATCTCGGTGCCGGAAGAGTACGGCGGCCAGGGCCTGCCGGCGACGATGACCGTGATGGTCAACGAGCTGTTCTGCTCGGCCAACATGGCCTTCGCCATGTATCCCGGCCTCACGCAGGGAGCGATCGCCGCGCTGCTCGCGCACGCCTCCGACGAATTGAAAAAGACTTATCTGCCGAAGATGACTGCGGGGACATGGACCGGCACCATGAACCTCACCGAGCCGCATTGCGGCACTGATCTCGGCCTCCTGCGCAGCAAGGCGGTGAAGCAGGCCGACGGCTCCTACAAGATCACCGGCACCAAGATCTTCATCTCCGCAGGCGAGCACGATCTCTCCGAGAACATCATCCATCTGGTGCTGGCGCGCATCGAAGGCGCGCCTGCGGGGACCAAGGGCATCTCGCTGTTCGTCGCGCCGAAGATACTCGTGAACGCGGACGGATCGCTCGGCGCGCGTAATGCCGTTAGCTGTGGCTCCATCGAAGAGAAGATGGGCATTCACGGCAACGCCACGTGCGTTATGAACTACGACGGCGCCACCGGCTGGCTGGTCGGCGAGGAGAATCGTGGCCTCAATGCCATGTTCACGATGATGAACGAGGCGCGTCTCGGCGTCGGCGTGCAGGGCCTGGCGCAGTCCGAGGTCGCCTATCAGAACGCGGCGATCTACGCGAAGGAGCGGCTGCAGGGCCGTTCGATCTCCGGCACGAAATACAAGGACAAACCGGCCGATCCGATCATCGTGCATCCCGACGTGCGCCGCGCGCTGTTGACCATGCGCGCGGTCAACGAAGCCGGGCGCGCGCTGGTCTTGTGGACGGCGCTGAAAGGTGATGTCGCGCACCGCTCCGACAACGAGAAGGAGCGGCAGGCCGCCGACGATCACATGAGCCTACTGACGCCGGTGATCAAAGGCATGCTCACCGACATGGGCTTCCAGAACACGGTGCTGGCGCAGCAGGTGTTCGGCGGCCACGGCTACATCGCCGAACACGGCATGGAGCAGTTCGTGCGCGATTCACGCATCGCCATGATCTACGAGGGCGCCAATGGCATCCAGGCGCTCGATCTCGTCGGCCGCAAGCTGGCCAAGGATGGCGGCCGCGCCATCATGGCCTTCTTCAACGAGGTGCAGGCGTTTCTCAAGGAGCGCGCCGACAGCGACGCGATGAACGTCTATCTCAAGCCGCTCGGCGCCTCGCTCGCGCACCTGCAGCAGGCGACGATGTGGTTCATGAACAACGCCATGGCCAAGCCGGACAATGCCGGCGCCGGCGCCACCGATTATCTCAATCTCTTCGGCCTCGTCGCGCTCGGCTATATGTGGGCGCGCATCGCCGAAGCGGCGCTGGCAAAGCCTGACGAAGCGGCGATGAAGGCAAAGCTCGTCACCGGCCGCTTCTTCGTCGAGCGCATGTTGCCGGAAACGGCGGCGCACCTCGCGCGCATCGAGGCGGGCGCCGGCAGCCTGATGGAACTGGCCGACGAGGCGTTCTGAACGCCATTACGCCAGCGCGCGTGCCAGTGTTTCAAGGATCAGCAAGGCATCCGCCGTGCCTTTCGCTTCGCCTTTTTCGAAGTCCTGGTCGGCAAGCCCCATCGTATTGGTGACGTGCGCGAGGCAGAGAACGCGGTTGCCGTGCCGCCGCGCGAAGGCATAGAGCGCGGCTGCTTCCATTTCGACGGCGAGCACACCCTTCGCGCGTGCAGCAGCCACTGCCTGTTCCGTCTCGCGAAACGGCGCGTCTGTGGTCCAACTCGCGCCGACATGCGCGTGCAGATCCTGTCCCGTCAATGCGTCGCGTGCGATGGCCACGAGCGCGGGGTCGGCTTCGGCGAACACCGCCGGCGCGGCGTAGTGATAGCTCGTTCCTTCGTCGCGCAATGCTCGATCGATGACGACGAAATAGGGCGGCGGCGAGATCGGATCGATTTGCCCGGCCGAGGTCAGGCTGATCAGCGTGCGGCAGCCGCACGCGAACAATTCCTCGGCGACCAGAACCGCAAATGGCGCGCCAACGGCGCAGCCAATGATGCCGGCTCTCGCGCCCGCGAGCGCGAATTCGTGCAACTCGGTGTGGTAGCAGGGCCAGACATCGGACCTTTTTGCCTCGCCACTGGCCGTGAGGCGGCGAACGATATCGCCGTCCGGGTCCAGAATGCAGAGCGACGGAACGTTGCCGGCCGCCATGCCCTTTTGACGCCGCGCTTCGCGCAACAGCGCCGCCGGCGCGAAGATCGACGGCGCATCGGCGTCCTTGTTGTCAAGGATCGGTGACGTTTCCACGGTACCTCCCGTCGCGTTATGCTGATATCGAGCGGCAGATTGAGCATGCACACAAATGGCGATGGAGAACAGCCGTGGACACGCTGCAGCGGCACGATCACTGGCAGACCGTCTTCCGCAGCAAGGGCGAGCGCGACGTCAGTTGGTTTCAGGAGCGCCCGGACGTCTCGCTCGAGATGATCGCGGCAACCGGCGTCGGCCGTGAGGCTGCGATCGTCGATATCGGCGG
>Ga0265342_10004045_pt1 | contig 11703 bp, 7 predicted proteins | sample 4CB327metaG_FD_203125 | JGI IMG/M metagenome (GOLD analysis project Ga0265342, IMG submission 203125) | Rhizosphere microbial communities from Carex aquatilis grown in University of Washington, Seatle, WA, United States - 4-CB3-27 metaG | ecosystem: Host-associated > Plants > Roots > Rhizosphere...
CAGGATCGACGCCAGCATCGCGGCCGCGCCCGGCGTGCGCGCCGTGACCGAGCTGCTCGTGACCTTCATCGGCCCGCGACGGCTGTGGGTCGTGGCGCGGGTCTCCCTCGACCCGGAGCTGAGCGGCGCCCGCGTGGAGCGCCTGCTCCGCGACACGGAGCACCGCCTGCTCGAGGAGTCCCCCTTCATCGCGCGGGTGGACATCGTTCCGCGCGGGAGTTGACCGAGCGGGAGCGCGAGCGCCCCCGGGGTCGGCTTGGCGTCGGGTCAGGCCTTGAGCTGTGGCACGACCCCCGGGTAGCCGGCGCCGAAGCTGTCGCCGGTGGGCATGCCGAGGGCGTTCCCGATGGTGGCCAGCACCAGGTTGTTGGCGACCCCGGACGCTCCACCCCAGTAGGTTCCGGTCTTGCCGGTCCAGGTGCCGAGCTTGGCCACCCGTCCGGTCTTGAGATACCCGCCCGCGCTGCCAATCAGCACGAAGGGCAGGCCGCCGACGTAGTGGGAGGCGCCCTCGTTCATGTCGGTGGTCACGCCGATGACGCTGTTGTCGAGGACCGTCCCGCCCCCCGAGTCGGTCGTGGCGTCGAGGGCCTGGGCCAAGTAGGCCACCTGGGTGTAGTACCAGTTGTCGATCTTGGTCTTGGACGGGTAGCCAGCCGCTCCCTGGTGCGCGATGCCGTGGTAGTCGCCGGATACGCCGAGGAACGGGAACGAGCCCGGACCGCTGCCCCCGTCCGCGCCCCACACCATGGACACCGCCCGCGTCAGGTCGCAGCGCAGGGCCACCGCCGTCAGGTCGAGGAAGGACTTCATGGTGGTCTGGAAGTCGGTGGCCGTGGCCGGTGTGGTGGCCTTGCAGCTGGCCGCCGTCGAGGGGGACGAGGACGACATGGCCGACAGCTGGAGCTCGAGCTGTCGGATCGACTCGAGGTGCGCGGCCACCTTGGCCTGGTCCGCCGTCCCCAGTCGACCGCTGAAGCTCTGCAGATCGCGCTGGACGTAGTCGAGCAGGCTCTTCTGTCGCAGCTGGACCGAGGCCGCCTGCGCCGGCGGCGCGGCGCTGGCGCCCTGGTTGAAGAACTGGTTGAAGAGGCGGGTGGGGGAGGTCTCGGCGGTGTTGGCGGTCCCGTCGGCGCGGTAGCTGGTGACACCCGTGTACTGTCCGGCGCCGATCATGGACAGGCTCATCACCGGGATGGGGAGGTTCACCGTCTTGGCCACGAAGTCCGAGTAGGCCTGGTCGATCGACGCGCCGGTGGCGGTCGCGAACTGACCGCTCACGTTCTTGTAGGTGCCGGTCCACAGGGACGGGTACGTGAAGTGGCCGTCGTAGTTGTGGCCGCCGTCGAGCATGATCTTCACGTCCACCCCGGCGGCGAGCAGCACCTTGGGGGCGAGCGGCGCGAGCGGCAGCAGCACCTGGCTGGCGGTGGGGTCGGTCTCGGTGGCCGGCCAGAAGTTGGTGGCCGGCATGCCGTTGGTCCAGGTGATGGTGACGATCCGCTTGGGCGCCCCGCTCGGCGTGGTGGCTCCGAGCGCGCGCTCGGCCTCGATGAGCGGGATGAAGGCCGCGCTCACGCCCATGGTCTTCAGCAGCGCCCGGCGCGAGAAGCGCCGCGCCGTCTTGGATGTCCGAATGCCGATCATTGCAATACCTCCCCCGGGCCAAGAGCTCTGTAACGGAATGTGCGTGAGGTCGCGATGCCCACCAGGAGCTCGCGGACGTCACGGGTCGCGGACTTGAACTTGGTGGCGGCCCCGGTCAGCGAGGCGGCGTCGTCGGCGGTGTCGAGGCGCCCGAGCGCGTAGCGCAGCCACTGCCGGCTGAAGCAGGTCTGCACCTCGTCGCTGGTGGCGAGGGTCGCGGCCAGGCCGCGCCCGTCGGTCAGGGTCTGGGCCTTGCCGTCCAGGGTCAAGGTGACCTGCGCGTCGACGGGCAGCCCGTTGTCGGTGGTGCGGTACTGCCCGATGCCGTCGTAGTTCTCGAACGCGAAGCCGAGCGGATCGATCATGGTGTGGCAGGCCGTCGCGCAGGGGTTGGTGGAGTGCTGCTCGAACCGCTGCCGGGTGGTGAGGCCCGGGGTGACCGGCTGGGGGTCGGGGACCACCGCGGGCGGCGGTGGGAGCTGTCGACACAGCAGCTTCTTCAGGATCACCGCGCCTCGCCGCGGGGGCAGGGAGCCGTCCCCGGCGCCGGTGAGGGCCATGAAGGCCGCGGTGGTGAGCAGGCCCGAGCGCTGGGCAGGGTTCAGGGTCACCGGCTGGAGCGCGGTGCCCGTGATCCCCGGCAGGCCGTACAGGCTGGCCAGGGACGCGTTGGCGAACGAGCTGGTCCCGGTCATCACGTCGTCGAAGCGACCCGTGCCGCTCGTCATGATGGTGCTCACGAAGCTCTGGACCTCGGCGGTCATCGAGGCCACCAGGGGATCGCCGTAGCTCGGGTAGACGGTCTTGTCCTTGGGCTTGCTGCCGAGCGTGTCGATGTCGAGCCAGTCCACGAAGAAGTCGCTGAACATGGCGCTCGCCTTCGGGTCCTTCAGCATCCGCCGGGCCTGTGCCTCGATGGTCGTGGGATCGGCGAGCCCGCCGGCCGCGGCCGCGTCGAGCAGCGTCTGATCGGGCATCGAGCCCCAGAGGAAGTACGATAGCCGGTTGGCCACCTCGTAACCTCCGAGCTTGACGATGGTGGTCCCGGCCGGCGCCGTGGGGTCGATGGTGGCGCTCCCCGGGGAGATCTCCCAGTGGTACAGGAACTCGGGTGACTGCAAGATCGCCTCGATGACGAACCCGATCGAATCGCCGAATCCGAGCCCGAGCCCGGTCGGCGTGGCCGTCTTCGCCAGGGTGTAGAGCGTCATCAGGTTCGACGTGTCCGTGGCGGTCAAGGGCCGCCGGTACATCTTGACGGCGAGCGTCTTCATGAAGGTGCTCACGCAGGCCGCATCGTTGGTGGTGGTCGCGGTGCTCGAGCACGGCAGCAGCGTCCCGAGGTGGGTCACCGCGCGGGCGGCGAGGCCCTGGGCCGCGTCGCGAAGCAAGGAGGCATCGAGGGTCGCGACATCCCCCTCGGTGTGGAACGGGAACCCGGAGGCGGGATCCTCGTCGTCGCTCGGCAGGGCGGCGGCGGTCATGGCGGTGTCGGCGAGCAGGTCGCGCACCGTGTTCAGATACTCGCGCGCGCTGAGCAGCCGCAGGGGGCGCAGGCCGGCGGAGGTCGGATCACCGGGCACCGGCGAGGCAATGGTCGCGCCCGCGCCTCCGGTCCCGACCGACGAAGGAGAATTTCCAGCACCGCCCGAGCCCGCGCCAGCGCCTGTGCCGGAGGACGATCCCGTGCCGCTGCCCGTGCCGCTGCCGCTGCCGGACGACGGCCCGCTGCCGCCCGTACCGCCGGGCGGGTTGCCCGTCCCGCTCACCGTCGCACTTCCACCGGAGCCGGGCGTCGTGCCCATCGACCCCGACGAAGCTCCGTTGGGCTCGAGTTGCCCGGTGCAGCCGAGCGCCAGGCTCAACGTCGTCACGGCCAGGCCTGTCTTGAGGTGAAGTCTCGTCATGGGCGATGGTTTCTCCGGAAATGAGGATTCGATCTGATGCGAAGCTGGTACGTGTGAAAATCTGGACTTCCCGAAACAAGCGAACGAAGAGGCGGGCGCCCGCTCGCAGGGACACCCCTCATCGAAGTTTCACTTCGAGAGCTAAAATCCCCTCATGTCGGTGAGGTGGCGCGCCATGGCCGCCAGGTCTCGGACGACGACGGACCGGTGGATCTATGGGCTTTCAGTTGAGACGCGGCGCGGTAGACCGGATGCCATCCACAGCGATGCCGTGGGGACCAGACCCGGCGTTGCCTCGGCGCCAGGTGCCTCACGCGCTCCGGGCGTTCGGACGCTCAGCGGAGGAGGGGAATGAGCCCGTGCAGGGAATCGACCACGTGGTTGGGGGGACCCCACTCCGCCGACTGCGCGACCGCGAGCGGGACCTGGCCCCCGAGCTCCCCGGGGCGCACGAGCGCGGTTCGGCACCCGGCGTCGCGACCCGCCAGGATGTCGAACTTGTAGTCGCCGACGACCAGGGTCTCCGAGGGCGCCACGCCCAGGCTGCGACAGAGCGCGGTCACGCCGTCGGGCGCGGGCTTGGCGGGACCGTCCTCGCGGGTGAAGGTCGCGGCGAAGCGGAAGCCAAAGCGGGAGGTGAAGTGCTCGACCGCCGCGCGGATGTTCCGGGTCAGAATCGCGACGGGCAGGCCGCGGGACTCGAGAAAGGCGAGCACCTCGCGACAGCCGGCGGCCAGGGTGGCCGCCTCGATCGCCTCCATCTCACGTCGTCGCAGGATCTCCTCGGCCATCACCCGTCGGGGGAGCTCGAAGTGCTCCAGAGCTTCGAGGATGGGGTGACCCGGTGGGACTCCGAGCTCGCGCCGGATGGCCGCGAAGTCGAGCAAGGGCGCGGTCAGGGTCCCGTCCAGATCGAAGATCACGGCACGGATCGGCGTCTGCGGCGTCGAGGCAAGTGCCGGTGGGGCCATGACGGGACTTTGCCACGGTCCTCGGAGTTCGGACGTGCCCGAGAGTCGAAGGAAGTGACTGATGCTTCCAGGGGCCCTGATCACACGGCTGTGGCGCGCGCAGGCACGAGGTCCTCGGGAAGTCCGAGGCCCGAGGCCGGAGGCCCAACCGAGGCCCGAGCGCCGGCGATCTCGCGCGGCGCCTTCCCGGGGAGAACACCTTCGATGACATCGGCGAGCGCCGCCGCGCTCGCCGATGCGCTGAGCGGACCCTCGGTCGGCCAAGACGGCCGCCAAGCCGGCCAAGCCGGCCAAGCGGCAAGGTCGGCAAGGTCGGCAAGGTCGGCAAGGTCGGCAAGGTCGGCAATGACGGCAAGGTCGGCAATGTCCGGCCGAAGATGTGGCTGTCGACACCGTTGCGAACAACAAAGGCGGGGGCAGGAATGAGGCGCGAATACCTGTCTCGCGCACCCTCGCCGTTGCAGATGAGCGCGTCGGGCGGATTTCGGCGGGCCCACAGCGGCAGGATCAGGCGCTCCGGGCTCGAGAGCTCCGTCCCGCCAACCCTCCAGAGCACGGGGATGCCGTTCCGGCGGGCGGCGCGGGTCCCGGATATCCAGGAGAACGCCATCCCTCCGATCACGGCGTCGATTCGACGGTCGTCGATCAGATCCTCCACCCGGCGCTCGACCTCCCCGGCGTGCATCACGAATTCCTGGGCGCGGGTCAGCGGGCCGACGCCGCGCGCATCGCACGTGTCCCGCGGGAAGCTCGGCGCATGGACGACGTCCTCGATCCCCGCCTCGCGCAACCAGTCGACGATGGTGTGCCCCGGCCCGACCAGCGCGGTCACCGCGACGCCCTGGCTCTGCAGATGGGGCAGGACGGCCGCGATCTGGCGCTCGGCGCCGCCAAACGACTCCGACGGTTGCAAGTACAGGATTCTCCTCTGATGCGACATGCGATCTGCCTCCGCGAGCCTTGAGGATGGGTGAGCCGGGGGGGGGGCCGACCGGACGCGGGGCTCGACCGCCGAGCCCGCGCCTGCCCCGTCATCAGGATGGCGGGAAGGGCCACGCGCCGCCGTTGGAACCGCGTCGGATGTCCCTGAGATCTCCGTGGCAGTCGCGCCGGCTGCCGCCGGGGCCCAGGCCGAGGCGCAGGTCGCGCAGGCGACGAGCCCACGCAGGCACACGACCTCGAGCATGGGGAACACCGCGGTCGTCACCATCACCAGCGCGGCGAGCGGGGCAAGGTGCTGGGCCCGGAGGGCCGCCACCGCGCGCCAGACGTTGACCGACACGAGGTCGCTCGCTCCTTCGACGCTCATGATCGGGAGCGTGAGGGCGGCGCCGAGGACGAGGATGGTCATCCCCGAGAGCACCAGCAGGGGCGCCGGCCCCACCGCCTGCTGCAGGAACGCGCTCGCGCTCGGCGGGAGCGCTGCCCCGCAGCGAAAGCAACGCGCCCCGCGGGTCGACGGCGAGCCGCCGGGCGAGAGCTGCAGAGCGTCGCACCCCCTCGCAGAGGACCAGCCCCGCGAGGCCGCCCGGAGCTGAAGGAGCCGCCACGATGGACGGCAGGATGTCAACGGCGTTCTGTGTGGCATGGTGGCGCCTGGAGGGAGGACCCGAACGAGACCCGAGAGCGGGTCCCCCCCCAAGATGCGCCAGAAGCCCCACGATCAGCGTGGGAACTGCGTCAGATGTCCGTGAGACGCCCGGACATCACGGGTTCTCGCAGGCATTCGCCGGGAGCCCGGTCTCGCGATCCAGGAACAGCTTGCGGTCGTGGCGCTTGTGAAAGTCGAACATGTTGGTGATCGGGCCAGCCAGCTCGTCGAACGATCCGTCGCCAATCCGCCCGAGCTGCCAGTTGTCCTCGATGAAGCGAATGACCGACGATTGGTCGGTGAGCGTGTGATCGACGAAGTTGACGCGGCTCCAGGGAGAGATGACCAGGAAGGGCAGTCGGGGCCCGTACCCGCATCGACCCTGGTAGCCGCCGAGCCGTGGGGGCCGAGAGCCACATTGACCCTCGGCGGTGAGGGCGTCCGCGCTGGTCTGGGAGGTATTCAGGATCGGTGGCATCACGTGGTCGTAGCTGCCGTCCGAGTCGTCGTACATGATGACGAAGGCGGTGTCCTTCCAGGTCTCGAGTCGCTGCAAGCCGTTGACCAGGTCGACGATCAGGTTCTGCTCGTCGAGCGGATCCGAGTCCTCACCGCCGCCTTGCTGGTAACCACCCGCCTTCAGAAAGGATACCGCTGGCAGGTTGCCGGCCCTGGCGGCCGCCCACCAGTCCTCGAGGTCGTACTGGTGATTGGCCTGGTCGTCGCGTCCAATCGCCTGGACCGAGGAAGGAGGCAGGTGGTGTGGATTGGCGGTCGAGCGATAGTATTGAAAGCCTTCGTTGCCGCTGTCGTAGACCGTGTCCGTCAACCCGTAACGGTTCGTCGCGGCCTTGTCACAACTGGCCGTCCCGTCCGCCTGACGCGAGGTCGGCCGGAAGCCGTCGCTGAAGAAGCCCCAGCTCACGTGCTTGGCGTTGAGGAGGTCCCCGATGTTCTTGCCGGTCATCTCCACCGAGAGCTCCGAGACGGGGCAGTCGTCGAAGGTCGGCTCCACGTTGCCGATCATCGTGCCTCCGACGATGCGATCGGTTGACTGGGTGGGGATGGCTCCGTGAGTCTGGCCGCTCACCAGGTTGAGGACCCCGATGTGGGATGGGCCAAAGGTCGTGCCGAACGAGTTGTCGTTCATCGCGAAGCTCTGGGCATAGTTCCACAGCGCGGTCACCGTGTTCCCGTCGAAGTACCCGAGGCCGAGCGTCGCATCGCACCCGGGGTCGTGGTTGCCGGTGCTCTCCACGAACCGGTCGACGAGGCCGCGGTTCTCCGCGAGCTGTTCCGCGGTGTAGCCGTGGTTGGACCCGCAGACGTTGCGCTGGTTCCGGGCGAGACGCCGGGGATTCGCCGAGTTCGGATTGGCGGCGAGCAGAGCCTCGGTGAGGCCGTTCACCGAAGGGGTGTCGGGCCTGGCCACGAACGACGGCTCGCCGGGTGGGTTCGAGGCGTGCGGATAGGTGCCAAAGTAGCGATCGAACGGGACGTTCTCCTGAAACAGCACCACCAGGTGCTTGATCGGGGTGGTCGTGTCGGCGCCTTCGGAGGCACCGCCGGCCGGGTGGGTGGTCGCGACCAGCCCGGTCGCGGCGGCTGCGAGCGCGACGGCCGGTACGGCGATTCGATGGGTACGGCGGTAACGTGTCGTCATGACGGCTCCTTCCAGGGTGTCACGGGGAACAGCGGCCGAGACGATGAGCGAACCACCGTTGCAATCGTGCTTGCGATCGCTCGCCGCCTACAGGTGAAGGCTCGTCGATCCAGTTCGACGATGAGCCGAAGAATGCGCAAATCCTGGGCAACGACGGCCGCTCGTTCGAATCCACGACGTTCTAGCCTCGATTCGAGAACATCTCCCCGAGTCACACCGAGCTGGCCCGTCACATGCATCCGTTCCAGGCGTCATGACATGGCTCGTTCTCATGGGTGCGCTGACCGTCTGTGGTGCCGTCGGGGTGGTCGTCAACGTGAATCAGCTGCGCTGGGACCACCGGGTGGCGCGAGAAGTGCGCGCCCTCGGAGCGGTGAAGCCGTGGTCGCCGGCGCCGACGACCGAGGTCGCCTTGCCCTCCCCGGTGGCGCGGTACCGAGCCGTCGCCGTCGGCGCGCGCGCCCCGGTCACCGGCTTGACGCTGCGCCACGCGGGGACCTTCTGCATGAGCCTCACCTCCAAGCCCATGCCGATCCGGGGCACCCAGAGGTTCTCCGCCGACCCTCCGGGCTTCGTGTGGAGCGCCAGGGTCCGGATGGCCCCCGGCGTCTGGGTCGACGCGCGCGACATGGCGGTGAACGGACACGGGAGCATGCGCGTACTGCTCGACGCGACCGTGCCGATCGCGGACGCGCGCGGCCCGGAGATCGATCAGGGCTCGGCCCTGCGCCTCCTCGCCGAGATGGTCTGGTACCCGACCGCGCTCTTCGACGCCCGCTACGTCACCTGGTCCGCTGTCGACGCCAACCACGCGCGCGCGTCCTTGCGCTTTGGCGCCGAGGAGGTCTCCGGCACGTTCGAGTTCGGGGCGGACGGCTTGCCCGTCCAGTTCAGCGCACAGAGGTTCAACGACAAGCACGAGCTTCGAGCGTGGGGGGGAACCTACGGGGACTGGCGATCCGTCTCGGGGATGCGCGTGCCCTTCGAAGCCAAGGTCAGCTGGCGGCTCGATGCCGGGCCGTTCACCTACGCCCACTGGCTGGTCGAGGACATGGAGTTCGACGCGCCGAGGATTGACCCGGCAGGAGCCCCACATGAGTGAAGGTGCGTCGCCCGCCCAGGTCCAGGAGAAACGGTCGTTGTCGCTGTGGTTGCGTCGATTTGGCGGCCCAGAGGGGTTCGAGCTGGTCGAGTCTCAGCTGCCCGTGGCGGGCGAGGGGGAGGTGCGGGTGCGGGTCCTCGCCGCGAGCGTCCAGTTCACCGACGTGCTGCTGCGCATGGGGAAATACCCGGATCTCGCGCAGAAGCCGCCGCTGGTGCTGGGCTACGACGTGGTTGGCGAGATTGACCAGCTCGGCCCCGGGGTGCCGAGCTCGTGGCTCGGCGAACGCGTCGCCGACCTGACGATGACGGGGTCCTACGCGGCCTATCGGACGCTGCCCGTCGACCGTGTGGTCCGGGTGCCCTCCGGCGTCGACGCGGCCGAAGCCGTGGCGCTCGTCCTCAGCTGGGTGACCGCCTGGCAGCTCCTCCATCGCGAGGCGCACGGCCGGTCGGGTGAACGCGTGCTGGTCCTCGGCGCAATGGGGGCGGTGGGGCAGGCGCTGCTCGCGCTCGGCAGGCTCGCCGGGCTCGAGATGTGGGGGACGGCGCGACCGGAGCACTTCGCTCGGGTGCGGGAGCTCGGTGCGACCCCCGTCGGGAGCCACCTCGACGAGATTCCTGGCTTCGACGTCGTGCTCGACGGGGTGGGAGAGCGAGGTTTCTCTGGCTCCTGGGCCTGCCTCAAGAAGGGAGGGCGGCTGATCGCCTTCGGATTCAGCCAGCCGATCCTGGGCGGAGCGAGCCTCCTGAAGATGGGCTACTGGCTCGGGCGGCTTCACCTCTGGAACTGGTTGCCAGGTGGACGGACGGCACGCTTCTATTCGATCACCGCCGTGCGCAAGCGCCATCCGGACTGGTATCGCGCCGATCTCGAGCGGCTCTTCGAGCTCCTCGCGCAAGGCCGCATCCGCCCGCGCATCGCCGAGCGGATCGGGCTGGCCGACGTCGCGGACGCTCACCGGCGAATCGAGAAGGGCGGTCTCGACGGCAAGATCGTGATTTGCCCGTGACGTCACGGCCGCTTCCAGACCCGCTGGTGCAGGTGGCGAGCGCGCTCCTGCGACTCGAGGGCAGGCTGACGGATCTCGAGAGGGACATGCGGCCGGCCCTCGGGCGGGTCGCTCCGAGTCGCCGCGCCAGCGCCACCAACCTCGTGCACTATGTCGCGCTCAGGAACGAGGAGCTGCGGAGCCTCCAGGGACAGCTCTCGCAGCTTGGCCTCTCGTCGCTCGCGGGGTGTGAGAGCTGTGTCCTCGATCGGGTACGCGCGGTCTCGACCCGCGTCGAGGAATGCTTGGCCGCTCGAGGCGCACGACGCGCTCGGGGCGCCCAGGCGGGTCGCCCGCGCCTCGAGCCGCAGCCAGGTCACGCACTGGGGTGGGAATCGGCCAACCGCCTGCTCCACGAGCACACCCACGAGCTGCTCGGAGCCAAGCCCCCCGACCGGCATGTCTACATCATGGTGACCGCACCGCCAGCGAAGGAGGCGGACATCGCCTGGATGGTCAAGCTGCTCCGGGCCGGCATGAACGTCCTCCGGATCAACTGTGCCCACGAGACGGAAACCGACTGGGCCAGAATTGTGCGGACGCTGCAAGAGGCGCGCGTCCAGACCGGCAAGCCATGTCGGGTGCTCATGGACCTGGCCGGCCCCAAGATCCGGACTGGCCCGATGGGCGCCGCGCGGCGGATCGCCACCTGGAAGCCCGACAGGGATGACATCGGCAGGGTGAAGGCTCCCGCCCGGGTCCTGATCCGCCGGGCGTCGACGCCCGCGGCCGAAGCGGACGGCGCGGACACGGTCCTCGTCGTGGACGACGAGGGCTTCGGGGTCCTTCGGCGAGGTGACGAGCTCCGCTTTCGAGATGCCCGAAACAAGAAGCGGGCGCTCGTGGTCATGGAGATCGAGCGAGGGACGATCACCGCGCACGGCACGGCGCGGGCGTACGTGCTCGGCGCGGCGGACGCTCGGCTCCTCCGCGCCGGGAGACACCTCGACGACGTGAGACTCGAGGTCGGGAACTCGGGGAGCGTGGCGGTGGACGTCAGGGTCGGCGATTCCCTGGTGCTGACCGGGCGACCGGTCGGTGGGAAGGCTCCGCGCCGCCTCCGCGACGGCCGGGTCGAAGAGCCGGGTGTCGTCTCGTGCACGCTCCCGGCTGCCCTCGAGCACCTCGCGGTCGGTCACAGGGTGCTCTTCGATGACGGAAAGATCCACGCGATGGTCGAGCGCGTGACGGAGCGCCGCCGGGACTACCTCCTTCGGATCACGGGGACCCAGAAGGACCGGGTCCTGCTGCACGCGGAGAAGGGCATCAATCTGCCGGACACCGTGATGAGCGTTCCCAGCATGACGAGGGAAGACCGCGCCGCGCTCAGGTTCGTTGCCAGGCATGCGGACGCGGTCAGCCTGTCCTTCGTGCGTGGGCCAAACGACGTTCGGGCCCTGCGTCGGGCGCTCGATCGCCTCGGCCGCTCCGCGGTGGGCGTGGTCCTCAAGATAGAGACCCGCGCGGGCTTCGAGAATCTACCGCGGCTGCTCCTCGAGGGACTGCGGCGGCCGCCCCTGGCCGTCATGATCGCCCGGGGCGATCTCGCGGTCGAGGTCGGATTCGAGCGGCTGGCGGAGCTTCAGGAGGAGATCCTGTGCTTGTGCGAGGCCGCGCATGTCCCGGCCATCTGGGCCACCCAGGTGCTCGATACCCTGGCGCGCACCGGGATCCCGTCACGGGCCGAGGTGACCGACGCCGCCGCTGGCGTCGCCGCCGAGTGCGTGATGCTGAACAAGGGCCCATACATCGACCAGGCCGTGCGGGTGCT
>Ga0265342_10004046_pt1 | contig 11701 bp, 11 predicted proteins | sample 4CB327metaG_FD_203125 | JGI IMG/M metagenome (GOLD analysis project Ga0265342, IMG submission 203125) | Rhizosphere microbial communities from Carex aquatilis grown in University of Washington, Seatle, WA, United States - 4-CB3-27 metaG | ecosystem: Host-associated > Plants > Roots >...
CAAAATGGCTTTCATGGGGCGCTCCCTTTTTTATGGTTCTGGCCGCTCGGCGTAGCAGCCCGTTGCCCGAATTGTCGCATTCCCAATTCGATAAGCAAAGACCTTCCAGCCGCCTGGTGGTCCGATTCCAACATTCGCACCCACTTCTCAGCGACCGCTTTGCGAATGTTGGAATCGTAGGACCACCAGCAAAAATAAGATATCAGTGGAGTTTACGATTTGACATTCGCTTTCCGGATTCGCAGCTGGGTTGGTAGCGAATGTCAAATCGACTCCACTGCCCCATCCCGCTAACGTGATCAGATCCAATCATGCAACCCGCGAATAAAATGCCATGACCAGAGCCGATGCTGTCACCCGCGCCCACGCCATGCTGCGTTCGGGAGAATTTCTGTCCGAACTCGATCGGAGGGTGGCTTATCAAACCGAAAGCCAGAATCCGGACAAGCGCGACGCGCTTCGGGCCTATCTGACCGACGACCTTCAGCCGGCTTTTGCCAACATGGATTTTGCGACACGGCTGATCGAATCCTCAAGCCAGAAAGGCCCATATCTGTTGGCCGAGTACCATGAGAGCGCTTCCGCGCCGACGGTCCTGGTCTATGGCCATGGCGATGTGGTCGACGGCATGGCCGGCGAGTGGCGGGATAATCTCGATCCCTGGCGCACCACCCAGGTCGGCAACCGGGTCTATGGCCGTGGCACTGCCGACAACAAGGGCCAGCACAGCATCAACATGGCGGCGCTCCGTGCGGTGCGTGAAGCGCGCGGCGGCAAGCTCGGCTTCAACGTGAAATTCATCATCGAGACCGGCGAGGAAATCGGTTCGCCCGACTTGCCGCAAGTCTGCGAAAGCCTGCGTGATGAGTTGAAGGCCGACCTGCTGCTCGCCTCCGACGGTCCGCGGCTCTCGGCGGAACGTCCGACCTTGTTCCTCGGCTGCCGAGGCGGCATCCGCGTTCATCTCGACGTCAACTTGCGCGAAGGCGGTCATCATTCCGGCAACTGGGGCGGTGTGCTCGCCAACCCGGCGACCATTCTGGCGAATGCCATCGCATCGCTCGTCGACGGCCATGGCCGGTTGCAGCTTGAGCAGTTGAAGCCGCCGCGGCTGTCGAACCAGATCAGGGCCGCGCTCGCCGACGTCGAGGTCAAGCCGACGGCGGATGAGCCGTCGCTGTCAGAGAATTGGGGCGAGGATGGCCTGTCGGCGGCCGAGCGGCTTTATGCGTGGAATACGCTCGAGGTGCTGGCGATGTCGTCTGGCAATATCGAAAAGCCTGCCAACGCCATTCCCGGCCGCGCCTCAGCCATCCTGCAATTGCGCTTCGTGGTCGGCACCAGGGTCGACAACATCGCCGAGGTGATCCGCGCGCATCTCCACGCACACGGTTTCTCGATGGTCGAGGTTTCAGCGACACAACGCTTCGCAGCTTCGCGGACCGATTTCGACAGCCCCTGGATCAACTGGACGGCGGAATCGATCCGCAAGACCACGGGCAAGGCGCCGGCCGTGCTGCCGAACTTCGGCGGCTCGCTGCCGAATGACGTCTTCACCGACATCCTGAAACTGCCGACAATGTGGGTGCCGCACTCCTATCCTGGTTGTTCGCAGCACGCGCCCGATGAGCACATCCTGCTTTCGGTGACCGAAGAGGCGCTCGGCATCATGGCCGGCCTTTTCTGGGACCTGGGTGAGCTGAAGCGGCCGCTTTGAACCAAAGGGGGAATGCGATGAGCGTCTCAGCGCCGGCCGGTCTGTCCGAGGCCACAAAAGCCGGAAGCGAGAAGAGCATCACGAAGCTTATCGTGGCGACCTCGGTCGGCAATGCGCTCGAATGGTACGACATCACGATTTATGGCTATTTCGCCGTCTATATCTCGAGAGCGTTTTTTCCAAACGACGACCAGACGACGTCGCTGCTGCTGACGTTCGGAACCTTCGGGCTGGCTTATCTTGCAAGGCCCATCGGCGGCATCGTGCTCGGCGCCTATGCCGACCGGTACGGCCGAAAATCGTCGCTGTTGATCTCCATCGTTCTGATGACATTCGGCACCCTTGCGGTCGCCGTCATGCCGACCTTTGCCAGCATTGGCGTTTTGGCGCCGATCGCGGTTCTTGCGGCGCGTCTGGTGCAGGGATTTTCGGCCGGCGGCGAATTCGGTAGCTCGACGGCTTTTCTGGTCGAGCATCGTCCGGACCGGCGCGGCTTCATAGCAAGCTGGCAATTTGCCAGCCAGGGCCTCAGCAATTTGCTCGCCTCCACCTTCGGCGTCGTCCTCACCGGCTGGATGGCGCCGGCGGACCTGAACTCGTGGGGCTGGCGGATTCCATTCCTGTTTGGCGTGCTGATCGGCCCGATCGGCATCTACATCCGCAATCATCTGGAAGACGCCACGGCGCCGCCGGCGGCAGCGGAGAGCTCGCCGGTCAAGGAGATTTTCCTGAAGCATAAATCGCGCGTGCTGATGGGCATCGGCGCGCTCGCGATCTCGACCGCGGTGAATTACCTCATCATCTACATGCCAACCTATGTGGTCAAAAACTTCAATCTGCCGCCGGTCACCGGTTTCACCGCGACCTTCGTCGGCGGCATCATGGTCACGCTTTTGACGCCGTTCGCCGGAATGATCTCCGACCGGATCGGACGGACCCGGCACATGATCGCAGCCAATATCCTGCTGCTGTTGTCGGTCTTTCCGATGTTTCTCCTGATCACGAAAGATCCCGTGCCGGCCGTCATCATCTTTGCGGTGTTCGTGCTGTCGACGCTCAAGGCGCTCTATTACGGCCCGCTTGCGGCACTGATGGCGGAGCTGTTGCCGCCGGCGACACGGGCCACGGGGCTCGGGCTCGGTTATAATATCGGTGTCACATTGTTTGGCGGCATGGGACCGGCCACGATGACCTGGCTTGGCGGTTTTGCCCTGATCGGGGATCTGGCGCCGGGCTATTACCTGACGGCGGTTGCGATCCTGAGCCTGGGGACCCTATTAACCATCCATGCCACGCGGGCCGCGTCCCGTGAGACGTAGTGGCGCACGACCGTTTTCCCGCCAAAGGTCGGCTTGCGACCGCCTGCCGTTCAGACCATAAGGTGGGGGAAAGGCTCCGGTCGATGGGCCGGTTCACGTTGGACAACAGGGAGTATTTTTCCATGAAACGAACGCTTATTGCAGGCGCAGCTTTTGCCGTTGCGCTCTCGGCAAGCCCGGCGATGGCGCAGGAATTGACGGGGACTTTGAAGAACATCAAGGACACCGGTTCGATCACGCTCGGCTTTCGCGATTCCTCGATTCCCTTCTCCTATCTCGACGACAATCAGAAGCCCATCGGCTATGCCATGGACATCTGCAACAAGATCGTCGATGCCGTGAAGAAGGAACTCAAGCTCGACAAGCTCGAGGTCAAGCTCAACCCGGTCACGTCGGCGACCCGCATTCCGCTGATGGCCAACGGCACCGTCGACCTCGAATGCGGTTCGACCACCAATAACGCCGAGCGGCAGAAGCAGGTCTCGTTCACCAACACCCACTTCCTCACCGCGAGCCGCTTCGTCTCGAAGAAGGCGAACAACATCAAGTCGATCGACGATTTGAAGGGCAAGTCGGTGGTCTCGACCTCCGGCACCACCAACATCAAGCAGCTCAACGAAGCCAATGCCGCCCGCAGCCTTGGCATCAACATCATCCCGGCGAAGGATCACGCCGAAGCGTTCCTGATGGTCGAGAGTGATCGCGCGGTGGCGTTCGTGATGGATGACATTCTGCTGGCGAGCTTTGTTGCGAGCTCGAAGGATCCGGACGCCTACGTCATTTCGACGGACGCTTTCTCCAAGCCGGAGCCCTACGGCATCATGGTCCGCAAGGACGACGTGCCGTTCAAGAAGGTCGTCGATGCGGCGACCGCCGCGCTCTATCAGAGCGGCGAGGCTGCAAAAATCTACAACAAGTGGTTCATGGAGAAGATTCCGCCGAAGGGCCTTAACCTGAAGGTGCCGCTCGGACCGGAGCTGAAGAACGAATTCGCCCACCCGTCGGACTCGCCCGATCCGGATTCCTACAAAGCGATGTAAGGCGATGTTGGCTTGCGCATGATCTTTCGGATCATGCGGCTGAAACGGGGGGTAATTCATGCGGCGCTGGCCTGGCGCAGGATTCGTTTTCGCGGCGACACTGTTCGCCGCGCAAGCGATTCTGGGCGGAGCGCCGCTGCGGGCAGAAGAGCTTTCGGGCACGCTCAGGAAGATCAAGGATACCGGCGGAATAACGCTTGGCTTCCGCGACTCCTCGATTCCCTTTTCCTATCTTGACGACGATCAGAAGCCGATCGGTTACGCCATGGACATCTGTTACGCGATCGTGGAGGCCGTGAAGAAGGAGTTGAAGCTCGACAACCTCGCCGTCGAGCTGGTCCCGGTGTCGTCTTCGACCCGTATTCCGCTGCTCGCCAATGGCGCCATCGACCTCGAATGCGGATCGACCACCAACAATCCAGAGCGGCAGAAACAAGTCGCCTTCAGCTATACCCACTTCCTGACAGCGACACGTTTTATCTCGAAGAAGACCAGCAAGCTCGACAAGATCGAGGACTTGCGGGGCAAGTCGGTGGTCGCGACCTCCGGCACCAGCAATATCAGACAGCTGATCGAGACCAATGCCGCGCGCAACCTCGGTATCAATATCATTCACGCCAAGGATCATGCCGAAGCGTTCCTGATGGTCGAGAACGATCGCGCGGTCGCCTTCGTGATGGACGACATTCTGCTCGCGGCTTTTGCGGTCGGCTCGAAGGATCCGCAAGCCTACGCGATCTCGTCCGAGGCATTTTCCAAACCGGAGCCTTGCGGCATCATGTTGCGCAGGGACGATCCTGCGTTCAAGAAGGTCGTCGATGACGCGACCGCAGCGCTCTACCAGAGCGCCGAGGGACCGAAGCTGTACGAAAAATGGTTCATGCAGAAGATCCCGCCAAAGGGACTGAATCTCAATGTGCCGATGGGGGCTGAGCTGCGGCACGAATTTGCCAAGCCGTCGGACTCCTCGGATCCCGAGGCCTATAAAGTCATGTAACGTCGGCCCAGCTAGTGGTCCGATTCTAACATTCGCATCCCTTTTCAGCGGCCACTTTTGCGAATGTTAGAATTAAAGGACTACTAGAAAATTCAAGTTCCTAGTGGAGTTTAGGATTTGACATTCGCTTTCTGAGTTTGTGGATAGGCGGGTAGCGAATGTCAAATCCACTCCACTAGGCCCGGTCCTTGCATGAGCCTGGCCTGATGAGTTGCAAGCCGATCTTGATGGGGAATATCGTGTCTGATGTTGTTGGAGCAAGAGAGATGCGAACGAAATGCCTGCGTGTGGCTGGGCTTGCGCTGGCCGTCGTTCTCGGTGCGGGCGCAGCAGGTGCCGAAGAACTCACCGGCACGCTGAAAAAGATCAAGGACACTGGCGTCATCAATATCGGCTACCGTGATTCATCGATTCCCTTTTCCTATCTCGACGACAACCAGAAGCCGGTCGGTTTTGCGATCGAGATCTGCATGAAGGTCGTGGATGCGGTGAAGAAAGAGCTGAAGCTCGACAAGCTGAACGTAGAATTCAATCCGGTGACTTCGTCCGGGCGAATTCCCTTGCTGGCCAACGGCACGATCGATCTCGAATGCGGCTCGACCACCAATAATCCCGACCGGCTGAAGCAGGTTGCCTTCACCAACACGCACTTCCTCACCGCGACGCGGTTCATCTCGAAGAAGTCGAGCAAGCTGAATTCGATCGAGGACCTCAAGGGCAAGACGGTTGCGTCCACCTCCGGCACCACCAACATCAGGCAGCTCACCGAGACCAATGCCGCGCGTAATCTCGGCATCAATATCGTGCCGGCCAAGGAGCATGCGGAATCCTTCCTGATGGTGGAGACCGACCGGGCGGCTGCCGCCGTGCTCGACGATATCCTGCTGGCGAGCTTCGCGGCCGGCGCCAAGGACCCGGACGCCTACGTGATCTCGACCGACGCTTTCTCCAGGCCCGAACCTTATGGTATCATGCTGCGCAAGGACGATCCGGCCTTCAAGAAGGTGGCCGACGAAGCCACCGCGGCGCTCTATCAGAGCGCCGAAGGTGAGAAACTTTACGCGAAATGGTTCTTGCAGAAGATCCCGCCCAAGGGGCTGAACCTTAACGTGCCGATGGGGCCGGAATTGAAGAAGGCCTTCGCGAAGCCGACCGACTCACCGGATCCGGATTCCTACAAGGCCATGTGAGGGGGCGGGCTTGAACTATCACTGGAACTGGCACGTCTTCTTCGAGCCGTCGCCGAACGGCACCGGCACCTATCTCGACATGCTGTTGTCCGGGCTTAAGGTGACGATCGTCACGGCGCTTGCGGCCTGGGTGATTGCGCTCGCGACCGGCACCATCGTTGGCGTGATGCGCACGCTGCCGTCGAAGGTCGCCAATCTGTTCGGCTTTTGCTATGTCGAATTCTTCCGCAACATGCCGCTGCTGGTTCAGCTCTTCCTCTGGTTCTTCGTGCTGCCGGAAGTCCTGCCCGCCTCCTGGGGGTTGTGGCTGAAACAATTGCCGAACGCGCCGTTCTATACGGCTGCGATCGGGACGGGCCTGTTCATGTCGGCGCGCGTCGCGGAGCAGACCCGTGCCGGCATCAATTCGCTGCCGCGCGGCCAGAAAAATGCGGCCACCGCGCTCGGCCTGCGCACGACGCAGGTTTATCGCTATGTGCTGCTGCCGATCGCATTCCGCATCATCCTGCCGCCACTGACGTCGGAATTTCTCTCCACCATCAAGAACACGTCGGTCGCGCTCACCATCGGGTTGATCGAATTGACCGCCGAAGCCCGCGCGATGCAGGAATTCTCGTTTCAGGTATTTGAGGCTTTCACCGCGGCCACCGTGCTCTATCTGCTCATCAACATCATTGTCGTCATCGTCATGCATTTCGTCGAACGCGGCGTGGCGATCCCCGGCTACATCACCGGGAAATAGCGCATGCTGGGCAATTTCGATTTCGACGTCATCCGCCGCTCGCTGAGTTATCTGTTCCTCGACGGCATGACCTTTACGCTGACGCTGACAGCACTGGCGACCTGCGGCGGCATCGTATTCGGCACCCTGATTGCGATGTTGCGCCTGTCCGGCCTGTGGGGCTTGTCGCGCTTTGCCCAGCTTTATGTCGATTTGATGCGCTCGCTGCCGCTGGTGCTGGTGATCTTCTGGTTCTATTTCCTCGTCCCCTATATCGGCCAGTGGTTGACTGGATCCTCACGGCCGGTGCGCGTCGGTGCCTTCGCTTCCTCGCTCATCACCTTCACACTGTTCGAGGCGGCGTATTTCGCCGAGATCATGCGCGCCGGCATTCAGTCGATTTCGAAGGGCCAGCCGGCGGCGGCCTCCGCGCTCGGCCTGACTTACGGACAGACCATGCGCTACGTCGTGTTGCCGCAGGCCTTCCGCAACATGCTGCCGGTTCTCCTGACCCAGACTATCGTGCTGTTTCAGGACACCTCGCTGGTCTACGTGCTGTCGATTCCGGACTTCCTCGGCGCCGCCAGTAAGGTCGCGCAGCGCGACGGCCGGCTGGTCGAGATGTATCTGTTTGCAGCCGTCGTCTATTTCGCAGTTTCGAGCATTGCGTCGTTTGGCGTCCGCCGCCTCCAGGCGCGCATCGCCATCGTACGCTGATAATTGGGGTCATCGATGATCGAGATCAGTCACGTCGACAAATGGTATGGCCCGTCCTTTCAGGCCCTGAAAGACTGCACCACCAGTGTCGCCAAGGGCGAGGTGGTCGTGGTCTGCGGCCCGTCCGGGTCGGGTAAATCGACGCTGATCAAGTGCGTCAACGCGCTCGAGCCGTTCCAGGGCGGCAAGATCACGGTCGACGGCATTTCGGTCGGCGATCCCAAGACCGATCTGCCGAAGCTGCGCGCGCGCGTCGGCATGGTATTTCAGCATTTCGAGCTGTTTCCGCACTTGCGCATCATCGACAACCTCTGCCTCGCGCAGGAAAAAGTGCTGGGCCGGCCGCATGCCGAAGCCGTGGCGAAAGGTTCTAAGCTGCTCGATCGCGTCGGCCTCAAGATTCAAGCGCAGAAATATCCGGCCGAATTGTCCGGCGGCCAGCAACAGCGCGTCGCGATCGCGCGGGCGCTCGCCATGGACCCGATCGCGATGCTGTTCGACGAGCCGACGTCCGCGCTCGATCCCGAAATGATCAGCGAGGTGCTCGACGTCATGGTGGATCTCGCACGCGATGGCATGACCATGATGGTCGTGACCCACGAAATGGGCTTTGCACGCAAGGTCGCCAACCGCGTCATCTTCATGGACCAGGGCGAAATCGTCGAAGACGCGCTCAAGGAGGATTTCTTCGGCAAGCCGCGCAGCGACCGCGCGCAGAAGTTCCTGTCGAAGATACTGTCGCACTAGTTCGTTGTCGCCAGCGAAGCAATCGGAAGAAAGCCGGACTTTCTTGTCGCCGGCAATCCCGGAATAACGCCAGGTTATACCGATATGCTTTCCGGAAGGGTTTATCCGCGGCCGCATTTTGCGTATATGTCGCTGGGCTGATTTTGCGCACCTCAGGAGAACTGGTTTGACCCCGATCGCTTACGTCAACGGCGACTTCGTGCCGCTCAGCGAAGCCAAGGTTTCGGTTTTGGACCGCGGCTTCTTGTTCGCCGACGGCATCTACGAAGTTTCGGCGGTACTCGACGGCAAGCTGATCGATAACGACTCGCACCTTGCCCGTCTCGAGCGCTCGGTCGGCGAGATCAAGCTGCCGCTGCCGGAGACGATCGCGCGCATCAAGGAAATCCAGCACGAGCTGATCACCCGCAACCAGCTCAAGGACGGCCTCGTCTATATCCAGGTCACCCGCGGCGCCGACGTCGGGCGTGACTTCGCATTTCCGAAAGGCGTCAAGCCGACACTGATGATGTTCACGTCGGTGAAAGACATCGTCAATGCGGCCGCCGCCAAGACCGGAATCGGCGTCATTACCGTGCCGGATATCCGCTGGGCGCGGCGCGACATCAAGAGTGTGGCGCTGCTCGCGCAGGTGCTCGCCAAGCAGGCCGCAGCCGAGGCTGGCGCCGGCGAGGCCTGGATGATCGAGGACGGCAAGGTGACCGAGGGCGGATCGTCCTCGGCTTTTATCCTGACCAAGGACGACGTGCTGGTGACGCGCGAAAATTCGTCGGCCATTCTGCCAGGCTGTACCCGCAAGGCGGTGGTCAGGCTTGCCGAAGAGCGTCAGCTTCGTGTCGAGGAGCGCGCCTTCACGATCGAGGAGGCGCTGAAAGCCAAGGAGGCCTTCATCACCAGCGCCTCGTCCTTTGTGCAGCCGGTGGTGAAGATCGACGGCAAGACCGTTGCCGACGGCAAGCCCGGTCCGATGGCGCAGCGCCTGCGTGAAATCTACATCGACTTCGCGCGCGCCACCGGCGAGTAATCGCTTGGGCCGTCACTGATCGCCGTTCATTATTGATCGATGGTCGTGAGCGTCGCGCCGTCGTCGGCGATGAACACCGCAAGGATGGTCGCGGGCTCCGTGGCGCTGACATTCTCGCTGACGAGGTGGGCGCTGCCGGCCGGCTCGAAGAAGGTCTCGCCTGCCTTGTAGACCTTGGCCGGACCCGTCGCAGAATTCTCCGAGCGAACCTCGCCCGACAACACATAGACCAGCACGCTGCCGGCATGGTGATGTCGCGGCGACTTGGCGCCGGGTGGAAAGGTGACGACCACCGCCGTCACGCTCTTCCCGGGCACGTTGGGCAGTTTCTCGCTGCGGGCGACTTTCGCCTGGCTTTGCGCATGTGCCGGCGAGCACACGTCGCCGAACAGGCTCAGCGCCAGCATAGCGGCACAGATGGCTCTGATGTTCATGCTTCCTCCTGAACTCCGGCCGCCGCCGGCTTACGGTTTGAGGATCAGTTTCTGAACGCGCCAGTTCAACAGCTCGGCGACATAGAGGACGTTTTCCGACGGGCATGCCATCGCATGAATCCAGCCGAATTGCTTGAGCTGTTTGCCGGACTGGCCGAGCACGCCGAGCACCTTGCCGTCGAGGCTCAGCTTGTAAACGCGGCCGGGCCAGGCGTCGGAGCTATACAGCACCTGGTGCGGCGGCGGCGTGATGCAGAGCGACCAGGGTGAGCCCGGCGCGAAGGTGCCCTTCGCCATCGTCGCTTCATCGGGAATCTTGCCGATCGCAGGTTTCGCATCCGGCGGCACCGGCACGTCGATCACGATCTGGCGCTGGAATTTGCCTTCCTTGTCGAACACCTGAATGCGGTGGTTGCCTCGGTCGGCGACGTACACATTGTCGTTCGCGTCGGTTGCGATCGAATGCGGCGTGTTGAGCTGGCCCGGCCCGTTGCCGGGCTCGCCCCATGACTTCAGCCAATTGCCGTCCTTGTCCACCTTGGCGACGCGCGAATTGATGTAACCGTCGCTGATGAAGGTATCGCCGGCCTTGTCCCAGGCCACGTCCGTCACCTGGCGGAAACGGCCGTCATCCGGCGGCAGCGGCGGCTTCGGATGCTTCAAAGGCTCGGTGCCGTCGTCGGAGGCTTCCTGCTTGCGGCCGAACACCATCAGCACGCGGCCCTCGGTGTCGAACTTGATCACCATGTCCGAGCCCTTGTCGGTCACCCAGATATTGTCCTGGGGATCGACCTTCACGGTGTGGGCAAACGACCATGCGTAGAGGTTCTTGCCGATCTCGCGGATGAACTTTCCGTCCTTGTCGAATTCCAGAAGCTGCGTGGCCGCGGCGGCGTAGGCCGGGCCGGTCGTGTTGCCGCGCGACAGCGCGAACACGTGCCCCTTCGAGTTGACCGCGACTCCCGAGACCTCGCCGAAATACATGTTGGTCGGCAGCTTCAGCGGATTGGACACTGATTCGAAATTGATCGTCGGCACCGCCTGCTGGGCAAAGGCCTGTGACCCGACCAGAAACGGCAAAACGAAAAGCCAACGCTTCATGAATTCCTCCCAAAAACTTTTCTCGCGTTTTTCGTTGCGGCGGCGGCTACTGTCCCGATTCCGAAGTTCACAGCACTTTGCGGAGCCACGTTTCGAACTTCGGAATCGAAAGGACACTAGCAAACTTATGATTCTAGTGTGGCTTTGGTTCAGAAGGCCGCATGACGAACTCGCGGCACGAATGATGCGGACTTCCGAAACGCCACACTATTTCATAGAGGCTTCCGCCGTCCACATTCGCGCGCGCATTCTCTCGTCATAACGGCACGCCGCCCTGTGCATGGCCCGCCGGATCGTCAAATCTGCTAGGCTGCTGTCAAAAGGCTCCGGCGGAGGCAAATGCTCATGATCCTTGCGATGGCTCGACCGTCGCCGTTACGGCGGCTCGTGCCGGCGGTCGCAGCGCTGCTGGCCGTGCTTTCGGTCACTCCGGCGCTCGCGATCTACCCGGAAAGAATGGTCAGGATCGTGGTGCCGTTTGCGCCCGGAGGCGGCACCGACGCGGTTTCACGCACGCTTGCGCACGAAATGGAGAAGGATCTCGGCAAGTCCATCCTGATCGAGAACAAGCCGGGGGCAGGGACGATCGTCGGGACGCAAGCCGTGGCCACCAGCAAGCCGGACGGCTACACGCTGTTGATGGGAACCTTCGCGAATGCGGTCAATCCCAGCCTGAATGCGAAGCTACCTTACG
>Ga0265342_10004047_pt1 | contig 11700 bp, 9 predicted proteins | sample 4CB327metaG_FD_203125 | JGI IMG/M metagenome (GOLD analysis project Ga0265342, IMG submission 203125) | Rhizosphere microbial communities from Carex aquatilis grown in University of Washington, Seatle, WA, United States - 4-CB3-27 metaG | ecosystem: Host-associated > Plants > Roots > Rhizosphere...
ACTTGATATGGGGATGAATCGCTACGGATTTACACTGGCGGAGATTGACTGGGGGACCGTGATGGCCGCCGTACCACTTCTTGAATCCAGAGTGCCGCTGCTGGAGCGCGGGGACGTTCCGGCGGAGATTGCGGAACTCTACGACAGAATTTATGCAGACCGGGGCGTAGTACCGAATATGTTCAAGGCGCTCGCGAATGTTCCGGGACTGGCACTTGGAATCAGCGCGTTTCTGAAGCCGCTGATGGGCGAGGGCATTTTACCGGGCTGGTACAAGGAACTGATTGCGACTCGCGTTGCATCGCTGAATCAATGCGAATACTGCATCAGCGCGCATCGCAACCTTGCGCTGAAGCGCGGGGCGACCATGGGGCAGGTAGCGACATACGACAGCTTCGAGACCGGGCCGTTTACAGAGAAGGAGCGGGCGGGGTTCCGCTACGCGGGGTTGCTGCACCAATCGGGCCACGCCGTCAATGAAGCAGCGTTCGATGCGGTGAGCGCGTGCTTTTCTCCAGCGGAAATCGTGGAGCTGACAGCCATCGCAGCGGCGTTCGAGATGTTTGCCCGCATCAATTCCGGGTTGCGTATTCCCGTGACGCCAATAGCTTGAAGGTCTGCAGTCCTACTTGCTTAGCTCCTTCACAAAAAAATTCGCCATTGTGTGATTGGTTTCGATTGCTTCGGGCAATTTGGGGTCGTACCAGAAAGCGTGCGGGAGTGCATCGTAGACGACCAGGTGTGCGTCGACTCCGGCATTCAAATAAGCACGATGCAAATTTGCGGTGCCGCTGAGGAGCAGGTCGCGGCCGCTGGTGACAAAGAGAGTTGGCGGAAGCCCGTGGAGATCGCCGTAGATGGGCGACAGAATCGGGTCCTTCGCATCCGTGGACGCCACATAAAACGGATCGTGGGCGCCGGGAGTCGGCGGATCGAGATGTCCAGAGAGACCGCGCAGAGCGTACAGGGCGATGGAATCGCCATCGCGCGCGAAGTCACCCATGCCACTGAAGATGCCGAGCGCCGACGGAAGTGGAAGGCCGAGTTGCTTGAGTTTCGCCGCGACCTCAGCAGTGAGGATGGCGCCGGCGGAGGTTCCGTAGATCACGATGTGATTGGGCTTGTAGGTCTTGAGCAGTTCCTTGTATACGGCCACTGAGTCATCGACCGCTGCAGGAAAGGGATACTCCGGCGCCAGTCGATAGAGAACGGCGACCACTTTGATGCCGGTGTAACTGGCGATCGGAATTGATTCGGTGTACGAGCCGGAATCGGAATTGAATCCGCCGCCGTGCAGGTTGAGGAGCACCTTGTCGCGATTGCTTTCGGGCATTCCGTCGGGCGTTACGACGTGGACGGGGACGCCGGCAATCGTTTGATCGACGAGGGTGTTGGGGCAGAGCTTGGTCCATTCGATGCGGGCACCTGCGGTGTAGGCATCCGTCCCCTTGCGGCGATCTTCGAGTGACTGCGGAGGCCCCTGATCTGGCACGGCGCGGCTGAGGGATTTTTGCGCTTCAGGACTGAGACCGAGTGGCACGGGGACGACACGGGTGACGTGCGCCGTGCCTTGCGCATCGATGTAGCTTGTGTCGCTGTTGGGTGCCTGGGCAGCGGTGGTCGGCGGGGGGGACGTTGCAGGCGGGCTGGCGGGTTGTTGGGCGACCAGTGCTGCGGATGACAATGCAAGAAGAAGCGTGGCATAGCGATGCATGAGGGTTTCCCTCTGGAGGGTTAGGGTTTGAGTGCGGATTCCGACTGAAACGGCCGACCGCAATCACGATAGCAGAGGTGGCGGGCATCGACGGCGCGCAATTTCCTGCTGCGCGGCTACTGTCTGCTGCGATACATTGAGAATCCCATGACTACACTAGCTTCCCCGGAAGTGCGCAACTTTATCGGCGGCAAATGGCAGGCACCCACGAGCGAGGGCGGGCTCGCATTGACCAATCCCGCAACTGGAGAGCCGCTGGGCAGATCGCCGGTGGGCTCGGGAGCGGAAGTGAGTGCGGCTGTTGAAGCGGCGCAGGCGGCATTTCCCGCATGGAGAGCGACGCCGCCGGGCGATCGAGTGCAGTTTCTCTTCAAGCTCAAGGCCGCGCTGGAAGAACACTTCGATGAGCTGGCTGCGATCATCACCACGGAGAATGGAAAGACGCTGGCGGAGTCGAAGGGCGAATTGCGGCGCGGCATCGAGAATGTCGAAGTGGCGTGTGGGATTCCAGTTTTGATGCAGGGCTATTCTCTCGAGGATATTGCGCCGGGAATCGACGAGATCATGGTGCGACAGCCGCTGGGCGTGGCGGCCATCATCACGCCGTTTAATTTTCCTTTGATGATTCCGCTGTGGTTTTTGCCGTATGCGATTGCGACCGGCAATACCGTGGTGTTGAAGCCGAGCGACCGAGTGCCCTATTCGGCGGCGCAGCTGGTGGAGATCATTCACGCTACTGGCTTGCCGGCGGGAGTTGTGAACCTGGTGAACGGCGGCAAGGCGGCCGTGGATGCGTTGCTCGATCATCCTCTGGTGCGGGCGGTGAGTTTTGTGGGGTCGACGCCGGTGGCGAAGTACGTCTATGCGCGGGGATCGGCGAGTGGGAAGCGTGTGCAATGCCAGGGCGGCGCGAAGAACCATGTAGTTGTGCTGCCCGATGCCGATCCGGAAACGACAACGAAAATCATCGCTGATTCTGCTTTCGGTTGCGCGGGACAGAGGTGCCTCGCGGTCAGCGTAACGGTTGCGATCGGCGAGGCGCAGAACTGGTTCCGCGAATCGATCTCCGCTGCAGCCAGCGCGCTGAAAGTGGGCAACGGACTGGATCCCGCAACACAAATGGGGCCGGTGATTACCGCGGCCAGCCGCGAACGCGTGGTGTCGTTGATTGGAAAAGGCGCGGGCGACGGGGCGAAGGCAATTGTGGATGGACGCGGTTATTCAAATGGCGGTGGGTCGTTCGTGGGGCCAACGGTGTTGGATGGACTTCCGGTTGGCAGTTCGCTGATGGAGACGGAGATTTTTGGGCCGGTGCTGTCCGTGGTCCACGCGAAGTCAGTGGACGAAGCGGTGCAACTCATCGAACGGTCGGAGTACGGCAACGCGAGTTCCATTTTCACGTCGTCTGGCGCGGAGGCGCGCAAGTTTCGCAACACCGTGTCGACTGGGAACGTGGGCGTGAATATTGGTGTGCCAGCGCCGATGGCGTACTTTCCATTTTCAGGATGGAAGGGAAGCTTTTTCGGAGTGATGCACGCGCAGGGGCGCGACGCGATTGAATTCTTCACCGACAAAAAAGTGATTGTGGAGCGGTGGCCGAAGGAGTGGTCGAGAAAATTCTGAGGGCGCTCTCCGCGGGCTAGCCCTTGCGGGGGCTGCTCTTCAAGAGACCCAGTTGGACAAGGCTTTCGCCGGTGGCGACGATACATTCCTCGTTCGAGCGCGGAGACCAGCCCAGCATTCTCTTGGCTTTTTCGCTGCTGGCATTCCGCGTCTTGCCGAGCTCCGGAAGAATCTGCCTTACGGAAGGCTGGAGCGGGGCGATCAATCGCAGGAGCCAATTGGGCAACTGACGTGTTGGAACTTTTTTCGCAGAGGCTCCCAAGCGAGTCTTCAGAATGCGAGCAATCTCGATGAGGGGCAGGAAGTCTCCGGCCACTGCGAGGAAGCGCTCGCCAGCGGCCGCCGGATGGGTCATTGCGCGGAGATGCAAATCGGCTACGTCGCGCACGTCGACTGCGCCCAATTCGATGCGCGGCGCGCCGGGCATGGCGCCATCGAGCATCATCTGCACGATCATAATGGAGGTCGCGTAGTCCTTGCCGAGGACCGGGCCAAAGACGGCGACGGGATTGACTACGGAGAGTTCCACTGCACCGCCCTCTCTGGCGATGAAGTCCCACGCCGCGCGCTCGGCAATCGTCTTCGACTTCACATAGGCCGTCAGATCGCGGGCTTCGAGGTTAGTCCAATCCGATTCATTGAAGGGCTGGCTCTGCGGTGGATGGCCATAGCCGACCGCGGCAAAGGACGAAGTCATGACGACGCGCTTGACGCCTGCATTGCGCGCCGCACGCAGCACACGGAGCGCTCCGTCGCGTGCCGGCACAATCAGTTCGTCCTCGTGTTTCGGCACTTCGGCGGGAAAAGGCGATGCGATGTGGAGCACGTAGTCGCAACCGGTGACAGCCTCGGGCCACCCGGCGTCGCTTTGTAGATTGGCGGCAAAAAAGGAGAGCCGGTCGCCCGGTTCGGTGCCGCCTTGTTTGAGGAGGGAGCGCACACCCGCTTCGCGCTTGAGGTCCCGGACGGTAGTGCGCACCTGGTGACCGGCCGCAAGAAGCTGGAGAATGCAGCGGCTGCCGATGAATCCGGAGCCGCCCGTGACGAGAACTGTGCTCAACGCATTCTCCTAAATGTCGAGGTTCTTCACATCGAGCGCGTTGTCTTCGATAAACTTGCGGCGCTTTTCGACGTCTTCGCCCATCAGCGTAGTGAAGATTTCGTTGGTTTCGACCAGGTCTTCCAATTTCACTTGCAGCAGCGTGCGCCGCTCGGGGTCCATGGTGGTCTCCCAGAGTTGGGTGTCGCTCATTTCTCCCAGTCCCTTGTAGCGCTGCACGGAGTAGTCCTTCTTACCCTGCTCGACGATGTGAGCATAGAGTTCGCGGGCGGTCTGTTTCTCAACGGGCTCGCGAAGTACGCGTGCGATACGACGAGCGGACTTTGCCTCTGCTTTGACTTCCGAGGGAGTCTCGCCTTCTTCATATTCGGTAGCTTCCAACTCTTCCGCAGCAGATTCGCTCGCCGCCTTTGCGGCATATTCCACCAGGAAAGGAGGCTCAAGATACTGCTTGATCTGGCTGTATTTGGCCATCATTTGCCGAAATTCAGGACTCGATGCCAAGGTCCAGTCGATGCGGCGCTCGGCTCCCTGTGAGTCGACAACACTGACGGACCAGGTGTGGTGTTCTTCATCTTCCACTGGTTTGGTCAGTGATTTGAAACCGAAGTCGACCGTGACTTCCTTCAACTGCGCGTGGAGCTCGACCAACTTCTCAGGGGCAGTGCTTCCTGATTTCGAGGTGAAATCGGAGCGTTGAGTGAACTCGGCCCGGGCAAGAAACTCGGTGAGCTTTTCGTTGCGGATGCGCTTATCAACCTTCTCGACAAAATCTAGATACTCCTTGAGAGTGCCCATGAAGCGGATGAGTTCGGGGCCTTCGATGCGGCTGGCCGCCTCTCCATGGCGCACGACCATGCCTTCCGCAGCGCGATTGACCATGACCTTGTCGAACTCGCGTTCGTCCTTAATGTATTGCTCGAAGCGGCCTTTCTTGATCTTGAAAAGCGGTGGCTGCGCAATGTAGATGTTGTCGCGCTTGATGAGTTCTGTCATGTGACGGAAGAAGAAGGTGAGCAACAGCGTACGGATGTGCGAGCCGTCGACGTCGGCGTCGGTCATGAGGATGATTTTGCCGTAGCGGATCTTGGTGGCGTCGAAGTCGTCCTTGCCGATGCCGCAGCCAAGTGCCGTGATCATGGCGCGGATTTCTTCGTGGCCCAGCATCTTGTCGTAGCGAGCCTTTTCGACGTTGAGGATTTTGCCCTTGAGCGGCAGAATGGCCTGGAAGCGGCGATCGCGGCCCTGCTTTGCGGTGCCGCCCGCGCTTTCGCCCTCGACGAGGTAGAGTTCGCAGCGAGCCGGGTCGCGCTCGGAGCAGTCGGCCAGCTTTCCGGGCAGTCCACCGCCATCGAGTGCGCCTTTGCGGCGCGTCAGGTCACGGGCCTTGCGCGCAGCTTCGCGCGCGCGGGCGGCCTCAATCGCCTTGTTGATGATGCGCTTGGCGATGGGCGGGTTTTGCTCGAGGAAAGCGCCGAGGCGTTCGTTGACGAATGCCTGCACCGTGCCTGCAATATCCGAGTTGAGCTTGCCTTTGGTCTGGCCTTCGAATTGCGGCTGCGAGAGCTTGACGCTGACCACGGCAACGAGACCTTCACGCACGTCGTCGCCGCTGAGGTTTTCCTTCATGTCTTTGAAGAGCCCGAGGGATTGGCCGATGGCGTTGATGGTGCGTGTCAGCGATGTGCGGAAGCCGGAGAGGTGCGTGCCGCCGTCGACGGTGTTGATGTTGTTGGCGAAGCTGAAGACCGTCTCGGAGTAGCTGTCGTTGTATTGCAGCGCGATTTCGATTTCGACGTTGTCGCGCGTGGCCTCCATCATGATCGGCTTTTCATGCAGAACCGACTTACCGCGATTGAGGTGCTTGACGAACTCGGAGATGCCGCCCGCGTATTTGAATTCAGCGCGCTTAGAGTCGCCGGTCTTGGGGTCGGCCGTACGCTCATCGGTGAGCGTGATCTCAAGGCCCTTGTTGAGGAAGGCGAGCTCACGCAGACGCTGCGCGAGCGTGTCGTAGTTGTACTCGGTGGTAGTGAAGATGGATTTGTCGGGCAGGAAGTGAACCTTGGTTCCGCGCCTTTTCGATGTGCCCGCCATGCGCAGTTCGCTGGTGGCAGCGCCGCAACTGAAGTCCATCTCCCAGGTATGGCCGTCGCGCCAGATCTCCACATTCAGATCCTGCGAGAGCGCGTTAACGCAGCTCACGCCGACGCCGTGGAGGCCGCCGGAGACTTTGTAGTTTGAAGCATCGAACTTGCCGCCGGCGTTCAGCTTGGTGAGCACTACCTGGACGGCGGGCATCTGCTCGCCGCCAGCTAGTGTCTTCATGTCGACAGGAATCCCGCGGCCGTCATCGACCACAGTGATGGAGTTGTCCACGTGGATGGTGACGTCAATCTTTTTCGCGTAACCGGCGAGGGCTTCGTCGACGGAGTTGTCGACCACTTCATAGACCAGGTGATGCAGGCCCATCTCGCCGGTCGAGCCGATGTACATTGCCGGGCGAAGACGGACGTGCTCCATGCCTTCGAGGACGGTGATGTCTTCGCCGGTGTAGGAGCCATTTTTGCCGTTCTGGTCGGGGAGGGGTTCGTTTTCAGGTGCCAAAGTCGCCATAGTTGTCCGTTCGCAGGATTTTCGCTCTGTCGCTGCCCAAGGAAGCGGTCCCCGCGTGCAATTTTAAGCAATGGAAATGGGAATTAACCGCTTGAAATACGTGGGCTTTGGAACGAATTCGCCTAGGTTGATTTTACCATGCGGGCACGTGGATTTCCTGGAGGCGAAGTCATCAGGATCTGCGTTACGTTTGAGCAGATTACTTGCGTGTTATGTGACGCTAGTAACTAACTAGGTGACTACCATTGGAACTCTATGAAAAAGATGGACTTACTTCTTGATTTGCACTACCATGTAGGTGTTAGCAAGTAGCCTTTTAAGTAAACAATCTCTGCGTAGGAGTAACCAATTATGAAACTCGCTGTCAGAATCTTTGCATTCGCAGTTGTTCTGGCCGGTGCGGCCGCCGCCTCCTTTTCTTCATCGACATCGCACGTTACGTTGAGCCGACAGTCTGCCACGGTCGCAGCTCTGCCGATGCCGGGTTGTGGTCCGGGCATGGGATGTCCTGCAACCAACGGTAAGTAAGAGCAACGGCGAGTAAGAGATGGTGTTCCTCTAGCACAAAAGTGCTACGTCGCAGTGTTGTTTCCGTTTGAACCCAAGGCACAAGAGGCGCTATTCTGAGTAAACCCTCAGAATGGCGGTGGTCTTGTATGCCTTCAAACTTCGCGATGTCGCTGATGAGCACTCTTGAGTTTCTGCTCTGGGCGGTTCTCGGGTTTACATTCTGGAAAAAGGGCCTGCATAGCCGGTTTCCGGCGATGAGCACGTACCTTGGTCTTCGCCTGGCTTCGATGCCAGTGTTGCTCGGTTTGTTCTACATACTGCAACAGCCGTCGTCGAATCAGGAATTCTTCTACCCGATCTATTTCTATACTTCCTGGGCTGTATACATCGCGAGTGCGGTGACGCTCTTCTTTATTTGCCAGGAGGTCTTTCGGACCGCGCTCTCTTCCTTTGCGGGACTGATGCGGCTCGGAACGATCGTTTTCCGTTGGACGACCTTGGTGTCGTTGATCGTGAGCCTCTCGTCCGTGTCGTTCAATCACCGCGGAGTACTTCTGATTCCCGACATCGCCTTTGCCCTAATGCGCTCGGTGAGCATTCTCGAGCTGTGCCTGCTGGCCTTTCTCTGCCTCTGCATGAATGCGCTGGGAATTTCAGCACGCGATGTGACCTTCGGGATTGCATTGGGTTTTGGATTGTTGTCGACCAATGACTTTATTCTGGCTTCATTCTGGTCGCGGAATACTTCGTTGACCTCACCGATTCAGTTCTTCAATGAAGCGCTGATTTTGGCCACGCTTGGGATCTGGGTTGTGTATTGTGCTCTTCCCGAGCCGGCCCGCAAGCCCGTGGTTTTGGCAGCGAACTCAACGATCTATCGCTGGAACGAGATTGCCGCTGCGCTGGGTCACGGGACCAAGGTGGCCGTACCGCAGCCTGCTAACAGCTTCTTCCTGACGGACGTGGAGAAGGTTGTGGACAAGGTGCTGACGCGAACCAATATGCAAGGCAGCGAATCGAAGTCCTAAGCGGATCAGAGAATCTCTAATGCGAAAAGCCGGTCCTTAGGACCGGCTTTTCTGCGTCAGCGGAATGCAGGCACGAAAAAGGCCACGGAAATCCGCGGCCTTTTTATTTGCTGCAAAAGTTGAGACTACTCAGTGGCGATCGGCTCGATGGAGGCGAAGCGCCCACGGTTGCCGTGGTCAGAGAACTTCACGCGCCCGCTGACTTTGGCGAAGAGGGTGTCGTCGGAGCCGCGGCCGACATTGGTGCCGGGCTTAATCTTTGTGCCGCGCTGGCGCATGATGATCGAGCCGCCAGTCACGAGTTCGCCGCCAAAGGCCTTTACGCCCAGGCGCTGTGCATTTGAATCGCGTCCGTTTGTGGAGCTGCCTCCACCCTTTTTATGTGCCATTGCAGAATCCCCTTCTAAAGTCTTTGGTTCCGCGCCTACTTGGCTGCGGTGTAGGTGACGCCATCGGCTTCGATCGCCTTGATGCGCACCTCGGTAAAGTTCTGGCGGTGCCCTTGCATTTTCTTGTACTGCTTCTTCCGCTTGAGGTGGAAGACCAGGATTTTTGCTGCGCGGCCTTCGCCGAGCACTTCTGCAGTGACCTTGGCCGTGGACGGCTTCGTCACGGTTCCAGGTTCGCCGGAGACGGCGAGAACGTCGCTGAATTCGACGGTCTGGTTCGCTGACGGGACGCTTTCGATCTTGACAACGTCGCCGGGAGCCACCCGGTACTGTTTACCACCGGTACGAATGACAGCGTACATAAATCCTCCAGAGCAGACACGCCGATGCGCGCGCTCAATCAATCCTAAAGTAGCTCGGGCGGAAACTTCTGCGCTACGGCTCACTCAAGCCCCTTAATTCTTTGGGCGAGCTGTTGGCACCGCATGCAACAGGCAGGAATCGCCAAACTAAGGTAGTTTACCTGTTTTGGCGGGTAAGGTCAATCGGGAGAGAACCCGGGGCGAGGCCTGACTCAAGCCCTGAGTGAAGCCACATGGAAGAGGATGGCGAAATAGTGAGCGATGCTGCCGGCAAGCACAAAAACGTGCCAGATCGCGTGGAAGTAGCGAAACCGGTCGAGGGCGAAGAAGAGTACGCCGAGGGAATACGCGAGGCCGCCTGCGATGACCCAACTCATGCCTTTCCAGCCGATTGCGAGCGCAAGGGGCCGCACCGCCAAGACTATGAACCATCCCTGAAGCAGATAAATGATGGCCGAGGCGACGGCGAACCGGCCGATGGCCAGGCACTTGAAGACAACGCCCGCGATGGCGGTCGCCCACACGATCGCGAAAAGAACCCAGCCGACCGGCCCGCGCAGTGTGACCAGAGTGAACGGAGTGTAGGTGCCGGCGATGAGGAGGTAGATCGCCGAGTGATCGAAAATCTGAAAGACATGGCGCGCTCGCGTGCGGACCAGGGAGTGATAGAGCGTGGAAAAGACATAGACCAGAATGAGAGTAGCGGCGAAGATGGAGCAGCTCACGATTTGCCAAACGCTTCCGCGGGCTGCAACCACAATGAGGTAGACCGAGCCGCCGATGGCCAACGCCGCACCGACTCCGTGGGTGATGGAGTTGGCGAGGATGTCGCCGAGCGGATAGGGATGATCCATACAGCTCATGATAGAGCTGCCGGAGTACGCTGGTGCTCCCGAGTTGCGCGCTAGCTTGCCACCACGGCAGTCGGTTTCTCGCCGCGCGTGTCCGCCTCATTCAATTCAATGTTGATGGTCTGTGTCTCCCCCGGCATGAGCGCAACGTAGTTGTCAGAGTAGATGGCGGGAAGAATGCGGTCGCCCGATTTGTCACGAACCGCTTTAACCCGCACCATGAGTGCCGGCCACGTGGCGAGATTGTGGAGGTGCGTCGTGAGCCGCCATTGATCGCCGTTGCGCTCTGCGATTGTTTCCGCATGAATATGGGGCGCGGGCAATTCACGAATCGCGCGCAGATCGCCTTCCTGCAGTCCGCGCAGGTAGAAGTTCGATGAGATGGTTTCAGAGCCGCGCGAGAGCGTCAGTCGCAGGAAATGGACGGGACTCAATTCGGCCGGATATTCCATCGGAATGCACGGCGAATTGCTGTCTTCGCGGCTGTCGAGGGTCGCGGTCTTCAGGCCCTTGCTGGTTCCATCGATATTCAGGATTTCGACTTTTGCGAGGAGCCCTTTCACATTGCCCGCGCTATAGTTCACTACTTCAATCGTCTCGTTGGCGCGATTCCATTGAATATGCAGCGGCTCGGAACCCTTTTTGCATCCGTAATAGGCTGCTGTCGGTTCGAAGAAATAGTCGTAGGTTTGCCAGACAAACGAGGGCCAGCAGGAGTGGCTCATCCACAGCAGCGTGCCCATGCGGTAATGGCTTTGCGCTTCAAAGATGGCGCGGTAGGTCTCATAGTTCACAAATTGCGCGAGCTTGACCCATTCTTCCGCGTTGGTGGCTCCACCATATTGGTTTTCGACGATGGAACGGAAACCTTCGCCGCCTTGCGCTCCATGCAGGCAGAAGTCGTGCAAACCCCAATCGAGCCCCTGCGGCCAGAGCGCGTCTTGCGGCATCATTAGGCGAACGCTTTCAATCGGGGGAATATTGGGCGCACCGATCTCGCTATGCAGTTTCGAGTCCGCGTTTGCGAAATAGGAACCGAGTGGCATCGCCTGATACGGGCCGTGCCCGCTGACGACATTGTCCGCCGAGCTGGGGATGTAATGCAGATCGGGATGCAGTTCGCCAACGATCTGGCGGATGCCTGCTTCGAGTGGTGGCGGCGGAAATCCTTCGTTACGTCCGCAATAGATACCGATGGAAGCGTGATTGCGAATGCGCAGGATGAAGTCCTTCACATTGCTGAGGAAGAGTGCGTTGTCATCAGGCTCCGGCCCATCCCACGGATTGGCGAGCCAGAAGTCGTGCCAGACCATGACACCATGGCGATCGCACGCTTCGTACAGCGCCTCATCCCCGATCTGGCCGACCCAGTTGCGGATCATGGTGAAGTTCATTTCACGGTGATAGCGAACCGCGGCGTCATACTCGCGCGCGCGATAGCGCAGCATGGATTCGCCGAAGCCCCAGTTGCCGCCGCGAGCAACGAAACGTCTGCCATTTACCCAGATTCGAAGCGCGTCGCCGTCTTCGCTGTAGGTCATCTGGCG
>Ga0265342_10004048_pt1 | contig 11700 bp, 6 predicted proteins | sample 4CB327metaG_FD_203125 | JGI IMG/M metagenome (GOLD analysis project Ga0265342, IMG submission 203125) | Rhizosphere microbial communities from Carex aquatilis grown in University of Washington, Seatle, WA, United States - 4-CB3-27 metaG | ecosystem: Host-associated > Plants > Roots > Rhizosphere...
ACGGCCGCGAAGTGGCCATGTCCGAGGAGGAACTCCTGCCCAGCGCTCTCGTCGAAGATCGTGGCGACGAGGTCGTGGTCACCATCCATCGCGATCCGCGCATCACCTCGGTGCCCAGCGCAGGCCTGGCACTGGCCGGCGACGCCCTCACCCGCCACGGCGAGATCGAACTGTGCGGCGCGTGGCTGGAGCACCTGCCCCTTGTCCAACGCTTTGCCCCTGGCCAGTTGGCCGAGCTGGCCACCCGCGTGTTGCCGGAACTCTCGCGCCGCATGGCCGTCGAGGTGCGCTCCAAGCGATTGCCCAAGATCGTGCGCGGCCTGGCCCCGCGCCTGGTGCTGGACATGACCCAGTTGGGCTCGTCGCTGGCGGTTCTGCCCAAGCTGGTCTACGGCACCCCGCCCTGCGTGCGCATCGACGACGGTCGCATGGTCCACCTCTCTGGCCCGGTGCCGGTGCGCGACGAGCCGGCCGAACGCCGCCTGGTCGAGAAGCTGCGCTCCGATCTCGATCTCATGCCGGGCCGGCGTTCGACCTTTGAAGGCGCGGACACCGCGCGCTTCGTGGACAAGGTCAAGCGCTGGCACGGCGATCTGGCCGGCGACGGGGCGCGCCTGCTGGGTGCGCGCGTGCGCCTGGAGCCCAACATGCGCGTGCGCGATCTGCCTGCGTCGGGCGATGGTGTTCCGCAGGCTGGCTTTGATTTCACCTTCACTGTGGTGGGCGAGACCGAGGCAGAGCAGCGCGCGCTCGGCCCGGGGCCTCATTCTGTCGACGCCGCCACGGTGATTCGCGCCTGGGAAGACGGCCTGGGTCTGGTTCCACTGGTTGGGGGGGGATTCGCGCCCTTGCCGCAAGCCTGGCTCGACCAGCACGGTGGGGTCCTTGCGCGCCTGCTCGAGGCCCGCGCCAGCGACGGTCGCCTGGCCAACCACGCCCTGCTCGCGCTGGGCAGTCTGTGCGACGATCTGGACCAGCCTCCGCCCGCCGGGCTGGATCGTCTTGCGCCGTTGGCCGAAAGCTTCGAGCGCCTGCCCGAGGCAACGCTGCCCGCGGATCTGCGCGCCACCCTGCGGCCCTACCAGAAGGTCGCGGTCAACTGGCTGGCCTTTCTGCACAGCGTGGGCCTCGGCGGAATTCTCGCCGACGACATGGGCCTCGGAAAAACCATCGAGGCCATGTGTCTCTTCGAAAAGAAATGCCTGGTCGTTGCGCCCACCAGCGTATTGCCCAACTGGCAAGCCGAGCTGGCGCGCTTTCGTCCTTCGCTTCGAGTCAGCGTGTACCACGGCCCGACCCGCAAACTCGACGACGCCGATGTGACTCTCACAACCTACGCTATCTTGCGCCTCGACAGCGCTGAATTGTCTGCAAAGCACTTCGACCTGGTGGTGCTCGACGAAGCCCAGGCCATCAAGAACCCCGACAGCCAGGTGGCCCGCGCCGCTTACGCCCTTTCCGCCGAGTTCCGCATCGCCATGACCGGCACGCCCGTCGAGAATCGACTCGACGAATTGTGGAGCCTCATGCACTTTGCCAACCGCGGTCTGCTGGGCGGCCGGCGCGAATTCGACGCCGAGTTTGCCCGTGGAGTGGCTGACGGCATGCCCGGCGCCGCCGCGAACCTGCGCCAGCGCATCCGTCCCTTTGTCATGCGTCGGCGCAAGGCCGAGGTGGCGCCCGAGTTGCCCCCGCGCACCGAGGCCACGCTCAAGGTCGTGCTCGACGAGCGCGAGCGCGCGGTCTACGACGCGGTCCGCGCCGCGACCCAGGCCGAGTTGGTTGCCTCAATGAGCGGGACTGACGAAAAGGGATTCAGTGTAATGAAGGCCCTGGAGGCGCTGCTGCGCCTGCGACAAGCTGCCTGTCACCGCGGGTTGCTGCCCGGTCAGAAAGCCGACACTTCCGGCAAGGTCGAGGCGTTGCTCGAGTCCCTGGAAACCGCAGCCGCCGATGGCCACAAGGCCCTGGTTTTCTCGCAGTGGACGTCATTGCTCGACCTGATTGAGCCCGCACTGAACAATGCCGGCATTCCCTACACTCGATTGGACGGATCCACTCGCGACCGCGGCGAAGTAGTCGAGCGCTTTCAGTCCGAGGACGGCCCGCCAGTCATGCTGATTTCATTGAAGGCCGGCGGCACCGGCCTCAATCTGACTGCCGCCGACCACGTGTTCCTGTGCGACCCCTGGTGGAATCCTGCCGTGGAAGACCAAGCCGCCGACCGCGCGCACAGAATTGGCCAGGACCGCCCAGTGACAATCTACCGACTGATCGCCGTGGACACTGTCGAGGAGCGCATTCTCGATTTGCAGGAAAAGAAGCGCGCCCTGGGCGAAGCTGCCCTGGGCGACGGCGGCGCAGCTGCGTCGCTGACTAGAGAGGACTTGCTGGCGCTGCTGGCGTAGGGGGACGAAGGAGGCTGGTCGGCCTCGGGGCGCGGGTTAGCCAGCCAATAATGGAGTGGCGTGTAGAAGACCTGGAACTTGCATCCTGCTCGAAGATCTCGCGCGCAGACTTGCGAACGACGTCGGAGTGAGTTTGAAGCACCGCTCAGGGTGCTACGGTCGCGGCGTACTTGCTTTGTATGTAGTTGAGAATCGTCGTGCCATCAGGGTCCGTGATATCGGCGGTGGTCCAGGGTCCGGTCTTGCTTGCGGTGGTCTTGAAGATGGCGGACGTCTCGCCATTGGTTTCGACCGACCAGTTGGTGCAACCGATGTTGTTGGTATCAAGGAAATCCCACCAGGTCTGCAATTCCGTCGCATCGAAGGTGCCGTTCCCGGTCGATGCGCATCCACCGTATTCGGTCACGAAGATAGCAATGCCGCCGGCCAGTGCTTTGGTCACGCCCGGGCCGAAACTGGCGTACTTGTGCGAATACGCATAGAAGTGGAAGGTGTAGGCCAGGTTCGTCGAAGTGGTGACAGGATCGGCAGCGGCTAGATTTGGTTGCTGATCCCAATTCGGCGTGCCGAGCAGGATGATGTTGTCGGGGTCGATGGCACGAATCGCCGCTATCACCGTCTCGTGATAGGTCTTGATGGTGGGCCAGGTCACGCCCGAGGGTTCGTTCCAGATCTCGTACATCACGTTGGGGGTGTTGCCATAGGCCGTGGCCATGCTGGCAAAGAAGGTCGAAGCCGCGCTGGCTTGAGCGCCAGCCCCTGAATGCCAATCGATGATTGCGTAGATGCCATTGGCGATGCAGGCATCGACCACCGCCTGGACCAGCGGCGTCTGCGTGCTGAGGCTGTTGGGCAGAATGGGAATGCGAAGAATCGCGCAGTCCAGGTCCTTGGCAAGGTGGCCAACCGCGGATGCATTGTAGAATTGCGTCCCCAAGTTGTTCCAGGCGTACATCGACATTCCACGCAGCGCGGTGACCTTGCCGTTCTGATCGACGATCTGGTTGCCCACGACCTTGAGCTGTCCGTGCACGCTCACGGGTGTCCCCGACGGCGCGGACCCTGTGCTTCCTGTCGCACCTCCGGCGGACGTCGTGCCGCCCGCTGGCTTGCTACCGCCGGCAGGCGCGGTGCCGCCCGCGGCCGTCCCGCCTGTGTTCTTGCCGCCTGCACCGGCCACACCCGTGATTCCACCGGACATCGTCGCGCCGCCCGCGGTCGTCACGCCACCGGAAGTTTTCACGCCACCCGAGGCGGCTGTCGCGCCGGCCGAGCTGCTCTTGCCGCCAGATTCCGCCGCACCACCGGAATCAATCGCGCCACCCGCGCTTGTCACACCGCCGGAGTCAGTCGCGCCACCCGCGGCGATCCCGCCCTCTGAACTGGCACCACCAGAAACGCCCGCGGCCCCTGCGTTGCCTGCCATTCCCGATGCGCCGCCGGTCGCCGAAATCACGCCACCTGTCGCTGAAGATAAAGCAGCCGTGTGGCCTGCCGCTCCCGGCGCGCCACCGCTCGCGGTATGCCCGGCACTCGCTCCGCCTGAATGCCCGGCTGATGGTGACCCAGACGAATCGCATCCTCCGGCGGCGAGCAGCATTGCAAACAGACCTAGCAGTATCTTGCCAACGCAATGGTTCATGAAACTTCTTTCTTTGGTGATTGGCGACGGAGGTCGACGTGGCATCCGTCAGGATAATGTCGGCAGGACGCCCGAAGCTTCAAAGGAAAAACCCGCACCCAGAGAATAGATCGTCGCATCAAAAACCTGCCTCGACGCAAGCCCACTGGGCTCCCTGGTTGAACAAGTACGCCGCCGCCTCTGGGAACGAGAATGTTCGCCGCAAGAGAACAACGTTTGGCAGTTTGTGTAAAGTTCCTGCGCCATGACCTCCAGCCCCCTCTCCGGTCCTGCGCCCTGGACTCTCGTCGCGTCCGCGTACGCCGCGGAGGTCGCTCCCATATTTGCTTGGTTTGCCCAGAAGGCGATCGATCTCGCGGCTCTCGCGCCGGGTGCGCGTGTCCTCGATGTGGCAGCAGGGCCCGGGACGTTGTCGTTCTTGGCGGCGCGGGCCGGCGCGCGCGTGACCGCGATCGATTTCTCGCCCGCGATGATCGAAAAACTGCGGGAACGGGCCTCGGCCGAGGCAGTGGCGATTGAATCTCATGTCGGCGACGGGCAGGCGTTGCCCTTCGCACAGGCGTCGTTCGATCGGGCGTTCTCGATGTTCGGCTTGATGTTCTTCCCCGAGCGAATCCTCGGCTTTCGTGAACTGCTGCGCGTGCTCCTACCCGGCGGCGTGGCCGTCGTGGGCAGTTGGGCCGCCGAAGACGGCGACACCTGGCGCAACGTGATCTGGGGCGCAGTTCGAGAGCACATGCCCAACCTGCCGCTGGGCGGTTTGGCACCTCCCTTGGGCAAGGTCGACGACTGCCGGCGAGAGATGACGTCAGCGGGATTCGAAGACGTCGAGGTTCACGAGATGGTGCATACGCTGCCAGCGATGACGACACGGCAGGGGTGGGAGTGGATGGTGCGCGCCACCGCCCCGATCGCCTTGCTCCGCCAGAGCCTGGGGCCCACAAAATGGGCCCCTTTCGAGGCGTGCGTCCTGGCCAAGTTGGTCCAGACATTCGGCGAGGCGAGCCAGAGCATGCGGCGAAAGGCGAACCTGTCGGTCGGCCGCAAACGAAGATAGGCCGTTCGCACACAGAGATCGTTCAACCCGAATCGGCGTGGCCTCGCCCCCTTGAGCTACGTGAAACGGCTTCGCTTGCACAAAGACCCATTGGCAGGCCGTTCACGTCATCGAGGAGCCTCCATGTCAACGTTCCTGCGCCTGTTCGGGATCATGGTGTGTATCGGCGCCGCGTCGCCGGCCTCTGCCGCCGATTTCATCACCTACTTCCAGCCCACGCCCATTGTCGGCCAACTAAGCAAGACGGCCTGGGGCACCGCTGCCGTCGGTCCGCGCGACCAGAGCAACGGCCTGGAGGACCCCACCATGTCGAAGTGGGCGTACTGGGATGGAAAGATCATCAAGGGACCCGATGGCAAGTACCACCTCTTTGGCAGCCGGTGGGATCAAGCCGGGGGCCATGCAGGCTACCCCAACTCTGTGGCCATCCATGCTGTCAGCGACGCAGTCCTCGGCCCTTACGTGGACCAGGGAATTTGCTACCCGGACAATCAAGGAGGCAAGGGTCACAACGTCACCGCGATTGCCATGTCGGACGGTCGCTACGGGATTGTGGTCAGCGACACCCGGCCGGGCGATCTTTTCATCGCGTCTTCCCTGGAAGGCCCTTGGGCCTTTCAAGGCCACATACCCATCGACAGCAACGGGCACACCACCACGCGATTGACCGACAACATGAGCATCATGCAACGCCCGGATGGGCGCTACATGATCGTACCGCTCGGCGGCTTCGTCATGATCAGCGACACCGGCATCACGGGCCCCTACAAGGTCGTGACCGACAACATCTTTCCGCAAAACGTGGCCGGCTATCCTTCGGCAACCCGGGAAGATCCAGTGGTTTGGTTCAGCGGGGGCCAATACCATGTGCTGGTTGATGATTACCACGACCGCAAGGCCATGCACCTGACCTCGCCCGACGGCGTGACCTGGAAGTACAAGGATCTGGCCTACGACCCCACCACCGACATGGTTCGCTATACGGATGGGACGGTCAATCACTGGTACAAACTGGAACGGGTCGGGGTCTACATGGAAAATGGACACATCACCTATTTCACCTTCGCGGCCATCGACGTCGACAAGACGCTGGATTTGGGCAACGACCAGCACGGCAGCAAGATCATCGTGGTGCCTTTTGATGGCGAGAGATTCGATGCCGAAACCGGCATTGGCGGGACTGGCGGCGCGGGCGGCACGACGGGATCCGGCGGAACCACTGCAAGCGGCGGCGCCACGGGTGGTACGACCGTGGGTGGCACAACGTCCTCGGGCGGCTCCCGTACCGGTGGCACGACTGCCGCTGGCGGGTCCAGGACCGGCGGCGCCACGGCCACTGGCGGCGTGATCGCGTCGGGTGGCGCAGTCACTTCCGGTGGCGTGGTCGCCTTGGCTGGCGCAGTCGCCTCGGCGGGCGCGGTCGCTTCGGCTGGGTCCGTTGCCATGGGCGGTATCGCTTCGGGTGGCGCGTCTGGTACGGGCGGCGTCATTGCTGTCGGCGGCGACATATCCCTTGGCGGGGTCGTCGATTCGGGTGGCGCGGTTGCCACCGGCGGAGTGGCCAGTATTGGCAGTACCGCATCCCCTTCCGGTGGAACCATGGCCGGCACGGGCGGCGCAACTATCGCAAGCAGCATCCCTGTCGCCACTGGCGGCGCCAGCACCGATAGTCTGGCTCGGACCAGTTCCGCTGGCACCGGCCCGGAGAAGGCCGCCACCTCTGCCGGCGGATGCTCGTGCGCGATCGTCCAACACGACAACGGCCATCCCGGAGCGATGGGATTCTTCATAGCGGCGATCTTCACCATGCTGGCCCGCCGCCGACGTTTCAGTGGCGAGCCGTGATGATGCTTCTGGTCGCGTTCGGAAGGTGCCGGTCAGGGTGACGTGAGGGTCGCGGCGTACTTGCTCTGGATGTAGCTAATGATCGTTGTGCCATCCGGGTCTGTGAGATCGGCCGTGGTCCACGGGCCGTTTGCGGCCGCGTTGGTCTTGAAGATGGAGGATGTCTCGCCATTGGTTTCGACCGCCCAGTTCGTGCAACCGATGTCGTTGGCATCAAGGAAGGTCCACCATTTCTGCAATTCCGTCGCATTGAAGGTGCCGTTCCCGTTGGCCGAGCATCCACCGTATTCGGTCACGAAGATGGCCAGGCCTGCGTTCAACGTAGTGGTTATCGCCTTCTGGAAACCGGCAAGAGGATGGCTATTGGCGTAGAAATGGACCACATAGGCCAGGTTGGTTGATGTGGTGACAGGATCGGCGGCGGCCGTGTCGGGTTTCTGGTCCCACTGCGGAGTACCAAGGAAGATGATGTTGTCGGGATCGTTGGCACGGATCGCCGCGATGACCGCCTCGTGATAGGTCTTGACAATGGACCAGGCCACGGTGGGTTCGTTCCAGGGCTCATACATGATGTTGGGATTGTTGCCGTACTTGGCCGACATGCTGCCAAAGAAGGCCGCTGCTGTGGCTTGTTGAGAGGCGCCGCCCCCGTGCCAATCGATGATGGCGTATATGCCGTTGGCAATGGCAGCGTCGAGCACGGCCTCGAGGCGACTCAACCCCGAAGTGGCATTCTGAGGCAGAATGGGAACTCGGAGAATGGCGCAGTCGAAGTCCTTGGCCAGGTGTCCAACCGCCGAGGCATTGTAGAATTGCCTGCCCTGTTGAGACCAGTCGTACATCGACATTCCATGCAGCGTGACGGGATTGCCGTTCTTGTCGACGATCTTGTTCCCGGCGACTTTGAGCTGTCCATGCACGCCCACGGGTGTCCCTGTCGGGCCGGAGTTGTTTGCGCTGGACGCCGTCGAACCGCCGGCCGAGGTGGTACCGCCAATCGGCTTCGTACCACCGGAAGACATGGTACCGCCGTTGGTCGTCGTTCCGCCGGTTGGCTTGCTACCGCCCGTGCCGGTCGCGCCGGCTGAGCCGGTATTGCCGGCCGCGGCTGTTCCGCCTGTGTTCTTGCCACCGGCGCCGGCAGAACCTGTGACCCCACCGGAGGTCGTCGCGCCACCCGAAGCCGTCACACCACCGGAGGTGATTGCGCCGCCCGAACTGCCGGTCGCGCCGGCTAAGCCGGTCTTGCCACCCGCGCTTGTCCCTCCGGCGCTCTTGCCGCCCGATTCCGTGGCGCCAGCGATCGCGCCAGCCGATGCGGTCACGCCAGCTGAGGCGATCGCGCCCGCTGAGCCGATCTCGCCTGCCGAACTGGCACCGGCGGCCGCGCCCGCGGCCCCTGTGTTGCCCGCCATCCCCGGTGCGCCGCCGGTTGCCGAACTCGCACCGCCTGTTTGCACGGGTGAGCCGCCCATGTTGCCTGCCATTCCCGCCGCGCCGCCGGTCGAGGAATTTCCGCCACTCGTTCCGCCTGACTGCCCGGCCGACGGCGACGTAGATGAGTCGCATCCTGCAACGGCGAGCACCGGCAGCAACGCAAATATACCGAGGAGTATCTTGCCAACGCAGTGGTTCATGGAGCCTCTTCCTTCAGGGGGTTGCACGACAGTAGGGAAATGTCGGCGAGCCGCCCAAAGCTTCAATCGAGAGACCAGCCGATGACGTTTTCGCGGGTCGCCGCATCGACATCGCTGCCCGGCGGCCGGCGCCCGAAATCGAATCCCCGGACGGGCAGGAGCAGTGCTCCTCGAAGGACAGACTCTGTCCCTGGGGCTATGATTGTGCCGACAACAACCTGTGCTACTCGTGGGGCCATCTTCCCGCGAACCTAGGAGCCGGTGGCACGATCTCCAGTACCGGAGGCAAAAGCGCCGCGGGCGGGAACAGCGGAGCGAGCGGCACTCACTCGGCGACTGTGACTGGCGCGGCCGGCGTGATCACCGCTGGAGGCGTCACGGCTGCGGGAGGCGTGATTTCCGTGGGTGGATTGATCGTTGCCGGAGGTGTCGCGGGGATCCCGGACTCTGGCGGCGGACTTTCCACTGGTGGCGCGGTTGCCACGGGCGAGGCCACAACCTGCACACCAAGCAAGGCAACCGGTCAATACCCCCTCATCGACAACATGGCCGATGGGGACACCGGAATCATTCCCCAGGATGGCCGATCCGGCGGTTGGTACACCTATGGCGACAACACCGGCACCATCACGCAGCCGACGCCCGGTCTGGGGATGATGTGCGCTTCGGGATCTGGTTTTTCCATCTGGGGCGCCGGGCTCGGCGTAAGTTTCGACGCCGTTCCGACCAAGACTTGTACCTACGACGCCTCGATCTACTCCGGCATCCGTTTCGCCATCACGCCCACGTCGACCGTTCCCAGCGGCACGCTGCGCTTCGCAGTTCAGACCGCCGATATTGCGGAAGCGGTGTCGGGCGGAACCTGCGTCTCGACCAGCGCTCTCACCGACAACTGCAACGACATTTTCGGCGTGGACTTGCTTGTGGAAGGGACGGTGGTGAACTGCCAAAGCGCGTACTCGTCATGGGTCTGCGGATCGGCCACGGGCGCGGCTGGTCCAATCACGGTGACCGTTCCCTTCTCCTACATGTCCCAGCAGGGGTGGGGCCGGGCGTTCCCGAGACTCGATCCCACCGTCATGCTGGGGCTTCAGTGGCAGTTCAAGAACTGCTCTTCAGCCGGCGTGTGCATCACCTTGCCCAGCTTCAACGTCTGCGTCGGGGATCTGTCCTTCTACTAGCGCGCCCCTTCGCCCTCGAAACGCGGCTTCTGCGGGTGGCGCTTGTACAGCAAGACGGTGCGCCCCAGGATCTGCACGACGTTGACGCCCGGTTCTTCAGCCAGGCGCTCGGCCACCGCGAAGCGCGTTTCTGGACATTCCTGCCCCAGCTTGACCTTGACGAGCTCGTGGTCGAAGAGCGCCCGCGTGACCTGGGCAATGACCGCTTCGTTGGTTCCGCCCTTGCCGATCTGAACGATGGCCTGCAAGGCATGGCCGTGGCCGCGCAGCTGGCGGCGCAGCGGCGTGGAAGGCATGAGCGATTGTTTGCGGGGGCTGGTCGGGGCGGGCATGGGCGCAAGTTGCCACACCGGACGGTGCAGGTCACGCCCGACTGCGATGTCGACCATATTCCAAGTGCACCCGTCAGCCTGAACCGGTGGTGAAGATCCCACAAACACCGTCAGGACTTCACCAGAATGCCGGCTCGCCAGGGCCGCAGCAGCGGCGAAACAGGGCCGCTGCGGATCTGGCCCTTCGCTTGCTAGGTCCATGGAGAGTAACCCAGCCATGAGATCGGAATCCTAGCCATGCCGATTCACCACCTGCACCTGTTTGTCTGGGATGTGCGGACGTGGACCTTGGTCGGCCAGGTGCCGTTTCTGATCTTGGTGGCGGTTCTGTACTGGGCCGGAAGGCGGCGCGGCTGGCCGTGGCGCTCGTCGGTCCTGGCGACCGGGGCCTTCGTGGCCGGGTTGTCACTCGGGACCGCGTTTCTGCCCAGCCTGCTGGGCGCCGCTGCCGGCGGAATCGCGCTGTGGCTTTTCGCTCAGAAAGCGCTGGGACTGCGCCGACCGCCCACCGCGGTACTCGCGCTGGGGCTGGCGGGCCTCATCGCCATTGGCCGATGGGGCTGCCTTCTCAACAGCTGTTGCTTCGGAACCCTGACCGACCTGCCCTGGGCCGTGCACTACGACTCCAGCAGCACCGCCTATTTCTTGCACCAGGCGCTGGGCTTGCTGGCGCCGGACGCAACCCACGCTCTCGGTCTCCACCCCTATCCTCTCTATGAAAGCGCAGGCCTCTTGCTTTGGCTGCCCGTGGGATTCCTGCTGCTCCGGCGTCTGCGTTCCGAGGCCGCGTTGCTGGCCTTTACCGTGGCCTTCGATCTAGGGCTGCGCGGTTTTATCGACGGCAAGCGCGCGATGATCAACGTGTGGTGGTCCGTGCTGGGGCAGTGGCTTGGGTTCAACCTTTTTCAGTGGGTGTTGCTGTCCTTCGCGTCGGGAACCCTGCTCTTGGGACTGCTTCTCGAACGGCGGGCGCGCGCGGCGACGCTGGCCGGGCAGGCTGCCACCGTTTCCGCCGAAGCAACCCCGTTGACCCTCTGGTCGGTCTATCTCGGCCTGTGCCTGGTCGGATGGTTCAGCAACTCGGCCCAAACGGTCTTTCTTCACCGAGCCCTGCTGGTGGCGCTGGCCTTCTGTGTTCCCGCCTTGACCTTGCCCGATTGCTTTGCCTTGAGCCTGCGTGTGCGAACCTACGCGGGATACGGGTTTGCGACTCTGCTCTTGCTGGGATTGGGCCTTCGCCTAGAAACCCGCGCCTACGCCGAGGCAAACAGCGCAGAAGACTCGGCGCAGGCCACACTGGGCATGCGCGCGGGCGAACCCAAGCGACGGTGGCTCTACGATGTCGACCACCGGCGCGGCGTGGTCATCCGGGTGGGGAACCAAGACACAGCGCCTGCAGCGATCAAACAACGCGAAGATGTGCTGGGAATTCCCCATGCACCAGACGCGAACCAGCCACCGGTCCAGCCGCCAGCGCGCTTGCTCCGCGGCCGAACCTGGGTGGGCGGAGGCATAGCGGGCGGTGCGGCCAAGTACTCCTCGACCACGACCACGAGCAACTCGAGTTCGAGTTCGGACAATTCTTGTTCAGGGACGAC
>Ga0265342_10004049_pt1 | contig 11698 bp, 11 predicted proteins | sample 4CB327metaG_FD_203125 | JGI IMG/M metagenome (GOLD analysis project Ga0265342, IMG submission 203125) | Rhizosphere microbial communities from Carex aquatilis grown in University of Washington, Seatle, WA, United States - 4-CB3-27 metaG | ecosystem: Host-associated > Plants > Roots >...
TCGATCTTCTCCGTCGGCACGGCGGTCACGACCCGCATCGCCTGCTTGCGGAAGAAGGCCACCATGTTACCGATGCGCTCGTCGTCCATCTTGTTGAACGCCTCGTCAAACAGCACGAGACGAATCGCGTCGGGTGGGTTCTTGTAGAAGCGGAAAAAGCTCGCCGTAATCGCAAGGTAGTAAGGGATCTGCGACTCTCCCCCGGATTTCTCACGCAAGACGCGCGAGAGATACGACTCGAGGGCTTTGGCGGTCTTGTCGTCCAGCATGTCCGTTTGTCGAATGAGGATGTCGTAGAGGAAATACTGGCGGTAGTCGCAGATTGCCCGCACAGCCGGGTCATCCAGCTCGTGGTCGAGAACATTCTGGAAGAGTCCTTCGATCCTCTCCCTTTCATCATCGCTTTTCAATGGTGGAAAGAGAGTGCCGTCAAGCTCGCTGATTTTGTCAGCGGATGAAATGGCGGACAGGAGCTTCTGCTTTTCAGGATTGCGGGCGATGGAGAAGTGATACTGATCCTTTCCAAAGCGGATGGCTTCCAGGATGTGGTTGATCTCCCGAGAGCCCTCCTCCGCATCCACGAGGTACTCCTTGAGCCATGAGACGAAGTGCTCGCGAAACTGGCGCTCCGCCTCCACCCGCGCACGACTGATGCGTTCCCGGTACTCAGGAAGCTCGGTCTCCCGACAGCGGACAATTCGCTCACGGTGTTCGCGCGATTCGTCGTCTTCCTCCCCTAGGACCTTAATCCAGTCATGATGGTAGCGCTGTTTTGAAAAGCGGAGGTCCGTGCGGGCCTTCTCCAGCCTCGTACCAAGACCCGTATTGGATGATTCGTAGCGGCGGATCATATCCGCGATCATGCGATTTTCGCGCTGCTCACGTGATCGACGGTGCAGTAAGTCCCAGCAAAGGGTAGGCGCCGGCTATGAGGAGCCATCCCGCCCGCTCGGCCATGTACTTGGGTGAGCGTCGCAGGCCGCTTGCGATCCACCACGAAATGACCCCAACTCTTGAAAACTGCAAACCACCATAACAATTGCCGGGGACCATTAAGCTGCCTTGCGTCGGTAAACCCGCATTGCGAACAAATACGCAACCACGAGAATACCAAGGCACCATGCGAGCGCAATCCAAATGTTATTTCCGACAGTCTGACCTGAAAGCAGTGCCCGGATGGATTCCACAATCGAGGTGACTGGCTGATTTTCGGCAAAGGCGCGGACAACTGGTGGCATCGATTGCGTTGGCACAAATGCCGAGCTGATAAACGGCAGGAAAATAATCGGATAGGAAAAAGCGCTTGCGCCGTCCACCGATTTTGCCGACAGTCCGGCAATGGCAGCGATCCAGGTCAACGCCAGTGTAAACACGGCAAGTATGCCGGCTACGGCAAGCCATGAGAGTACTCCTGCCGAGGAGCGAAAGCCCATAATGAGCGCTACAAGAATGATTACCACAACCGAAATCGCATTAGATACCAGCGAGGTCAATACATGCCCCCACAGCGCGGCCGAACGCGCAATCGGCATGAAGTGGAATCGCTCGAAAATCCCACTTTGCATATCTATAAAAAGACGGTACGCCGTATAGGAAATGCCGCTTGCAATCGCAATCAACAAGATACCGGGCAGCAAGTAATTTACATAGTTCGGCGTGCCGGTTCGAATGGCACCGCCGAACACATAGACGAACAGCAGCATTATTACGATCGGCGTTATTGCGACCGTGATGATGCTGTCCATGCTGCGGAATATATGACGCATGGACCGTCCAAGCATGATGCCCATATCGCTGAATGAGTGTTGCTTGATTGCTTCCATCTAATTTTCCCCTTGTTTTCCGGCGATTGCGAGGAATATTTCCTCCAGAGTCGGTTGCTTTTCCACATGCTCCGCCTTTGCGGGCGGGAACAGCTTTTTAAGCTCAGCGAGTGTGCCGTTCGCGATAATCCTGCCCTGATGAAGGATGGCAATTTGATCGGCAAGCTGTTCGGCTTCCTCCAAATACTGAGTAGTCAAGAGTACCGTCGTGCCCCCGCTAGAAATCTCTTTGATAACCTTCCAAACCTCGACGCGCGCCTCGGGGTCAAGCCCGGCCGTCGGCTCATCAAGGAAAATGAGCTGCGGTTTGCCTATCAGGCTCATGGCAATGTCGAGCCTTCGGCGCATGCCTCCCGAATAGGTAGACACCCTGCGGTCGGCGGCATCCGTCAGGCCAAAGCGGCTCAGCAGATCTTCCGCGACCTGACGCGATTTTTTCAGGTGCCGCAGCTTGGCGATCATGATGACATTTTCCCGCCCAGTCAAAATTTCGTCCACGGCAGCGAATTGCCCGGTAAGGCTGATCGACTGGCGCACGCTGTCGGGCATTGAAGCAACATCGAATCCGTTTACGGCGGCAGTTCCGCCATCCTGTTTGAGCAGAGTAGTGAGGATTTTGACAATCGTTGTCTTGCCCGCACCGTTGGAGCCGAGTAGGGCGAAAATACTGCCTTTTGCCACCTCGAAATCTACACCCTTGAGGACATGAATTTTCTTGTAGGACTTCTGCAGCCCTTCTACTTGAATTGAATTGTTGGGCATATTCTTCGCCTCCTTATATGACAGTGACCTTTGATAAATCGAAATCGACTCCCAATCCTTTGAGCGCGGCGTAGGTCAGCTTGTCCATTATCGCACCCTCGAAACTGATTGTTTTCATGGCACGGTAGTTCTTGTTGGTTAAGGCAAACGCTGGATGGAAAGACACATTTTTGAGCGTCGCGCCCTTAAACGTAACTTCGTTCAGGCTCGCCCCATCAAACTTGACGCCAATGAAGGCCAGTCCGTCCAGGCACATCCCCCGCAGGTCGCAGTATTTGAAGTCTACGCCGTTGAAGGCACATCTTTCAAAGATAGTTCTTCTCAGATCGTTCATAGTAAGATTGACGTCGATCAGCTTTACTTCGATGAATTTGGCCTCGGCCAGCTCCGACGTGCTGAATTCGGTGCGTACAAGAATGGTTTTGTTGAAGCTCGCACTCGCCAGATCAACAGCGTAAAAGTTGCACTCTGTCAGATTTGCTCGGTCAAAATTGGCTTCTCGTAGGTCGCTGGTCTTGAATGAGCTGCCGGTAAGATCCGCGCCCGAAAAGTCGGAGCCGCGCAGCGCGCTCGCTTCGAAATTTCCTTTATGTGCGGTAACACCCGCGAAGTCGCTCTTCGGCAAATTGCTGGCCCTGAAGTTGACCAACAACTGCCGTTCCAGCGTACGGGAGAGGTTGGCGACCTCCTGAACCGTTTGCTCGATGTCGCCTATGCTTTCGATGGTCATGGCAAAGGCCGATTCGTCGTCCTTGCCCTCAGCCTTGAGCTCACGGAACCGCTCCTGCAAATCGGAGAGTAGGTCGGCCTTTAGCTCGGCGACGCTCTTTACCCCATCGTAAGGCGCAAAAGCGCCGTTCAAATATTCGCCTAATTTCTCGTTCATGACTGAATTCTCCTCACAGTAGTTTTCCGAGTACGCGCTTGGCGTACTCCCAATTGCTTTTGTTGCTCGCGTATGTATCTTTGCCCTTTTTGGTAATCCTGAAATACTTACGCCGGCCGCCTTGCGATTCGTCACCCCAATACCATTCTATGTCGCCATCGCTCTCAAGGCGCCTGACACTTGAATACATGGTGGCTTCCTTCAGCTCATACTCGCCGCCGGAGTTTTGCGATATGAGTTTTACAATCTCGTATCCGTAGCGGTCACTTTCCAATAAAAGATTCAAGATCATTGTATCAGTATGACCCCTCAGCAAATCAGAAGTTATCTTGTTCTCCGTCATCAGCTCACCTCTGCACCTACACCATACATCAAAGTACCATAACTGTCAAGGTACTATGATAGGAAAATTACTGGGGCTGTCGTTTTTAGAACGAGCCGCACATGCGGTTGGCGATCTTGAGTTTGTCGCGGCGAGCCTCGTGCGAGATTGGCTGCGGGGAAGAGGGATAAGGCGAAAGGGTGGATCCGGGGCGGAAGGGCGTTGTAGGGATGTGGCCCCCAGGCTGGAACACATACCTTAGGTCTCCGAGCGATATGCAAACCGATTTCCTGCCGGAAGGAATCCCGGTGGGATGAGCTCTTCGTCGTGGGATCCCGCGGCTCAAAGACGGGGACAGATCAGCTGGCCCTCCCGCTGTCCGCTTCACGGGCACCCTATCGGCGTCCCTTCGGGTCGCCTGCCGGGCCAAGGCGACCGCCTGCCGCCGCCGATGCGCCGGTGCTAGGGGGCGGAGACAAGCGCGGCTGGTCCTCCAACGACTTTCAGGAAGTCGGGATCGTTGGCGTATTCCTCAAATCCAATGTCGTTCCTGAGGCCCCACATGATGATCGAGCCCTGCTCCTTCAGTTTCCTCAGCCAGGAAAGAAGCCCGTCCTTGTCGTGGAGAGCGGCGCTGATTAAGGCTCGCATGTATGCGAACTGCACGTAGCCGGGATTCTCGCGCTGAACCCTGTCCGCTTCAGCGGCGGCGCGCAAATCTTCTCCGCACAGGGCCAGGAGGAGAGCAAACCAGGATCGAAGCGAAACGCTCTCCGGGAAGGCGTCCAGGCCCTTTTCAAGCGACGCACGCGCCCTCCGGAACGATTCCCGGGCTCCTTCGGGATCCCCCCGTGAACGCCGAATCGCGCCTTGGTAGTAGAAAGCGAGCGACCGCGTATCGAGGCCGGCGTGGAACCGCGTATCGGAGCCCTTCAGGGTCCGCTCGATGAGGGCCGAGGCCTCGTCGAACCTCCTCATGGCGACGAATGGCGGGATGCTCCAGCATGGCACGATCGGCGCATCGCCTGCATGCTCAATGAAAGAAAGAAACTCCTTGTACGCTTCTTCATGCCGTCCGGTGTACATGAGGTGCAAGGCACGTACTCCGTAGTTGTGAGCATGACCGGGGCTGGCTTTTTCCATCGCTTCCATGAAGAAGTCGGCGCCGGCAATGTCTCCCCTCAAGTCGGCCCACAGCGACTGCAAGTACGGGATACCGCGGTAGCTCGGGGCGAGCGCCACGCATTTGGCGATCATTGCATTGAGGTCGCGCACATTGCCGTTGGCGCTGATGTCCAGGCAAAGATTGACCGGGTGCATGAAATCCCTTGGATCGAGCTCGTGGGCGCGGGTATGGTGCTGAAAGGCACCGGCGAAATACCCCACTTCCCTGAGCGCTGTCCCAAGGTACCCATGCCCCTCTGCGTGCGATGGATAGCGCTCGACGAGCTCCTCCAGAGTCTGGATGGCCTCCTTCAGCCTGCTTTCTTCGCGGAGAATGAGGGCCTTCATGAGCAGGGCATCCGGGAGCTGCGGGTCCAGTGAGATGGCGCGCTCCGCGTGCATCCGTGTCCCCTCGATGACGCTCGGTTCGCGACGAAATCCATCCGCGTATTGAAGGCGAAGCGTCCAGGCGAGAGTGGAGTGTGCCTGCGCGAAATCGGGATCCACGGAGAGGGCAGCCTGGAGATGCTCCACGGCCCGGTCGAGGTCCGCCTTTGTCCTCTTCCTGCTGTAGAACAAACCCTTGAGGTATTCGTCGTACGCGGGAACGCTTCGGGTTCCCTTGTTCTCGATCGCGTTCTCCTGGTCTTTCGTCAGGCGGACGCGCAGTTCTCCGGCGATATGCCGGGCGATCTCGTCCTGGATCGAAAAGACGTCTGCCATATCACGGTCCCAGCGTTCTGCCCACACGTGCGCATTGCTCTCAGCCTCGATGAGCTGGGCGGTAATCCGCAGGCGCAATCCCGCCTTGCGCACGCTCCCCTCCAGGACGTAGCGCACGTTCATCTCCGTGCCCACTTTTCTCATCTCCACGGTCTTGCCCTTGTAGAAAAAGACGCTGTTGCGCGAGCTCACGCGGAGCGAGCTGATCTTCGCGAGGTCCGTGATGATGTCTTCCGTGATGCCGTCTGAGAAGTATTCGGTTTCCTTGTCGTCGCTCCAGTTAGAAAAAGGGAGAACCGCGATGGATGCGTCCGGGGCAGCGTGCTTCTCTCCGCCGGACCCCTGCGCAGCCACAACGATCGGATGCGGCACGAGGGCAGTCAGCACTTGGTACACGTCAACCGGCTCGGTGACGCCCTTCAGGGTGTAGGAGCCGATCGAAACACAACCTGTCTCCAATCTTGACTTCACGTGCGTGAAGACATCACGCGAAATGCAGATTCCACCGGGCGGCGTAATTGACTGAAGCCGGGAGGCGACATTGACACCGTCACCGAAGACATCCGCTCCTTGGACCACCACGTCCCCCAGATGGATGCTGATGCGGACAAGGATCTCCTCGTCGGCGCCCGCGTCCTTGTTGATGCCGGCGAAAAGCCCTTGCGCGTCCACTGCGGCCTCCACGGCGTTCACCGCACTGCCGAAATCCACCAGGTAGGCATCCCCGATGTTCTTCACCAGGATGCCCTGGTGCCTCTGGATGGCCCCGTCCATGATCTCGTTGTGCTTCTGTATGAGGCGCATGCCCAAGCTCTCGCTCGCATTCATCCTTTTCGTAAAGTCCTTGATGTCGGTGAACATGATAGCGGCGAGCTTGCGTGTTTGAGCCATCTGGGGCAACTTGATCATCAATGTAAGCGTGCGACGGTTTGACGGCAACTATACAATGACAGGCACATTGAGCTCCTATCAGCTGGGCGCCGGCGGGGGTGAGTGCCGCTCAGTGTTGTTCGCTTGCCCTCCCCAGATCGATAATCTCCTGCTCCACACCGATTCCGGTCCGGCCGATCTCCCGGGCAAGCTCGCGGAGCTCCCGGGGTGCACTTTCGGTCACGAGGGCAAGCCGCGCTGTCTGCGTGCTGTCCAGTGCATAGCCGTACGCGGCATAATGTCGATGAAGCTCCGCGCTCATGTTCCACGGCACGATGGGAACGGCCAGCAATGATGCAATCTCCTGCGCGATCAGGACCCCATCCGGATCCAGATCCCCGTAATGGAAGACACGCGCATCGGCCTTCACGCAGATACGCAGGAACGCCTTGACCGCGTCATTCGGATGCCCCGCGGAATAGACGATGCCCGCGAATCCCGGCGGGAGGCCTGGAGGCAGCTTCTTTGCCAGCACGTGAAACGTCTCCTTGTTCTCCACCGAAAGGATGACCGCGGGTCCGGGCGTCATTTCTCTCGGCTCGATCTCCAACCTGTCAATGAGGGAAAGGGTTGCGGCGGGAAGCGTGATGATTTCTCCCGTGCAGGTCCAGGGGATGGAATGCCCGACCAGGGAGATACTCCCCCGCATCGCGAAGCTTACCTCGGGATAGGATCGTGCAAGTCCGAGGGTGACGGAGGCAGACTCGTTTCCCATTGCGCGGGTAAGTCGGTCCGCTATCGGGATGAGCCTCTCCAGGCGCTTGCTGTTCGCATACAACCTTATGCTGAGCGCACGGATGGGGCTCGATGCCGCTTCTTCTGACGAAAGCAGGAAGAGCCTGCCCAGATCCTCCAACTCGGCGGCATTGCGTACGGGAACCGGATGTCCCGCGCTCAGCCGAGGTGCCAGGTATTCCGCCAGTCCGCGGAGCCTCGGGTCTCTCCACTCAGGAGCATCGAGCACCTGCCGCATGCCGTCGGATATCGACTCAGGGGATGGCATTTCCAGCGCGTCGAAGAGAGATTGCGGATCTTCCAAGTACAGGGCTTCCAGCTCGTCACCGACGCGGAATCGCTTCCACTTGGCAGAGAGTATGCCCGCGCGCTCCAGCTCCTCCACGGCATCGAGGAAATCGGTCTTTGCCGAGACATCGGTCGTGATGGCGGGAAAGATCTCGTGCCACCCTGACTTTCGAAGCTTTCGTCCGCCCTTGAAGGACGCGCTTGTCGGATATGACTCCGCAAAGACCGCGAGTATTCTCCGCGCAAGCTCCGTCATGACCCGGCCTGGTTCAATATCGCATAATCGCGGACAAAGGCCTGGTAGTTGCGTCGTATCACGAGGTTCGTCCGGTCCACGTAGGGAGCGATAGACTCGATTTTCTCCGTGGGCACGGCGGTCACGACCTGCATTGCCAGCTTGCGGAAGAAGGCCACCATGTTACCGATGCGCTCGTCGTCCATCTTGTTGAAAGCCTCGTCAAACAGCACGAGACGGATGGCGCCGGGTGAGTCCTTGTAGAAGCGGAAAAAGCTCGCCGCAATGGCTACATAGTACGGGGTCTGCGTCTCTCCCCCGGATTTCTCTCTCAGTACCCGTGAGAGGTACGATTCAAGGGGCTTGCCGGTCTTGTCGTCCAGCACATCCGTGTGGCGGATACGGATGTCGTAGAGGAAGTACTGGCGGTAGTCGCAGATCTCCCGCACGGCCGGGTCATCCAGCTCGTGGTCCAGAACATTCTGGAAAAGCCGCTCGATGCTCTCACGCTCATCATCGCTTTTCAATGACGCAAAGAGGGTGCCGTCCAGCTCGCTGATTTCAGCGGCGGATGAAATGGCGGACAGAAGCTTCTGCTTCTCGGGATTGCGGGTGATGGAGAAGTGATATTGGTCCTTTCCGAAGCGGATGGCCTCCAGGATGTGGTTGATCTCCCGAAAACCCTCCTCCGCGTCCATGAGGTACTCGTTGAGGCGTGAGACGAAGTGCTCGCGAAACTGGCGCTCCGCCTCCACCCGCGCACGGCTGATGCGATCCCGGTACTCGGGAAGCTCGGTCTCCCTATAGCGGACAAGTCGCTCGCGGTGCTCGCGTGATTCGTCGTCTTCCTGCCCCAGGACCTCGTTCCAATCGTGATTGTAGCGCTGCTTCGACAGGCGGAGGTCCGTGCGGGCCTTCTCCAGCCGCGTGGCAAGACCCGTATTAGATGATTCGTAGCGGCGGATCATATCCGCAAAGTCGACTCCTCCCCCTGTCTGGCGGCGCTCACTCTTCATGCGTTCGTCGAAATAGGCGGCGAGCTCCGCCTCCTTGTCGATATTTCCGGCCACAAATCCGGCGAGCGCGGCCTCGCGTCGCCCCCCCTCCGCCTGCTCTCCCTCCAGCTTGACTCCCAGTGACATTTCCCGCTCACGGGCGGAGCCGATGCGTCCCTGAAGCGTACCAATCTCCAGCTCGCACGCGCGTAGACTGTCGGCCAGCGCGGCCATTTGTGCCTTCACGGCTTCGAACGAGCTGGTATCAATTGATGCGATCTGGCGTTCCACCTCCTCGTACTGGGCGCGGGCGGCCTCGAAACGCGCCTCCGCGGCGGCAAGCTCGATGATCGTGGCTATCTGACGCAGCACGCGCGAGAGGATGTCCATCCGTTCCTGGAGGGAGCGCTTGGCCTTCAGGAGTGACTCGATACCGAGCCCGCCGCGTTCCATCTCCTCGCGGACGGCGTGCAGGCGGCGCTCCCGCGCCTCCTTGCCGATGTACCAGCGCTCAAAGACTTCCTTATGGATTCGTGTCGCCGTGTGGGAAGCATAGCGCATGCATTCCGTCGTTATGGAGCGATCGTATCGCTTCAGGTTGACGATGTCCGTGCGTATGCCAGTGTGCGTTGAGAACCGCGTGCTCGCCGTTGTCTTTTGCCGCGTCTCCACAAAGGGAGGAGTAGACGGCGAGGATATGGCTCTCGTATTCCACCGAGGCGCCCCGCTCCGTCGCATCGAGTGCTTCGATGAAGGGGCGTGCGTGGACGCAGAGATTCAAGACGCGCGTGAAGTCGCGTTCCTCCTCTTCCGCGATCCACCCGTAGGTCACGAGCTTGCGGAGAAACAGACTTGCGAGCACCCGGGGATCCGCGCGGGACGGCTCCTGTGCCACCCCTGCCTCTCGTTTGTCGGACTCCGGCTCCTCTTCCTCCGCGACCTGCTCGGAGGCATCCAGCGCGGTGAAGTACTCCGTAAACCGGGCGACCACGAGCTCTCTCTCCACACTCGATCTGTATTCGACGAATAGGCGATAGTACTCAAGCAGCAGCGCGGCATAGTGATGTCGGTTGGGTGATGCGAGAGGGACGAAAAAGTTCTCGGGCAATCGACCGAATACATTCGGCATATAACGCTCATCTTTGTATACCACACGGAACCGAGAATTGGCAGGGTCGGGGCGATATCAGATCGGTCAGCATCCATCGGATCTGATCATTGTCTTGCTCTTTTCTCCGTGCGGCTTCACCATTCCTGCGCTGGCGAACTACCGCCGGCATGCACTGCTGCGAAAAGGGAAGCCTTCGCTATTGCCGGATGTCAGTCTTTTTTCGAGGCTCGCCGGATTCGGCTGACAGCGGGTTCCAGACTTTTTCGAACCCATAGCCGCCGAAATGCTTCACGTTTCCGGTGGCGAAGCGGCTTACGCCATGATGTCGCAGGGTCAGGGCCAGACGGGCATCGAAGATCGATCTCCGCCCGGTGTCGGGTTGCCCTGCCATCTGCCAAATCTTCTCCATCAGGCCTCCGGGATAGTCGATGATGCGCCAGCGAGGGTTCCCCCGGTAGCCGCGGATTGTCTCAGCTGCCCGGCTTGCGGAGAGAGGATTGGCCACGACTGCGGGGTTGCGCAGCAGCACGTACAGCTCTATAAGAACCAACTCACAGATGGCGAACTCCGCGTCCTCAGCGTGCTCTCGCATAAAAGCTTCGGCGAGCGACTGAAGGGGGCTGCGGGCGTTACACGCATGCAGCAGGATATTGGTGTCGCAGGAGATCAACCCAAGCCCTCTTTGTCGTTCGCCATTTCCCTCCACCGGTCTTCTGGTGCAAGGAATTCGCCAAGGTCACGAGGTGCAGGCGGCGTCCAGCGGGCAGCCGTTGCTACAGCTTCCGGGTGGACGGCGAGGTAGTATTCTCCGGCCTTCCTCATGATCTCTGCAAGGGTGCTCTCCTCGTTCGCGGCACGAGCCTTGAGCCTCTCGTACAGTCGATCAGGGAGATGGATTTGGGTCCGTTTCATGACGCCAATATTACATCTACACCAATTAGATGTCAATTGAGTGATAAGCGCATTTTGGGGGTATCCATTTAGCCGGAGGGACCCAGGCCAGCTGCTCTCCACGGGCTGTTCGCTTGAGGGCGCTCCAGGCTCGGCTGGTCTCCGTGCGCTGAAGGCGGTATAGGCGGCGTCCAGCGGGCAGCCGATTGGCGGCAATAAGGCCCTCGTAACGCACCGGTGCGTTGGCGACGGCGAGCTCGAGAAGCCGGATGATAGCGGATGCGATGGCCTGACACGCCGCGGCGGTCCATGACCGATGACATTGCGGGCTCGAGAACACCCTCGGTCACGAGAGACTCGATGCGACCCCCGGTTCATAGGACGGGTTGAACTGAATCAGGGGATCGGGCCACATCGTTTTGTGCCTGCCCTCGTCCTGCAGGGCCGCGGCAATGTGTGGGTCGTCGATGTCTATGAAGCTCTGGGAGAACGACTGGTAGCGGTGCATCACGTCCCGATGAAACCGGAAGATGTCGGTTGTACGGCTCAAGGCGCGCTCCTGTTGACGTTCGGAGCGCATCTATCAGTCGAGCTCCGGCACAGAGCTGACGTTTTCAATTGCCGAAGGTCTCGACGTTCCAGTCGATCATTTGCGGGCTTTCTATTACAGGGTGGTGCAAAAGGGTAGTGGTAATATGGTCGTTCGTGGGGGGGGATGATTTTGGACGGACAGGATAGCGCCCGGTTTCTCACGACGAACAAAGGTCGATTATCTCGGCAACGGCGACTTCGTATGCCTCGAGCGTTGACGCCCGAGCGACACGCGCGAGCCG
>Ga0265342_10004052_pt1 | contig 11696 bp, 8 predicted proteins | sample 4CB327metaG_FD_203125 | JGI IMG/M metagenome (GOLD analysis project Ga0265342, IMG submission 203125) | Rhizosphere microbial communities from Carex aquatilis grown in University of Washington, Seatle, WA, United States - 4-CB3-27 metaG | ecosystem: Host-associated > Plants > Roots > Rhizosphere...
GTAGCCGCCCTTCCCCATGGCCTCTTCGAGCGCGCTGATCGATTTCTCTCGGCCCACGAACAACGGCACCACCATGTGCGGGAACACGACGATATCGCGCAGAGGTAACAAAGGAACACGTCGCGGGCCGTGCTTGTCATCGTCCCTTTGGTCTCTCTGGTCCCTCTGACGATCGGACATCAGTGACTCCTCGGGTGCGGCATCGGATCAGTCCAGTAGCGGTGCGCTGTCAATCGGGACAACGCACCACGATCCTAGCAACTCCGCAACCAGACGGCCAAAATTCGCACACGCTTCCGCGCACGATCGCGCTCGAGCTTCCGCCGCGAACCTCGGGCGTGAGGCGATTCAAAGCCCCTCTGAGGGGCCTTTACCCAACTAGTAGACGCCGACGCCGCTCTGGCCCGTCGGCACGGGAGCTCCGTCCGCGTCACCGACGGCCGACGTTCCGCCCGACAGCCCGCAGCCCGGGTTGTCGTCCACGTCCTCGGGCTCGACCGACTCTTCCAGGTGGACGACGATCGGCTCGTATCCGTCGCGCGACGTCGCCGCCGCGGTGTCGGTGTCTCCGCCCGACGGGGGCAGCGTGAAGAGCTGCGGGTCGTGATCCTGTGACAGGGCGCTCACCGCCATCAGCGACATCCCCCCGAGCCCGAGGGCGACGGTCCAGTAGAGCAGCGACGCCACCATCAGCACCGGGATCCAGACCACCAGCCGTCGCACCGTCGTCGTCATCATCGCCGGTCCTCGCATCGGGAAACCTCCGTGCTCATGAAGCGGACCTCTCGGTGCCGGCCACAGCGCCCTTCTGGTACATCAGGATCGGCTGCTGCCCCTTCTGAATCGTCTCTTCGTTGATCACGATCTCGCGGATCGCGGCGCCGCTCGACGGGACCTCGAACATGATGTCGAGCATCGACTGCTCGAGGATCGCGCGCAGGCCGCGCGCGCCCGACTTGTGCTTCTGTGCGTCGGCCGCAATCGCGGACATGGCGCCCTTGGTGAAGCGCAGCTTGACGCCGTCCATCTCGAACAGCTTCTGGTACTGCTTGACCAGCGCGTTCTTGGGCTTGGTCAGGATGTCGATCAGCGCCGCCTCGTCGAGCTCGTGCAGCGGCGCGATCACCGGCAGGCGGCCCACGAACTCCGGGATCATCCCGTACTTCAGGAGATCCTCCGGCTGCACCTCGCGCAGGAGGTCCCAGACGCGGCGCTCTTTCTTCGACTGGATCTTCGCGCCGAAACCGATCTGCTTTTGCCCCACGCGCTGCTCGATGATGTCCTCGAGCCCCACGAAGGCGCCGCCGCAAATGAACAGGATGTTGGTGGTGTCGACCTGCAGGAACTCCTGCTGCGGGTGCTTGCGCCCGCCCTTGGGCGGCACGTTGCACACCGTCCCCTCGAGGATCTTGAGCAGCGCCTGCTGCACACCCTCGCCCGACACGTCGCGGGTGATCGACGGGTTCTCGCCCTTGCGCGCGATCTTGTCGATCTCGTCGATGTAGACGATGCCCCGCTGCGCCTTCTCGATGTCGTGGTCGGCGTTCTGCAGGAGGTTGACGATGATGTTCTCGACGTCCTCGCCGACGTACCCGGCCTCGGTCAGGTTGGTGGCGTCCGCGATCGCGAACGGGACGTTCAGGATCTTGGCCAGCGTCTGCGCCAGCAGCGTCTTGCCGCAGCCGGTGGGGCCGAGCAGCAGGATGTTCGACTTGCCGAGCTCCACGTCCTCGGCGCCGACCTTGGCGTCGATGCGCTTGTAGTGGTTGTGGATCGCGACCGCGAGGATCTTCTTGGCGCGCTCCTGCCCGATCACGTAATCGTCGAGGACGTTCTTGATGTCGGCCGGCTTGGGCACGGGCGCGAGCCCGAAGCTCTCCGACTCCTTCTCGATCTCCTCCGCGATGATGTCGTTGCAGAGGCCGATGCACTCATCGCAAATGTAGACCGTGGGGCCCGCGATGAGCTTCTTGACCTCCTTCTGATTCTTCCCGCAGAAGGAGCAAGAGAGGTTCCCGTGTTCGTCTCGCTTTCGCTCGGTCGGCACTGTCCAAAAGCGTAGCACAGGACCGGCGCGCAAGTCAGCGCCAGCGTGTGCGCCAGGCGTCGCCCGGCTGCTACTTCCCGGTTGCTACTTGGCGACCACGCCGGGCTTCTGGACGAGCACCTCGTCGATGATGCCGTATTCCTTCGACTCGATGGCGCTCATGAAGTAGTCGCGCTCGGTGTCAGACTTGATGCGATCGAGCGGCTGGCCGGTGTGCTTGACCAGGAGCTCGTTGAGCTTGTCGCGCGTGCGCAGGATCTCGCGGGCGTGGATGTCGATGTCGGTTGCCTGGCCCTGGAATCCGCCCAGCGGCTGGTGGATCAGGATGCGCGCGTGCGGCAGTGAAAAGCGCTTGCCCTTGGCGCCCGACGCCAGCAGGAAGGCGCCCATCGACGCCGCCTGGCCCATGCAGAACGTCGCCACGTCGGGGCGCACGTACTGCATGGTGTCGTAGATCGCCATCCCCGCCGTGACCATGCCGCCCGGCGAATTGATGTAGAGCATGATGTCCTTGTCGGGATCTTCGCTCTCGAGGAACAGCAACTGGGCGATGATGATGTTCGCCACCTGGTCGTCGACTGCCGTGCCGAGGAAGATGATCCGGTCCTTGAGAAGGCGGGAAAAGATGTCCCAGCCGCGCTCGCCCCGGTGAGTCTGCTCGATGACGGTCGGGATGATGAAGTTGCCCGTGGCGGGCGGCGGCGCGTCGAAGGGACCGAAGGGATGGGTCATTGCCGTGCTCATGGCCTTGCTCATGGCTTTTTCCGTTTCTTCGCGGCCAGCTCTGCGGCCGCCTCATCGGGGGTGACGATCAGTCTGGCGGGATCTTCGTCGGTGATCTTAGCCTGAGCGATCAGCATATCAAGCGTCTTCTGTTCGATGATCTGATTGCGGATCTGCTGGATGCGCTGATCCTGTTCCAGCTCGGCGCGCAGCTTCTTTGGGTTTTCCTGCCGCGCGGCCGCGATCTCGGCGATGCGCTTCTGGATGTCGCCGTCGGTCGCCGTGACGCCCTCGCGCTCGGCGATCGCCTGCACCAGGATCGTGCCGCGCGCCTCTTCCTCGGCGTCGGCGCGGAACTCCTGGCGCATCTTCGCCTCGTCGAAGTTCTGCCCCTCGATGTCGATGCCGGCCATCATCAGCTGGGTCTTGGCGCGGTTGACGATCGCCTGCGCGTGGCGCTCGACCAGCGCGGGCGCGATCGGGAACTCGTTGATCTTGACCAGGTGCTTGACCAGCGTCTGGATCATCTCGCGCTTGATCCGCTGCTCGTCGGCCTCGAGCAGGCGCTGGCGGATCTTGTCGCGCAGGCCGTCGAGCGTCTCGGCCTCGCCGGTGTCCTTCGCCATCTCGTCGTCGATCGCGGGCTGCTTCTTCTCGCGCGCCTCCTTGATCGTCACCTTGAGGTCGACCGCGCGGCCCGCCAGCTCCTTCTGTGCGATGTCGTCGGCCAGCGTGAACTTGACCTCCACCTCCGACGAGTTGATCGGCAACCCGCGCAGCCGTGACGCCAGGCCCGGCAGCGCGCCGCCGGTATCGTCCTCCAGATCCACCGCCAGCTGCTTGCGCTTGATCTTGTGCTCGCCCACCTTGCCGTGCACCTCGACCATGAGCACGTCGGTCGGCGCCGTCTCCGTGCGCCCCTCGACCGGCTTGTACTCGGTCAGGCGGCGGCGGTAGTTCTCCAGCGCCTCGGCGATCTGCTCGTCGGTCACCTTGGCCTTGCGCTTGGTCACCTCGACGCCCGCGTAGTCCTTCGGCACGACCTGCGAGCGTACCTCGACGCGCGCGCTGAACTTGAACGGCGCGCCCGACTTCAGCTCCAGGTTGTCGACCGTCGGCGGCGCGACCGGCTGAATCTGCTTTTCCTGGATTGCCTGGCCCAGCGACGATTCGATCAGGTCGCGCGCGACCTCGTCCTCCACCTGGCGCTTGTACATGCGCTCGACGATCGCGCGCGGCACCTTGCCGGGGCGGAAGCCCTTGAGCCGCACATCCCGCCGTAGGTCCGAGTACGCCTTGTCGAGCTTGGGCGCGACGTCCGACCAGGGAAGCTCGAAATCTACCTTTTTCTCAACCGGCGAGATGTCTTCGATCGTGATTTGCATGATGTCCGGGGGCGATGTCTACCGTTCTGCACGATATTGTTCAACCGATGTTCCACTCTCGTAACCGGGGGGACGAGTCCCAACGACAGGGACCGCGCGGGTGAGTCGGGGACTCCCCCGTCACGTCGTCTTTGCACTTGCCCCGAGGGGGGTCTGTCGGTCAGCATAGGCCGTTCCTCGATGGGCTCCCTGGGTTTTACGCTAGCAGATCGTCTCGGCGCGAAGTCACTCCCGTGCTCGGTGCCGGGGTGTACCCGCACTTGGATCTCGCTCGCGGCAGCGGGCAAGGGCCTCAAGCTCGGGGGCCGCGCCGCGCCTGACCCGAATGATCCGGCGTCGGCGATGTGCGATCCTTGCCGGGAAAAGTTCGCGACCCTGCGCGACACGGAGCGCGCCTGCTCGCGCCCGGGCTGCGACGGCACCTGGACCTGGGACGTCGCCGCACAGCTCGGCGCGTTCGCGACCAAGCAACCAGCGCCCACCGTGCTGTGCGCGCGCTGCGAGGAAAAGCTGGCCGCGCTCGAGGACAAGTCGATCCCCTGCTCGGTGCTGGGCTGCACGCGATCGTCGTTGTTCACGAAGAAGGCGCAGCTGCTCGCGGGCGCGCCCGACGTCGAGCCGGTTCCGCCGGCGACGATGTGCGGCCCCTGCGACGGCGTCTTCAAGAAGCTGAAGAACCGCCAGGTCAGCTGCGGCATCAACGGCTGCAAGCACAAATGGACCTGGACCACCGAGGAGCAGATCCAGGCGTACGCGACCGGCAAGCCCAACGAACCGCCGCGGCGGATGTGCGACGAGTGCAAGACCGTGTTCGGCGCCATTGCGGATCGCGACGTGCGGTGCCGGACCTCGGGCTGCAAGAAGACCTGGAGCTGGTCGCGCGGCGACCAGCTCGACGCCTGCCTCGCCGGCAAGCCGGTCCCCAAGGCGCCGGCGCGCATGTGTCCGAGCTGCCTCGACATCTACAGCAGGCTCAAGGACGTCGAGCGTCCCTGCCGCAGGACGACCTGCAAGAGGACCTGGACCGACAAACGCGGCGCCCAGCTGGCGCGCGCCGTCCGTGGCAAGACCGGCGATCCCTATCCGCACTACTGCGCCGAGTGCGAAAAAGAGCTGGGTGAGCTGGAGGACCGCCAGGTCTCCTGCAAGACCGACCACTGCAGCGGGACCTGGACCTGGACCAGCGCCCAGCAACTGGCGGCCGGCGTGCGGCCGGTCGTGAAGGACGAGGCTCCGGCCGAGGCCACGGCGAGCAACGGCGCGCCCGCGCCAAACGGCGAGGCGACCGAGGCCGCGCAGAGCGAGCACGGCGACGGCGAGCACGAGGGAGCGACAGCCGGCGCCGAGGTAGCCGCCGCGGGGACGCCGGCAGCGGCGGGCGCGCCTGGCCAAGGCCAGGGCCAAGCCCAGGGTAAGGGACGCAAGGGACGCGGGCGCAACCGCAAGCGCCGCCGCGAGCCGCGGCCGCCCGAGCGGCGCTGTGAGGCGTGCATCGAGTTCCTCAAGGACCGCAAGACGCACGAGATCCCCTGCACGCGGTGCGCCACGGCCATCTACTGGCCGCCGGAGAGCCAGCTGCAGACTCACCTCGGCAACTGGGCGGAGCCGTCCCTGTGCGGCGCGTGCAAGCGCGACGCGACCGAGGCAGCGCGCGCCTTGCAGCGCGAGGCCCTGCGCCATCCGCCCATGCCCGGTGCGCCGGCGCCCGAGGTGTCGGCCGCGACCGCCGAAGCGCCGCCCGAGCCCGAGCCGTCGATCGACGCTCCGGCCGAGCCGCCGCCGATGCACGAGCAGACCGAGCTACCGCCTGTCTCCGAGTCGCCGTCCCCGTCGTAGACGCGGGGCCGTCGGACAGGGGAACCGCCAAGACGCCGCGGACGCCAAGCCCGGACTGTGCGGTTTGCCTGTCTGACCGGCAGTCCGGGCTACGCCGATTCGGCCGCCAGGCGGCGCGCCAGCGGGTAGTCGGCGGGCAACAAGTCCAGCGCGGGCAGGCGCGCCGGCTCGACCCAAGCGATCTCGGCCACGTCGACCGCGCTCGGGCTTCCGTCGACGATCGTGCACGGATAGACCAGCAGGTAGACGTCGTAGTCGGGGTAGGCGTGAAAGACCACGTCGTGGATGCGGCCGACGGCGACGCCGCAGCCCAGCTCCTCGCGCACCTCGCGCGCCAGCGCCTGCTCGGGCGCCTCGCCCGGCTCGACCTTGCCGCCGGGAAACTCCCACAGCAGCGGCAGCACCTGATCGGCGCGCCGCCGCGACATGAGGATCGGCCCGCGCGCTCCGTCCTCCCGGATCAGCGCCGCAACCACGAGCTTGCGGGCACGAGCGCCGCCGGCGGTCACGCCACGGCCACGGGCGGGTCGGCGGGCGGGCGATCCCCTGCCGCCACCGAGGCTTCGATCTTCGATTCGATCATCGTCAGCAGCTCCTCGACGCGGAACGGCTTGTTGATCACCGAGCACGCCGACTCCTCGAGGAAGCGCTTGGCGTCGGCGGAGAAGGCGCCGCCGGTCACGAAGATGAATCGTTCGGCCAGCCCTGGATAACGCAAGCGGACCGTGCCGTAGAGCTCGGCGCCCGAGACGTCGGGCATCTGCAGGTCGCAGAGGATCGCGTCGAACTGGCGGTCGTTGGCCAGCACGCGCAACGCCTCCTGCGCGCCGACGGCGGTCTGGACGTCGTGCATGTCGCCCAACATGCGCCGATAGGCTTTCAGCAGCAAGGCCTCGTCATCGATGGCGAGGATGCGCCGGCGCGAGTACCCGTGCACCGGCAGCGGCGGCTCCGACGACCCCGCCGCGACCGGCGCCGCCACCGCGGGCAGGCGCACGCGGAAGATCGACCCGACGTTGGGCCGGCTGTCGACGGTGATCTCGCCGCCCATCGAGCGCACGATCCCCTGCGAGATCGGCAGCCCCAGGCCGGTGCCCACGCCGCGCGGCTTGGTGGTGAAGAACGAATCGAAGATGTGCGGCATGACCTCGGCGGGAATGCCCGCGCCGTTGTCCTGCACCTGGACCACGACGTCGCCGCCGTCCTCGAAGCTGCGCACGGTGACGATGTTGCGCTTGATCCCCGACTCGTCGAGCGCCTGCGCGGCGTTCATGATCAGGTTCAGGAACACCTGCCCGAGGCGCGCGGAGTTCGCGCGCACCGCCGACGTCGCGCGCAGGTCGCGTTCGACGCGCGCCCGATACTTGAGCTCGTTGCGCAGCATGGTCAGCGCCGACTCGACCGCGGCGTTGACGTTGATCGGCGCCGTCGAATCGTCATCGGCGTGCGAGAACGATCCCAGATCGCGCACGATGCGGTGGATGCGGACCATCCCCTCCTTCGACTCCTGCAACATCGCCGTGGCCTCGAACAGCACCGCGCCGACCTCGCCCGCCGTGCTGCTGGTGGTGGCGCCGGGCAACTCGCGCACCTTCTCTTCGATGGCCCGCATCTGCCCGACCAGCGCTTCGATGTTGGCGAGCACGAACGCCGCCGGGTTGTTGATCTCGTGGGCGACCCCGGCGGCGAGCATCCCGATCGAGGCCAGCTTCTCGGCCTGCAGGCGGCGCACTTCGCGGTCGCGGTCCTGGGTGACGTCGCGGACGGACAGCACGGCGCGACCACCGGACACCGGGTAGGCGCGCGCCAGATAGGCACGGCTGGCATGCATCACCGACGCGTCACAGGGCACCGCCTTCTCGATCGCCTCGCGCGCGAGGGATTCCAGCTCGGAGCGCACCGGCGAATCGTACAGGCGCCGCCCGGCGGCGTTCACCACCTCCAGCGCCCCCGACGGCCCGACCAGCGACATCCCCTCGTCGAACACGTCGAAGGTTTCGCGCAGGATGTCGCGCTCGGCGCGCAGCTGGTTGGCCAGCTTCTCGACGTCGACGGTGCGCTGGCGGACCTTGCTCTCGAGCTCGGTGTTGTGCTGGCGGATCTCGTCGGCCAGCGCCTTCACGCGCAGCACCGACTTGATGCGCGCGACCAGCTCCTGGTTGCTGATCGGCTGCACGATGAAGTCGTCGGCGCCCACCTCCAGGCCTTTGAGCCGGCTCTCGACCTGGTAGTGCGTCGCGGTCAAGAACAGCACGGGCAGCCGGCGCGTGCGGTCGTCGGCGCGCAGCCGGCGGCACACCTCGAAACCATCCATGCCCGGCATCTGCACGTCGAGCAGCACCAGGTCGTAGTCGTTGCGGCGCACGCGCTCGAGCGTCGCGGGGCCGCTGTCGACCTCCTCGATCGCGTGATCCGTCAGTTTGCGTAGAGTCTCGACGACGGCGAAGCGGCTGTCCTGATTGTCATCGACCAGGAGTATGCGTGCCATGCTCTCCTTCCTCGGCCGGCTGCTGTTCCCCACGCCCACCGACCGCCTCGCCACGCCGGGTAAGGAGCCGCTTGATCGTCGCGAGCAAAACCTTTGGCTGGATCGGCTTCGGCAGGTACTCGTCGCACCCCGCGGCCAGGATCCGTTCGCGATCGCCCTTCATCGCCTGCGCCGTGAGCGCGACGATCGGGATGGTCGGCCCGCCCGGCAGCGCACGGATGGCGCCGGTCGCCTGCAGGCCGGACATGCCGGGCATCTGCATGTCCATGATGATCACGTCGGGCAGACGGCGGCGGCAGTACTCGATCGCCTCGCGCCCGGTCGACGCGGTCACCAGGTCGACCAGTAAGTTCGCCAGGATCTGCCGCAGCGTGAACAGGTTGTCCTCGTTGTCCTCGACGATGAGGATCGACGAATCGCGCGCCGGCGGCGGCCCGTGCAGGTAGGCGTGGCCGGCGGGCGCGCGTAGCGCCTTGCGCAGCATCGGGCCGAGCGCGATCGGCAGCGTCTCGCCCTTGCGAACGAAGCCGAACGCCGAGTGCGCCAGCTGCTCCCGGTCGCGCACCGTGAGATCGTGCGACGACAGCACGATGAGCGGCGCGCGCCCGAGCCGCGCGTCGCCCTCGATCGCGGCCGCCACCTCGGCGCCGATCGAGCCGGGCGGCGTCGGATCGATCAGCAGCGCGGCGTAGCGCGCCGGCTCCCGGCGCAGCTCGCCGAGCGCCTTCTCCGCCGACGCCGGCGTCTCCACGCGCACGCCCACCTCCTGCAACAGCGCGCCGACCTGGCGGCGGTCGTCGGGGTTCTCGTCGACCAGCATGACGGTTCGTCCGGCCAGCGAGACCTCGCCCTCGACGCCCGCGACCTCGACGCGGCGGTGCTCGCGCGCCTCGACGCTGCGCGGAAGTGTCAGCGTGAAGCGCGAGCCCGAGCCGGCCACGCTGTCGAAGGTGATCTCGCCGCCCATCAGGCGCGCGAGGCGGCTAGCGATCGCCAGCCCCAGCCCGGTGCCACCCTGGCGCCGCGCCATCGACTGATCGACCTGGAAAAACTCCTCGAACACCTTGCCCTTGGCCGAGGCGGGGATGCCGACGCCGGTGTCGGTGACGTGCACGGCCACCAGATCGCCGCGCGCGTCGGCCGACACCTGCACCTGGCCGTTCTCGGTGAACTTGATGGCGTTGCCGATCAGGTTGGTCAGGATCTGGCGCACGCGATCGACATCGCAGCGCACGGTCGGCAGGTCGTCGGGCAGCCGCGTGTTCAGGTCCAGCCCCTTGGCCTCGGCCAGCGGCACCAGCGTCCCGACGGTGGCGCGAATCTGCGCGCCGACGTCGGTGGTCTGCAGGTCCATCTCCAGATGGCCAGCCTCGATGCGCGATAGGTCGAGGATGTCGTTGATGAGGCGCAGCAGGTTCTGGCCGTTGCGCTCGATGACCTCCAGGTAGCGGCGCTGGTCGCCCGACAGCGCCCCGGCCATGCCGTCCCGCAGCAGCTGCGACAGCGCGAGCACCGAGTTGAGCGGCGTGCGGATCTCGTGGCTCATGTTGGCGATGAAGGCGCTCTTCAAGCGATCGGCCTCCTCGCTGCGGCGGGTCTTCACGACCAGCTCGGTGCGCTGCCGCTCCAGCTCCTCGCCCTGCGCGCGCAGCGTCTCGCCCTGCGACCGCAGCCGCTCGTTGTGCGCGATCAGCTCGCGGTTCAACGCCGCCTCGCGGTCGTGTGCCTCGATGAGCTCGTGCACGCGCTCTTGCACGCGCGACTCGAGCGTCGCCATGGCTCCGGACAACCCGCGCGCCATCTCCTGCAGCGCCGCGCCGAGCTGCGCGACCTCGTCGTCGCCCTCGACGTCGATGGGGACGTCGAGCTTGCCTTTCTGAATCTCGCTCGCCACCTGCGCCAGGCGGCGCAACGGCCCGGTCATCCGGCGCGCGGCGATGAGCGCCAGCAGCAGCGACACCAGCGCACCCAGGCCCATGGCGGCGAAGAACGAGCGGCGCGCGTCGACCTGCAACGCCGACAGCCCCGCCGTGCTCACCAGGCCGGCGACCGCGCCCACGACCTGGCCGCCCGCGTCGGTGAGCGGCCCCAGCGCCATGAAGCCTTCGCTCGGACCGGGCGAGGGTCCGGCCCAGCGCTGGCGGTGTTGCACCGCGGACAGCTGCTCGCCGACCATCCCGGAGCCAACGAACGACGGCCCGCGGCTGTCGTCGATCCAGCTGCTCGCGACCCAGCTCGAATCCTGCGCCACCGCTGCTTCGCCCTGGCCGCGATCGACCAGGTGCGCGCACAGGGTGTCGTTACCGGTCAGGATCGTCGCCCCCAGCAGCGCCCCGAGCGTCCGGTCGCGCTCGCGCACCGGGACCGTCACCGCCTGTACCAGCAGCCCGTCGAGGATCTCGTAGGAGATCACCGTCTCCCCGGCGAACGCGCGGCGCAGCGCCAGGTCCTGCTTCAGATCGAGCGTGGTGTGGTCGCGCTTCCCACCTGTCCGCGCGACCAGGTGCCCGTCGGTGGTGACGAGCGCCAGCACGTCGAGCTGCCGCGGCATGAGAGCGCCGCGCAGTGACGCCGAGACCAGCGCTGTGTCGGCGGCGGATGCGGCGTCGACCAGCTCCCGGCTGGCGGCGAGCTGGGACAGGCCCATCTGGACGAAGCGCGCCCGGTCCTCGAGGCGGCCTGCGACCGAATCCAGCCGCTCCTCGGCGCTGGAACGAGCCAGGCCGACGATATGACGTTCGATGAGCCGCTCGGACACCAACGTTCCAAAGACAAGCGGAAGCAAAACGGCGAGAAGAAAATAGAGGCTGAGCCGTTCCCTCATTCCGGAGAAGCGCCGTTTGCGCCGAGGTTCGTGCCTAGTAACGGTGTCCTGACCCGCCATTGATCCTCTGGCTCTGGTTGTTACCAGCGCCCGCACGCCCATTGACCAGCAACTCACCTCCCGTCAAAACGGGAGGCGCCGTAATCATCTATCGAAAAATCCGCGCGATCAAGGCCCGGCATTTCCGGCAGCGTCGACATACCTCGTCGGGAACCACGCGGACGGTGAAGTGCGCAGGGCCAGCCCACCTCTCTCTTGGGGCCGGCGGGGGGGCCTGGCGGGGTCGCCGGCAGCATCTGGAGCGATCCCCGTGCTCCGCCATACAGAGGTTTTTCGACGCTCTGACGCGGCTCTGCTTTGCGTGATGATCCGCTCAAGCCGGCGGAGTCTCCT
>Ga0265342_10004058_pt1 | contig 11680 bp, 6 predicted proteins | sample 4CB327metaG_FD_203125 | JGI IMG/M metagenome (GOLD analysis project Ga0265342, IMG submission 203125) | Rhizosphere microbial communities from Carex aquatilis grown in University of Washington, Seatle, WA, United States - 4-CB3-27 metaG | ecosystem: Host-associated > Plants > Roots > Rhizosphere...
TGCGGGACTCTCAAGGGACTCTTCATCCACCTGGCTCGCCGACATGACGATGCGTCCCGTGCCTTCGGCCATCCTGTTCAGCATCTGGCTCGACGGTCCTTTGTTCGCCATCGCGCCTGCCGCGGGTGCGCTGCCCTGCATCGACCCGCCACTGTAGCAGGTGTCCAGAATCACCGCCGTGCGCAATGCCTTCATGCGCGTAGCCACTGCGTTGGCCAGCTCCACCATTGGATACGCCGTCGCAAACATCGCATCCTCGTCGAAACTCCCGGCCTTGTCGACTTCCGTGTCGTACGTAACCAGGTAGTTCGCGCCACCCGCGGTGTCCATCCCGCGCGGCGTGCCATGCGTGGCCACGTAGATCACCACCACGTCATTTGATCCCGCATGACGCGCAATCCAGTTAAGGCCTTCCTTGATGTTCTTCGTCGTCGCCTGCTCGTCGGTCAGCACATGCACGTGGCTCAAGGGAAATCGCCCGATCGCCGGATCAGTAAGTTCTGCGGCAAATGAATTCGCGTCCGCCGTCGTATAGTGCAGCCGCGGAATGCTGCCGTCGATAAATCGGCTGATTCCCACAACCAGCGCCCACTTCTGAGCGATCGGCCCCGGAGCTTGCGCCGCTTCTAAAGCCGCCGGGCCAGGCACCTTCGCCGACCCCTCGTCCACCGCGAACCCGCGTCCGGCAGGCGTAGCCAGGACCAACGGATTCAACCCCTGCCGCAGCGCCTCCGAGTCATTGAACCGCGCCTTGTCCATAGAGTACTTCGCCAGATCCGCGTGCCCCAGCCGCTGTTCCACCAGACCTCGGTAATACCATGCATCGCCCAATTCACTGCATTCTGACACCGCATGTTTCAGAAGCTGCAATGCATCTTCATATGCTTGGTTATTGCCGTGAGGAGAAATTCGCTCAAGCGCTTGAACCACCAGGTCTTTGCCCGCGCCGCACCGGTCGTCCTGCCCCCACACGGGCTCGCGGATAGCCACCGAAGCAGCCAATACAATCAGCCACTGAAGTCGAATCAATCGTCTGCTTTTCATTTCGGCGAACCGCTCCCGCCTGGATGCGCTCCCGCCGCGTGCGCAGAAGCGGAATGTGCCGGCACCACGCGCGTTCGGTCTGCCCGCGTCTTCATCGCCGCCAGCACCGTTGAGCTCACGCCGTCAATGCTGAGGGTTTGCAGCCCTGCCGCCGTTAGGTCAAAGCTCACCGCCTTGGCCGCGCGGATAGCCTGCGCCACCGTGTCGTCGTCCATGCCCGATTTGACCATTGCCACCACCTGCGCGTTCGTGAGCGCTTTTGCTGCTGCGCTCGCCTTCGCTGGAGCAGCGGCCTCTTTACTCGCGGACGACGGTACAGGACGACGCTGCTCCTCGAGCTGCCGGTAATGCGCAATCGCATCTTCGATGCGCCGTTGCGGTTCCAGAAAATACTTCTCACTGGGCTTCGAATCGATGGCCTTGCCATAATCAATCGCAGCTTCGTCCAGATACTTCCTCGCCGCTTTCGGATCTTCTGCCTTGTAAGCCAGCGCTTCATACGCTACACCCGTGTCGTAAAGCCGGTACGCATCTTCAACCGGCCTCGGATCGGGTTTTGCGGTTTCGAAGGTTTCCAACGCTCGCTCCCACAATCCCCGGGCCGCCAATTTGTCCCCTTCGTCGAGCGCACCCTTTTGCTTGGCGAGATACACTTCGACCGTTTCGCTCGTATTCACAATATGCGCGGCGATTTTCACTACCGCGCGGTTGATCAGCAGGGCGCGAAGCTCGGCATCGGTTGGTGGATTCAAATCCTCGCTTCCGGCGCCGCCCGTCACTCTCTTCCAGGCGCTGGTTACCGTTCCCTTCACACCCTCTGAAACCGAGTTGCCCGAGCTGTCGAATTCTCGGTCGTACTTTGCCGTCACGTTGTCTGAGGAAAGTTCCGCTCCGCCCGCGCCCCTGGTTTGGAAAGAGACGCTCAGCGATCCCGTCACTCGCAGGTAGTTCTGGGTCTTCGGTGCGTTCTTGCCCACCGCCAGCGATGGTCGTGTATTCACAATCGGCGTTGGGTGCGAAAAGTCTGTAATCCGGCAGGAGATAATCGCCGAAGGCGCTCGTTCATCAATGCGGAGTCGCGGGTCGTCTTTCGTAATTTCCGCCTCCAGCATCGATTGCAGATCGCGTGCCAGATCCGAATGCTCGTTATGTCCCGTAACTCTGACGGCGATCGAGTCGCCAGGCAGATGCACAAGCGCCGGCAGTTTGCGCAGCAGCGTCACTTTCTCCTTCGCCGCTCCAAAGCTCTGCCCCCCGCTGGCTGCGGTCGCCAGCAGACACGCACCCAGAACTGCAGCAACCTGCAACCTCGCTCCGCGCTTCATCCTGGCCTCCTCTTGTCGCTCCCGATTAGCATCTGGCTTGCCGCCCGGTCGCTCTCCCCCGATCGTCTGTGAGGTGAGAACATCCCGGCTCGCTATTTCTTCTTGCTTCCGGATCCGCTCTTACCCGACCCGCCTTTTCCAGAGCCGCCCTTCTTTGAGCTGCCCGAGCCGCCGCTGCCAGTGGAGTCCCCGCCACCCGAGTCTCCTGCGCCAGACCTGCCGCCCGCGGATTTGCCCGACGACGAGGCATCGAGAGGCGCGACACTGACGCGCATAGAAGCGTAGGTAATGCCGGGAAGAGCATTCTGCGCGCGAACTTGCAGAGGCTGGCTTGGATCTGCATCCTTGCGCACCAGGTAGCCCTGGACAAGGTCGAGATTCGGCAACTCCTTGGCCAGTTCCTCAGTATGCTTCTGCGGAACCATTAGGTAATCCCCGGAGAGCAAGCCGATGTAACGGTCTTCCCGGTCCGGGTCGTTCATTGCCTGCTGCGTCGCCACTGCGGTAGTCAGGTTACCAGCCATGATAAAGCGGGTTCGATCCTCCCAGTAACTCAACACCTCTGTAAATGCGCTGAGAGCCGGCACGCTGATGGCCGGCAAGGTCACCAGCGGAGCAGCCATCTTGGCTCCCTCCATAATGATATTCAGCGCCTTCACAAAAATTGAAGTCTTTGCGGCCTTCGAAACATTCACCGCCACTTTGCCCGTGCCCTGCGTCAGCATGATCTTGCTTGTGCCCTGTTGTGCCTGCGGCGCCCTGAAGCCGAGTTGCTCCAGCGAAACTCTCCCCGCCTTGTTTGGCTCCAGTGAGGCGATCGCCGTCCATGCCAGCGGAGCAATGATGTTCATGTACGGGTGGATCTGGGTCGTGTCAACGCGAAGTTGCACCGCGCGAATGCTCGCGTCCCCGCCGCTATTCGACGGTTGATATTGCGATAGTGCGATGCTGACCGACACGTCTCCATCGTGGTCAAGCAACTCGTCCTTCGGAATGTCCGTCGCATAGCGAAGCAGCTTGGCATCCGATTTGTAGTGCAGGTATTGCGTCTCTGCGGCCGGATCAGGAAGTTGATCCCCCGGCCCGCGCGTGGCGGACTTCTGTCCATAGTTATGGCTCAGGGGGTTCACGGAATCGAAGAACCCATTCCAGAAATCGTACGAGTCGTGAGGCGTGTCTTCCGCCGCGCCCTGCGGGGTTGCGGCCTGTGCCGCCGCAAGCTCCGGCAGCAAAGCGGTGAGAAGCCCAAGGTAAGAAGCATCAACGACGAAACTGCGTCGGGAAAGTGTCATGGTCGTTCTCCTTCGAGAGATCGTGGGGAATTGTCGATCCAGCCGGTTGACCGTGGCGACAGTTATGCCAGAATCATTGCGCAGCCTCCTTTGGCACGCTGCGCATTGTGGTGAGCGCGATACCCCAGTTCGTGGGTACCTCGCCGGAAAATCCGCGGGTTCCGCTGCTGGTGTTTGCCAGCAACTTTTCCAGAGGCGATTCAACGCCCCGGCTTCCACGCGCAGCCACGCCCTCAAAATTCAACGCATAAGGGTCGGGAAGAGGCTGCGCCGTGCTCAGAAGAATAAACGTATCAACCCCGTAAGGCGGACCTACACGCAAGGTGCGCGCCCCGGGAAGTACAAAGCTGCGGCCATTGTCCGCGTCATTCGGAAATTGGTTCTCCGCGTAATCGAGCGGATACACAAGCGATCCCTTGCCGTGGCAATCGATATCGAGCACGTAGACCCACCGGCGCTCAATCACACGGTCCGTTGACTGTAAAGCCATCTTGAACAGGTCGCCCTGCCGCACCGGCGCGCCTGGCTGCGATTGCTCCGCCGCGGATGTCGCCGCACCTGAAGCAGGAACCATTGATAGTGAATAGTAACCGGCGCCGGAGGCGTCAGTTGGACTATCTGCCAGATTAAGCCAGCCATGCAACTTGGCCAGCAGCGATGCGTATTTGTTCAGCGATGTGACGCCCTTGTCCAGATCGGCCAAGCCGGTCATATCCACCCAGTCGCTGCGCACCGGATACTGCGATTTTGCGGAACATCCCGGACTGTGATCATGCACGGTCGACGCCGCAGGCCCGGCTGCAAGTTCGTTCTTGTGGTACCAGCCGTAGGCAGGACCGTCCGCGGTCAGCGTGCCCGTGAGCGCATAGTCGGCGCCCGTCATCGCGGGGGACATTTGGACGGCGCTCACCGGGTCTGCCGGAGCTAGCTTTGCCGCCAACTCTTTTGGCGGCGGAAGATTGACCCAGAGCTTCGCGCCCGCGGGAAGACTCTGCTTCAGGGCCTCTGCCTTAAGTTGCGGGCCAAGGTCGGCGGTCGAGGACTCACCGGCCTTTTCAAGTGTCCAGCTTTTCCCATTCCAAGCTAAAATATGGCTCCAAGGCTCCTCTGCCGGGTCAGAAACGAAGGCCACCCCTGAGGAAGAAACTGTATCCGCGGCAGCAACAATCTCCTGTATCGAGAGATTCGATGGCCACATCCAGATATGCAGCGGTTCTTGCTGTGCCGGAATCCACTTCGTCAGCTCGAAGACATCGCCGGCAGCAACCTTGGCTCCGGGCGGACTCACTATGCTCGCCGTCGATCGCGCAATCCCCTCAAGTTCGGTTACCCGCAGCTGCACGGTCTGGCCCTTGCTGTCCTGGCTTGTCGCGGTAAACTCGCTGCCCACGCCCACTCCGGAAACGCGCCCAATGTCCAGCCACACGCTGCCACTATCGTCGGTTTGCAGTGCCGCCGCTCGGATCTTTCCCGTATCTCCCGCTTTCCCGCCAAAGAGCGGTTGCTGACGGCGCGCGGCCGTGGCGTCAAGATCGGGTTCCTGGTCGGGCACGCTTCCGCCTTCAAGAACCGCCTTCACCCGCTGATAAACCAGTGAAGCCGGCGCATCGGCAGGCAGCGCCTGTAGCGATTGAATCAGCGCTGCTGTAAACGCCCCATGCGGCTCAGTCGCCTTGTCCGACGGAGGCATCTCCTTGGCCGTCTCATCCTGTTCCGCGGCAGAGAAAACCAGAGCTGGGTTGTCCGCGCGCTCGGTTGGCGCGGGTTGCGGCTCGCCGTTCGGCGACGTGTCAGCAGACTCGCTTATGTCGCGCGGATCAAAGGCAAGCGTGCGTTCCTTGTAGCGCGGTCCAATGCCGCGGCTCATCCCTCCGCTATGGCAGCTATCAAAAATCGCGGTCACGTGAATTCCCTTGTCCAGCGCCGCATTGAAAATCCGCGCCATCTCGCGGTCGCGCACGTCAAAGCCGCCCTTGTACGCGTCGGAAGGAACCAGCGTGCTGTCAGCATGAACATACTTGCCGCCCGTCAGGATCGTGAGCTTGGTGCCCTTGCTGTTCACGCGCAGCGATCCGTGGCTCGCATCGTAGAAGACCACCATGTCTCCGCGCTTCGGATCGTCGACTAGATACTTCTGCATGGCCGCCAGGATTCCCGCTCGATCAGTCTGCGCAGCCGGCAAAACAACCACCCCGGAGCGAGGCTGGGGAGGAGCGGGGTTTGTCAGCAGAACCACCTGGTTGGCAGGAAATCCGAACTTCGGGCTTGTCAACAGGTCCGCCATCGCCTGCGCGTCGTTCACTGCGCCATCCAGATTCTCAAAGCTCCCAAGTTCGCAACGTCCGTAGATGCATCCCGCCGGATGTTCAGCCGTGGTCCCCGCCGGCTGATAAGTGTTGATGCCAATCAGCAGGGCGCGCTGCGTCTGCGACGCGGCCATTGTTCCACTCAGCGCGAAAACCAGGGAAAAGAGAGCTGTGACGTACATTTTCATAACTGTTCCACATCCAATGAAACGGAAAATGTCGCGAAGTTGCTCTCCGGTTGGAGAATTTTTAAATTGTATCTCTTCGCCATATGGCTGTGAAATTAAATCTCTGCGCAGCCTTTCAGTCACGCTTCAAGAGAGAATGCGCGCCAATTTTGCGCCATTCCGCCTGAATCCGCCTCCGGCGTCAGACCAAGAAACTCCTGAAAAACCTCGTTGGAAAGGAGTTGACCCTGGGCCGTCAGCCGAATCCTATCCAAATCAAAGGTCAGAAGCCCGGCTTCAACCAGCCTCGGCGCCACCCTCAGTGCCGGCGCTACCATCGGGCGGCCGAACTCTCGTTCCAGCGCCGCCACCTCAACCCCGGCGTTAAGACGCAAACCAAGAAACCAGGCCTCCTCATGTTGACTGGCAGGCGAGAGCCAGGCAATTTCCGGCTCCGCCGAACCCGAGAGATACCCAGCCAGGTCATCCGTGGTTGTCCACCGAAGAACATATCTCGCGTGCGCGAGATCCGCCTCATCCGCTGCCGCATGCAGCATCGACGACGCATCCAGCCCCACACCAAGGTAGGGACGCCGCTGCCAGTAACGGAGATTGTGCCGCGAGCCAAACCCGGGACGGCAAAAATTCGAAATCTCGTACTGCGCCAGTCCCGCCTGTCCGAGCCGCTCAATGGCCATCGCATACATCCGCACAATGGTCTCGTCAGAAGGCACCAGCCCTGCATGATAGCGAGCGCCGCCTGCGAGCATCTCCCGTCCCAGCCGGGAGTCTTCGTCCACCTCCAGCATGTAAACGCTGGCGTGCGGTACCCCGCACCCTACCAGCATCTCGAGCGACTCCTGCCACGTAGACATGGTCTGTCCGGCCAGCCCTGCGATCAGGTCCACGTTCAGGCTGGCAATGCCTGCCCCGCGCAGCCGCCGCAAATCGTCCGCCACCGTTGCCCGGTCGTGCAGACGCCCGCTCGCGTGCGCTTCGCTGTCAATAAATGACTGCACGCCAAGGCTCACTCGGTTCACGCCCGCGCTCACCATCGCGCCAACAGTCTCATCGGCAATCTGACCAGGCGCGCACTCAACCGTAATCTCGGCGTCCGAATCAAAATCAAACTCCGACCGCATTACCCCGAAAAGCTGCGCCAGCAAGTCCGGCGCAAGCAGGCTCGGAGTTCCACCGCCCAGATACACCGTATCCACCCGGCGCGGCAGTTCGACTCCCCTCTTTACGGCCCACTTCCCGGCAGCCCTCAATTCCCCGATTACCCGCTCCACATACCGCACATGCTCGCTTGCCGGGTAAACCCCGGAGGCAAAATTGCAGTACGTGCATTTCGACCGGCAAAAAGGAATCGAGACGTAGATTCCCAGCGTTTTGTCCCGGTCAGCGGTCATGGAAAGATTGTTTCATGGTGGCCGGTTTCCTGCCCCAGGACTATCTCCCTCCAGTCTTCATGCAATCATGAGAAGAAGGAGACCCCCTTTTGAAGGCATGGCCGATACTAGGCATTTCGATTGTCGAGGCCACACTACTGCTCGCCCACTGGTTCCTGTTTCACACCTGGATCGAATTCTGGGACGCCCCCAGCGCGATCACAACACTGGTATTGCGTATTGCGATGTTCCTCCTCGGGTTCAGTTTCATCGCCGCCGCTCTCCTCAGCTTCAGGTTTGCGAATCCCCTGGTCGTCGTCCTGTATAAGTTCGCCGCGGTCTGGCTCGGATTCCTGAACTACTTATTCCTGGCCGCCTGCCTGAGCTGGCTGATCTGGTACGCCCTGCTGCTTTCAAACCTGAGCGCCAACCCCGCCGCCGCGCGCCCTTTCATTGCAGCCGGGCTCGCGGTCCTGGCAGCACTCACAGGTATCTACGGCCTGTTGAATGCCCGCCGGATTCGCGTCCGTCGGATTGCAGTCCCGCTGCCGGGTCTACCGCAGAGTTGGCGCGGACGCAGAGCAGTCCTTATAAGCGACCTGCACCTGGGCAATATAAACGGGGCCGGGTTTGCCCGGCGCATCGTCGCCATGGTCGCCAGCCTGCAACCGCACGTCGTCTTCATCCCCGGTGACCTGTTCGACGGAACCCACGCCGATCTCGACAAACTGGCAGCACCCTTCAAGGATCTTGCACCGCCTTTCGGCATCTTCTTTTCCACCGGCAACCACGAAGAATTTGCCGGTGAGGAACACTATCTCGAGGCCGCCGCTCGCTCCGGCATGAGCATTCTCAACAATGAGAAAGTAACCCTGGACGGCCTCCACATCGTCGGAGTGCCCAACGGCGACTCCCACAACCCGATTCGGCTGCGGGCAACGCTCGAGGGTCTGCGCCTCAGTCCCGCCGAGCCCAGCATCCTGCTCAACCACATCCCCAGCCGCCTCCCTATCGTCGAGCGAGCGGGTGTCAGCCTCCAGCTTTCCGGCCACACCCATGTTGGCCAGCTCTTTCCCTTCACCTGGCTCACCCGCCGCGTCTTCGGCAAGTTCACTTACGGCTTGCAGCGCTTCGGCGCTCTTCAGGTGTACACATCAAGCGGCGCCGGTACCTGGGGTCCGCCCATGCGCGTCGGAACAGTCCCCGAGATCGTGTTGCTCGAATTCCAGTAAAAGTGTTCTCATGGTTCTTCGCTCCTGAGTTGGCTTCTTGATATGGAAAGAGGATGAACCATGCACCTATCCGGCAAACGCTCTCTAGGCTATTGCTCTCTTGGATTAATCGTGTCAGGCATAGTGCTCGCAGCTGGCGCGCAGCAGGCCCGCGCTGCCACTCAGGCCTCACCTGACCTGAACTTTCCTACCGTGCTCTACGGCGCAGCCTACTACAACGAATACATGCCCGGAGACCAGGCTGCTCGCCTCGAAAAGGACGTGGCCATGATGAAGGCTGCGGGCCTCAATGTCGTCCGCATGGGCGAGTCCACCTGGAGCCTCTGGGAACCCGAAGACGGACAATTTGAATACGCGTGGATGGACCGCATTGTCGACGCCATGAGCAAGGCCGGAATCAAGGTGATCCTCGGCACGCCAACATATTCCATTCCTGCTTGGATGGCACACCAGCATCCTGAGATCCTGGCGCGCTACGCTGGTGGCCGCGAAAACACTTACGGCATGCGCCAGAACATGGACACCGATTCGCCCGCCTACCGCTTCTATGCCGAGCGCCTCATCCGCCACATCGTGGCCCACTACAAAGACAACCCGAACGTGATCGGTTGGCAGCTCGACAATGAGACCTCCAGCTACGAAGCCTCGAATCCAGACGTCTTCATCGGCTTCCAACACTATCTCGAAAAGAAATTCGTCACCCCCGAGGCGCTAAGCAAGGCGTGGTTCCTCAACTACTGGGGCCAGAATTTGCACACTTGGGAGGACCTGCCCATTCGCGACGGCGCACAGAGCACCGGCTACAAACTTGAGTGGACGCGCTGGAGCCAGATGCGTGTTACCGACTTCCTCCGCTGGCAAGCAACCCTGGTACGCGAGTGCGCTGGCTCCGGCCAGTTTGTAACCACCGACTACGGCGGCATGATGCACCACGACGTCAACGAAGAAGCGATCGCCTCCTTCCTCGACATTCCCGCCGACAACATCTACCACGGAACGCAGGATCACTTCGACGGTACGCAGCAGTCGATTCAGGGAGATTTTACCCGCTCCTTAAAGCACGCTAACTTCCTGGTCACTGAGACCAACGCGCAAACAACCGGCTGGAGTTCCGCGACCCAGTATCCTCCCTACGATGGACAGATGCGCGAGGATGTTTACACCCATTTGGCCAATGGCGCCAACATGGTGGAGTACTGGCATTGGGCCTCGATCGCCGCCAACCAGGAAACATATTGGAAGGGCGTCCTGTCCCATGATCTTGAACCCAATCGAGCCTATGCCGAAGTCAGCCGCACCGCTCATGAACTTGAGAGAATCGGACCGCACCTGGTTGGCATGCAGATTCACAACCAGGTAGCGATCTTGTGGAGTCGTGATTCGGCCAATGCCATCGGCTTCATGCCCTATGCCTCCAGCGCATCGGCTCAAGGTGCACCCGGCAATTACGACTCCTTGGTCAGGCAGATTCACAATTCGCTCTACAATCTCAATGTCGGCTCGGATTTCGTTTTTCCGGAGACCGCCGATTTCTCCCAATACAGACTCTTGATTGTGCCGGCGCTCTACATTGCAGACGACGCACTGCTCCAGAAAATCTCCGACTACGTTAAAAACGGCGGCCACGTCGTAATGACGTTCAAGAGCGGATTCGCGAATGAGAACTCGGCTGCGCGATGGGTGCGTGCACCTGGACCACTGCGCGACGTTGCCGGTTTCAGCTACCAGGAGTTTTCAAATCTGGAGAAACCGCTGGCCCTGAAAGACGACCCGTTTCATGTCGGCGCGGCAAATCAAGTCAGCGATTGGGCCGAGTTTCTCATGCCGGAGCACGCCAAAGTGATTGCGACGTACGACCATCCATTCTTTGGAAAGTGGCCTGCCATTACCGAAAACGACTTCGGAGCTGGAACGCTGCTCTACGAGGGCACCTGCCTCTCCGACGCCCTTCAAACCGCGGTGTTGAAGGGCGAGTTGGAGAAGGTTGAGCTCAATGGGCCCGACCAGCAACTGCCTGCCGCGGTGCATGTGCAGCACGGCGTCAACCGTCTCGGCAAGCGCCTTCATTACTACTTCAACTACTCCAGCGCGGAACTGAAGTTGAACTACGCTTATGGCGCGGGGACCAATCTGCTCGACGGAAAGTCCGTGGCTAAGGCAACCCAATTAACACTCGCTCCATGGGATTTGGCTATCATAGAGGAATAATAAGGAGAAAATACTTTGGCCGAACAAACTCCCCCGCCTCACTCTGGCGACGCCGCCGTCGTTCGCACTCGTCTCTCCGGGTTCGATCTTCTTTTAAATCCGCGGCTCAATAAAGGAACCGCATTTACTGAGCAAGAGCGCGACGCCTTCGGCCTCCACGGCTTGCTGCCCCCGCACGTTGGCAGCCTTGAAGATCAGCGGGAACGCCGCAAGTTTGCCCTTGACCATCGCAACACCGCCTTCAGCAAATACCGCCTGATGCGCGATCTTCAAGACAACAACGAAACGCTCTTCTACTCCTTCATCGCCCACAACATTGAAGCGCTTCTTCCCGTTGTCTACACTCCCGCCGTTGGCGAGGGATGCCAGCGCTTCTCTGAGATCTGGCGCAAACCCCGCGGCATGTTTCTCAGCTACAACAACAAGAATCGCATCGAACAAATCATCGGCAACAAACGCTACGACGACGTGCGCTGCATCGTCGTCAGCGACGGCGAACGCATCCTCGGACTGGGCGACCAGGGCGCCGGCGGCATGGGCATTCCCATCGGCAAAATGGCCCTCTACACCGCGCTCGCCGGCATTCCACCCGAACATTGCCTGCCTATCCTGCTCGACGTAGGCACCGACAACGAGGCTCTGCTCAACGACCCCATCTACATCGGTTGGCGCCACAAGCGCATCCGCGGGCAAGAGTACGACGACTTCGTCGAGG
>Ga0265342_10004060_pt1 | contig 11678 bp, 9 predicted proteins | sample 4CB327metaG_FD_203125 | JGI IMG/M metagenome (GOLD analysis project Ga0265342, IMG submission 203125) | Rhizosphere microbial communities from Carex aquatilis grown in University of Washington, Seatle, WA, United States - 4-CB3-27 metaG | ecosystem: Host-associated > Plants > Roots > Rhizosphere...
CGACGAGACCACCGAAGCGCTGCCAGATGCCTTTGGTTTCCAATAGCGCGGTCATCGGGCGATTTCCTTGCGCTTCGGTGAGAACAATCCGACCAACCCTTGCGGGCGCGCGAGTGAAATCAGGACAATCAACGTGCCGTAGACGATCAGATCGACGCCGCGGCCGGAGCCGCCGATGAACGAGCGGGTCAATTCCGTCAGCGGAATGAGGATCACCGCGCCCAGCACCGGGCCCCACAGGGTGCCGATACCGCCAAGCACCGCGGGCAATGCCATCAGGAGCGAGAACTGAAAGCCCATGACGCTTTCGGGATCGATATAGGAGACGAACTGCGCGTAGAAGCTGCCGCCGATCGCCGTGAGGAATGCCGAGACCGCCGCCGCGCCCATCTTGGAATTGAACACGACGACGCCAAGGCTTTCGGCGGCATCCGGATTATCCTTCACCGCACGCCACCAATAGCCCCACTTCGAATCTTCCAGCCACCACGTCACGAGCCAGGCGATGCAGGCAAGCGCGAGCGCAAAATAGAAATACGGCAGCTTGCTGCGGGTGAACTGGAATTTCAGCCAGCTATCGCCACGCACCGGGATATCGATGCCAAGCGCTGCGCCTGCCCAGTCCCAGTTCTGGAACAATAGAAGCGCGGTCTCGGCAATGACGATGGTCGCGATGACGAAATAGTGCCCGCGCAGTCGGAAGCAGGGATAGCCCAGCGCCATCGCGATCACGGCCGAGATCAAGCCACCGCCGAGCATGCCGAACCACGGCAGCACACCGAACTTGGTGAAGAGCAGCGCGGTGGTGTACGCCCCTAACCCGAAATAGAGCGCATGCCCGAGCGAAATCTGTCCGCAATAGCCGGAGAGAATGTTCCAGCTCTGCGACAACGCCGCATACATCAAGGTCAGCACCATGATGTTCTGGACATAGACGTCCTTCACGAAGAACGGAACGATCGCCGAGATCGCGGTAAAGATGGCGGCGATGACGAGATCGCGGCGGCGGCGCTGGGCGAAAGCCGTATCCATCACATTGACCCGAACAGGCCGCGTGGCCGGACGAAGACCACGAGCAGATAGACCGCATAGATGCCGATCGATTTCAGCGACGGCGGCAGGATCAGGGCGGTGGAGGCCTCGACGAGGCCGACGATCAGGCCGCCGGCGAAGGCGCCGAACACGCTGCCAAAGCCGCCAAGCGCCACCGTGACATAGGCGATGAGCGCAAAGGACGCGCCGACGTCGGGATAAATATAAAAGAAGATCGCCATGATCGCGCCGGCAAGGCCAACCAGTGCGGCGCCGAGGCCCCAGCCGAGCGCAAACACGCGGTTCTTGTCGATGCCGACCAGCGCCACCGCACCGGCATCCTCACGCGTTGCCTCAAGCGCCCGGCCGAAGTCGGTGCGATTGATGAAGAAATAGAGCGCGACGAATGCGGCAATCGCCACGAACGCACCGCACAGCTGCGGAACCGGCAGGAAGATGCCGCCGATCGAGATGGTTTTGCCGCCAAGCCAGGAGTGCGTGATGCTGCGATAGTCCGGCGTGAAGAAATATTGCGCGAGGCCGCGCATCACGATCGCAAGTCCGAAGGTCGAAAAGATCTGCACCATGCCGGCATTGGCTTTGGCCCGCACCGCAAACCGAACGATCAAGAGATAGACGACCGCCCCGAACACGAATAGCGCGGCGGCGACCAGCGGCGCCGACAGCAGGGGATCAATCGCGAAGAACGCGAACAGAAAGAACGTCGCATACATCGCGATCATCAGGAATTCGCCGTGGGCAAAATTCACGACGTCCATCAGGCCGAAGATCAGCGCCAGCCCCGCGGCGATCAAGCCGTAGAGCAGGCCCATCAGAAGGCCGCTGGCCAGACTTTGAATGATGGTTTCGGCGGTCAACGGCGCCGCTCCAGCTCGTCATCACGGTTGCCAACTTTCGTCATTGCGAGCGAAGCGAAGCAATCCAGCGCACGAAAAGGAAGACTGGATTGCTTCGTCGCCTTGCTCCTCGCAATGACGAAACCTGAAAATCCAACAATATTGGATTCGGCGGTCAGCATGTCCCCCTGCCCCCGTTTCCCGTCATTTCATCGGCCAGGACGCTTCGGCAACCGCCGCCTGCGCCGGGAAGATGGTGACGAACTTGCCACCGACATATTGCAGCAAGACCGGGTCGGCATCGTTGTTCTGGCCGGTCTCATCGTACTTCACGCGCTTCCACGGCATGATGGTCTGTTCGCCGGGAACGTCGGTTGCCGCCAGCGCGTCGCGGATCTTCTCACCGTCGGTCGATTTGGCGCGGTTGATGGCTTCCGCCATCAAAATCAGCGCCATGAACTGCCGCGACGAGTAGTCGTTCAGGTCCTTGCCGGACTTCGCCTTGAACATGTCGTTGATCTTGCCGACCATCGGCCGCTTCTGCGCCAGGTCCAGCGAGAAGGTGCCGCGCGAGATCACGCCTTCGAGCTTGTCGCCGACCGCGTCATACAGCGCCTTTTCAGAGAAGCCGGCATCCTGCGCCACGATCGCTGGCGGCTTGTAGCCGAGTTCGCCCATGGTCTTGACCAGCAAGATGCCGTCGGTCGTGTAGCTCGACGGCATCAGCACGTCGGCATTGGCCGCCTTGATCTGCTGCACTTCCGCCGAGAGCGACGGCGAATTGGCGCGATACTTGATATCGGAGACGATCTTGTAGCCGCGCTCGGCCGCGAGCTTGGTCTGCGCATTGCCAGAGTCGGTGCCGAAGATCGTATCTTCGTGGAACAGCGACAGGGTTTCGATCTTGGTGCCCTTCTTCTTCATGACGTCGAAGAAGTCGAACATCGCCTTGGAATACATCTCGTCATGCGGCGAGGCGCGGAAATAGAATTTCAGGCCACGTCGATGCAGGCTCGGCGAAGAATTGTCCGCCGACATGAACGGGATCTGGTAGCGCTCGCAAATCTGGCTCACGGTGACGGCCACCGCGCTCTGATAGGTGCCGATGACGGCGCAGACCTTCTCCTGCGTGATCAGGCGCTCGGCTTCCGCGCGGCCTTTCTGCGGATCGGCCTGATGGTCGGCGAAAACAAGGCGAATCTTGGCACCGCCAAGACCCGGCAGGCCCTCGCCGCGCGCGAGCGGCAGATCATAATCGAAGTTCTTGTTGATGATCTCGGCCGCGGTCTCGAACGCCTTCTGCGCATCGACGCCGATCTGGGCGCTCGCGCCCGACAGCGGGTAGATCACACCGATCACCACCTCGGAGGTTTGGGCGCGCGCCCCCATCGGAAGCAGCGCAGCGCTCGCGGTGGCCCCGAGCAACACATTTCGGCGGGAGATTGTCATTCGAAAATCCTCATCTGTCGGCAGCTATCGGTGAAAGGACGGACGGTAAAGCCTGAAAGAACGGCACTAGTGGAATGGATTTGAGCATTCGCTAATCCCAGGCCGCAAATCCGTAAGCGAATGTCAAATCCAAAACTCCACTAGTTAGCTAAATCTTGCCAGTGGTCCTTCGATTCCAGCATTCGCAAAGTTATGTGCCGTAACGGGGCGCGAATGCTGGAATTGGACCACTGGTGCGGCCTATTACAACACCGCAAGGTCCCTGTTCTTTAAATCCGTCACCAGCATCAATCCTGGTGCATGCGTGATAGCAAACGGCACCTTGGCTGCGGCAATCACCGCCTGCGGTGTGACGCCGCACGCCCAGAACACCGGGATCTCGTCCGCCTCGACCGGGACCGGATCGCCATAGTCAGGCCTGGTGATGTCCTTGATACCGATCGAATGCGGGTGACCGAGATGAACCGGCGCGCCGTGCACGGACGGAAAGCGCGTGGTGATTTGCACCGCGCGGATCGCTTGCGCGGGCTTGAAAGGACGCATCGAGACCACCATCGGGCCCGCGAACGGGGCGGCCGATTGGCAGGCGATATTGGTCCGGTACATCGGCACGCGGACATCGTGCTCGATATGGCGGATCGGCAAGCCTTCGGCCAACAATGCCTCTTCAAAGGAGAACGAACATCCCAGCACGAAAGCTACGAGGTCGTCGCGCCAGTGCGCCTTGACGTCGGTCGGCTCCTCGATCACCTCGCCGTCACGCCAGACGCGATAGCCCGGCACATCGGTGCGGATATCGAGATCGAGGCCGAGCGAGGGAATGCGGGGATCGCCGACATCCGACATCCCGATGATCGGGCATGGCTTGGGATTGAGCTGACAGAAACGGTGGAACGAGGCCGCGAATTTTTCCGGCAGGATCGCAAGATTGCCCTGAACGAAGCCTTTGGCGACGCCGGCGGTGGATCCTGCCTTGCCGGAGCGGTAGGCGAGCCGCGCCTCCCGGCTTGCTAGCAAGTCCGCACCTTCAGGGAACGACCGCACTGCCGAAGAAATGGTCATGATGTCTGCCTGCCTACGATCTCGACATCAGTGAAACCCACACGTACTATAATGTCTAATCTTAGTTTCTAATCAATTTGGATAATTCTAACTTATCGCTGCAGGACCCGCCAAATGGTCGACTTCAAGTCTATCGAGACATTCCTTTGGGTGGTGACGCTCGGCAGTTTCCGCGGCGCCGGCCAGCGCCTCAACACCACGCAGCCGGCGATCTCGCAGCGGATTGCCCAGATCGAGCGCGAAATGGGCGTCAAGCTGTTGAACCGCGATCATCGCGTGGTATCGCCGACCGCGAGCGGCCGCCAATTGATGACCTATGCCGAGAAGCTGATCGGGCTCCGCGCTGAAATGATGGCGGAAGTCGGCGATCGTTCGGCGATGCGCGGCGTGCTGCGGCTCGGCGTCGCCGAAACCATCGTGCACACCTGGCTGCCGCGCCTCGTCAAGAGCGTCAATACCGACTATCCCAACCTATCGCTCGAGATCGAGGTCGACATCACGCCGAACCTGATCGCGCGGCTGATGGGACAGGAAATCGAACTCGCTTTGGCGCTCGGGCCAATCCCGACCTCCGGTGTTCGCAATCGCGTGCTGTGCGACTACCCGATCGGGTTCCTCGCCAGCCCGTCGCTTGGCCTGCCTTCCGGGCCGCTGAAGGCAAAAGACCTTGCGAAGTTTCCGATCATCACCTTCCCGCGCAAGACGCAGCCTTACGAGACGGTGCGCTCGCTGTTCAATCGTCCTGACCTGCCACCGATCCGCCTGCACGCCAGCGCCTCGCTGGCAACCGTGATCCATATGGCGCTCGAAGGGCTCGGCGTTGCCGTCATCCCCACTTCGATCGTCGAAAACGAACTGGCGGACGGGCGGCTGCGGCTGCTTTCGACCGACCTCAAGATCACGCCTTTAACGTTCTGGGCGAGCTGGCTGGAATCCCCCGACACGCTCGCGGTGGAACGCGTCGCCGACCTCGCCGCCAGGATCGCGCAAGGCAGCGCTGCAATCGCCGATGGTTCTGACGTTGACGCGCCGCGGCGAGTAGTCCAATTCTAACATTTGCATCCGGACGCAGCAGGCCTTTTTGCGAATGTTAGAATTACAGGACCACTCGCAAATTCTGAATTCTAGTGAAGCCCAGGATTTGACATTCCCTTTTGCGAGTTTGCGGTTAAGCAGGTAGCGAATGTCAGATCCACTCTACTAGCGCGTCATTGAATCAACGTCGGTCCTCATCACCGGAAAATCTCATGCCCGCCGCATCCAATCTTCAAATCGACTCCGCCCGCCTCTGGGGCACGATTCACGAGACCGCGAAATTCGGCGCTACACCCAAAGGCGGCGTGCGGCGGCTGACGCTTGGTCCCGAAGACAAGCAGGTGCGCGACTGGTTCCGCAAGGCCTGCGAAGCCGCAGGCCTCGAAGTGCATGTCGACGCGCTGGGCTCGATGTTCGGCCTTCGCAAGGGCCGCGACATGTCGAAGCCGCCGATCGGCCTCGGCTCGCATCTCGACACGCAGCCGACCGGCGGCAAGTTCGATGGCGTGCTCGGCACACTCGCCGCGCTCGAAGTCGTCCGCACGCTCAACGATGCCGGGATCGAAACCGAACTTCCGATCTGCATCGCCAACTGGACCAACGAAGAAGGCTCGCGCTTTGCGCCGGCGATGATGGCGTCTGCAGCCTATGTCGGCGATTTCACCACCGACGACATCCTGTCGCGCAAGGATGCCGAGGGCATGACCGTTGGCGAAGCGCTGGACAGCATTGGATATCGCGGCGACAAGCCCGTCGGCTTCCAGAAATTCTCGGGCTTTGTCGAACTGCACATCGAACAGGGGCCCATTCTTGAAGCCGAGGGCAAAACCATCGGCGTGGTCGATTCCGGCCAAGGCGTGCTGTGGTACGACGGCAAGATCACGGGTTTTGAAAGCCATGCCGGCTCGACGCCGATGCAGCTTCGCCGCGATGCGCTTGCGACGCTCTCGGAAATCGTGCTGGCGATGGAGACGATCGCCAGGAAGCATGGACCGAACGCGGTCGGCACCATCGGCGAGGCCGTGATCGCCAATCCCTCCCGCAACGTCATTCCCGGCGAAATCGCCTTCACCATGGACTGCCGCAGCGCGGACGCCAAGATCATGGATGCGCTCGACTCGGATTTGCGCGCCGCCATCAAGGAGATCGCGACCCGCCGCAAGGTCGAGGTCGCGATCGATCTGATCTGGCGCAAGCCACCGACCCATTTCGATCCCAAACTCGTCGATGCCGTGGAGAGTGCTGCCAAGAAGCTTGGCTTCTCGCACCGCCGGATCACCTCGGGCGCGGGCCACGATGCCTGCAATCTCAATACGAAGATTCCGGCGGCCATGGTGTTTGTGCCGTGCAAGGACGGCATCAGCCACAACGAACTCGAGGACGCCACGCAGCCCGACTGCGCCGCCGGCGCCAACGTCTTGATGCACACCGTGCTGTCGCTCGCCGGCGTCGCGTCATAAGCGCGGCCGGCTTTTAAAGAACAGGGAGAGAGTCGTGCGCGGGGTTTTTGTCGATGCCAACGGGTCGCTTGCGGATATCTTCGAGCGGCAGAACAAGTCCGGCGATCCGGTCGTGCACGTCAACCGCAACGCCGACATCAAATCCGAAGACATGCCGGCACTGCTCGATGGCGCCGAGATCGTCGTGATCGACCACACCGCGCTGCCGACGGAGATCGCGAAACGCTGCAACGGTCTCAAGCATGTGGTGTTTCTCGGCACCGGCGCCCGCAGCTACATGAACCCGGAAGAACTTAGCCAGCTCGGCATCACCGTTCACCTGATCAAGGGCTACGGCGATACGGCGGTCGCCGAATGCGCGATCGCGCTGATGTGGGCGGCGGCGCGCGGCATCGCTCAAATGGACCGCGAGATGCGCTCCGGCAACTGGCTGCGCGAAGACGGCATGCAGCTCACCGGCAAGACGCTCGGCCTGATCGGATTCGGCGGCATCGCGGCCGAGGTGGCGCGCATTGCGCTCGGCAGCGGCATGAAGGTGATCGCCTGGAACCGCTCGCCTAAACAGTATGCGGGCGTCCATTTCGTCTCGCTCGAAGCGCTGCTCGCGCAGAGCGACGTCGTCTCGCTGCACCTTCTGCTCAATGACGACACTCGCGGTTTCATTACCCGCGAACGCATCAAGGCGATGAAGCGCGGCGTCGTCCTCATCAATACCGCACGCGGCGCCGTGGTGGATGAAGCCGCGATGATCGAGGGGTTGAAGTCGGGCCACATTCGCCACGCCGGGCTCGACGTGTTCAACATCGAGCCGCTGCCGTCAGATCACCCGCTGACCAAAATTCCGAACGTCACGCTGTCGGCGCACTCGGCATTCCGCACGCCGGAAGCGAGCGAAAACCTGATCCATGCGGCGTGGGAACACTGCCGAAGGATTGCGAAGCGCGGCTAAGCGGACTCTCGGCTTTCAACTCGTCATGCCCGGCCTCGTGCCGGGCATCCACGTCTTGGCGACAGAGCAGAAGAAAGACGTGGATGGCGGGGTCAAGCCCGGCCATGACGCGGAGCGGTTAGCTGTACGCCCCCTACTCCACCATCTCCGCGACCGCCTTGCCGCAGGCGCTCGTGTCGGCATTGCCGCCGAGGTCGCGGGTGCGCAGCGTGCGTTCGCCAAGCGTTCGCTCGATCGCGGTGACGATGGCTTGAGCTGCATCCTTCTCGCCGAGATGCTCCAGCATCATCGCCCCGGACCAGATCATGCCGATCGGATTGGCGATTCCCTGCCCGGCGATATCCGGCGCCGAACCATGCACCGGCTCGAACACGGACGGGTAATCGCCTTCCGGATTGATGTTGCCCGACGGCGCAATGCCGATGGTGCCGGTGCAGGCCGGACCCAGGTCAGAAAGAATATCGCCGAACAGGTTCGAGCCGACCACGACGTCGAACCAGTCCGGATGCAGCACGAAGTTCGCGGTCAGAATATCGATATGATACTTGTCCCATTTCACCTTCGGATAGTTCTTGGCCATCGCCTCCACCCGCTCGTCCCAATAAGGCATGGTAATCGAGATGCCGTTGGATTTCGTCGCCGAGGTCAGGTGCTTTTTCGGCCGGGAGGCTGCGAGCTCAAACGCGAACTTCAGGATGCGATCGACGCCGGTGCGCGTCATCACCGTCTGCTGCGTCACGAATTCGCGGTCGGTATCCGGGAACATCCGTCCGCCCACGGAGGAATACTCGCCTTCGGTATTTTCGCGAACCACCCAGAAATCGATGTCGCCCGGTTTGCGGCCCGCGAGCGGCGACGGCACGCCCGGCATCAGCCGCACCGGGCGCAGGTTGGCGTATTGATCGAACTCTCGCCGGAATTTGATCAGCGAGCCCCACAAGGAAATGTGATCGGGAATTTTCGCGGGCCAGCCGACGGCCCCGAAATAGATCGCATCGTGCTTGCCGATCTGCGCCTTCCAGTCGTCCGGCATCATCTGGCCGTGCTTTTCGTAATAGTCGTAGGAAGCGAAATCGAAATGATCGAAATGCAGGGCCACGCCATGCTTTTTCGCCGCCGCCTCGATGACGCGCAGCCCCTCCGGCACCACCTCCTTGCCGATCCCGTCGCCGGGAATGACCGCGATCCGGTATTGCTTCTTTGCGCCGCTCATCGGGAAATCCTCAACCTTCGTTGCCGGAACCATCGCCGGCCTGATGACGGAAATGCAATGGACCAAAGTTTTGCGCGGCGCAACGGTGCAGTGCAATGTTGACCACCTCAGCCACCGCAGCCTAAGTGAAACCACCCCTCATTTCCTCTTAGCCCCATTATTAGCGAGCAATCCCATGGATCTTCATCTGCGCGGCAAACGCGTCCTCATCACCGGCGCCTCGAAGGGCATAGGCGCGGCAGCCGCCGAAGCCTTTGCTGAAGAAGGCGCGCACCTGCTGTTGGCCGCTCGGAACGGCGAGCAGCTCAAAGCGCTGGCGGATCGTTTGCGCTCGGCGCACCAGATCGATGCCACCACCATTGTCACGGACCTGCGCAAGCCGGAAGACATTACGCGCCTGGTGAAAGAGGCCGCCGACATCGACATTCTCGTCAACAATGCCGGCGATATTCCCGGCGGCTCGATCGACAAGATCGATGAAGCGACCTGGCGTCACGCCTGGGAACTGAAAGTGTTCGGCTATATCAACATCACGCGCGCGATCTACGCCCAGATGAAGGCGCGCGGACACGGCGTGATCGTCAACGACATCGGCGTCGCCGGCGAAAAGTTCGACGCCAATTACATCTGCGGTTCTACCGGCAATGCCGCGATCATGTCGTTCACGCGCGCACTCGGCAGCAAGAGTCTTGCCGACAATATCCGCGTGGTCGGGATCAATCCGGGCCCAGTCGGCACCGACCGTCATGTCACGCTGCTGAAGACCCGCGCCAAGAACCAGCTCGGCGACGAAAATCGCTACAAGGAGTTCCAGAAGGGATTGCCGCTCAGCCGTCCTGCCCATCCGCGCGAGATCGGCGACCTGATGGCGTTCCTCGCCTCCGACCGCTCCGGTTATACCTCGGGCGTGATCTTCACCGTCGACGGCGGCATCGCGGCCGGTTGGGGTTAGCGGTTCTTACTGCAAACACCGTAACCGTTGTCATGGCCGGGCTCGGCCATCCACGTCTTGGGACTGCAATCAAAGACGTGGATGCCCGCGACAAGCGCGGGCATGACGAGGATATAGCTGCCTAAACCCGCTCCACCACCTGACGGATCATGGTCGTGATCCGCCCGGACGGCGACGCCAATTCATCCATGATGGTGAAATGGTTGGCGCCGGGAATTTCTTCGTAAGTTACCGGCAGGCCGTGATGGGCGCGATAGCTAGCGAAATCGGCGGTCTGCTTGCGGAGCAGCGGCAGCTCCGCACCGCCGACCGTCAGCGCCATCGGCTTGACGCCGTGCGTCAGCAACATCGGTGAATTACGCTTCGACATCTCCTCGTCGAGGCCGAGCTTGACGTTGAGATAGGAATGGCGGATCGGCTCGAGGTCGTAGATGCCGCTGATCGCGACCCCACCCTTGATGTGCTTATTCAGCATCGCCATCGCCGTCAAATGTCCCCCGGCAGACCAGCCGGATGCCACCAGGCGGCTGGCGTCGGCGCCAAGCTCCGGCAATCGCCCGGCGAGATGGTCGATCCCGGCGTGGATTTCCGCCACGATCTGCTCCAGCGTCGCGTCGGGCGCGAGCGTATAGCCGATCAGCGCGACATTGATGCCGTGTGCCATCGGTCCCGAGGCAAAGGTCGTGAAAGCATCCTTCGACCGCATCTGCCAGTAGCCGCCGTGAATGAACAGCAGTGTCGGCGCGTTCGGTGCCGCCTTCAGGAAATCGATCCGGTTGCGCTCGCGGGGACCATACGAAAGGTTGAGGTGCGCGCTGTGCCGCGCCCGCATTTCCGCCGAAAGCTTTTCCCAGCCCTCGACCATGGTCCCGCTGCCGGCGACCGCTCCACCATTGTTGAGCCCGCGGTCGAGCGCTTCCTGGCTCAGGCTGCGCCAGTCAAGCGTGTCAAATGGCGTGGTCATATCCTGCCTCCGGCAATCTGCTTACGTTTCCGCCTTGTCGTAAGGTGTTTTACAGGGTTAGACAATCGCTTATCGAAATGCTGGCTTCTCAAGGAAAAACACGATGCCATCGGATCAGGCACTTTTAAGGTCAACGGCGTGCGCGATCGTCGACCGGCTCAATTCCGGCGAGGTCACGCCGCTGGATCTGCTCGACGCGCTGGAGCGGCGCATCGCCGAAGTCGACGGCAAGACCAATGCGCTGCCGATCCTCTGCTTCGATCGTGCCCGCGAAAACGCCAAGGCGCTGATGCAGAAACCAACGGGCGAACGTGGTCTGCTCGCCGGGCTGCCGGTACCGATCAAGGATCTCAACGATGTCGCCGGCGTGAAAACCACGCAAGGGTCGCCGATCTTCAAAGACACGATTGCCAAGCAGTCGGATATCGTGGTCGAACTGCTCGAAAGCAATGGCGCCGTCGTCTATGCCAAGTCCAACACGCCGGAATTTGGCGCCGGCGCCCATACCTTCAACGAGGTGTTCGGCGCGACGCGCAACCCCTGGGACCTCTCACGCTCGGCCTCCGGCTCCTCGGGCGGCTCGGCCGTCGCGCTCGCAACCGGCATGGCCTGGCTTGCCCATGGCACGGATATGGGCGGTTCGCTGCGTAATCCTGCGAGCTTTTGCGGCGTGGTCGGTCTGCGCCCCAGCATCGGCCGCGTGCC
>Ga0265342_10004061_pt1 | contig 11674 bp, 10 predicted proteins | sample 4CB327metaG_FD_203125 | JGI IMG/M metagenome (GOLD analysis project Ga0265342, IMG submission 203125) | Rhizosphere microbial communities from Carex aquatilis grown in University of Washington, Seatle, WA, United States - 4-CB3-27 metaG | ecosystem: Host-associated > Plants > Roots >...
ATAGCGATCGTGCCGGTCGCGGCGATCGCGGGGGCCTATGCGGTGATGCGGTCACCCTACATCACCGGGCAGGACACCGTGCTGACGCAGCCGGTGCCGTTCTCGCACCAGCACCATGTCGGTGCGCTCGGGCTCGACTGCCGCTACTGCCACGCCGGCGTCGAGGTTTCGCCGGTCGCCTCGGTGCCGCCGACCTCGACCTGCATGACCTGCCATTCGCAGCTCTACACGAATGCGCAGATGCTGGCCCCGGTGCGCGAGAGCCTGGCGCAGGGCAAGCCGATCCGCTGGGCCCGCGTCCACCGCCTGCCCGGCTACGTCTATTTCGACCATTCGGTGCACGTGAAGAACGGCGTCGGCTGCACCACCTGCCACGGCCAGGTCGATCAAATGCCGCTGATGCAGCAGACCGCCCCCCTAACGATGGGCTGGTGCCTGGACTGCCACCGCGACCCGGCGCCGCACCTGCGGCCGGAGGCCGACATCTTCAGCACGCAGTGGCGTCCCCCGGCCGACGCCGGGAAGGCCGGCCGCGCGCTCATGGCCGCCTACCACATCGACACGAAGCATCTGACCGACTGCACGGTGTGCCACCGATGACATCCCGGGACACCAAAATCACCATTGACCGCCGCAAGACACTCGCCCTCCTCGCCGGCGGCATGGCCCTCACCCTCACCTCCTGCGGTCCGCCGCACGAGGAGATCGTGCCCTACGTGACCATGCCGGAGGGCGTCACCTCCGGCCTGCCGCTCCAGTTCGCCACTGCCGTCCCCCTCTCCGGCTACGCGCAAGGAGTATTGGCGACTTCCTATGACGGCCGCCCGACCCGCCTCGACGGCAACCCCCGCCACCCCACCTCCCTCGGCGCGACCGACATCTTCGCCCAGGCACAAATCATGTCGCTCTATTCGCCGGATCGCGCGCAGGCGGTGCGGCACGGCGACGACATCGCCGCATGGAGCGAATTCGAAGGCGCGTTGCAGGCGCATCTCGCTAGAGAAAAGACGCGGCGCGGCGCCGGCTTGCGCATCGTCACCGGGCGCATCACCTCGCCGACCTTGATCCGGCAGTTGAAGGCACTGGGCGACATCTTTCCCGAAGCGCGCTGGCTCCGCCACGAGCCGATCGACGACGACGCGGCGCGCGCCGGCGCGGTGCGGACGTTCGGCCAGGCCTACGACCTGCTGCCGCACTTCGACCGCGCCAGGGTCGTGCTCACGCTCGACGCCGATCCGCTCGGTCCCGGGCCCCAGCAGGTGCGCAACGCGCACCGCTTCGCGAAAGTGCGGCAATCGCAATTGACGCAGGAAGAGTTCCTGCGCCTCTACGCGGTCGAGTCGATGGGACGGCTGACCGGCGCCAATGCCGACGAGCGTCTCGCTTTCCATCCGGCGCTGATGCGCAATGTGGCGCTTCACGTCGCGCGTGCGCTCGGCGCACAGGTCGAGACGGGCGATTTGCCCGATCAGGCGCGGCGCTTCGCGGAAGCGGTCGCGAAGGACCTTGCTGCGAACAAGGGTCGCGCCTTCGTCCTCGCGGGCGACACGCAGTCGCCGCACGTGCACGCGCTCTGCCACTGGATCAATGCAGAGCTGGCCGCGCCGGTCGATCTCATCCCGCCGGTCGACGTCGATGACAAGGGCCATGCGCAATCGCTGCGGGAACTCGCGGAAGACCTCGGCGCGGGGCGCGCCGAAACTCTCATCATCATCGACAGCAATCCGGCCTTTGCGTCGCCCGGCGAACTCGGACTGGGCGATCTTATCGCCAAGGCGCCGTTCAGCGCGCATCTCGGCTTCGGCGACGACGAGACCGCGCGGCGCTGCCAGTGGCGGCTGCCAATGTCGCATGCGCTCGAATCGTGGAGCGACCTGCGCGCCGTCGACGGCACCGCCAGCATCGTTCAGCCGCTGATCCGGCCGCTCTATGACACGCGCACAGCGCATCACCTGATCGGACTGCTCGCTGGCCAACTCTCCATCGATCCTTACGCGCTCGTGCGCGAGACCTGGACGCCGCACGCGAGCGGCGACTTCGAAACGAACTGGAAACGTTGGCTGCACGACGGTGTAATCCCCGACACCGCGGCACGACCGATCGCGTCGCCGAAACCGACTCTGCCGGACGTCAAGCCCGCGGAGCAGCCCGCGCTGACGCTCGTGCTCGCGCCCGATCCGTCGCTGTGGGACGGCCGCTTCGCCGACAATGCATGGCTGCAGGAGTGCCCGCGGCCGCTGACGCACGAGGTCTGGGGCAACTCACTGAAAGTGTCGCCCACCGACGCCGCCGCGCACGGCCTGATCGACGGCGACGTCGTCAAGCTCAGCCGCGGCGACGCGGCCACCGAAGCGCCGATCAAGATCGATCCCGGCCAGCCGGTCGGCGTCGTCGCGGCGACGCTCGGCTCCGGCCGCCAGCACGCCGGCGCGATCGGCAGCGGCATCGGCTTCGATGTCTATCCAGTGCGCAGCGCCGCCTCGCCCTGGCTCGTCGAAGGCATCGGCCTCGACAAGACCGGGGCGCGCAAGCCGCTCCTCACCACACAGCATCACTTCAGGCTCGACGCTGAGGACACAGACATCCTGCGCACGCTGCCGATCGATGAACTGCCGCGCGGCACGTCGAGCGCGCGCGACCGCGGCGAGGACCTGCCCTCGCTGCTGCCGCAGCAAAACATGGACGGCCACCAATGGGCGATGGTGATCGATTCTTCTGTGTGCATCGGCTGCAACGCTTGCGTCATTGCCTGCCAGTCCGAGAACAACGTGCCCGTCGTCGGCCCTGAGGAGGTCGCCATGGGCCGCATCATGCACTGGCTGCGCGTCGATACTTATTTCGTGCACGGCGAAGAGCGGCCGCCCGGCTTCCAGCCGGTGCCATGCATGCATTGCGAGCACGCGCCGTGCGAGCCGGTGTGCCCGGTCGCCGCCTCGGTGCACGACGGCGAGGGCCTCAATGCGCAGGTCTACAACCGCTGCATCGGCACGCGCTTCTGCCAGTCGAATTGCCCGTACAAGGTGCGTCGCTTCAACTGGTTCGCTTATTCGCACGACCAGGCCTATGCCAATCTCAGCAACGAGAGCGTCAAGGCGCAATATAATCCGGACGTCACCGTGCGCGGGCGCGGTGTCATGGAAAAATGCACCTACTGCGTCCAGCGCATCAGTCGCGCGCGCCGCGAATCCGAGAAGACCGACACGCCGATCCCGGACGGCGGCGTCGTCACCGCCTGCCAGTCTGCCTGCCCGACGCGGGCGATCAGCTTCGGCGACCTCAACGACAAGGACGCCCGCGTCAGCGCGCTCAGACATGAGCCGCATCATTACGCGATGCTCGGGCATCTCGGCACACGGCCGCGCACCACCTACCTCGCGCGGCTCGACAATCGCAATCCGACGCTGCGGGAGGACGAGTCGTGAGCGCACGCGGCGAGACCTTGCGCGCGGCGCTGCGCTGGACCGAACCCGAAGGCCGCTCGATCGAGGCGGTGAACGATCTCGTCAGCGCGCCGCTGCTCGAACGGCGGCGCTGGAGATGGCGCGTGTGGTGGATTGCCTTCGCCGTCAGCCTCGCCCTGACCACCGCGATGGCGGTCACCATCGTCTATTTGTTCTCGAAGGGCATCGGCATCTTCGGCAACAACACCACGGTCGTGTGGGGCTTCCCGATCGCCAATTACGTCTGGTGGATCGGCATCGGCAATGCCGGCACGCTCATCTCTTCGATGCTGCTGTTGATGCGGCAGCACTGGCGCGCTTCCATCAACCGCTTCGCCGAGGCGATGACATTGTTCGCGGCGGCGATCGCCGGCATTTTCCCGATCCTGCATCTCGGCCGCCCGCTGTATTTCTACTGGCTCGTGCCCTATCCGAACACGATGTCGCTGTGGCCGCAGTGGCGCAGCGCGCTGATCTGGGATTTCTGGGCGATCACCAGCTATCTCCTGTTCTCGATCTTGTTCTGGTATGTCGGCCTGATCCCCGACCTCGCTGCGTTACGCGACCGCGCCAAATCACCCACGGCCCGCACCCTGTTCGGCATCTTCGCGCTCGGCTGGCGCGGCTCGGCGCGACACTGGCACACGCTGCACGTCTACCACACGACGATGGCCTGCCTCGGCGTGCCGCTCGTCATCTCGCTGCACAGCGTGGTCGGCCTCGACTTCGCCGCCAGCCTGATGCCGGGCTGGGCGGAAACGATCTTCCCACCCTATTTCGTCGTCGGCGCAATGTATTCGGGCTTCACCATGGTGATCGTGCTCGCCGCCGCCGTGCGCTGGGGCCTCCGCTTGCAGGCGCTGATCACGGTCGAGCATTTCGAGGTGATGGCGAAGATGCTGCTCGCCGCCTCGGTCATCATGACCGTGTCCTACGGCGCCGAATGGTTCAGCGCCTGGTACGGCGGAGAGCACGCGGAGCGCAGCCTCGTCGCTTTTTCCTTCGCAGGCGACTACCGCGCCTTCTACTGGCTGATGCTGCTGCTCAACTGCGCCATCCCGCATGCCTTCTGGTTTCCGGCGGCGCGGCGAAGCATTGCCACGGTCGTCACGATCGCGGTCCTCATCAATATCGGCATGTGGCTGGAGCGCATGCTGATCGTGCTGAATACGCTCTCGCACGGCTACGCCATCGGCATGTGGCGCACCTATGCGCCCACCTTGTGGGATTTCCTGTTGCTGTTCGGCTCCCTCGGCTTCTTCGCGCTGCTCTTTCTCGTCTTCTGCCGCGTCCTGCCGGTCGTCTCCATGCACGAGACGCGACGCCTCCTCTCTGCGGAGGCCGAGCCATGAGCGCGCTGCTGGTCGCCGATTTCGACGACGCAGGCACGCTGGTGCAGGCCGCGCGCTGGGCGAAGTCGGCCGGCTATCCGCTCGCCGACGCCTTCTCGCCGTTCCCGCTCGACGGCATGCCGGAGATCCTGGGCGAGACGTCGACGCGTCTGCGCGTTTGGATGTTCGTCGGCGGCCTCGCTGTCGCGGCGCTGGCCTACGGCACCGAGTACTGGAGCGCAGTCTACGATTTCCCGATCGACAGTGGCGGCCGGCCGCTGCATTCGTGGCCGGCCTTCGTGCTGTTCCCCTTCGCCATAGGCATCTTCGGCGCGGCCCTGACAGGCTTCATCGGCCTGCTCGCGACATGCGGGCTACCGCGCCTGCACCATCCGCTGTTCGACATCAACGGCTTCGAGCGTGGCACGCAGGACCGCTTCATGCTGGCGCTGCATGCGCCCGCGATAGACAGCGACAAGCGCACCACGGTCGCATGGCTAAAGCAGGCCGGCGCCGCCAATGTGTGGGAGCTCGAATGGTAAGAGCGGCTCCGCTCCTCGCATTCGCTGTCGCGCTCGCCCTCGGCGGCTGCGATTTCGATATGCGCATGCAGCCGAAACTCAGGGCGCAGGCGCCGGCGACGTTATGGGCCGACGGAACGTCGGAGCGCCCGCTGCCGAAGGGCGTCGTCGCCCAAGGCGACCTTGCGCGCGATGCGGCCGAAAAGAAGCCGCCACTGGTCACCGAGGCACTGCTCGCCCGCGGCCGCGACCGCTACGACATTTATTGCGCGCCATGCCACGGCCTCTCCGGCGATGCCGACGGCATCATCGTTCAGCACGGCTTCCCGGCGCCGCCGTCCTATCACGATGAGCGGCTCATGACGGCCCCGGCTTCGACCTTCTACGATGCCATCACCAACGGCTACGGCGTCATGTACTCCTACGCCGCGCGTGTGTCGCCTCACGACCGTTGGGCGATCGTCGCCTATATCCGCGCGCTGCAACTCTCACGCCACGCCAAGCTCGCCGACGTCCCGGATGCGAAGGAGCATCTGCAATGATCGCGCGACGGACGATGCGGCGATCCCTGCGGCGCGCAGCACTCACGCCGGCGGCGCCGTTGCTCGTCGCCGTCGCCGCTTTGATCGGCATGGGCGTATTCTTGCTGATGGCGCCAAAAGCCGCGACCGGCGGCTGGCTCACGGCATTCCTGTTCTGGAGCGGCGTCCCGCTTGGCGGCCTGCTGGCGCTGATGATTCACGCGCTCACCGGCGGACGCTGGGGTGTCCGCTTCGCGGCCGAATTCATCACGACGGCGGCCGCGATCCCGCTGATGGCGCTGCTGTCCGTGCCGATGCTCGCCGCGCTTCCCGGTTTCTACCCGTGGGTCTTCGGCCACGGCGTGCATGCCGACGTGCACCGCTGGTATCTCAACGCCCCGTTCTTCATTGGGCGCACCGCGCTCGCCTTCGTCGGCTGGAGCGCGCTCGCGTTCGTCCTCCCGCGGCTCGCCGGCGCGCCGGCGGCAATCGTCGCCGGCCTCGGCCTCATCTTCTTTGGCGTGATGATCTCCATCGTCGGCTATGATTGGGTGTTATCGCTCGATCCGCATTTCACATCGAGCTCGTTTGGGGCGACGCTTGCATTCGCGCAGCTTGCCTCGGCGCTCGCCTTTACGGCGGTCGTCGCGCGCGACGACGGCGATCCCGCCTTTGCCGATCTCGGCGGCCTGCTGCTCGCTGCACTGCTCGGCCTCGTCTACATGAATTTCATGGCGCTGCTGATCGTCTGGTACGGCGACGTGCCCGAGCGCGTGCAATGGTTCGTGGATCGCACGCAGGCACCGTGGATCGTCGTCGCGGCTTTCGCATTCCTGCTCGGCTCGGTCGTGCCGATCTTTTCGCTCTTCCTCGGCCGCTGGCGCAGGAACCCGCGCGCGCTGCGCATCGTCGGTCTCGTCGCGCTCCTCGGCATCGTGCTGTTCGACGCCTGCCTCGTCACGCCGGCGTTCGGCCCCCTGGCGCTCGGCGCAGCCGCGCTGGCGACGATCGCGATCGGCGCGCTGCTGGTCTCGTTCCTGGCCATGCCATGGGCGCAGGCGCCGTTGCGGCACTGGAGGATGCCCCATGGCCGCTGACCGCACCCTTCCCGACCGGCTCGAGCCGGATTCGACGCAGCCGAAGCTCCTGCTGGCCATCGCCGGCGCGGTGCTGCTTCTGCTCATGATCGCCTTCGGCGTGGTGTCGTGGTTCTACACCGCCGAAGTGCCGCCGCACGGCCCGACGGTGCCGAAGATGTTTCCGTCACCGCGCCTGATCCAGGACGAGAGCGAGTGGCTGCACCGCGCGCAAACCGAGCAGCAGGCGCGGCTCGAGGGCTGGCGCTGGATCGACCGCGACAAGGGCCTGATCGCGATCCCGATCGACGAGGCCATGCAGCGGATCGCGGCCAAGGGCGCCGACGGCTACGCGCCGATCGAAGCTGCGCCGCAGGAGAGCGGCCGATGATGCGCGCCCTCCTCGCCATCCTTCTGCTGCTCGCCGGTCTCGGCGCCGCCCGCGCCGACTTCAGCCGCGCTGCGCTCGAAGCCATCGCCGCCGAGCCGAGGCCGGACACGCAATTGCCGCTCGCGACGCAGTTCGAAGACTCGCATGGCGCGGCGCGCACCTTGAACGACGCGATCGGCAACACGCCGGCCGTCATCGTCTTCGCCGACTACACCTGTCGCACCCTGTGCGGCCCGATCCTCGCCTTCGCCGCCGGCGCGCTGGAGAAGACCGGGCTCACGCCGGGCCGCGACTTTCATCTCGTCGTCGTCGGCATCGACGCGAAGGACGATCTCGCCACCGCGAGCGCGTTCGAGGAGAGCCATATCGGAAAGGATACGCCGCTCGCCGCCGCGACCGCGATGCTCACCGGCAGCGACGTTGCGATCCGCGCCGTGACGCAGGCCGCCGGCTATCGCTTCGCGTACGACCCGACACACGATCAGTACGCGCACCCCGCCGCGGCTTACGTCGTCACCGCGCAAGGTCGCGTCGCGCGCGTGCTGTCCGGCGTCGGCCTCACTGGACCGGACCTGCGGCTGGCGCTTGTGGAAGCCGGCGAAGGCAAGGTCGGCGGCATCGCCGATGCGATCCACCTCCTCTGTTACGGCTTCGACCCGGCGCGCGGCATTTACACCGCCTCGATTACCAAGCTTCTCAATATCGGCGGCGCGGCGACGGTCGCGCTGCTCGCGGGCGGCATCGGCCTGATGCTCGTCGCCAACCGGCGGAGGCGCGCATGACGGGCGCCTATCCGCTGCAAGCCTCCGCCTATGCCGGCGACTGGGACCGCCTGTTCGCCGTGCTGATGGTCGTCTCGGCGCTCGTCGTCGCGCTCGTCTTCATCGCCATCGTGGGCTTCTCGATCCGCTATCGGCGCGGATCGCGCGCACCGCGCAGCGTCCTGCCCGAGGTCATCACCAACGAGCTTGAGCTCGGCTGGACCGCGGCGACCGCCATCGCCTTCCTGTTCCTGTTCTGGTGGGCGGCCGTGCAGCAGCTGCACAATGTGATCCCGCCGCAGGGCGCGATCGAACTGCACGTCGTGGCCAAGCAGTGGATGTGGAAGGTGCAGCAGCCGAACGGCGTGCGCGAAATCAACGAGTTGCACGCGCCGGTCGGCCGCCCGGTGCGGCTGATCATGACCTCGCAGGACGTGATCCATAGCCTCTTCCTGCCGGCGCTGCGGCTGAAGCAGGACGTGCTGCCCGGCCGCTACACCTATCTATGGTTCACCGCCGACAAGCCCGGCGTCTACCACCTGCTCTGCACCGAGCTCTGCGGTACCGAGCATTCGCGCATGACCGGCCGACTCGTTCTGATGACCGTCGCCGATTACGCGCGCTGGAGCGCCGCGCAGCCGGGCGCCGAGAACCTAGCAGCCGAGGGTGAGAAGCTGTTCCGCGCGTTCGGCTGCTCGGGATGCCACGCGCCGCAGTCGAGCGTGCACGCGCCCGACCTCAACGGCGTCTTCGGGCGCACGGTGCAGCTTGCCGGCGATCGCACCGTCACCGCCGACGAGGCATACCTGCGCGATTCCATCCTGCTGCCGCAGAAGGATGTCGTCGCCGGTTTCGAACCGATCATGCCGAGCTTCAAAGGCACCGTGAGCGACGACGACATGGTCAAGCTGATCGCCTACCTCAAATCGCTGAGCGCGGGGACCCGACCATGAGCGACGCGGCCCTCATCTACGTGCGCCATCAGGACAAGGAGGAGAACTATCTCCAGCACGGCCACACGCTCTGGTCGTGGCTCTCCACCACCGATCACAAACGCATCGCCATCCTCTATGCGCTGTCGATCACATTCTTCTTCTTCATCGGCGGCATGGCCGCCGGCATTGTGCGCATCGAGCTGATGTTTCCGCACGGCGAGATGCTCAGCGACGATGCCTACAACCGCCTGTTCACGCTACACGGCATCGTCATGGTCTGGTTCTTCCTGGTGCCGTCGATCCCGACGACGCTCGGTAATTTCCTGCTGCCGATGATGATCGGCGCAAAGGACGTCGCCTTCCCGAGGATCAATCTGCTCTCCTGGTACATTTTCATCGTCGGCGCCTGTTTCGCGATCTTCAGCATCGTGGCCGGAGGCGTCGACACTGGCTGGACCTTCTACACGCCGCTGTCGACGATGTTCTCGAACGGCGCGGTCATCTCCGCCGCGGCCGGCGTGTTCATCGTCGGCTTCTCTTCGATCGCCAGCGGGGTCAACTTCATCACCACCGTCCACATGCTGCGCGCGCCAGGCATGACCTGGTTCCGCCTGCCGCTCTTCGTCTGGGCGATGTACGCGACCAGCCTCGTGATGGTGCTGGCGACGCCGGTTCTGGCCATGTCGCTCTTGCTCGTCATGGCCGAGCGCTGGCTCGGCATGCCGATCTTCAACCCGGCGAACGGCGGCGATCCGATCCTGTTCCAGCACCTGTTCTGGTTCTACAGCCATCCGGCCGTCTACATCATGGTGCTGCCGGCAATGGGCGTCGTCTCGGAAGTGTTCGCCTGCTTCGCAAGGCGCCGCGTGTTCGGCTACGCCATGATGGTCTACGCTATGATGGCGATCGCGGTGATCGGCTTCTTCGTCTGGGGCCATCACATGTTCGTCGCCGGCCAGTCGCAATATGCCAACTTCGTGTTCTCGTTCCTGTCGTTCATGGTCGCGGTGCCCTCGGCGATCAAGGTCTTCAACTGGACGGCGACGCTCTATCGCGGCCAGATCACCTTCGAGGCGCCCCTCATCTATGCGCTCGGCTTCCTCGGCCTGTTCACGGTCGGCGGCCTCACCGGCCTGTTCCTCGCCTCGGTGCCGATCGACGTGCACGTCACCGACACTTATTTCGTCGTCGCGCATTTCCACTACATCATGGTCGGCGGCAGCGTCTCCGCCTTCTTCGCCGGCCTGCATTTCTGGTGGCCGAAGATCACCGGCCGCCTCTATTCGGAAGCCTGGGCTCGGTTCGCGGCGATCGTCATGTTCCTCGGCTTCAACACGACCTTCATGCCGCAGTTCATCATGGGCTATGGCGGCATGCCGCGGCGCTATCACGTCTATCCGCCGGAATTCCAGATATGGCACGTGATGTCGTCGGTCGGCGCATTGGTGCTGTTCGTCGCCTATACGCTGCCGCTCATTTACCTCACATGGTCGCTGTTCTACGGCAAAAAGGCCGGCGCCAATCCGTGGAACGCGACCGGGCTCGAATGGCAGACCGCCTCGCCACCGCCGAAGGACAATTTCGCCACGCTGCCGCGGGTCAAGGCGCCGCCCTACCGCTATCACCCGGAACGCGAAGCGCCCGACCCCGACAAGCGCGCACCCGAGACGATGCAGGGAGATGTGTCGTGAGCGAGGTCTCCCGCGTCCTGCACGAGCCGTGGCCGAGCATCGAGCGGCAGAAACTCGCAGTGACATTCGGCATGTGGGTGTTCATCGCCAGCGAGGTACTGTTCTTCGGCGGGCTCTTCCTCGCCTATACGGTCTACCGGCATCTCGACGCCGATGCGTTCAAGGTCGCCGCGCGCGAGACCGAGGTCATCTACGGTGCGACCAACACCGCCGTCCTGCTGACCAGCAGCCTGACCATGGCGATGGCTGTGAAGGCGTCCGAGCAAGGGCTCCGGCGCATGACGCTGTGGTGCCTGACGGTGACGGCCGCGCTAGGCCTCGCATTCCTCGTCATCAAGGGCTTCGAATACCATGCTGACCTCGAGAAGGGCCTTTGGCCGGGACCGAATTTCCCGCTGCATCCGGCAGCGACGCAGCTCTTCTGGGCCTTCTACTGGATCGCCACCGGGATCCATGCCGTCCACCTCACCGTCGGCATCGGCATCGTCGCAGTGGTCATTATCGAGCTCAAGCGCAGAACATTGCCGGTTGAGGCGACGCGCTTCGAAGCCGTGGCGCTCTACTGGCACCTCGTCGACACGATCTGGATCTTCCTGTTGCCGATGCTCTATCTCATAGGGCGCGCATGAACGAAGCGGGCCGCAGCACCCTCAAGCTCTGGCGCAAGCCGTCGCTGATCTGGCTGGCGTTGATGCTGCTGCTCGCTTTGACCGTCGGGTCGGCCTACATCCCGCTCGGTATCGGCAACGGCCTCGTCAATTACGGCGTCGCTGTCACGAAGGCGGCGCTCGTCGTCGCCTTCTTCATGCATCTCGACCGGTCGCGCGCGCTGATCCGCCTCGCTGCGCTGGCCGGCCTGTTCTGGCTTGTGTTCCTGTTTTCGCTCTCGTTCGGCGACTACCTGACGCGCGACTGGAACGGCAGCGCCACAACGCTCGCGCCGGACAAGAAAGACCTCGCGACAGGAGAGCGCGGCAATTTCCCGAAAGAGCGCCTGCCGCTCGTGC
>Ga0265342_10004062_pt1 | contig 11674 bp, 10 predicted proteins | sample 4CB327metaG_FD_203125 | JGI IMG/M metagenome (GOLD analysis project Ga0265342, IMG submission 203125) | Rhizosphere microbial communities from Carex aquatilis grown in University of Washington, Seatle, WA, United States - 4-CB3-27 metaG | ecosystem: Host-associated > Plants > Roots >...
CCTCTTTCGACTTGGAGAAAAAGCGGTGGCCGCCGACGTCGAACAGGTAGTCGCCGTGCCGCACGGTGCGGCTGATGCCACCGACATAAACCGGGTCTTTCTCGATGACGATGACGGACGGCGTCTCTTTGGTCAGGCAATACGCGGCAGTCAGACCGGCGGGGCCCGCTCCGATCACAAAAACATCTGCATCAACCTTCATGCGCGACCAAGGCCCCCAAGGATCGTTTGGCGCGCTACATTGCCCAGAGCTTTGTTAACGTCAGGCTTATCAACGGCCGCACAGCCCCACCGGGACGTTAATGAAACGTCAATGGTCGCCCCGGTCGTGTCCCACGGGCGGAACAATGCCGCGGGCAATCAAGCCGCGTTCGCTTCGGCGAGGACGGCCGCCTCCTTGGTCCCGTAGGAGAGATAGGTCAGGCGCCAGCGGCGCTTTTCGGAGATCTCCTTGAGCGCCTTGAACCCGCCGGTGCGCCAATTGGGAAACCCGAAATAATCATCAAAATGAAAGACGACGCCGTACTCGACATAGTCCGAACAGAGCTCGAGCACATCGACGGTTGCGGCGTACGTGTCGCAATCAACATGCACTAGAAGCGGAACATCGGCGGCGGGATTTGACGCTTTCCAGCGTGGGCCCGACTCGGAAAACCATCCCTTCACCAAAGCTACATTGCGCCGGACCTTTGGCAGCCTGCCGCCGAGATCGAAGGTTCTTTCGGGAGCCATCCCGCTCCACTGCTGCCGCAGGCCCTCAAAACTGTCGAAACCGACAAAGCTCAACTGAGGAAATTTCTTCGCCTGGTAGTTGATCATCCCGGCCTTGTAGACGCCGAATTCCAGCACGCGCACACGTGAAGGAAAACGCCTCCTGGCGTCGTCGATTGACTGGCTTAGCCCCTCGAACCGATCAAGAAACGAGTAAGCGTCCCGCATATTCGTTTTAGCGTAATCGAAGGCGTCGAGGACGGCATCACGCCGCATCAGCATAGGGACAGATTCAGGCAGCGCCCGCTCCGCAACGTAACGTGCGAACGATGCGACGATGTTGCAGAACCACACCTCCGCCCGGGTACCTATGCGCGTCATTTCAAACCGATCCTTAAAACGTCTCAGCCAGCCATGGCGAATACCGGCTTGTCCGAGACGATTATGAATTCCAATGGTTGCCAGTTCGTGCGCTGGCCCATATGCGCTACGGGCGATTTTTCGACGGCATGATTAGCAATTCGTCTGTACCGCTCCGGCCACAACCACATAGGACTTATTTAACAGGTGCGCCGCACACTGCCGCCATGTCCCTGGCCAGCAATTTGGATGCGCCTCCGCAGCAGCAGGAAAGCGCGGCGGCAAGCCTTGCCGGCTGGCGCGCGTATATCATTATACTGTTGCTGTTCATCGCCGCCGCATCGCTCAGCGCGATCCGCAAGGACGTGACGTTTGGCTACGATGAGGTGGCTCACGTCTCCTATGTTGCGCATCTTCAGAGCACCCACGAGATGTGGCCTGCATTCGCCGGCATGCGGTTGCTGGACGCATCGACCTTTCGCTTCGCGGATGTGCCGAACTATCTCGATCACCCATCGATCTATTACTGGGTGCTGGCTCAGATCGGCCCCGGCCTGGAAGGCCATCCCGACGCGATTCTTTTCTACCGGTTCATCAATGTAGCGCTTGCCGCGATCGGGCTCGCGGCATGGATGGCGATCGGCATCGTCCTGAGGCTGCCGCCGCTGAAACTCTACGCCTATATTCTGCCGCTGGCCTGCATTCCAGTGTTGGTGCCGCTGGCGGGCGCCGTCAATAACGACAACGCGGCCTTCGCCGGCAGCGGCATCGCGGCGCTCGCCGCGGTGCAACTCCTGATCGCCAGCAGCCCGGCATGGCTTGTGGCGGCGCTCATTGGCGTCATCATTGCGTCATGGGCAAAATTCACCGCGCTGTTGCTGACAGGCGGATTGGTCGGCGGCGCGCTGCTATGGCTGCTGTGGCAGGGACGCCTGCCCTGGCGATGGATCGGGCCGATCGCGGTTGCAGCGGTGCTCGCGGGCGCGCCCTACATCGTGTTTTTCGCACAGTATGGCAACCCGGTACCGCGGACGGCGGGTCAGCTCGCTATGATCAGGAACATCGCACTCGCCAAGGGCTGGACCGACGCCCCCCGCCTCTCATCTGTCTCCTATGCGGTGAGTTTCCTCTCTGAATTCGTGACCGACTGGATGCCCACCGACAAGCCGCGTGACGCGTTGAACTACGCAGCGCTGGCGATTCCCGTTGCGACGGCGCTATGCGCCTTGGCAGGCCTTGTTCAGGCGGTTCGACGGGTCGTAAGCGCAAAGGCAGAGCCGCTCGATATCATCGTCGTGACCGGCTGCGTCGCCTTTGCCGCAACGTTCATGATCCACGGCATCTTCGCCTACCGGCTGCAAGTCGAGTTCGGCTGGCTGACGAGCGCCTATCCGCGCTACTACCTGCCGCTGTTGGCCGTCGTTCCGCTGGCGAACCTCGCATTGCTTGATGCAATCGACAGCCCGCGAACCCGCGCGTTGCTGCTCGCATTCCTGATTGCCGGCCCGATCGTCTTCCGGGTCGCCGGCGCGCCGTTCGGATAGACCATCCGTTTCAACCGCTCAGAATCTCGTCAAAGCAATCGCTGCGCTTGCAGCGAATGCTGCAGCTATCGCACCGCGAACGCCGCCGCCCGTTGCGGTATTGCGCCGGCCAGACCGAGCCTGGCATTTCGCGCCGAATTTGGACGGTAGAGCCCACGCCGCTCGGGTAGGGGCCTGAAGGCGTCGGAGATGCCGACCACCGATTCGGCGGCGCCAAGTACCAGGAAGCCGTCGCTGTCGACCAACTTCGCCATGCGTTCGAAAATGCCGGCCTTGGTATCCTGATCGAAATAAATCAGCACGTTACGGCAAAAGATGATGTCGAACGTTCCGAGGTAACTGAAATCCTGCAGCAGGTTGAGCTGGCGATGCTGCACCATCGAGCGGATATCGGCATTGAGCTGCCACATATCGCCCACTTGCGTGAAATGCTTGACTAGAAGCTGAATCGGCAGGCCGCGCTGCACTTCGAACTGGCTGAAGATACCGGCCTTGGATTTTTCAAGAACGCCCAGCGACAGATCGGTCGCCACGATATCGACCTTCCAGCCCGCGAGCTGCGCGCCCAGACCCTTCAGGCACATCGCGATCGAATACGGCTCCTGTCCCGTGGAGGAAGCCGCGCACCAGATGCGCAAGGCACGCCGCGCCGCGCGCGCCTGCAATACCGCCGGCAGCATCGTGTCCTTCAAATGATCGAACGGCGTCTTGTCGCGGAAGAAGAAGGTCTCGTTGGTGGTCATGGCCTCGACCACTTCCGCAATCAACGGTTCGGCGGCGCCAGCCTTCATCTTCTGAACGAGCTCGCTGAGGCCCGCAAGGTTGGCCTTGCGCGCAAGCGGCACCAGCCGGCTCTCAACCAGATATTGCTTGTCGGCTGACAGATCTAGCCCGGAGCGCTCTTTCAGCAGCTTCCGCAAGAACTCATAATCCAACGGCGTCACGAGCGATCTCCTGAGAACAACCTGACCAGTTTCGGTGCGAGCTGATTAAGCGGCAGCACCGCTGCGCATATGCCGGCGTGTGCGGCCGCGCCGGGCATGCCCCACACCACGCTTGTAGCTTCGTCTTGCGCAATCACGCTGCCGCCGGCGGCGACGATATCCTTGCCGCCGCGCATGCCGTCCGACCCCATTCCGGTCAGGACCAGCGCAAGGGTGGAGCCCTGCCAAACGTCGGTCGCGGAGCTGAACAGCGGATCGACCGCCGGTTTGCAGAAATTGATGGGTGGGCCGTCGTCGAGTGCGATCGCCGCGCCTCCAGCCTGCCGCGTCACGCGCATGTGACGGCCGCCCGGCGCGAGATAGATCTGGCCAGGCTTGACCACTTCGCCATCGATCGCCTCATGCGCCGGCCGGTGGCTGGCGCGCGCCAGATGTTCGGCCAGGATGGTCGTAAACGTCGGCGGCATATGCTGCGTGATCAAGACCGGAAAACGGTCAATCACCGGACCGATTTCAGCCACCAGTCTCATGAGCGCCTGCGGACCGCCGGTCGACGAGCCGATCAGCAGCACGCGGGGTCTTTGCATCGAGAAATTGCGTCGCGCGATCGGGGCGGTTACCGCCGGCGCTACCGGCGCACGAAGCGCGCGATCGGCAGCTGGCGCAAATGTCGGCGCGTGCGCGGGCGAAGACGAGCGGCGGACCTTGGCGCCAAGGTGGCGGATCTTCTGTACTAGATCATGCCGGAAGATTTCGGCCGCGGAGGATTCGCGGGTGCTTTCCGGCTTGGGGATATAATCCGAGGCTCCGAGCGACAGCGCCTTGAAGCTGATCTCCGCGTTACGGCGGGTCAGCGTCGAAGCCATGATCACGATCAGGTTGCGCTTCTTGGCGAGCAGTTGCGGCAGTGCCGAAATGCCGTCGAGCTCGGGCATCTCGATGTCCAGGACCGCGATGTCGGGATTGATGCGTTCGACCTGGTTGACAGCCTCGAGCCCGGTGCGCAGCGACGCCGCAACAACGATGTCAGGCTCGGAGCCCAGCCAGCGGGAGATCATGCCCCTGATGACGACGGAATCGTCGACCAGCATGACCCGCAGCGGCTCTGGCTGCACCGGGCTCGTAGCCGAATGGCTAGTCAACGCAACGCTCATACTCACCAACCGAACTCAACTCGCAGGCCGGGAAACGAACATACGCTTCCACGGAATCGCCGGGGCTCGCGAGCCGCCGGATACGCGCTTGAAATCAGATCAGGCCGACTTCCTGGAACTTGGCCGTCACGATGTCCTTGTCGAACGGCTTCATGATGTACTCGTTGGCGCCGGCGTGAAGCGCGCGCGCAATGTGAGCCACATCGTTTTCCGTCGTGCAGAACACCACCTTGGGCTGGTCGCCGCCCGGCATGCGGCGGAGATTGCCGAGGAATTCGTAACCGTCCATCACCGGCATGTTCCAGTCCAGCAGGATGGCTTCCGGCAGTCCGCGCTTGCATACCTCGAGCGCCTTCTCGCCGTCTTCGGCTTCCACGATCTGAAAATCGAGGCCTTCCAGAATGCGCCTTGCAACCTTTCGGATGACGCTCGAGTCATCCACGACCAGACATGTTTTCATGGTGTTGCCCTTGTCCTTAAATCAATTTGCCAGTTCAGCTACACGTTCGTCAGTTCAAGCGGCCTTCATCTCGGGCGAAATTTCGAGCACCCGATCAACATCCAGAACGACCATCAATTGTCCGTCGAGGCGATGCACGCCGCCGGCAAGCTTGGCCATGCGGGGATCGAGGTTGACCGGATTTTCCTCGCGGCCTTCGTCGGAAAGCCGCAGCACTTCGCCGATCTGATCGATCAAGAGGCCATAAGATTCGCCGCGCAGATCAACGCCCACCGCCATCGGCGGCTTGCCGTCCTCGTTCTTCGGCACCCCGAGGCGTGCGCGCATGTCAATCACGGTAACGATGCGGCCGCGCAGATTGAGAACGCCGGCGATCTCGCGCGAGGCCAGGGGGACGCGGGTCACGCGCTCCGGCATGAACACATCCTGCACTCGTGAAATCGGAAGGCCGAATAACTGGCCTCCGATCATGGCAGTGACATACTCTGAGACGGTGCCTTCGACGGCTTCGGCTTTGCTGGTCATGCTTTAATCCCTATGCCGCTTCGCGGTTCATGTCGGCGGTCTGTTCCTTGAGGGCCGCGATCAGTCCGGGACGATCGAACTTCGCAACGTAATCGTGGAATCCGGCTTGACGCCCGCGCTCGATCGCCGCCGGCGAAACCAGCGAGGACAGAGCGATGATCGGCATCGCCGCAAGATGCGAGTCGGCGCGGATCGTCTCGGCGAATTCGAAGCCGTTCATGTCGGGCATTTCGATATCGGTCAGCACCGCATCGAAGGACTGACCGGAACGCAGCGCCGCAAGTCCTTCCTGGGCACTCGGGGCTGTGCGAACCTTGTAGCCCGCGGCCTTCAGCACCGGCGCCAGCATGTTGCGGAAGAATGCGGAGTCGTCGACCAGGAGCACCGATTGCGCGGACTGGGACGGGCGCATTTCCTTGCGCGAGAACCAGTCGGCAAACGCCATCGGCAGGAAATGACCGACGTCGATCACTTCGGTCGCCTGCCCCTTGATCACGGCAGAGCCGAGAATGCCCTCGCTCGATCCGGCTACCTCGATATTGAGGCGTTCCTCGACGATATCGATAATCTCGTCGACCACGAGCCCCATCGAGCGGCCGTCGTCGGCAAACACCAGGATCGGCTGCGAACCGGAAGAGCGGACGTTCACACCGCTCATCTGCACGAGTGGCATCAGTTGCTCGCGATACTGCACCATCGAGCGGCCGTTGGAGAGCTCGATCTTGTCGGCGGCGATTTCTTCCAGACGCGTGACGAGGCCGAGCGGCACCGCCTTCGGCTGATCGGAGCCGGCGCGGAACACCAGGAGCGAGGTAAGCTGTTCGGCGCTGGCGGCACGATGGGCCGCGTTCTCGTCGGCGATCTCGTGGGCGGCGTTACCGGAGGCGCCGAGCGCTTTGGCAATGCCGTTGGGATCGATGATCATGATCACGGCGCCATCGCCCAGGATGGTGTTGCCGGAGAACATGTCGATGTGACGTAGCTTCGTCGACATCGGCTTGACCACGATTTCCTCGGTGTGGAACACGCCATCGACCACGATGCCGAAGGTCTGGCTGCCAACCTGGGTCACGACGATGAAGCCGTTTTCCGGATCGGAAGAAGAACCGTCGTCGATCTTGAGCAACTTCTTCAGATGCATCAGCGGCAACAGCTTGTTGCGCAGGCGGAGCACGGCGGTGTCCTTGATGCGCTCGATGCGATGTTCGGAATTGGCGCGTGCCCGCACCAGTTCGACTACCGAAAGCTGCGGGATGGCGAAGCGATCGCCGCCGGCTTCCACGATCAGCGCCGAGACGATCGCAAGCGTCAGCGGAATCTTGATGGTGACGGACGAGCCTTCGCCGGAGACCGACTTGATATCGATGGTGCCGCCGATCTGATCGATGTTGGTGCGCACCACGTCCATGCCGACACCGCGGCCGGAGACGCTGGTGACGGCAGCCGCGGTCGAGAAGCCCGGCGCGAAGATGAACTTGTGGATCTGCGCTTCCGTCATCTTCTCCAGTTCGGCCTCGGTGACGAGGTTGTTCTGAAGTGCCTTTGACTTGATGCGCTCGGTGTTGAGACCGCGGCCGTTGTCGGCGATGCAGATGATGATGTGGCCGCCTTCGTGATAGGCGGAGAGACGGATCGTACCGGTCTCCGGCTTGCCGGCGGCGGCGCGCTCGGCGGGCGTCTCGAGGCCGTGATCGGCCGAGTTGCGCACCATGTGCGTCAGCGGATCCTTGATCAGATCGAGCACCTGGCGGTCGAGTTCGGTGTCGGCGCCGTGCATCTCGAGTTCGATCTGCTTGTGCAATTCGCTCGAGAGGTCGCGCACGATACGCGGCAGCTTCTGCCACGCATTGCCGATCGGCTGCATGCGCGTCTTCATGACGCCTTCCTGCAATTCGGCGGTGACGTTCGACAGCCGCTGCAACGGCACCTTGAATTCGGTGTCCTCGTTGCGGCGTGAAATTTCCAAAAGCTGGTTACGTGTCAGCACCAGCTCGGACACCATCGTCATCAAGTGCTCGAGCGTATCGACATTGACGCGGATCGACTGGTTGGCGACGCGATCGGCTTCGCTTGCGTCCACTTCCACCGCGACCTTGGCCTTTTTGGCGGGGGACTTGGAGGCCTTATCGGCCTTTTCGGCTACAGCCGCCGGCTTGGCTTCTGCTTTGGGCGCCGCTTTTGCCGCCGGAGCCGGTGCGGGCGCTTTAACTTCGGTCGCGGTCTCGCGGAAGGCACGCTCCAGTTCGTCGAGCGACACCTCACCCGGCCGCAACTCGCGTTCCAGCACCTGATAGCTCAAACGGCCTTCGGTGTTCGCCGGCGCAGCCGGCACCAGCGGCGGCGCTGCCGCCTCGACAGGCGCCGCTTCCATCGCGGCCATGCCGCGTTCGACCATCTCGTGAAGCTGCACGATCAGGTCCTGATCGTTGCCTTCGGGTTCGGCCTCGGTCGCTTCCAGCCCGCCGAGAATTTCCTTGATGCGGTCGATGCTGCCCAGGATCAGCGTCACCGCTTCGGCCGTGACCGGCATGCCGTCACGGAATTTGCCCATCAGCGTTTCGCCGGCGTGGGCGAGCGCTTCGAGCCTTGGCAAACCAAGGAAACCGCAAGTTCCCTTGATGGTGTGCACCAGACGGAAGATGTTGTCCAAAATCTTGGCGTTGTTCGGTTCTTGCTCGAACCGCACCAGCTGATTGTCGACGGTGTCCAGGCTTTCGCTGGTCTCCGTCAAAAACTCTCTCAAAAGATCGTCCATGAAATCTGGCCTTCACCCCTACGCGCATTCGGCACGCTTTCCGAGTGTGGCCAGCTTCTATGCAAAGCGTTTAAGTTTGGTTGAGTAAGTGGAAAAGAACGGCCTCAACAAAGAGATAAGCTGAACCCGTAGAATACCGGCGTCACGTTGACGCGCTCGGTTACCCTTCGTTAACCGGCTCACCCGCAAACGGGGGCGCTCGAACCCGGCGCGCCACTGCTCATGCCAACCGAAAACGCCGCCATTTCAGGCGTGCGGGCGTTTCAGGCGGCCGTGACCACCACCGATTCTCCCTCGGCCACGAGCTTCACGCCCAGCCCGCAGGACTCGGCGAGCAGGCGCGTATAATAAGGCTGCACCGAATGGGCGTCGTTCGCCACGATCTGCCCCGAGCCCAGGATATCGGCAATATTCTGCGGCAGCCGCGCATTGAGCCCGCTCGCCGTGACGCGGAAACTCATGGTCTCGCCCTCGCCGATCGGATCGACCGTGAGCGTGCCGCCGCGCGGAATGGTCTGCTGCGCGATCACCATCATGTTGAGGAGCAGCTTGACGCGGTTCTTCGGCAACAGCAGCCGCGGCAGGTTCCAGGCGATCGAGGTCTTGCCGTCCTCGATATGGCCTTTCGCCATGTTCTGCGCGTCGCCGAGATCGATCTGGGCGCCAGCCGAGCCGGCCGCGCCGAACGCCAGGCGGCAGAACTGCAACCGGGCCGACGCCGTTTTCGCGCTCTTGCGGATCAGGTCGAGGGCAAAGTCGCGATCTTCGGGCTTGGGATTGTCGTCCAGCACCTCGAGCCCGTTGACGATGGCGCCCACCGGGCTGATGAGATCGTGACAGACCCGCGAACACAGCAACGCCGCCAGTTCAAGGGCATCGGGAGCGGGACCGGGGGCACCAGACATGAAGTGTTCCTTGGGCGTTCCTGAAAATCGGGTTTGAAATCGATGTCAGCGCCGTGCGACCGAATCACGGCAGACTGAGTTGACGGTCTGATACACTGGCAGGCCATGAGCTGCCAACATAGGGGAGCGCGGAGCGGCTGCGCTTCCTCACACCCGTTGCAAGCGGCTTATAGCTAGTGCGGCGGTTCAGAAGTCCGCATCATTTGTGCCGCGGGGTCGTCATGCGGACTTCTGAACCAAAGCCGCACTAGAATCATAGGTTTGCTCGTGTCCTTATCGATTCCGAAGTTCGAAACTCGGCTCCGAAAAATGCTACGAACTTCGGAATCGGGACACTAGTTCCACAATTCGCTACGCAGGAGATGAGGCAATTGAAAGGCCCGCCGGACCCAAGGCACGTTTCTTCGTCCCCGGTCGGCCATGACGCCGCCGCCCGCCTGATGACGCCGCTGACCGCACTCGTCGCCCGGGCCGGATCGGCGATCCTCAAGGTCGATCGAAAGGCGATGCAGATTGACGGCAAGACCGACGGCTCGCCGGTCACGGAAGCCGACCTGGCGGCCGACCGCATCATCGCCGAGGGGCTGAAGCAACTCGCGCCCGACATTCCCTCGCTTTCCGAAGAGCGCGCCAGGCCGCTCGGCGGCTGCCCGGACGCCTTCTTCCTGATCGATCCGCTCGACGGCACCAAGGAGTTCGTCGCCGGCCGCGACGAATTCACCGTCAACCTCGCGCTGGTGGTCAAGGGAACGCCGCTGCTCGGCATCATCGGGGCGCCTGCGCTCGGGCTGATCTGGCGCGGACTGGCGGCCGAAGGAATCGGTCACGGCGCCGAGCGGCTCGCGATCGGCCGAGGTCTGGAGAGCGGACCGGCGCAGGCGATCCGCACCCGCCGCTTTCCGCCGCCGGGCCAGCCGTGGGTGGCGGCGACGAGCCGCTCGCATGGTGATGCCGCCTCGGAAGCCTTCATCGCTGCAAGGCCGGGCGCGGTCCGGCTAAAACTCGGCTCGGCGGTGAAACTGGCCAAGGTCGCCGAGGGCGAGGTCGACATCTATCCGCGGCTGGCGCCGACCAGTGAATGGGACATCGCGGCGGGCCACGCCATCGTCACCGCGGCCGGCGGCAAGGTCACGGACGCCGCCGGGCGCGCGCTACGTTTCGGCAAGGGCGGCGACTTCATCGTGCCGGCGTTCATCGCCTGGGGCGATCCGGAAGCGGCGGCCAACCCCTCATGGTGAGGAGGCGCAAACGCGCCGTCTCGAACCATGAGGCTCATGTTCAACCTCATCCTTCGGGACGCCGCTTGCGCGGCTCCTCAGGATGAGGAAACAAGCGGCTTGTAAGCGCTGGCTACTGCACGAGCTGTTGTTCCAGCGCCGGCCAGCGCTGCAGCGCCTCCTTCAGAAAGGGCGCCGGGTTGGCGGCAAAGGAGTCGCGGGTGTCTTCGCGTCCGAACAGATAGAGGCGATCGCTGGCGATCAGCCAGAACCGCGGGTTTCCGGCCACCGTCACGCCCCGCGCCAGATCCACCGGGTCATAACCGCCGAACTGGGGGGCATAAATTTCGGGATGGGCGATGAAGGAATCGCGGTTGCCCTCGTTGCGGAAGCGCCAGACAGCCCCGCCCTGCGCGGCCTCGAAAGCCGGCAGCCCCAACTCGGGGGTGCCATCGACGAAATAGGCCAGGGGGTCATAGCCCTCGATGGCAAGCCCGCTATAGCGGTTGGTGATCACGCGCTCGGTCGTCGCCGCCCGCGCTATCGACCCTGCCGCCACACTTGCGCCCAACCCCGCCAGCAGGACGAACGCAATCGCGGCCGTTCGGGGCCGAAAATGCGGTTTCGTCGCGATGTCGTTTGCTTCCTGCCGTTGTAGCGTCATAGTTGAACCCGATAACATACGAGTCGGGGGGACAGCCGGTTCAGCCTAAATTCATGCTGGTCAGCATTGAGTTAAAGCTATCGCCGGATCCGACTATCTAGGGGAACTTCGATGAATTTCGCCACCCGGGCGGCGCCCACTTTCCGGAGTTCGCGCTCTGCCTCCGCCGCACGACCCGTTTGCGAACTCCGGAAAGTCATGGGCTCCGCCAAACTTATGGTTCCAGTACCGCTTATCGATCTGAAGTCCCTGGGGCGAGTTTGCCGCTTGTTATGCAGGGACTTCAGATCGGCGGTGCTGGCAGCGACGCTCACTGCGCTGATGTGCTGGGCTGTGCCGGTTTCGGCGCAGCAGGCGGCGCCGCCGCCGGACCTTCCGCCGCCGCAGCGCCAGCCGGGTCCGAACACGTACGGGCCGGACGAGCTGGTCGGGGCC
>Ga0265342_10004064_pt1 | contig 11669 bp, 8 predicted proteins | sample 4CB327metaG_FD_203125 | JGI IMG/M metagenome (GOLD analysis project Ga0265342, IMG submission 203125) | Rhizosphere microbial communities from Carex aquatilis grown in University of Washington, Seatle, WA, United States - 4-CB3-27 metaG | ecosystem: Host-associated > Plants > Roots > Rhizosphere...
AATGAGCATGGCGGAGGCTACGACATACGTCTCTGGAATACCCACAACAAGGTCGAGCATTTCTGGGACAGCTATGTTCGCTATCACCACCTGGGCGATTTTGGTCCCTTCTGGCCCACGGCTGGCCAGGCGCAGGGAACACGGGGCCAGTCAGGCGCATCCCAGCAGAGCTTTTCCCTGAACTTTCCCACGATTGAAGGGCTGCTTCGCGAGGTACCTTCCTGCCCCCAAGCGGAGCAGGTGCGGAACTACTTGCGCAAAGAAAGTACCCGTTTTGCCGTCGAGAAACCACTGACGTTCCCCTGGCTCTTTTGCGATCGAGTCCTCGCGGGCGACATTCAGCCCTTCATCTACCGCATGGTCGTCGACAAGGACCACGGGAGTTATCGGGCTGGCGAGCTGTCGGGCAAGTTTGGCAAGGAGGCACAGAAGGAGGCGGGCGACGGTCAGATGAAGTATGGCGCTCGCCCGCCGGGCGAGTGGCAGAAGCTCCGCTATTTCAGTAGTGCGCGAAACCTGGGCATCGATTCGACCAGTTTCAATTACCTGAACTTCAGGGTTTGCCCGAACGTGGAGCGGACGCGCCAGTTCGCCGCAAATGTCTTTTACGACTATGCGGCACTCGCTCCGTTCGTCAATACGGCCGCTGCTGCTGCGCGAACGTTTCTCGGCGAGCTGTCGGGCGCGTATGATTCCGGCGATGTGAAGGATCTCAAGAAACTCAGAGGCTTCTGGAACCTGGACACCGGTCTGGGTCTGCGCATCCGCCAGGAGGAATCGGATACCACCCGCGAGTGCATCACGAATCTCCATTTCGTTCATGTTTTCGAGGAGCTCGCGACGAGGAATCCGGCCTACCAACGGGCCGAGCCCTATCTCGCCGGCAAGAAATCAGAGGGCTACTCGTTCAAGAAGGCGCAAGCGTTTGAGACCGACGATCACAAGCCGGCCTTCGAGAATATCGATTCGGTCTATGAGGAGCGCGACAACGCGTATCTTCAGCGGATTCGCGTGGAGCACAGCGACGGCGGCGAGGCGAACGCAAGGACCGTTGCGACCAGCACCATCAAGAAGGAAAACATATTCGTCTACCGAGACATCAGGCAGCGGCTGACCTTGTGTTTTCGCGCCGCGATCGCCGACCTGAAGGCGCCCCAGGCAAGCGCGAAGGACGCTTCCTGCGAGGATCTGGCGCTGTTCTTCCTGGGCGACAAAGCGGGCAAGCCTGGCAAGCCAGCATCTGGGGAGACGAGGGAATGGCTGGCGGACGACAGCAAGATTCTCGACTATCGAGAACAACCGGCAACAGTTGAAAAGGGACTCCAGCACTTTGAGACCAGGCTGCTGGTGAACACGGCAAGGGAGGATGTGGGCAAGGCCAAAGCGGCAAAGCGGGAGATCGGTAAGGGCATCTGGAACAACGTCGTGCCCTACAGCAAGCACGAGGGCGACTATGGCTACAACTTCGCCATCGGGACCGGACGCAAATTCGTGCTCCATTCCACCGATGGCGGCACCTTCAACCCACACAAAGATCTTGCCTATTTCAACAACATCTCGCCGACTGAGCATGTCTTCTTCACGCTGTACCCGCTGGTACTCGAGCTGGGCTGCTACTGGGATATTTTCAGCAAGAAGGAGGTTTCCCTCGATGAAGCCCATGCACTCAAGAAGATCTCGGGCTGTGGCACGGTCAAGATTGTTCTGATCTACGAACGCAAGCGCGACGGGAACCTGCGACTGTGTCTGTGCTTCATTGACGGACTGGAGGTCCCCGTGGGGACGCCGGAGTCGCCGAAAACCTGATGTGGCGCCAGGGATGCCGCCGAGTCCAGGCGGAAAGGCTAGCGCGGTTCAGGGCCGCCTGGTTCGCGCAGGTGCTCGAGCACGCTTTCTTCCAGCAGATCTTCCATGGTCTGGCCGCCGTAGCGGGCCGCGATGCGATCGTCGTACTCGTCGGCCACGAAGGCAAAGTCGCGGATGGTTTCCAGGAACTCCTCGCGCGAGGCCAGCTCGCGGTCGACCAAGGTGTAGCAAAGGATCACGGCCTCGCCGGCCGGCACGTAGGCAAACGATCCGAAGCGCAGAACTGCGTTCAGCTCCAGCAGCTCCAGGGCCAGCGGCGCCTCCATTCTCACGCCCTTGACCAACTGCGCGGCCAGGCGAATCACGGCGTGGTCTTTCCATGGGTGCACGCGAATCATCACGCGCGATGACCCCTGCTTGATGACGAAGAAACCTTCCTCGACTTTGCGGTAGGCAGGGTTGTCCCCCAGCATCTTTTCGATTCTCTGGCTGGACGCCTGCACGGCCGCCTTGGCACGCGCCTTTCGCTCGGGCATACATGATCGGTAGCACGAAGGCCGCCCGTTGCGAAGCCCCCTGTGCGCGTGCGTCGCTCAGCCCGGTCCCGACTCGCGCCGATCGTCGCGTGAGATGCCCAGCGCCCGCATCTTCTTGTGCAGGTTGGTGCGCTCGATGTCCAGGACCTGGGCGGTGCGCGAAATGTTCCAGCCGTTCTCATCCAGCTTGGACAGGATGTACTGCCGCTCGATCAGATCGCGCAGCTCACGCAAAGGCAGGGTGCGCGTCTCGGGCGGCAGGTCCAAGGCCGCCATCGTGCGCTCAGGTCGGTTCTTGCGCGCCACCTCGGTCACGATCTCCTCGGGCAAGTCGCCCACGCCGATGCTGTCCTCGGACAGGATGACCAGACGCTCGATCACGTTGCGCAGCTCGCGCACGTTGCCCGGCCACTCGAAGCCCGAGAGCACGGCCAGCGCCTCGGGGGTGATGGGTTTTCCCTTGAGGCCGTTCTCCCGCGCACACTGCTGCACGAATGCTTGGCAGAGCAACGGAATATCCTCGCTGCGTTCACGCAACGGGGGAGCCTTGAGCGGCACCACGGCCAGACGGAAGTAGAGATCCTCGCGAAAACGACCCGCTGCCACCGCCGCAGTCAGGTCCTGGTTGGTGGCGGCCAGCACACGGACATCGACCTTGAGCGTCTGTTCGCCGCCCACGCGTGACAGCTCCCCTGACTGCAACACGCGTAGCACCTTGGCTTGCGCGGACAGGCTCATGTCGCCGATCTCGTCGAGGAAGATGGTGCCTCCGTCGGCAATCTCGAACAGCCCCTTCTTGCGCGCAGCCGCACCGGTAAAGGCCCCGCGCTCGTGGCCGAAAAGCTCGGATTCGATCAAGTCCGGCGGAATGGCCGCGCAGTTCACCTTGACGAAAGGCCTGGCGGCCAGCGCGCTTTCGCGGTGGATGGCGCGCGCAATCAGCTCCTTACCCGTGCCTGATTCGCCGGTGATGAGCACGCGCGTGCGCGTGGGAGCCACCTTGGCGATCTGCGAGAAAAGCGCGGCCATGGCTGGGCTCCTGCCCACCATTTCCCAGCGGCCCTCGGTCAGGGCGCGCAGGCCCGCCACCTCGCCCGCCATGGCGTGGCGTTCAAGTGCGTTGCGCAGGGTCACGATGAGGCGCTCGCGGTCGATGGGCTTTTCCAGAAAATCGTACGCACCTGCCTTGGTGGCGCGCACGGCATCGGCAAGAGTTCCGTGGCCCGAGATTATGATGACACCCGGGTCGGGAAGGGAAGAGGCGCGGCTGGCTTCGTCACCCTTGGCCCGCTTCAGCGACTCCAGCAGCTCCAGGCCTGAGATGCCTGGCAATTGCACGTCGAGCAGAATCAGGTCTGGGGCGACGTCAGGCAGGCGCGCCAGCGCCTCTTCGCCGCTGGCCGCCTCTTCCACGGCGTAGCCCTCGCCCTCCAGCACCATGCGCACGGTTCGGCGGATGTTCTTTTCGTCGTCGACAATCAGGATGGTCGCGGTCATGGGCTCACCGATTCAACCAGGGGGTGCGCAGCCCGCTCGGGCAGCAGTACAGAGTAATCCACGATGCGGATGGGCACGCCCCCTTCGCGCGCCACACGGGATTGTTCCTGTTCGATCCAGTCGAGAATACGCGGCAGGGCTTGCACCGCGGCCATGTTCTTGTCGTGCAGGAGCAGAATCACGGGCGCGCTGGCGTGGGCCAGCAAGTTGGTGACATAGGTGAAGATCGCCTTCTCGCTGTTGCCACGCCATTCCCGCGGATCGGCATTCCAGCCGACTTGGGTGAGGTCGCGCTCTGCCAACGCGCGATCCAACGACCGGCAGCGGGCGCCGTAGGGCGAGCGAAAGAGCAACGGCCGCACGCCCGTGGCGTAGGTGATGATCTCGGCGGCGTGGTCGACTTCCTCGGCCAGGGAACCCGGGTTCTGGCACAGATCCTTGTGGTTCATGGTGTGGTTGCCCACATGGTGCCCGTGCACCGCCAGCTTGCGCAGCAGATCGCGACGCGCCAGATCCTCGGGCCGGTTGCGCACGATGTGCTGGCCCATGACGAAGAACACCGCTTTCAACCTTCGGCGATCCAGTTCGTCCATGATCAGCGGCGTCCCCTGCAAGTCCGGGCCGTCGTCGAAGGTGAGCAGCACCAAACGCTCTGCGGGTCCGTGCGTGGCAGGGGCTGGCGCTTCACTTGGCAGTGGAACCAAGTAGCGCGGAAAAGTCGCGGAGGGCGGTGACGCCTGGGCCGGCGCGCCAGGCTCGCGCTCGGAACCTTGGCGCCGATCAGCAGCGCCGGCTGCGAGCCCGCGCTGGGCGGCGCTGACCGAAGCGGCCCTGGCGTAGCGTGGCGCTTCGGGCGTCTCTCCCCCGCCGCTGGCCGACAGGCACAGCGGCATCATCATCGCAAAGACCGAAACGCTTACTCGCAGCACGATCCGCCACGATCATATCAAACGGCAGATTTTCCCGCTGCTTTAGCGTGCGTCGGTGAGGAGTTGCAGCAGAGCCTAGAAGGGAATTTCGTCGTCGCCGGCGGGCGGAGGCCCGCTCCCGCCTCCGTCGCTCGGCTCGCTGGGCGGCTGCTGAGATTCTTCGCCCCAACCCGGACGACCGCCACCGGCGCGCCGACCACCGCCGCCGCCATTTTCAGCACCCGCGCCACCGCCCAGGAAGACCACGCGATCGGCGACCACCTCGGTGCTGTAGCGCTTCTTGCCGTCCTTGTCGTCCCAGGAACGAGTTTGCAGCCGGCCCTCGACGTAAACCATGCGGCCCTTGGACAGGAATTTCGAGCAGTTCTCGGCCTGCTCGCCCCACACGTTGACCCGGTGCCACTCGGTCTTTTCCTGCTTCTGGCCGCTCTTGTCTTTCCACACCTCGTTGGTCGCGACGCTCAGATTGCACACCGCCCGATTGCTCGGCGTGTACTTGAGCTCGGGGTCGGCCCCGAGATTTCCAACCAATATGACTTTGTTGACGCTGCCCATGTGGTTCTTGCCTCCTTGCCTGTGGCGGCCCTGAGTTTCTTCTTTCACTTTCCAAGCGGGGGGTCAATCACCGCCTCACCTGGTGCACGAGAGTATCGGCAAACCGGTCTTCGGGTTTCGTGCCTGAGCCGCGATATAGTGCTTTCCTCTATGGCGATTTCAACGCTGGGCGTTTGCATTGCCCTGGCCGCTGCTACGACCGCGCCGGCGGCGCGTGGTCCGCTGGCCGACCTGGCGCGCGGCTTTCTCGCCCTGCGCGCGGGCAACTACCACGAATCGGCGCGCGCGCTTGACGGTCTGGCGCAGAAGCTGCCGCGCAACCGGGACTATGCCCTCTATCTGCTCGGCGAGAGTCTTTTCTACGACGGCTCCTACGCCAAGGCGCGGGCTGCCTTTTCCGAGCTGGCCAAGTCGCGGCCTTCGCGCTTCGCTGGCATCGCGGCCTGGCGCGCGACGGATTGCCAGTGGATGCAGGGCCAGCGCAAAGAAGCCGCTGAAGCGTACCGTCGGCTCCTGGCCGGAAAGACGCCGGGCACCGATCCGGCGGTGGCGCGTTTTCGTCTGGCGGAGTTCGCCGCCGAGAAAGCGGCGTCGCAGGGAGGCGCCGCAGCCGAGGAGGCGCGCCACCTCTTCCTGCAGGTGCATTTGGATTTTCCTGCGCACCCGTTGGCTGCCGAGGCGGCGAAGCGCGCGACGGGCTTGAGCGCACCGACCGCAGCCGCGCCTGAGATCGCGGTGTTCTCGCCGCGCGAGCGGCTACACCGTGCGGAAAAACTGGCCGAGGGTCGCGAATACCAGGCCGCACTCGACGAGCTGGCCCTGCTGCCCGCGGCCCTGCCTGCCGATCTGGCCGCCGAGCGCGATTTCGCCATCGGAATGGCCAAGTACAACATGAGGCGCGACTACGCCGGCGCAGCGGCATTGTTGCAGAAGGTGGCGTCCCAGCTAGCCGGCGAGAAAGCGGCCTTTGCGGCGTTTCACGGTGCGCGCGCGCTTTCCCGCATCGAGCGCAATGACGAGGCCATTGCCGGCTATCGCCAGGTGGTCGCGCGCTACCCCACGTCGAAATGGGCGGCCGAAGCCCAGTTCCGTTCGGGTTGGCTGGATGTCAATCGCGGTCGTTTTCGCGAGGCCCTGCCCGGCCTGCAAGCCACCCTGGCGCGCTATCCGCACAGCCCATTTGCCGACGACGCCGCCTGGTATCTCGCGCTGGCGCACCATCTGCTGGGCGAGCCGGCCGAAGCCCTGCGCGCGCTCGAGCACTACGAGAGCCTGTCCCACAACAACAACGACGCGGGCATGCGCGTGCGCTACTGGCGGGCACGCTTTGCCGCCCAAGCCGGGCAGGCCGAAGAAGCCCAGCGCTCCTTGCGCGAATGCGTGCACCGCTCGCCGCTCGGTTATTACGGACTTCTGGCAGCCGCGCGGCTGCGCGAGTCGGGCGAGAAGGTGACCATCGACTGGCCGGTGTGGTCTCCGGCCGCGCCGGCGGACAAGGCCAAGTCCGCGCGCGATCCGGTGCTGGAACGCGCGCGCGAGTTGCTTGCCGCGGGACTCGACGTTGAGGCGGGCGAGGAGCTGGGTCGGGCCGAAGCCGGCGTGATGCAACACCTGGGCAAGTCGCAAGGGTTGGCCGTGCTCCTGGAAGAATACCCGCGCATGCGCGCCTTCCATCAGGCGCTGCGACTGGCCGAGAGCCACGGCGCTTCGGCCCTGGCTGCGGCAGCAACCGGACCTGCGCACATTTTCTGGCAGGCTGCCTATCCGCGCGCCTTCCGCGACATGGTGGAACCGCTGGCCTCGACGGCCGGCGCGCCGGACCTGTTCGTCTACGCGATCATGCGCAAGGAATCGTCGTTTCTGCCTCACGCGCTCTCGCCCTCGGATGCGCGCGGGTTGCTCCAGCTCATCCCGGCCACCGGTCAGGAAGTCGCCAAGCACCTGGGCGTGCCGCTTTTCACCGACGAGCTTTTCGATCCCGAGGTCAATGTTCGCGTGGGCGCGGCGTATTTGGGCGAACTGCTCAAGAGATTTGGCGGCCAGATCGCCCTGGCCGCGGGCGCGTACAACGCTGGCTCACACGCCATGATGCGCTGGTGTGACCAATGGGGCAACCGACCGCTCGACGAATTTGTGGAGCTGGTCACCTATGATCAGGCGCGCGAGTACATCAAGCGCGTGCTGGCGGTTTACGCGCACTATCGCTGGCTTTACGGCGAGCCCTTCGAGCTGTCGCTTGCGGTGAATCCTCACTATTCAAGCGACGGCATCAACGACTGACAGGAAACGCCGCCACTATGTATTCGGGGCGCGCCGTGAATCTTCCGACTCTGTGGCCTCCCCTGTCACCTCTGCGTTCTCGACGGAGGGCGGCTATCGCGGTGATCAACTCCTCAAGCCCGCCCTGTGGTAAACCTCCGCCCCATGAAAGCTTCAATTCTGGTTCTGGCTGGCGACGGTATCGGGCCCGAGGTCACGGCCGAGGGAACTCGCGTGTTGCGCGCGGTCGGCGCGAAGTTCGGGCACACCTTTGCGCTGACCGACGGTCTTCTGGGCGGCATTGCCATCGATCGCACGGGCACGCCCATTCCCGCCGAGACCTTGGCCCTGGCCCACGCGAGCGACGCGGTTCTGCTGGGGGCGGTGGGCGGTCCCAAGTGGGACAATCCCTCGGGCGACGTGCGACCGGAGCAGGGGCTCTTCGCCATCCGAAAGGAACTGGGCCTGTACGCCAACCTGCGGCCGGTCACCGTCCACCCCAAATTGGTGGCTGCGTCGCCCATTCGGCCGGAGATCCTCAAAGGCGTGGATCTGCTGGTGGTGCGCGAGCTGATCGGCGGCATCTATTTCGGCGAGAAAAAGCGCGAGGCAGACTGGGCCAGCGATGTGTGCGCGTACAGCGGCGACGAGGTTCGTCGTGTGGTCCGCCGCGCTTGCGAGCTGGCGCGCGGCCGGCGCAAGAAACTCACCTCGGTGGACAAGGCCAACGTGCTCGAAAGCTCGCGCCTGTGGCGCCGGGTCACCGACGAACTGGTGCGTAGGGAATATCCCGACCTGCAGCTCGAACATGTGCTGGTCGATGCCTGCTCGATGTACCTGGCACGGCGGCCGGCCAGCTTCGACGTGATCGTGACCGAGAACATGTTCGGCGACATCCTCACCGACGAAGCCTCGGTGCTGGCTGGGTCCATGGGCCTGCTGCCCTCGGCTTCGCTGGGCGACGGACCGCGCGGGCTGTACGAGCCGATTCATGGCAGCGCGCCGGATATCGCGGGCCGCGGGATCGCCAATCCCTACGCTACCATCTTGAGCGTGGCCATGCTGCTGCGCTACTCGCTGGGACTGGAGAAAGAAGCCGCGGCCGTCGAGAGCGCGGTTTCGGCCGCCATCGATCGGGGCGTGCTCACTGCCGACGTGGTGCCCGCCGGCGCTCCTGCGGCCACCACGGTGCAGGCTGGCCAGGCTGTGCTCGAAGCGCTGTAGACACTCAGGCAAAAGAAAAGGCGGAACCCCAAAGGATCCCGCCTTGATAAGCTATTCAGTCAGGCCTTGCCCGACCGGTGGTTGTCTAGTCCGTGTAGAAGAGAAGGTACCCGAGGGCCTGGAAGCTGTTTGCGTTGTCGATGCCGAGGGCCATGACCCATGGAGTGCCCTGCTTTCCGTACTCCAAGAAGTTGTTTTGCAGGGCGATTCCCATCGAGAACCACTTAGCGAAGAAGTGCTCGAGACCTACGTAGATGGGCAGCGTGATACCGATGTACGTGTCGGGCGCGGGCGTGGGCATTTGCGGCCGCTGGACGCTCAAATCGGGTGGCGAAGCGGGCGTTGCAGCAGCCGGACCCCACTTTTCGAATGCTAGGCCGAGACCTCCGCCGACGCTGAGCCTGGTCGAGGCATTCTTCCACGGACAGTAGAGGATGATCGCACTGGGTGCGATCGCCCAGTTGGTGTCTTGGCCTTTCGTCTTGTACATCTTGAGCTGCAGCTGCGGCAGGATGGCCATCGAGTCGCTGAGCCAGTACTTCGTGATGAGCGCGGCACCTGGCACGGCAAGACTCGTCCCGGCGCTAAGACCCACACCGAACCCCAACTGTCCTGACATGTTGTCAGAGGCCGCGGGGGCTGGGACTAGGGCCGGGGCCGGGACGTAGGCCGGAGCCGCGCCCGCGCCTGGCTCCTGAGCCTGAGCCGATCCCAGGGCGCCGAAGAATGCGACGGCGGCCAAACCTGCAACTAATTTCCCGTGAAACTTGTTCATCGAATGTTCCCTCCAGATTGTTGCCAACAATTGGCTAGTCCTTGGATGCACCGGCTTTCTCTCCGGCTTCCGGCGGAATGCTCGCCTGAAGTGCCGGGCTTGTCACTTTTTCTCTGCAGCCACGCCGCGCAGAGCCAAACCAGGCACAGGCGCCGGCGGTAGTTTCGCGCGTAGAATGCGCAAGGCATGCGCGGCGCTTGGCTGCTTCTGCTTTTCCTGCTGCCGGCTTCCGCCGCAGCGTCGGGCTATGCCGATCTGGGAAAGCTGGAACGGGAAGCAGTGGACGATGCGCTGGCTTTGCGTGGCCTGAGCATCGAGCCCGCGCCGCAGGGAAAGATCATCGGCACGGTCCATGTGGTGAACCTCGACGTGTTCCTGGCGCGCGAACGTGTGCCGCTGGTCTGGGCCAACATCTTCCACCGCACCACGCGCGAGCACCACGTCCGGCGCGAGTCGCTGCTTCAGGCGGGCGACCGCTACGACCAGGATCTGGCTGAGGAAACCACACGCAATCTGCGAGATCCGTCGCTGTCAAATGTGGTGGCCGTGTTGCCGGTGAAGTCATCGACGCCAGGAATGGTCGACGTGTTGATTGTCACCCGCGATGTGTGGAGCCTGCGCTTCAACGAGGATTTCGAAGCCGCGCAAAACCAACTCATCTACTTCACGGGGTCGCTGTCGGAGAACAACCTGTTCGGCTGGCGCAAGTACCTGGCTGCCGTGTTCGTGATGGACCAGGGCGAGATGGCGTTCGGGCCGCACTATATCGATCCCAACATCCTGGGCACGCGCCTGCAACTGGAAGCGGCTTTCGCCTGGATCTGGAAGCGCGAGATTGGACAAATCGCCGCTGGGCCGCTCGAAGGCTCCTCTTCGCACGTTCACCTGGAGTATCCACTCTATTCGCTGGCCAGCCGCTGGGGCGCCGCCGCCGACTTCAGCCATGTTGACGGTGTGGTCCGCTTGTTTGAAGGCACGCAGCTGCGCCCGTTTCCGCTGGACGGCGTGTCTCGCAGCACATGCGACCCGGTGCCCACAACCGTGGCCCCGGGCGTGCCCACGGTGCCGTGGGTCTACGGGTTGCGCAAACTGAACACCAGCGAGACAGTCACGCGTTCGTTTCCCACACCGTGGGTCATCCAGCGCGTGACCGCTGGCCACGAGATCGGGCTGGTGCGGCCGTCATTCACGTCGGACTTTCCCTATCCCGAAGGCTCGCCGGAGCGGCAGCAATTCGCGAGCCGGGCTTTCCCCCTGTCGGAACGCGTGTCGGACCTGTTCCTGCGCTACGAGCTGTTCACGCCCCGCTACCGGACCTTTCGCGACCTCGACACCTTCGATTTTCGCGAGGACATACGGCTCGGGCCCGCCCTGTCGCTCAAGGCCGGCCAGGCTGGCACCTGGATAGGATCGCAAAACGATCTCAGCATATTTCAGGCATCAGCCAGCCTTGTGCAAGAGGCCCTGGGCGGGCTGAATAGCGTGGGCGCTTCATGGGAGGCGCGGCTGAGCGGCGGCGAAGTGACGGACCAGCTGGTCAGGGCGCGGGTCACATTGGCCACGCCGGTGCTGGCGCACCTGCTGCGCGTGGTGGCCACGGGCAACCTGGGTCTGCTCTACCGCAACACGCGCAAGCGCTTGTTCTCGGTGGGTGGCGATAGCGGTTTGGGCAGCTATCCCGAGGACGCCAACAGCAGGCTGCAGGCCTATGACAGTGTCCTGCGCGGCTATCCCGTGGGCGAATTCGTGGGCTGCGGCGCGCAGGTCGTGGGCCACATCGAGGCGCGCACCATGGCACTGAAGCTGGCGTTTCTGCGCCTGGGCGGCCTGCTGTTCCTCGATGCCGGCGACGCTGCCGCCGACGCCAGCAGTCTGACCCTCTACAGCGACGTGGGCTTCGGTCTGCGCCTGCTCATTCCGCAGCTCAATATCTACTCGCTGCGCGCCGACTGGGCTTTCCCCTTGCGGCCGGTGCCCGGCATGCCCGCAGGCTGGCCCGGCCGCATGACGTTCGGGTTTCGCCAGGTTTTCTAGAAGAAACCTAGCTGACCATCTTCGCGATCAGGTCGCCGACTTCGCGCGTGCCCA
>Ga0265342_10004065_pt1 | contig 11667 bp, 10 predicted proteins | sample 4CB327metaG_FD_203125 | JGI IMG/M metagenome (GOLD analysis project Ga0265342, IMG submission 203125) | Rhizosphere microbial communities from Carex aquatilis grown in University of Washington, Seatle, WA, United States - 4-CB3-27 metaG | ecosystem: Host-associated > Plants > Roots >...
TGAGGGCGCTTTCCGCCACGCTCAGGCGAGCGGGTACGCCCCTTCACCCCAACCCTCTCCCCGCACGCGGGGAGAGGGAGCGCGCCGCACCTGTGGAAACCCCATGCCCCTCCTCGCGCTCGAGTCCATCTCCAAGCGCTTCGGCGCCGTGGTCGTCGCCGACCGCGTCGATCTCGCGCTGAGCGAAGGCGAAGCGCTCGGCATCATCGGCCCGAACGGCGCCGGCAAGACCACCCTGTTCGGCATCGCCACCGGCACGGTGAAGCCTGACGGCGGCCGCGTGCTGTTTAATGGCGAGGACATCACCGCGCTGCCGCCCGAGCGCCGCTGCCGCAAGGGGCTGGCGCGCTCGTTCCAGATTCCGCAGCCCTTTGCCGGCATGACCGTGTTCGAGAACGTCGTCGTCGCTGCCGCCTTCGGCGCGGGCGAGCGCGAAGCTGCGGTCTACGACCGCTGCGCCGATTTGCTCGCGCGCTGCGGCCTAATAGCGAAGGCCAACATTCGCGCCGGCGCGCTCACTTTGCTCGACCGCAAAAGGCTCGAGCTCGCCCGCGCGCTGGCGACGAAGCCGCGCGTCCTGCTGCTCGACGAGGTCGCCGGCGGCCTGACCGAGCACGAATGCGTCGCGCTCGTGAAGCTGATCAAGGACGTGCGCGCTTCCGGCGTTTCGATCGTCTGGATCGAGCACGTTGTGCACGCACTGACCGCGGTCATCGACCGGCTCGTTGTGCTCCACGGCGGCCGCTTCATCGCTGACGGCGACCCGCACACCGTCATCAAGAGCCCGCAGGTGGCGGAGATCTACATGGGGATCGCCGCCGATGCCTGAGCCTCTCCTCGACGTCCGCGGCATCGACGCCTTCTACGGCGACTTCCAGGCGCTGTTCGGCGTCACCCTTGCGGTCGATGCCGGCGCGGTGGTCGCGGTGATTGGCGCCAATGGCGCCGGCAAGTCGACGCTGCTCAAATGCATCGCCGGGCTGATGCATCCGCGCGCAGGCGCGATCGCCTTCGACGGCGACGACATCACGTCGACGCCCGCCTTCGCCGTGGTCAAGCGCGGCGTCTCGCTGGTGCCGGAAGGACGGCGGCTTTTCCCTTCGCTCTCGGTCGAAGAAAACCTCCTGATCGGCGCGCAATCGAAGCGGCCGGGCCCCTGGACGCTTGCGCGCGTCTACGAACTCTTCCCTGTACTCGCCGAGCGGCGGCACATGCCGGCGACTGCGCTCTCCGGCGGTCAGCAGCAGATGACAGCGATCGGCCGCGCGCTCATGGCCAATCCACGGCTCCTTCTGTGCGACGAGATCAGCCTCGGCCTCGCGCCGATCGTCGTGCGCGACATCTATGCGCGCCTGCCAGACATCGTGCGCGAGGGGCTGGCCGTCGTCATCGTCGAGCAGGACATCGTGCAGGCGCTGCGCGCGGCGACGAAGGTCCATTGCCTGCAGGAAGGCCGCGTCGCGCTCGCCGGCCCCGCGTCCGGCCTCACGCGCGAGGCGATCGCGGCTGCCTATTTCGGGGTGTGAGGGCGATGCTCTGGCTCAACGTCATCCTGCAAGGCGTGCTGACGGGCGGCCTCTACGCCATGTTCGCCGCAGGCCTGTCGCTGATCTTCGGCGTCATGCGCCTCGTCAATATCGCACATGGTGACCTGATCGTGCTCGCGGCTTACGTCGCGCTGATGGCGACCACCGCCCTCGGCGTCAATCCGCTGGTCTCGCTGATCGTCGTCGTGCCGGCCATGGCACTGATCGGCTACGCACTACAGCGCGGCCTCTTGAACCGCACGCTCGGCGAGGACCTCCTGCCGCCGCTGCTCGTCACGTTCGGCCTGTCGATCATCATCCAGAACGGCCTGCTCGAGCTCTTCACCGCCGACAGCCGCAAGCTCCAGGCCGGCGCCATCGAAGTCGCGACGATGCAGGTCACGCAAGGGCTGTGGATCGGCGTCCTGCCGCTGCTCCAATTCGCCGTCGCGGTCGGCGTCATCGCCGGACTGCAATTGCTCTTCTATCGGACCGCGCTCGGCCGCGCCTTCCGCGCCACATCCGACGACCCGGCGGTGGCACAACTCATGGGCCTCGACACGCGCCACGTTTTCGCACTGGCGATGGCGCTATCGCTCGCCGTCGTCGCCATTGCCGGCGTCTTTCTCGCGGTGCGGTCGAACTTCGATCCAGCGATCGGCCCGGCGCGCCTGATCTTCGGCTTCGAGGCCGTGATCATCGGCGGGCTCGGCAATCTGTGGGGCACGCTGGCCGGCGGCGTCATCCTCGGCGTCTCCCAGGCGATCGGCGCGCAAATCGATCCCGGCTGGCAGTTGCTCGCCGGCCACATCGCCTTCCTCGTCATCCTGGCGCTGCGGCCGCAGGGCCTGTTCCCCAAGGTGTCGGGATGAGCCGCGTCGCGCACGCCACCAGATCGAGCCGCGTCGGCCTCGTGCTGATCGGGGCCGCCGCCCTCGCGCTCGCCGCTGCGCCCGCCTGGGGCGACCGGCTGACGCTGCGGCTGCTCGCCGAGATGTTCACCTTCGTCGCGCTGGCGAGCTTGTGGAATCTGCTTGCGGGCTATGCCGGCCTTGTCTCCGTCGGCCAGCAGGCCTTCGTCGGCCTCGGCGGCTATCTCCTGTTCGCGCTGGCCATGTTCGCCGGAATTCACCCGATCGTCGCCATCCTCATTGCCGGCGCGGTGTCGGCGGTCGTCGCCGTGCCGGTCGCCGCGCTGATCTTCCGCTTGCGTGGGGCTTACTTTGCCATCGGCACCTGGGTCGTGGCCGAAGTCTTCCGCCTCCTCGCCTCGCAGGTCTCCGCGCTCGGCGGCGGCTCGGGCATCAGCCTGCCGGCCGCGGTCGTGCTGGCGATGGCGCCGAGCCGCACGATGCGCGAGCTCGAAATCTACTGGCTGGCGCTCGGCCTGATGGCGATCGTGCTTGCGGCGATCGTCGCGCTGCTGCGCTCGCGCCACGGCCTCGCCCTCACCGCCGTGCGCGACAACGAAGTGGCGGCGCAGAGCAACGGCATCGACGTCTGGCGGCTGAAGTTCGCGGTCTACGTCTTGACCGCCGTCGGCACCGGCATGGTCGGCGCGCTGATCTTCCTGATGAAGCTGCGCATCTCGCCGGACACCGCCTTCAGCGTCAACGACTGGACCGCCTGCGTCATCTTCATCGTCGTGATCGGCGGCATAGGCCGGATCGAGGGGCCGATCATCGGGACGATCGTCTTCTTCCTGATGCGGCAGACGCTCGCCGACCTCGGCAGCGTCTACCTCCTAATGCTGGGCGCGGTCGCCATTGGCGTCATGCTGTGGGCGCCGAAGGGCCTCTGGGGCGTCGTCGCCGAGCGCTTCGGCTGGCAGGCGCTGCCCTTGCAGCGGCGACTCGTGATTGCCCCGGCCGACAAGCACCACTGACTGTACCGACAGACGGGTAAGCAGGGCTCATTTTACGGTACGCGCTTGACGGCGAGCGGTCGGGCTTGTCAATCTTGCCGCATCGGCTTGTGATGCCGACCACCGCCCGACAATTCCGGCACTGCTGCTGCCGATAACAATATGGGCGACCCAGGGAGGGTACGGATGCGTCTTCTCAAGACATTGCCATTGCTCGTCGCGGGCCTGCTCATGGCCGGCGCCGCGAGCGCCGAACCGGTCAAGATTCGCCTGTCGTATGTCGTGCCGGTCGCGAATTGGGCGCCACTGCTCGAAGCCAAGAAGGATCTCGCCCAGCACTGGGGCAAGTCCTACGTCATGGAGGCCGTGCGCTTTCAGGGCACGCCGCCGATGATCACCGCGCTTGCCAATAACGAGATCGAGATCGGCGATCTCGCCTATTCCAGCTTCGGCCTCGCGGTGCAGAACGCCGGCCTCGACGATCTCCGCGTCATCGGCGACGAATTCCAGGACGGTGTGCCGGGCTATTACAGCAACGAGTTCTATGTCCGTAAGGACAGCGGCATCAACAAGATCGAGGACCTCAAGGGCAAGGTCATCGCCATCAACGCGATCGGCAGCGGCGTCGACGTCGCCATGCGCGCCGCGCTGAAGAAGCACGGCCTTGTCGACAAGAAGGACTACACCGTCATCGAGGCGCCGTTTCCGACCATGGCCGCGCTCCTGAAGGATAAGAAGGCCGACATGGTCTCGGCCGTGCTGCCCTTCTCGCTAAGCCCCATCCTGAAGGAGGAAGGCAAGCGCCTGTTCGAGTCGACCGAAGGCGTCGGCCGTGCGCAGTTCATCTTCTGGGCGGCGCGCAAGCCGTTCCTGGACAAGAACCGCGCCGCGATGGTCGACTTCATGGAAGACACGATCCGCATCGAGCGCTGGTACCTCGACCCGAAGAACCACGACGAGGTCGCCAAGATCGCATCGGGCCTGCTCAAGGTGCCGCCGGAGCGGTTCGGCTGGCTGTTCACGAAGCAGGACTCCTATCGCGACCCGAACGCCAAGCCCGATCTGGAGTCGCTCCAGCGCAACGTTGACATCTGCGCCGACCTCGGCATCTTCCGCTCGAAGTTCGACGTGAAAAAATATTCCGACCTGAGCATCGTGGAAGAAGCCGCAAAGCGCGTGAAGTAACGCGCTTTCACGCATAGACTGGCGGCAGGCACGGACCGGGCCCCCTCGGCGCCCGGTCCTGCTGTCGAGGCCGGAACACGCCCGTGACATCGAACGCGCAGATCGTCGTCGACCAGGTGGGTCACCGCTACCGACCGCCCACCGGCCGCGAGGTCGTGGCGCTGGACGACGTTTCCCTGAGCGTCGAAAGCCGGGAATTCCTCGCCCTGCTCGGGCCGTCCGGCTGCGGCAAGTCGACGCTGCTCTACATGATCGGCGGCTTCCTGCCGACCGTGACCGGCGCGATCCGGATCGATGGCAAGCCGGTCGCCGGTCCGGGTCCCGACCGCGGCGTCGTATTCCAGCACTTCGCGCTGTTTCCGTGGAAGACGGTGAAAGCCAACGTCCTCTACGGCCTCGAGCGCATGCCGCTTGCGCGCGCCGAGCGCGAGCAGCGCGCGCAGGCCTTCATCGACATGGTCGGGCTGACCGGCTTCGAGGACAGCTATCCCTCGCAGCTCTCCGGCGGCATGAAGCAGCGCGCCGCGATCGCCCGCACCCTCGCCTTCGATCCGCAGATCCTGCTGATGGACGAGCCGTTCGGCGCGCTCGACGCGCAGACGCGCAGCCTGATGCAGGCGGAGCTCTTGAACATCTGGCGGCGTACCCCGAAGACCGTCATCTTCGTCACGCACGACGTGCAGGAAGCGGTGTTCCTCGCCGAACGCGTCGCCGTCATGTCGGCGCGGCCCGGCCGCATCAAGGCGCTGGTCGACACCAAGTTCGACAAGACCGATCCGCACGTCTTCAAGTCGAAGGCCTTCGCCGACAAGGTCGACGAGATCTGGGGGCTGGTGCGCGACGAGGCGATCAAGGCGCAGGCGAGCCGAGGGCAATGAGAGCGGCGCTGATCCGATATTCGCCGCTCCTGATCCTGGCCGTCGCCTGGCAACTGATCTCGCAATTCGAGATCGTATCCTCGTCGGCCCTGCCGCCGCTGACGCAGATCGGCGGCGCCTGGCTCGATCTCCTCACCTCGGGCGAATTGCAGAAGAATGCCGCGCCCTCGCTCTATCGGGGCGGGGTCGGCCTCCTGCTGGCGATCGGCTTCGGCTCGGTCCTGGGCATCGCCATGGCCTGGTGGAAGCCGGTCAACGTCGTATTCGGCCCGCTGGTCGAGGCCTTCTATCCGATGCCGAAATCGGCGCTCATCCCGGTCACCGTGATCTGGCTCGGCTTCGGCGACGGCTCGAAGATCCTGTTGATCTTCCTCGGCTGCATGCTGCCCGTCGTCATCGGCGCCTATAACGGCGCGCGCTCGACCGAGCAGGTGATGGTCTGGTCGGCGCGGAGCATGGGCGCAGGTCGCCTGCGCATGATGTGGGACGTGGTGATCCCGAGCGCGCTGCCCGAGATCATGAACGGTATCCGCACCGCGCTCGCGCTGGCCTTCATCCTGATGGTGACGTCGGAACTCATCGTCGCGCGCGAAGGGCTCGGCAACCTGATCGGCTTCCTCGGCGCCAACGGCTCCTACGCCGCCATGTACGCCGTGGTCCTAACGGTGGCGTTCATGGGGTTTGCCGCCGACCGCATCTATCAACTCGCCGCGCAGCGCGTGCTGGCCTGGCGCGAGGCGGCGCTGTCATGAGCACGGCAGCCGATCCGCGCAGTGCCGTCGTCCGCCTCGTCTGGGCCGCGTGCTCGTTCGTCGCGCACACCGCCAGCATCGTTGCATTGCTCATCGCCTGGGAGCTGTTCGCGCGCTCCGGCAAGGTCACCATGTTCATGCTGCCGCCGTTCAGCGCGGTCGCCGAGCGAATCTGGTCCGACGCGGTCGGCGGCAAGCTGTGGATCGACCTCGGACTCACGCTCTACCGCACCTTCGTCGGATTTTTCCTCGCCTGCACGATCGGCGTCGTCCTGGGCACCGCGATGGCGCGCACGAAGCTGGCGCGCTGGTTCTTCGACCCAATCATCTCGATCGGCTTCCCGATGCCGAAGGTCGTGTTCCTGCCCGTGGTGATCCTGTGGCTCGGCGTGTTCGACGTCTCCAAGATCGCCATGGTGACGGTCGAGGCGGTGTTTCCGGTCGTGACGGCGACGGTGCTCGGCATCCAGGGGGTCGGTCATGAGCTCATCTGGTCCGCCCGCAACATGGGCGCCAAGGACCGCGAGCTTCTGTGGCAGGTGCTGCTGCCGGCGGCCCTGCCCCAGGTCATGACCGGGGTTCAGGTTGCCCTGCCCGTCGCGCTCATCGTCGCCATCTTCAGCGAAATGGCGATGGGCGGCTTCGGCATTGGCGGCGTGATGATGCAGGCCTCGCGCTTTGCCGACTCGCGCGGCGTGTTCGCCGGGATCGTCGAGATCGCCATCGTAGGCTACTGTCTGGTGCAGATCCTCGCCTTCGCGCGCCGTCGTCTCCTGCGCTGGCACCAGGAAGCCACCGCGCCGAGCACGGTTTAGCCGACCCGGCGAGGCTCCATGCAACTGACCTATAGGTGCGGCTGAGAGCTACGCAGGTCCGTGGCCTGCCGATCTCGCTTTTCGGTGTGCCACCATTCGCGACCGACGGGCTTTGGCGGCGTCTCCTTCGTCGTTATTGAATTCGCGCAGCAATTTCAGAACATACGGACTGAGCTTTTTATGAATGTCCTCGATCGAATCGATTCGCACCGAGCGACTGAAAATCCCGTCCAGGTCGGCTTTGATTGGCACGCCAATAACGTCGATCAACTTCTCGGCTTCGATCAAGGCGACGACATCGCGAAAATAATTCGTGGTGGCGTTGCGACGTCCATTCTTCTTTTTGTTGACATACGTTCCGCTGATGTCGCCGTCGGTCACCACGAACAGCAGGCGATGTTTGGCGGGGCTGTTCTTGAGCCGGTCATAGGTCCACATCATGGCTTCGCCGTCGTAGCTCAAATAATGCATCTGGGTATCCAGAACGCTGCATAGGCGCTGTATCGTCAGCAAATTGTGCGGTTCCTCGCGGGTCTTGAAGAGAAGATAAAGCATGGAGCGGTTACGCCCCGTAACCCGCGGGATCGCCTCGCCGGCCGTGGTATGGCCGATGATCTCGGTTGGAATCCCGCCGCGAGTCAAAAGCTCACTGAAGCGGTCGGCGACCATGAAGCTCAAGAGATAGCGCTCGCTCTCCTGCATCGAGACGGACAGATTGAACAGAAAGATCGCTTCGGTCTGGCGCTCCTGTTGCGCCGTTTCGGTCAGCTTTGCTTCCAGCGGCTGGCCAAAAGGATCGATGACTGCTTGAGCGAGGTGAAGGGGCCGGCTTCCCCCTTCATCCACAATCTGCCAACGCATGGTGGACCTGGCGGGCCACGTTTCCTTCGCATACCGATCCCACGCTCTCTGCGCCTTGCTCAGCTCCCGCGCGTGCTGGAGATAAAGATCCTTGATCGTGGCCGGCACGACGGGCCAGGTAGCGAATTGATCGGGGCGTGTCACGCGGTCTGTGACCGCGTCGGCCACCGGGAGATAATAGTCAAAATTTGGAATCTCGCCGTCGACGCGCCGCTTTTTGCGCGGCGCATATCGCTTGCGCCCGCTCCGCGACTGTTTATCCGACACCGGTTGCTCTTTTGTCGCACCGACGCCTGCATTCTTGGAGGCGGCGCGAATTCTCTCCATCAGCGCGCGATAATCCAGACTGGAACTGTCGGGTTCGTGCTGGAGCAGCGGGAAGAAAGCGGCCACCGCCTCGTTCAAGGCGCTCAACGGAACGAAATATTTTGCAAACTGTTGCCGTTTACCGAAAAGGCGGCGAATGATGCCGGAGAATTCAGAGGGCCTCTTTCCGGATAATTGAAAAATCCGCTCTTCAGTCAACAAAGGCTCCAGATCCAGCGTTCTGGCGGCCAATCCGGGCAGCGTCTCGCGTGCGGCGCGCAAACCGATCAGGAACGCCGCTAGGTCGTACTGCATGATCTCCAAATTTGGCGTTTGAAGAAGATATCTGTGCAGCGCCTGAAGATTTTTTTGGATGCCGGGAAAGTTGGCGTATTCGCTTGAGGCAAAGGCCACATAGCCCATAGCGTCGAGCCCTGCGTCGAACATATTCGCTTGCTCGGTATGCGCCGGCCTGATCGCCGTAACGAATTCGGTATCGAGAAAGCGCAACGCAAGCGCGCGCAAATCATAAAATCCCTTCAACGCTTGTTCGGCTTTGGGGTCCCACGGAATGGTGGGCAAGGATCCGACAGGCGTATTACTCCTTGGCCCGGTCAGTCCGGCCAAGCTTCTCAACATGTCCTCCGGATTTACTGAAAGGCGCCTTTTTTTGGCTTGGCCGCGCATCGTCTGCCTGAGGTATTGAAGGGATTGGTGGGCCCGCCTGGACTCGAACCAGGAACCAGACCGTTATGAGCGGTCTAACCCACCCGAGAAAAGCAATCAAATCCGGCGGTTATCGTTTCGTTCGATCACGTTTGTTCGCATCCGTTCACGTGGTTTCTGTGGTCATCCTGTGGTCGGGGAGTGCTCGATAGCCGCTGGCCACAGGCCCGGCTTACGTTGAAGTTGACAAATTCAGGACTGAACAGCGTTTGCGGCAGCAAGCGGATCTACCGCTTGCGTTGCGTATTTGGCGAAAGCGGCGCTCACTACTTTCTCGGCCTCAGCATAAATCTGGTCAGAATTCGGTTGGACCAACGTCCGGTGAATGGACTGTTCGAGCCCCTCACGCGTGATTACTAAGATGCCAAGCCGCTCTGCGGCTTCGATTTCAGATCGCACTTCAGCCAACGTTTTCGAAGTTACGATCACCGGCAACACTCGTTGCATCGTATTGTTAGAGCTATTTAGCCTGTCGCGTACTGCTTGAGCACGCGCATGCAAAAGCGCCAGCTTGCTTTGCTCTTTTAACAATCCGGTTGTACACTCGATAACAGCAAAGTTTCCGCCTGCGGCGACCGCCACAATGTCGGCTGCATCCGTTGTCCTAGGGGTTCCGCCAAGATGGGCGGTACTAAATCCGAGCATCCAGATCAGCCAAGCTACGGCAGGTTCAAGCTGTCGAGCATCCTGCCGACGCAGGGAAGCATTTTCGATTGTTGCCCTAAGCCCTTCGAGCTTTGGATCAAATGCTTCGTACGCGGCACGTCGAGGATTCTGTACCTTGTTGGGGTCCGAGATCCAAAGGTGACTTTGCGCCATCCCGTCATACACAACGGTGCAGTTGATCACTGCGGCAACTGGCACTTCAATTGTTTTCTGCGCCCGTCTTGATCCGGCTTCCTCGCTCCATTGCATCTCAGAGCCCAAGATTGTGCCTCGGCGCGTAGGTTCGCCCGGAACATAAATCCTGTATGCAAGCGATACCTTTTCCTGCTCAAGCCCTGCCGCCATGAGAATATGAAAGATGGCGCTAGTTTCTGTAACCAACGACTTGTTAGCGTCCATGACACCAACGTTGAAAGCCATGACTTCTACTGTGGCTGTCGGACCACCTCCTCCCCCCAAACCCAGCTCATTTGCGAGTTCCTGCAATCCGTCATATGGAACGGAGGCGGCCTTTATCTCCCAATCAATATCGGGTTGATGGATTAACATCACCGGACCTGCAAATAAACTGAGCACGTTGTATCGGACTTGCGTGCGCAAGCCATCCGGGTGGAAAGGCACGAACGATGCGCCGTGCTGGCTACCGGCTTGAGGCGTAAAGTGAACAGCGCCATTCGGCGTTGTTAGCGAGCCAGAAAGCAACTCCTCGATAAAAAGACGCGGATCGGGCCACGAAAGCAAAAACCGGCCCGCACGAACGTTCGGTGACTGAAACTTCAATTGAGGCGACGCAAAGGTCGCAGTCCCGAGGAACAGCCGCGCCTGGATAATTTCGAATTTTTCACCGGCTTTAATTGCTATGTAACTACAAAGAGCCTGAACGTAGCCCTTTTCAATGCGCTCAAAGGCCCTTAGGAAGTCGTCGACAAACACTTGGGAGGAAGGAGGAAGTGGCATGCGCCCACCGGAAGGTGCGAAGATTTACAGCCTGACGGGCCTGCCCCGGCGAGTCATTATGAAGACCCTGGATTCTCCACACTTTTCATAAGGCACTCATCGCGCTCTTTTTGGAGCCTTCTTTGACATTTTTCGCTTTTTACTGGCCTTAACACGCCTCATCTGTCCTTTGCTTCGCGCCTTCTGCTTTTTGGCCGCAGGTTTACCACGAGACCGTTTCCCACTCGATTTTCTCTTCGACTTCATTTTATTTCCAGCGCTGCCGCCGACAGGCACAGAAACGTCAATCACAACGATTTCCAGCTTATTCTTATGGAGGGCGGCGACGCGCTCTTGCAGAAGTAACTCCAATTCTCGGGCAGAATGCGGAGCCTTCTTACCCCTCCCTGCGCTCGGGACTTTTCCATTGCGATTCGGCCCATACCACAATACGCCGTACACCCCGTAACCGCTCGCTTCCGGATCGCGTGTGTAAAAGCGATCAAGCTGCGACAGCGGAGCGGTCCATAGCCCCGGATGAATGTCGCGCTTTAACTCTAGGATGGATTTTTTCTGTGGCAGTGCGACGGTGATGTCCGCCCGTTTGTCGACGACCATGTGACCTTCGGGTTCGACAATGACTCCAAGCGGTTGAAGAGCTGATCGAACGAGTCCGAGCAAAACATCGCGTGCGCTATCCTCGCTTTTAGGATCCGTCGCCCTTCCGTGCGAGTCCTCGTTCCAGAACTGCTTATACAGATCATTATTAGCTGTTCCAACCCGCGCACCAAGATCGCGCAAGGTCTCCACCAATAATGCCTGAAGGTCTGCAACATTCGCTGGGGCGCCGTTAGATAGCGCCTGCATCGCTTCGTTCCAGGTCGGCTGTTGATACATTTTTTCTCGCAGTACGGCCCTCTGGTTGGATAAGACGTGCATTATGCCGTCCGCATAGGACCGGAGTGCAGGATCATTCACCATCCGCTGCAAAACCTGAGTGGCTTCCGGCGTGCGGTCAATTGATAATCGATCAAGTAGCTTTCGAATGAATTCCGACGCATCCCAAGGATTTTCATCTCCAGACCATCCGCCACTTGGGAATGACGCATTTTGATAGTGAGAAGCGGCGATACGAATAAATGTTTCAACCTG
>Ga0265342_10004066_pt1 | contig 11666 bp, 10 predicted proteins | sample 4CB327metaG_FD_203125 | JGI IMG/M metagenome (GOLD analysis project Ga0265342, IMG submission 203125) | Rhizosphere microbial communities from Carex aquatilis grown in University of Washington, Seatle, WA, United States - 4-CB3-27 metaG | ecosystem: Host-associated > Plants > Roots >...
GGCCATGGATGTCGTGGGGAATCATCCACAGATACTGCTCGGCGCTTCCCTCGACGTAACCGTCGGTGCTGTTGGCCGAGACGGATTGGAAATCGCCGCTCCTGCTGCGAGGTGCGATGGCGCCGCCGCCAGCGCTGCTCCACAGGTTTTTCCAATTGCCGGCCCGGACAAGATAGCGGTCGCGCAAGGCGTTTTGCCCTAGGGACTGCGCGAGCTGGGCAATGGCAAAATCGTCCACCGCGTATTCCAGGGTGATGGAAGCCGAACCACCCTGGTCCGACGGCAAGTAGCCGAGGCTCAAGTAGGCTGCCAGGCCTTCACGCGTGGCATGGCCACCCGACGACGCAGCTGTGTCCGATGCCCCGTGATCCATCGCCGCCAGCGCCACCTGGGCGTCGAAGCCGCGCACTCCAAACGCATACGCGCTGGCGATGACCGCGTCTTGACTGTCGCCCACCATGCCGCCCGAATTGCCAGCCGCCTGTTGCCAGCGCGGCAGGCCGCCGCCGGGATCTTGCGTGGCCATGTTGACCAGAGACGCCATCATATCCGCGGCTTGGGTGGGCGCGATGACCGACAGAAGCGGCATCTCGGAGCGATAGTTGTCCCAGCCAGGGAAGTTTTCGTATTGGTTGTGACCCACTGGCGCCGTATGGATGGCGTGGTCGAAGCCCATGTAGCGGCCATCCACATCGCTGAAGACATTCGGGTGAAGCGACGTGTGATAGAGCGCCGTATAGAGCATGGTCCGCTCTTGCGAAGTTCCTGCCTGCACCTCGATGCTGTGCAGGCGCGCATTCCACGCCGACGAGGCAGCACCAGCCACCGCGTCCCAGTCCCAGCCGGGATTCTCCGTCGCCAGATTGCTGCGTGCACCCGCCACGTCGACGAACGACAGACCAACGCGCATCTGGATGGGCTGGGTTGTGGGCGCAAACTCCAGCACCGCTCCGACCTGGGCCCCACTGGCTTGCACGCTACCCGAATGAAGTGTTCCGCCATCCCAAGTCCCAGAAGCCGCGAATGGTTGATCGAGCTCGGCAGCGAAGAAGACGCGGTACCGGAAGTCGCCACCGCAATTGCCGCTTTGGGCGCTGCCGCTTAGCTGGGTTGGGCTGTCGATGCTGATGTCGGTTCCCGAGGCATCGTTGCCCTGCGCGCTGTGCCCGGAATTGACCAGGAGGGTGGGGGAATCACCCGGCGAGAAGGTAAAGCGCGCCATCCCGGTGCGCGGCGTGACGGTGAGCTCGCTGGAGATGCCGTGCGAGTCCAGGACGACCTGGTAGCGACCGGGGGCCGCGCTCTCGCGGGCGTGCTGGTAGGGCGAGGCCAGGCTGTTCCAGTCGCTGCCCGGCGAGGTCGTTGGGGGCCCAACCGTGGGCAGAATCCCGATGTCCAGCCAGCACTCGACACCGCGGCCGCTGAAGTGGGTGAGACTGAAAGCATTGATGCTGGAATTCACATAGCGGTAGCCACCTGCCGCATGGGTGTTGTCCGGACTGAACTGAACCATCCCAAAGGGAAAGGCAGCGCCGGGAAAGGTATTTCCCGCGTTGAAACCATTGTCGCCTTGCCCATCGGTGGTCGCCGTACCCACGAATGGATTCACCCAGCCGGTCAGCTCTTCCCCGGATGGTGCACCCGACACGGCACCGGCTTCGCCACCGCCAAGAACCGCTGCGCCATCGGCGTCGATACTGCCATCAGACAAAGCCCCGCCACGCCGCAGGTTGCCGCAGGCACACACGCCGGTCAGAGAAAACACCAGAGCGCATCTCGCGCGCCGAAACGACCGATTAATCCGGCCCCCTGCCGATGCTGCAAGTCCAACCTGTGCCACTTTGGTGTCCTTTGCTCGGCGTGGACGGAATTGTCCCCTCAGGTACGATGCGCCAGATGGTTCACCGGTTGCAGGTTGGGACCTCGCTGCGGCAGGTGCCGCAACCATGCTGTGAGGCAGGGCACACGAAACCGCGTACACTGTGCACGTCATGTCCGATCCATCGCCCGTCACAGTACTAGACGCCAGCTTCGTCGCCGAAGCGCGCGAGGTCATGCAAATGCCGCCCGGGGGACCGCCCGAAGTGGCCATCGCCGGCCGCTCGAACGTGGGCAAATCGACGCTGCTCAACCGCATCGCCGGACGCAAGGCCCTGGCCCGCGTCTCGAAGACGCCAGGCCGCACCCGCGGGCTCGTGCTCTTCGATTTGGAGATCCGCGTGCAAGGCAGCCCAGAAGCGCGGCAACGCGTGCGCCTGGTGGACTTGCCTGGCTACGGCTACGCACAGGTTTCCCACGACGAACGCAATGCCTGGCGGGTTCTGGTCGAGGGCTACGTCAAGAAGCAAACCGCCCTGGTGCTGGTGCTGGTCCTGGTGGACGCACGCCGCGAGCTCGGCGCAGAAGAGCAGCAACTCATGGAATGGCTGCAAGTGATGCACGTGCCTTGCCATCTGGTGGTGACCAAGTCCGACAAGCTGGGCGCGGCCGAGCGCGGGATCCTGCGCGAGCAGGTGCGCAAGGGCTTGGGGCAAATGTCCGCCTCGGTTTCCATGGCGTCGGGGGAAACTGGGGAAGGCGTGGACGCCCTGTGGTCGCGCATTACCTACGCGCTGAAAGCGCAGAAAGACGACGCGGAGCCCGGACCGGGTTAGGATTGCCGTCTGCCACATCAACAGTCGCGTGAGCGCTGGCGGGCTTTGCCCGACGGCGCTCGCCCGCGGGGGATCCAAAGGACCCTCCAGGGTCCTTTACTTAGTGGGTGGCAAGACACGTGCAGGACTACATCATCGCGAGCAGTACAGAAGCCGATCTCGATTCCGTGATGGCGATCGAGAGGCTCTCGTTTCCCACGCCGTGGGCCCGCCAGGCCTTCAGCGACGAGCTGGCGCGGCCGTGGGCCCGACTGGAGGTGCTTCGCCAAGTTGCCACCGGCAACGTGGTCGGCTTTTGCAACTACTGGTTGGTAGCGGACGAGCTGCACATCCTGAACGTCGCGGTCCACCCGGGCGAGCGCAGACACGGCCACGCGGCGCGCCTCCTGCAACACATCCTCGAGGAGGCCAGCTGCAACAAGACCCGCGTGGTGTCGCTGGAGGTCCGGGCGTCCAACCAAGCAGCGCTGGCGCTCTATCGCAGGTTCGGTTTCCGCGAGGTGGGCACCCGGCCCCGGTACTACGCCGACAACGGCGAGGACGCACTGCTCATGGATCGAGAGCTTTCGCCGTAGGTCTTGCATGTCCATGACACTCGCACTTTGCAGTCTGCTCCTCGCTGCCGATGCGGCTGCCTACGATGCGGCGGCTCCCATAGACGCGGTCAACCCGCCAGCATCTCCTGGCGTGTCCGTCGCGCCCAGCGCCCCCCCCGCACCGGCCGCGCCCACGGAGGCCATCGCCATTGCGGGGGTCACGACCAGCGAACCCGTGGTGGCCCTGACCTTCGACGCTTGCGCGACCAAGAAGCAGGCCAATGGCTTTGATCGCAAGGTGTTCGAGATCCTGGCGCGAGAGCAAATCCCAGCCACCCTCTATCTGTCGGGCCGCTGGGTCGAGAAGCATCCCAGCGCCGCGAAGATCATCGCCGCCGCGCCGTGGATCGAGCTTGGCAACCATACCTACTCGCACCCGCGCCTGACCCTCATGCGCAAAGAGCGCATCCGCATGCAGATCCGGCGCACCAACACCATCTTGGACAAGAAGATTGGGCGGCCCGCACTGTCCTTGCGTCCACCCGCTGGCGCGTGGAGCGCGAAGGTCGTGAAGATAGCGAACGAGGAGCAATTGCCGGTGGTCTTGTGGAGTGTCATCTCCGGCGATGCCGGCGGCCACGTGCCGGCCGCGCGCATGGATCGCACGGTGCTGGAACAGGCCAAACCCGGAGCCATCATCATCTTTCACATCAACAAACGAGCGCCCTTCACCAAAAAGGCGCTGCCCGACATCATCGCGGGCCTGCGCGAAAAGGGCTTTCACTTCGTGACTGTATCGCAGCTGCTCGCCCTGCCCGACGCCGTGCCCATCAGGGCCAAGCCATCGCAATTCGGATTTCGCCCGCGCAACAAACCGCCTTCACCCGAGCAAGCAGCGCCAGGAGAGGACCATGCGGATCCACCGACCTGAACCCGCGTCGGCCGGGCGCCAGGCAGAGTGGATCGCGGCCATGGAGCCCTGGCTCTCGCTCGGCTACCAGCCTGCGGGACTGGCGCGCTATCTGCGCCGCATGGCTCGCGCCAAACAGGTGCTGATTGCCGTGGAAAAGGGCCACGTGCTCGGTGTCATTGTCTACCAACCCGACGTCTTGCTCGGCCACTTCATCGCGCTTCTGGCCGTGCGGCCCACGGCAGCTGGTCGAGGGATCGGCCGCACCCTGGTGGCACGCATCGAGCAAAAGACCTTCAAGACGCGCCGCTGGCTCTACGTCTCGTCGGACAGCGTGAACCAAGCCGCAGCCGGCTTCTACAAGAACCTCGGCTTTGCTCGCGCCGCTCGTTTGCCAGGCCTCATCGCCGACGACAGAACCGAGATCCTATGGCGCAAACCGCGTCCGGCTGGCTAAAGCTCGAGCTCGCAGCACGGGGGCTGTGGGGCGTGCGCGGGTTTTGGCCGGATACCGGGTAAGGAGACGACGCGCTCGTCGCAATGACTCCGCCGGGGCCGCGTGATCGCCACGGTCTGGGGTGTGGGGCCGGGCGCAGGTAGGATAGGCGAATCGCGCAGCTCGAAATCGCCGTAGTGGGTCACCAGGCACGAGGGCTCGGGGGCCCGGCGAAGCTCGACCGAGCGCTGGTACCGACGCTGCTCGACCTTTAAGCGATGCGCGACGTAGGGCCCGCCGACCAGGGCCGCCAACTTGCCCTTCCAGCCGCATTCCTTGATGAGACAATCGCGCAGATTGCCCGCTTGCTCGTGCGTGGCGTTGCCGATGCGTTTCAGATCCCGGCGCATCGCCTCGAGCAGCATGGTGTAGAAGGGAAACTTCTTGCGGGTGAGCTCGCGGCGCATCTGGACCAGCTCGTGGTCCCAGTCCGCGGTGTTGCGATAGCCGTCGTACTGGGTCTGGATCATGCGCAGGATGGACGGTCCCAGCACCTCGAAGTCGCGCTTGAAGGCGTGGTCGATCTTCTCCGAGAGCACGGCATCGGAGAGAAACGAATGGTGCCAGTTCTGGACGTGCTGGCCGTGGATATCGGCCCAGGGGAAGTTCTCTTTCAGGCGATGCTCGGCCTTCATCTGCTTCCACAGCGGCGTGCCGGGCATGGCGATATAGAGCATGAACTGGTTGTAGGTGCAGCCATAGGACAGGGCGTGTTCGATCTCGCGATCGACGTCCTCGGGTTGATGGTGGGGGAAGCCCAAAATCGTCGAGCCCAGCACCTCGATGCCGTAGGCTTGCAGCTGGCCGATCAAGCCCTTGAGCCCGATGCCGTCCATCTTCTTGTAGGTCGTTCCTGTCGACTCTTCGAGGCCAATCCAGATGAAGCTGTAGCCGAGCTTGACGATGTTCTCGACCCCCAGGCGTAGCAGGGCATCGGCCGACGAGAACACGGCATAGCGGTACGGCTTGCGCTGCTCCTCCATGAGCCCAAGCAGCGCCAGGGCGCGCTTGGTGTCGAGCGAGAAGTTCTCGGACATCACGAAGAGCTCGGGCACGCCGCGAGCTGCATGGGCGTCGGCCACGGACAGAATATCCTCGGCGGAATTCAGAAACTTGACGAACTTGCCTTCGAACTTGGCCGAGGTCGTGCAGAAGTTACAGCGCATCGGGCAGCCCACGTCAGGGATGATGAGCCCGGCAGAAAGCTCTGGCACCTTGAAGCCAAGCGCGCGCTTGTCGAACGTGGCGTCCACCAACGGCGCGTGGACCACGCCCGCATCCTTGAGGCCAACACCAGGCATCTTGGCGTAGTACTCGAGGCCATCCCGCTTCACGAAGGTCACCCCCTGCCCCTCACACCCCTGCTCGCGCAGCCAGTCCGCAAGCCCTCCGGGTAGGGAACCCTCCGGGCGTTCGGCGCGCTCAAACGATGGCTCCCACAGGTTGAAAGTCTCGCTCGGGCAAGCCTCTCGCATCCGCTCGATGAGCTCCTGCGACACCTCTTCGTCGTTGACGATGTGACCGCCGATATCGATGGGCACGTCCGGCAGCGTCTCGCGAACGATGCGCCAAGTGACCACGACCTTCTCGAAGTTCGCCATGATCCCCGACAGGCCGACCCTGTCCCAGTGCCGTTCCAGAAGCTTGGCCCGAAGCTGCTCCTCCGACGGAAAGTCCAGCACGGCCACGTTGGCGTTCAGGTTCGCGCCGAACAGATCGTAGGCAAAGGTCCGCGAGAACATCTGGACCGTGTAGTGCTGCTGCCCACGCGTGACCTGATTGTTCAGCAGGCTCATCGGGTTCTTGAACCGGCTGTGCGGCCCATCCACACCATGGGGACCCACGACCGAGGTGAACATGATGTTGCGGAGCGATATCGGAGCAAAGAACGACATTGCACTGATCCAATGGCAGAGTGCCCCAAGACCCGCAATATCCGGACGGTAAGTATTATGAACTTATGACGATTCCCAGACACAGTCAGGCCCGATTAAGGTGTTCTAGGCCCTTAAATCTGTCTTCCTCACGGAACACGCAACTCTCCGCGTCACGACGACTCCTTTCGCCTTCTCGACGTCTCCCTAGTTGCATCCGCGACCGGCAGCGTCTCGGTGCAAGTCGTGGCTCTCGCATGCTGACCGAAAATCGACAATAGTGTCGGGCATGTTGGGAGCGATGGTCAGCTTGCTATGGGCCGGGGCCATCACGGTGCTGCCGGCGGGCACGGCTTGCCCGAGCGGAGAGGCCGTTGCGGCCGATTTGGACCGACTTGGCGCCTCCGCCGCACTTGCGGCTCTGGGGTCGACCGAAGTCACGGTCGAGGATGCGAAGATGCGCATCGTTCTGCGCGGCCGGGACGGATCCATCATTGGTGCTCGCGAAATCGCCGCGCCGAAGGCTTGCCACGAGCGTGCATCCGTTGCCGCGGTCTTCATCGCTGCCTGGGTGGGCGCGTGGTCTACGAAACTGTTGCCCAACCTTAGGCCACCAAATCCCAAAAGCGCGACGACGGCCGCGACGACGGCCTCCGGCGCGGAAAGGCCACGAACCAAGCTGGCAGGGCGGACGAGTGCTGGCGGTCGCTCCCGCGATTCGACACCGCCAGCGAACACGCCGTTGTCAGCTTCGACTCCGCCACCAGGGCCAGCACCGCTACTGCCCCAGTCTCCTCCACCGGAGCCATTTCCGCTGCCCACGTCATCTTCGTCGCCATCGCTACCCTCCCCCTCAGCCGTCGTGGTCGCTGGCCCCAAGCGAGCACCTTCGATCGAAGTGGCGGGGATGGCGTTCGGGACCCACGATGGAGACGCCGGGGCTTTCGGCGGCGGTGTGTCTGCTGCGTACCGGATCGGCGACACTTTATCCGTAGCGGCCCTGCTCGAAACCACGGGCGAGCGCGAGCGTACGCTAGGGCCCGTTGTGGCCAGCTATCGAACCTCTCGCCTTGGCTTGGGCGTGAGCATGCTGCGTCGGTCCGGGCGGCTGTTCGGTGATGCTGGGCTCCTCCCCGAGTTGACCATGCTCACCGCCAGCGGAAGCCCGCTGGTCGTTCCGCGCACTGTAACCACCTGGGGTGCGGCCGTGGAGCTCCGCTTCCGCCTGGGTCTTGCCCTTGGCCGCTATGTGCCCTTTCTCTTCGCGGCCGGCAGTGGGGCACTGCGGGCGGAACAACTGAAGCTCGACGATCGTACTGAAAGCGCAACACTTTCCCGCTGGGATCTCAGTGCCGGGGCGGGATTGGCTATTTTCTTGGGCAAGAGCGAATAGGTGAAACGCTTTTGTGCGGCCCCTCACCAGACAGGGTGACTTGATAGAGCCAGGGACCACACTTGACGCAGACATCCTCTATCGGACGCATGTGCATCTGGTAGGGCGCTGGGCTGCGCGTCTAGGCGGGCCGGCGCTCGACCTGGAGGACACCGTGCACGAGGTCTTCGCCATTGCCTGTACGCGCCTGTCCAGTTTTCGAGGCGACTCGACCTTGGCCACGTGGCTGTTCGGGATCACCGACAACGTCGTGCGACACCGCCGCCGCAAAGAGCGCTGGTGGCGCTGGCTATCTGGGTCGGCGAAAGAGACGGCGGGACACCTGACTGCGCCTGGGCCGGATCCGCTGAGAACCGCAGAACAAAACCAAACCGCGCTGGGTGTCTATCGCGTGCTCGACCAGCTGGCCGAGAGCGACCGGCGCGTCTTGATTCTGTTCGAGCTGGAAGAGCTGTCAGCCGACGAGGTCGGCCAGCTCTTGCGGATCAAGGCAAACACCGCGCGCGTGCGCTTGCACAGGGCCCGCGCACGGTTTGTGCGCGTCTACCAACGTGACTTTCGACCGGACGAAACCAAGGACGCAGCGGCGACTGCCGAGAGGTGCGAACATGTCAGCCGATAGGGACGAATCCCATAGCAAGGCTGAATCCAATCAGCTACAGCAAGGCCTGGCCTTCTTGCACCAGGCCCGTCAGGTGCAGCGTCTCGCTCCCGTACAGGTCGAGCGCATTCAGCGTCGCCTCAAGGGGCGAAGCCATGCCTCGCGGCGCAGGCTCCTGCTACCTGCCCTGGCCGCGCTCGGACTCATCCTTGTCTCCGGCGCAACCTTCGCCGTGGCCAAGGGAGGCCTTCATTCGTTGCCGATTGTGGGTCCGCTCTTTGCGCCACCTTCCGCGACCGACGCGCAGAGCTCCGACGAACGCCGCCATCCGGCTAGGGTGAAATCCGAAGTCGAGCAACCGCCCCTCACGAATCCAGCCATTTCCAAGCTTGTCCTTCCCCAAGTCGCGGCTCCGGTCGCGCCCCCTGTCCAGACCATCCCAATGCCGATCCCATCCCAGCCTGCGCCCAGGTCGGTTCGCCTGGCGGGAACGCGCCCGCGAACGCTGGCTCTTCGCCCGGCCCCGATTCCGGCCCAAGACCGGCAAGACAAGGCGGAGAACCCCATCGTGGCCGAGAGTCGGTCGTTTGCCTCGGTCATCGAGCCATGGCATCGCACGCGCAACGCCAGCACGACGTTGGCTTTGCTGGAAGCGCACGAACAGCGTTATCCGAACGGGCACATGCGTCTGGAATCGCGCCTGCTACGCGCCGAAATCTACTTGACGCAGGGCCGAGAGAGAGATGCCCTGTCCGTGCTCGACGCCGTGTCCCTGTCAGGGATCCCGCGTGGCCGCGAGCTGCAGACCGTACGCGGAGAGCTCCGAATCAAGACCGGCCGCTGCGCCGATGGCAAGCGAGATCTGGGCGACGTTCTGGAAAAGAGCGTGGCCGATGCTTTGGCCAAGCGGGCCGCGCAAGCCATGTCTCGTTGCCCCTGAAACACTTTCCTGGCTGTCGTCACCAGATCCTCAAAGGACCTAACGAGGAATGCCATGAAGAACATAACTACCTCCCGTAATTCAAATCTTTGTGCTCTCACGATGGCTTGTTTGATGGCGGCCTTTGGCTGCACGAAGGCCGATTCGCTCGGACAGGTGAACAAGAGGGACGGCGGTACAGACGGACCAACCGCCGACGCTTCGCCAGGGCCTGAGGTACCTGATGCCCCTCCAGCCTCAGGGCCCGAGGTGCCTGATGCTTCTGCGGCCCCAGGGCCTGAGGTGCCCGATGCTTCTCTGACCCCTGATGGGCCGCCCGACACCGTTTGCCAGTACCCAGCCGGCTCCCACCTCAGCGCGACCGGGGAACAGTTGTGGTGGTGGAGCTTTGGTTGGAGCGGCTCAAGCCCAGATTTGGCCACGATGTGCGCCGCGTGGGGGAGTGACGCGAAGATGATTCTCGAAGTCCTTGTTCCGGCCAGCACCACCGACGGAGGACCTGCGCTTCCTGCCTGCACACTCGACCAGATCTCGAATGGTTCGGGGCCTGCTTGCGCAGTTGCCGATTCTCGGCGCTTCGAGGCCCCCTGCACCGAGGGGCAGCTCCTTTTCGAATTGCCCAGCCTCAATGTCATCGACGCCCTTTCGCACATCGAGAGCACCAACTATCCCAATTCCCCTCGTTACGCCGTCAACCAAGATCCTGAGGTTTGCGTCCGTAGCGTTATGGCCGTCCCGGGAATGCCGGCGAGGAGTGACGGCGGCATGGACTCGGCACCCGACGCCAATAGTTGCGGCGCGGGAGCCCTCATCCACTACGCAGCACCCGGTTGTGGCACCGACGCGGTTCCCATCTGTGCGTCGGTGGCAGATGCGAGTTTCTCACCGTCGTCGTACTGTGCGTGTGACGGCGTGACCACACTCACGTACGACGCCCGCGGGGTCCGCTCGCCCTACCTTTATGCCGGGGCGTGCAAGCAGGACGGCGGCAGCAGTGCTCCGGACGCCGGTTGCGCGTGCGTCCTGTCAAGTCCGTTAACCTGGTCCACGACCAGTTGGGACTGTTACTGCGGCGTCCACGACTGCACGACCAGCCTGGCCGCATTCACAGCCAGTCTGTCCAGCTACACGTGGTCTTCGGATGACTACGCGAACTGTGATTTGCGGGTCATTTCGTTCAAACTTCCAGGCGTCACCGATATGCCCAGCACACGCACGTTCGCGATCAGCTCGGGCAAGATGGTCGGTGCCTTTGACACGGCAGACACCGGCGTCCGGTGTCCCTTCGATCCCGGAGACGCTCTTGGCGGACTCTTGGGTCTAGTGGCGGGTACACCGATTGACACGAGCTGTGTAAAATCGGCAAGCAGCTGCTCACGGGACGCAGGCGCCTCGGGCTGCTTCAGTACGCCCCCGACTGCCGTGTTCTGCCAACTGTCCGATGGGCGTCGCATCGAAGCCGGCGCTACGTTCGCCGACGTGGACGGATGCAATTGTTGCTATTGTTCGCAAGATGGTCGCGCCATCTGCCAAGCAGCGGCTTGCCTGTGGCCAGATGGTGGAGGCGGGCTGCCCATAGCGTGTCAGACCGACCAGGACTGCGTCGCTCAGGGCAGAAGATTTTGCGTGTTTGAAGCGGGTTGCGATTCGCCGCGAGGCAGCTGTATGGGAGGATCGGGTATCTGCGAATTGGTCTCCGACTACTGCGGCTGCGACGGGGTGACCTATTCGGATTTGATCAAGACTGGGGCCATCAACCAAAACTACCCCTCCAAGCCCTTCAAGCACGTCGGCGCTTGTCCGTAGGGCGGCTGCCCTCTGCCTACCACGCCCGCCTCCCTGGCCCCACAAGCCAGGAGGCGGGCAGCTTCGTTAGACGCGTCTTTGCCCACTTTCCCTCGACGTGGCATCCTGTGCCCGATGTCCGACCCCATGCCGCTTGCAAGACCGACCGTTCCCGCCGTGCCCACCGCTGGCAGCGAGGTGCCCGCGCGCGATGTCGCCATGGCGCGCGAGCTGGCCGAGGCGCACGCGGCGCTGACCGCCGAGATCGGCCGACGCATCGTCGGCCAGCACGAGGCCATCGAACACCTGCTCATCGCGCTGTTCGCCCGCGGCCATGGCCTGTTCGTGGGTGTGCCCGGTCTGGCCAAGACCCTGCTCATCCAGACCCTGGCCGAAGCCCTCGACCTCAGCTTCGGCCGCATCCAATTCACCCCCGACATGATGCCGTCGGACATCACCGGCTCGGACGTGCTTGAA
>Ga0265342_10004069_pt1 | contig 11662 bp, 17 predicted proteins | sample 4CB327metaG_FD_203125 | JGI IMG/M metagenome (GOLD analysis project Ga0265342, IMG submission 203125) | Rhizosphere microbial communities from Carex aquatilis grown in University of Washington, Seatle, WA, United States - 4-CB3-27 metaG | ecosystem: Host-associated > Plants > Roots >...
AAACACCGTGCGCGGGACGCCTTGGGTCTGGCGGACTTGCGGTTTAACGGACTTCAGCATGCCTCGATGCTGCGAGGCGTCGAGGTCCGTGGGTCCGAAGGGATCCAAGAGCGTCCCGCGCGCCCTCGGCTCTTCGAAGGCGAGGCGGAATTGGACTTCGAACTGCGGCGTACCCGGCGCCGACCAAAGAACACGGGCGATGAGTCGTGCGTGGCGCGCCCCCTCCCGTCGTCCTGAGGAGCGAGCAAAGCGAGCCTCGAAGGACCTGTGAGCCAGCAATGCGAAATTCCGAGAGTCAGAGGCCCTTCGAGGCGCCCCTGCGGCGCGCTCCTCAGGGTGACGGGAAAGAAAACGGCCGAGCCCAAGGCCCGGCCGTTTGATCAAATCCGATCGGAGCGATGCAATCAGATCGACTCGCCCTGCCCTTCGACGATCGCGTACTGCGTCATCGCCGGCACGCTCTGCCAGCCGTCGCCGTTGAAGCCGGCGACGACGTTGATCTCGACGATCTGCATCAGCTTGTCGGCGACGGGCTTGGCCTGCACCGTCTTCTCCGGCACGAAGGCGATCGCCGCCAGGCCGCAGGCGCGCGGATCGTGCGCCTGGTCGTTGATCGCGGCCACGGCGTCCTTCGCCTCGGTGCCCTTGGCGCGCAATTCGACGAACTGCTCCGCCTGCGCCGATGTGTTGCAGATCAGGCCGACGCCGACGGACGTCGTCTTGGCGTCGATCCGGAATTCTCCGGCCTGCGCGGCGCCGGCGGCGAGCGTGAGCGCCGCCGCGGCGGCAAGGGTGAGCGTGGTGATGCGCATTTTGCGTGGCCTCCTCGGCCGCTGTGTTCCGCGTTGCTTTGCCAATTCAACGCGCGGAACCCGCCGCCGTGCCGGCCGCACGCAATCGTGAAGCGCGCGCGAGCGGCCGCGGGCGCCCGTAAAATTTGCGAAAACCGTGGAACGGAACGCCGCGCAGGGAAAAGCAGCCGGCGCCGCGACGAGGCTGCCGGCCGCTCTCCGAACCATCGCGCTCTCAGGAGGCATCGCGCGACGGCCGTTGCCGCTGAATGTGTCGCCGCCTCGCCGCCGTTCAAGCGGCTCGCCCGCGAAAGGCGATTAAACTTTCGTCAGATGGCGCGTCGCTCCGCTCACCGCACCAACGAGCCGCCGCGGGCGCCGTTGCATGCATCCGCGCAAGTCGCCCCTGCGGCGCCGCGGCGGCGCGGCGGCGCGCAGCCTCCAAATTGCCAGGAATGCGGCGAATCTGCTTCAAGTCGTCAGGGCGCGACGGCCGGACAAGTCCGGCGCTTTCCCGGAAACACTGCCCATGACATCGAGCCGCATCCTTGCCTGTGTCGCCGTGCTCGGCAGCGGCCTTGCGCTCGCCGCCTGCGAGACCACCGGTCCCGGCGCGCCGTCCATGGCCGCGGCGCCGGCGCCGCAGCCGCCGATGACGCATCAACAGGCCGCGATGGAATGCTGGATGGGCACGGAAAAGGCCGACGCGCACGTGAACCTCGACAAGCGCGCCGACATCGTCGACCGCTGCATCGCGGAGAAGCTCAAGAACGCACCGCCGCCGCACCGGTGACCGATGACCGCTTGCCGATCGCGCCGCGCCGTATCACCATGTAGCACCCTCTACCGTTTCAACCGCGACCTCAGGAGATCGTCATGGCGAAAGGTCAGATGCGCGTTCCGAAAGAGAAGAAGAAACCGAAGGCCGATAAGGACAAGCCGAAGCAGCTGTCCGCCTACAAGCAGGCGCAGATGAGCGGCAGTTCGACGGTCAGCGGGCCGGCGGGCAAAAAGGGCTGAGCCGCTACTTCTGGATCTTGCCGCCGGTGGTCCGTCCGTGGTCCGGCAGGGCCGCGGCGGCCTGGCTCATCTCGGCGCAGGTCAGAAGCTCGACGTAGCTCGCCGGTTCACCGATGGTCGAGAGCTGCGTGCAGTGCCGCCGCTGCTCCGGCGTGAAATTCGCCCATTCCTGCTCGAGCTTTGTCTTCGCGGCCTTCTCGTCGTTGAGGCAGGCGCTCTCGTTGCGGTCGGGCATGACCGCGGCGGCGACCGCCGCGCGGCAGCCGGGACCCGGATCGAGGTCCGGCACCTTGTCGGCCACCATCACCAACTGGGAGCTGAGCGCCAGCATCGGCAGCAGCGCAGGCATCTCGTCGCCTCCTGTTTCTCGCGGCGGCGGAACAACGCGCGCCGCGCCATTGCGGTTGCAGCAGCCTACCACGCCCTGACTCATCCGCGCCGCAGCCGGTCCATATCTTTGCCCACTTCCGGGCGCAGCCTCTCCTTCGGGTAAGGGAGGAGCCGCTTGATCCGCATCGCCACGTTGACCGCCGCAGTGCTCACGGCGGCCACCCTCATGGCCCCGGCTCTCGCGCAGGACCTGCCACCGCAGGAGGCTCCCCTCGCCGACGAGGCCCCCGCCCCGGACGTTGCGCCGCTGACCCCGGAAGAAAGCGCCGCGCTCGCGGCCGCCCTGCAGGACGATCCCGCCGCGGCCCCGCGCCTCGCAAAGCCGCTGAAGATTCCAGGCCAGTCGCAGGTGGGTCATTTCGACGTGACGCGCAACGCACAGCCTTATGGCGCGGAGACGTACAGCTTCAAGCGCGCGCTGCCGTCGCTGAACGCAAAAGTCGGCGCCGATCTCGGCACCGGCCCCGCGCCGACGCCTTACTACGAACCCGACCGGCCGATCGCGTCCGACGGACGCAACACCGGCGCGGCCTGGGCTTCGGTCGACGTCACGAGCGTCGCCAGCATCGACGCACGGGTCGACCCGACCGCCGACCAGGGCCGGCTCGCCACGACGCTGAAGCATTCCATGCCGCTCGGCGGCAACTATTCGGTAACCTTGCAGAACAGTTCAGGCGTGACCAACAGCATGGGCGCCCCCGCCGCGAGCGCGACGCCGGGCGTGCCGATGATGACGCTGCCGCAGGCAACAAATACCGGCGCGATGCAGACCTGGGACGATCAGCCTTCGGTGAAGTTCGACGTGCTGTCGACCGGAACGTCGCTGTCCGCGGGTCTTGCGCGCACGAGCACCGATCCTGTCGTGCATAATCGTATCGGCGCCGAGCAGAAGCTGTACGGCCCCCTGCATCTGAACACCGTCGTCACCGACGTCGGCACGCCGGCGGAAAACAAGAGCGTCAGCGCCACGATTAAATTCGGCTGGTGACGTCCTCCCGGACGCCATGTTTGGGCCGTTGCCGTGCCGCACAGGCGCCGCAGTCGCATGCCGCAATCGCGACATCGTGAATCACGAGCGCGTTTGTCGCGTTCAGTCAGGAGCACACATGATGGCGATGAAACCCGAGCGTACCGGAGGGCCGGACGTTGCGCCGGAAGCGCAGGGGCCCGACAAGCCGGCGCCCGCGTCGGAGCGCCGCCCGGTCGAAAAGCTCGGCGCGATCAGCGACGCGGCGGCCAACGCGTTCGAAGGCGAAATCCGCGAATTCGTGCGCCGCGACGTCGCGCCGCGCCAGCCGCGCGAGGATGCGCCGGCCGAGACGCCGATCTCCGACAACCTCAACGGTCTTATCCGCCGCGTCTCCGGCGCATCAATGGAGGAGATCGACCGCGTCATCGCCGAATTGCAGACCGTGCGCGAGATGCTTCGCCGGGAAGGCGAGCGTGTCAGCCGCGAGGTCGCCGGCTACGCCAGCCTCAGCCACGCCGCGATGACGGCGATGAAAGTGATCGGCGAAAGCGTGCAGCAATGGAAGAGCGCGTCGCGCAACGATCAGCGGCCGTCGGTCTGAACTGCAAATTGCAGGAGCCGCCATCGCCGTCCGGCGGTGGCGGACATTTTCAGGAGCGGTCTGCCGCCAGGACGTCTAGGGTCCGAATGCGCGGCGCGTCGATGACGCGGATGGCCTGGAGTCCGTAGGTGTTGCTGGTGATCTCGCTGCCGGCCTGAAGCGTCGTGCGGACTGCGAAGCCGCCCATCGCGATGACGAAGACGGTGGCCGCACAGAGCAGCCATCCGATCATGTTGAGTGCTGCCTTGTCCGCCATCGCCCGCTCCAGCCAATCCTGTCGATCCGTTCAGCTTCCGCACTAACGCGGTCCGGGCTATCCCGTTCCGGGTACCTGCGGCCGAACGCCTGTTTCTTGGTCGCAGCGGACCGCAAACGGGTTCAAAAGCCCGTGGAGACGCCGTTACTGCGTGTGCGGGGGCTCGCCCTGCAGCTTTAGCTTGGCCTGGAGGGTCGCGATCCGGCGCGCCGCTTCATGCTGGGTCAGGTGCTCGCCGAAGGCCTGGTGGTCGAAGGCTGCCTCGGCCAGTTGGCGCAGAAGCGCCGCCTGCTCGGGCGTCATCGGATCGCCTGGGCCGGTGGTCAGGACCGGCTCGGGGCGGGTGTCGGGTGACTGCGTCATGCCGGCTTAAACCGCGGCGACTGCCCCCGGTTCCGGCGCAGAGCCTTTTCGCGTGCGCCGCGAGTCGCAGCCTGATACCCACGATGACGAACTGATTCGCGAGAAGGCCACGCGATGATTCTCGAATCCGTGTTCGGATTGTCGCTTGTGTTCAACGTCTCCCTCGAAAGCAAAGTCCCCGCCGCCGGCAAGAGCATCGCGTGGACCCAGCCCTCGGTCATCGAGCGGCAGGCCGAACTCCTGCCGGCGATCGCCCGCGCGACCGACTGCATCCTGCGCCGCATCGGCGACGATCCGCGCTACCGTGCCGACCTGCGGCCGGGCGAGGTCAACGATCTCATCGCCGATTCCTTGCGCAGCTGCGCGCGGCCGCTGCGGACCCTCATCGAAACGCACGACCGCATGTACGGGCCGGGCTCGGGCGAGGCGTTCCTGCTCGGGCCTTTTCTCGATGTGCTGCCGTCGGCGGTCGTGCGCCAGGTGAAGGCGAGAACCCCGTCGCACTGATCAGGCGGGCTCGACGGCGAGCGCCGGCCGCAGCATCAAGGTGAGCGGCAGCGTCACAAGCACGATGGCTGCGACCGCCACCAGCGCCGACGGCACGCCGACCGCATCGCCAAGCAGGCCATATAAGGCCGGCGACACCGCGCCGGCGCCGATCGTGCCGGTGTAGAAGATGCCGAAGGCGCGCGTGCGCTTCTCCGGCGCGACCAGATCCGGCACCGAGCCGTACAGCACCGACGAGGTGCCGTTGAGCGCGACGCCGACCACCGGCAGCAACAGCATCGCGGCCTCGAGCGGCAGGGGCAGCAGCGCGACGATCCCGAGCGCCGTCACCGTCTCGGTCAGCCACACCGTGGCGACGGTGCCGATGCGCGCGCCGATGAAGGCGCAGACGAGCTTGCCGGCGGCGCCGCCGGCAAACACTAATGTCAGCGACAGGCCGACCGTCTGCACGCTTGCGCCTTTCGCGGTGAGCACGAAGGGCAGGAAGGTGAGGAAGGCCATGCGCGTCGCGCTGTCGATGACCCCGACCGACAGCAGCAGCGGGAAGCCGAGCGCATGCAGGCGGCCGACCGGAAGCGCGTTACGGTCGTCCTTCTTCACAGGCGCAGGTGCGGCGTCGAGCCGCGGCATCAGCACGAAAATGGCGATGGCCGCGATCACGCCGAGGCTGCCGAGCACGATGAGCGCCTGCCGCCACGGCAAGATCAGCAGCAACAGCGAGGCGAGCGCCGGCACGCTCATCTTGCCAATGTCGCCGGCGAAATTGTAGGTGCCGAGCGCAGTGCGCGAGCGGGCACCAGCGAAGGCCTGCGCGATCAGCGACGAGCCGAGCGGATGCTGCGTCGAGGCGCCGAGGCCGCCGACAAACAGCGCCGCAACGAGCGTGGCGACGCCGACGCTGAAGCCGCCGAACACGTAGCCGATGCCGGCAAGCGCCGTGCCGAGCGCGAGCGTCATGGGCGCGCCGATACGCTCGGCAAGGAAGCCCGACGGCACCTGGAAGCCGGCGAGCGTGCCGGAGAACACCGTCTTCATCAGGCCGAGCGCAGCGAAACCGAGTCCGAACTCGCCCTGCCAGATCGGCAGCATCACGTAGATCAGATCGGTGTAACCGTCGTGCAGCGCGTGCGCGCCGCAGGCGACCGCCATCGCGCGACGTTCCTGCTCGCGACCGCTCATCGGCGCTCTCCGCGCCGCTCGACCAAAGTGGCGCTGAGGAAGGAGATTACCAGCTCGCCTTTCTGGTTCGTGCCGGTCGTGCGGAGCGTCATCAGTCCGAAACCTGGATGGCTGTCCGAGGCGCGCGTTTCCGCGACCTCGATTCGATATTCGATCGTGTCACCCACATAGACCGGTTTCAACCATTTGAGATCACGCAGGTCGACTGCGGGGCCGGCCTGCACCACGCGCTCGCCGCGCGCCCGCACGGCCTCGGCCAATGCGCGCCGGTGCTCGACCAAAAGCCGCATCGACACGATCGCCGTCTGCCAGCCCGACGCGCACAGCGCGCCGAAGTGAGAGGCTTCCGCGGCGGCCTCGTCGACATGGAAACGTTGGGGATCGTATCGGTGCGCGAAGGCCTTGATGTTCTCGGTGGTGAAGGTGTGTCGACCAAGGACGACGCTGTCGCCGACGACGATGTCCTCGAAGAAGATCATGCGCCCGCTCCCGGCGGGCGCCGCCCGAGCATCATGGTCGAGGTCAGGGTCGTGATGATCGTGCCGGCCTCGTCGACGAGGTCGTAGCGGATACGCGTCAGGCCCATCTCAGGCCGGCTGTTCGAAGAGCGGGTGTCGAGCACCTTCGTGCGCAGCCGCACCTGCGTGCCGGGGCGCAGCGGCTCGAGCCAGCGCACCTCCTCGACGCCGGGCGCGCCCATCGACGAGGAATCGAGCAAGAAGCCGTCAGCCATCATGCGCATCATCAGCGCGCAGGAGTGCCAGCCGGAGCCGGCGAGGCCGCCGTGCAAGGTCGCCACGGCGGCGGCTTCGTCGAGATGCGCGGGCTGCGGATCGAACTCGGCGGCGAAGGCGACGATCTCCTCGCGCGTCACGAGGCGCGGCCCGTACACGGCCTTGTCGCCGATATTGAAGTCTTCCCAGTAGAGCTTCGGCATGGCCGCACCTTAGCAGCCGGAGCAATGCTCAGGTCGCAAACCGGTAATGCATGATGTCGCCGTCCTTGACGACGTAATCCTTGCCCTCGAGCCGCATCTTGCCGGCATCGCGCGCGCCGGCCTCGCCGCCGGTGGCGATATAGTCGTCGTAGGAGATGGTCTCGGCCCGAATGAAGCCCTTCTCGAAGTCGGTATGGATCACGCCGGCCGCCTGCGGCGCCTTGGTGCCGACCGTGATGGTCCAGGCGCGCGTCTCCTTGGGGCCGACGGTGAAGTAAGTGACGAGGTGCAACAGCGCGTAACCGGCGCGCACCAGCCGGTCGAGCCCGGTCTCCTTGAGGCCGACCGCCTCGAGATAGTCGGCGCGCTCCGCTTCCGGCAGCGCCGCGATCTCCGACTCGATCTTGGCCGAGATCACCACCGCGACGGCGCCTTCCTCCTTCGCCCGCGACTCGACCTTCTGCGAGAACGCGTTGCCTGTGGCGGCCGCACCCTCCTCGACGTTGCAGGCATAGAGCACCGGCGCCGAGGTCAGGAGGCCGAGCGAGTGGAACAGCTTCTCCTCCTCCGGCTTGCGCTCGACGAAGCGCGCGGGCTTGCCGTCCTGCAGGAGCTTGAGCGAGCGCTTGACCAGGTCGAGCGTCTCTTTCGCTTCCTTGTCGTTGCCCTTGGCCTTCTTCTCGAGCGCATCGACGCGCTTCTCCAGGCTCTCGAGATCGGCGAGCATCAATTCGGTCTCGATCGTCTCGATGTCGGCGATGGGATCGATCTTGCCCTCGACGTGCGTGATGTCGGAATCCTCGAAGCACCGCACGACGTGCACGATGGCGTCGACCTCGCGGATCGTGGCAAGGAACTTGTTGCCGAGGCCTTCGCCCTTCGACGCGCCCTTCACCAGGCCGGCGATGTCGACGAAGGTGATGCGCGTCGGGATGATCTGCTCGGATTTGGCCAGCGCCGAAAGCTTCTCCAGACGCGGATCGGGCACCGCGATCTCACCGACGTTCGGCTCGATGGTGCAGAACGGATAGTTCGCCGCCTGCGCCGCCGCCGTCTGCGTCAGTGCGTTGAAGAGCGTCGACTTACCGACGTTCGGCAGTCCGACGATGCCGCATTTGAAACCCATGGATCAATCTTCCGTCTGATCGTTCAATCGGCGTCCTTGCCGTCGCCGAAACCTTTCGCTTCCAGGCCCAGGTGGACCTTGTTCTGGAAGCTCGAATCCTTGCCCTCGACCAAGAGCCCGGCATTGTCGGCCATGAGCTCGCACAAGGCCTCGACCCATGGCCGCTCGCTCTTGGCGAAGTCGGAGAGCACGTGCGTCGGCACCATTTCCTTGATCGGCGGCTTGCCGACGCCGATGCGCACGCGCTTGTAGTCGTTGCCGACATGCGCGGTGATCGAGCGCAGGCCGTTATGGCCGGCGACGCCGCCACCGACCTTCACCCGCACCTTGGCCGGCGCGAGATCGACCTCGTCGTGAAAGACGACGATGTTGGGAAGCGCGATCTTGTAGAAGCGCGCCGCCTCCGCGACCGCCCGTCCCGACTCGTTCATGAACGTGCCCGGCAAGAGCAGCAGGACGCGCTCGCGCGCGATCTCGCCTTCGACCGCCACGCCCTGGTACTTGCGGCGGAAGGGGCCGAAGCGGTGCGCCTTGGCGATCGCCTCGACGGCCATGAAGCCGACATTGTGGCGGTTACCGGCGTAGCGCGCACCGGGATTGCCGAGGCCGACGAAGAGCAGCATGGCGTCAACGGCGCGAGCGCCGCCCTACGTCGATCTCGAGGAAGAAGAAGGCGCTGGCGCGCCTCCTCACTTCTTGTCGGACTTGGCCGGAGCGGCACCCGCAGCCGGCGCGGCAGCGCCCGCGGCAGGCGCGGCGCCTGCGGCAGGAGCAGCGCCAGCAGCAGGAGCAGCACCCGCGGCCGGAGCAGCGGCAGCGGCAGCAGCGGCGGCGGCTGCCTCGGCGGCGGCCTTCTGCTCTTCGGCGAAGCCGGACGGCGGCACGACGGTGACGAGCGTGATGTCGCCGTGCGCGATCACCTTTACGTTGGCCGGCAGGTTCACGTCCGACAGATGCTTGGAGTGGTTGATGTCGACGTCGCCGATGTCAACGTCGATCGACGCCGGGATCGCGTCCGCCGGGCAGGCCACCAGCACCGTATGCGTGACGATGTTGACCGCGCCGCCGCGCTTGACGCCGGGCGAAGTCTCGGCATTGAGCACGTGCACCGGAATGTTGACGCGGATCGTGGCGCCCTCCGCGACGCGGAGGAAGTCCACGTGCATCGGCAGGTCCTTGATCGCGTCGAGCTGGAAGTCGCGCGGAATGACGCGGTGCTTCTCGCCGTCGACGTCGAGCTGATAGAGCGTGGTGAGGAAGCGCCCTGCATAGATGCGGTGGCGCAACTCGTCATGGTCGAGCAGGACCATCATCGGGGGCTTGTTGTCGCCGTAAATCACTCCCGGCACCTTGCCGGAATACCGTGCAGCCCGCGCGGCCCCCTTGCCGCCTTTCGGGCGCGCCGTCGCCTTCAACGTCTGGACGGTAGCCATAGTGGTAACCTCTTGTAAGCCAATGGAAAAAGGCGGCTTTTCCGGCCGCCTGCGAACGCGGCAAGCCTCCAGGGGTGCCGGGGGCCGCGTTTCGCGGTGGCTTATAGCGACGGGGGGCTAAAAGCGCAAGGAAAGCGCCGAAAACCTACTAGCCCACCGGCGGGGTGCCCGCGGGCGGCTCGGCTGACGGCTTGGGCTTCTTCACCGACGCCTTGGCCTCCAGCGCCTCGATGCGCGTCTTGAGCGCCTCGTTCTCCTCGCGGGCGAGACGGGCCATCTCCTTGACCGCCTCGAACTCCTCGCGCGGGACCACGTCCAATTCGCGCAGGATGCGCTCCGCCTGGCTGCGGAACAGCGAGTCGAACTCGCGCCGCACGCCCTGCGCGACGCCGGCGGCGTCGTTCATGAGCCGGGCCATCTCGTCGAAGATGCGGTTGCTGGTCTGGGTCATGGGTCAAAGGCCTCCTGCCCTCACAATGGCGTTGCGGTCATGCCGCCGCAAGGGCCGCCGTGCTAGTGATGCGCGTCACGCGCGGGGGCGCGCCGCTTGTCCCGGGACTTCCTCGATGCCCTTCCTCGTCATCCCCTACCCGCACATCGATCCGGTGCTGGTGCACATCGGTCCCCTCGCCATCCGCTGGTACGCGCTGGCCTACATCTTCGGCATCCTGATCGGCTGGGCCTATGCGCGCGCGCTCGTGCGCTCCGAGCGGCTGTGGGGCGGCAGGCCGCCGATCACCGTCGCCGACTTCGACGACTTCGTACTGTGGGTGACGCTCGGCATCATCCTCGGCGGCCGCATCGGCTACGTGCTGTTCTACAACCTGCCCTTCTTCGCCGCGCATCCGTTGCAGATCCTCGAATTGTGGACCGGCGGCATGTCGTTCCACGGCGGCTTCACCGGCTGCGTCGTCGCGGTCATCCTGTTCGCGCGGAGCCGCGGCATCCCCATCCTGTCGCTCGGCGACGTCACCTGCGCCGTCGGGCCGATCGGCCTGTTCCTCGGCCGTCTCGCCAATTTCGTGAATGGCGAATTGTGGGGCCGCCCGGCCGACGTGCCCTGGGCGATGATCTTTCCGAGCGGCGGGCCGATCCCGCGCCATCCGAGCCAGCTCTACGAAGCGGGGCTGGAAGGCCTGGCGCTGGTGATCTTCCTGGCGATCCTCATCCGTCTCGGCGCGCTGAAGCGGCCGGGCCTGATCATCGGCGCCTTCGCCGTGTTTTACGCTTGCGCACGTTCGTTCTCGGAATTCTTCCGCGAGCCGGACGCACAACTCGGCTTCCTCTGGGGCGGTGCGACGATGGGGCAATTGCTGTCGATCCCGCTGTTCATCGCCGGCATCTGCTTCATCGTCTATGCGGTGAAGCACCCGCGGGCGCAGACGAACTGATGGCGGCGACCCCGCTCGAAACGGAGATCCGCGCCCGCATCGCCTCGCGAGGGCCAATTCCCGTCGCCGAGTACATGGCGCTCTGCCTCGCCGATCCGCAGCACGGCTACTACGTGACGCGTGACCCGTTCGGCGCCCGCGGTGATTTCGTCACCGCGCCGGAGGTGAGCCAGATGTTCGGCGAGCTGATCGGTGTCTGGATCGCCGCGGTCTGGCAGCACATGGGAGCGCCCGCGCCCGTGCACATCGTCGAACTCGGCCCCGGCCGCGGCACGTTGATGAGCGACGCGCTGCGGGCGCTGAAGGTGATGCCCGGCCTGCTCGCGGCCGCGCGCGTGCACCTGATCGAGATCAGCCCGGCATTGAAGGCGAAGCAGCAGGAGACGTTGCGCGGCGCGGCGGCTCCGGTTGCGTGGCACGCTGTGCTCGACGAGGTGCCGCAAGGACCGGCGATCGCCGTCGCCAACGAGTTCTTCGACGCGCTGCCGGTGCATCAGGCGGTGAAGACCGCGGCCGGCTGGCGCGAGCGCTGCGTCGGGCTCGACGCCGGCAAATTGATCTTCACGCCGGGAGAGCCCGTCGCCGGTCTGGATGGGCGCCTGCCGGCCGCGGCGGGCAACGCACCCGAAGGCGCCATCGTCGAATGGCGCGACGACGATGCGGCGATTGCGCTCGGCCAGCGTCTCGTCCGCGACGGC
>Ga0265342_10004071_pt1 | contig 11661 bp, 10 predicted proteins | sample 4CB327metaG_FD_203125 | JGI IMG/M metagenome (GOLD analysis project Ga0265342, IMG submission 203125) | Rhizosphere microbial communities from Carex aquatilis grown in University of Washington, Seatle, WA, United States - 4-CB3-27 metaG | ecosystem: Host-associated > Plants > Roots >...
GAAGGCCAGGCGGCGAAGTATGAACGACATGCCCTCCACCTACCTTTCGTAAGTCTCGTCGTTACTCGGGCCAGTCGCCGTGAAGCCTTCCTGGCTAGCCAGGACGGCCGCGGGGCCCGGGCCGGGGGTACGCGCCCGGGATGTGACCGGCGCCACAGCAGGTGCCGGCCACGGCAGCTTAACCGGGTTAATCCCCTTTTTACGAGTTATAGTCGCCACCTGCCGCCTAGTCACGGCGCCTGGCGGGCAGCCGCAACTCGACCGGAGCACCAGCTCGGACGGGAGCTGCTCGATCCTGGGCCGCAGCGACGGGTCGGCGATCCGCTCGAGCAGCCGGTCGCAGGCGCGCTCACCGATCCTGCGCATCGGCTGGTGCACCGTGGTCAGCGGCGGGTCGGTGAGGCTGGCCGGGAAAATGTCGTCGAAGCCGACGATCGCCACGTCCTGCGGGATACGGACGCCGTGCGCGGTGAGGGTGCGCACCATGCCGATGGCCATCTGGTCGTTCGCGCAGACGATCGCCTCGGGCAGCGGCTCGCCCGCGCCGCGGGTGCAGGTGAGCAGCCGCTCCGCCGCCTCCTGGCCGCTGTGCACGGTGAACCGCCCGTTGAACGAGCCGGCCAGCACGGTGCCCGGGTGCGCGTCGATCACCGCCTGCATGGCGAGCCGCCTGGCCGTGGCGTCCGGCGCGGTGGGCGGCCCGTCGACGTGGAACAGGCGGCGCCTGCCGTGGACGGTGACCAGGTGCTCGACGAGTGCGTGCGCGCCGGACCAGTTGTCCGCCGCGACCACGTCCACGCCCCGCTGCGCGATGTCGCCGGCCACCACCACCACGGGGATCCGCCTGGCCAGCCGGGCGATGTCAGCGGGCGGCACCACGCCCTCGCCGATCAGCAGGCCGTCCACCTTGCCGGACAGCGCGGTCAGCCGGGAGTACACCGGGCCGTCCTGCGGCAGCATGGCACCGCTCCGCTCGTCCTCGCGCAGGAACGTGATCAGCAGCGACCAGGAGAGCTCCCTGATCCGGGCCTCGACGCCGCGCATCACCTCGTCGTAGAACAGCAGGCTCATCGACTCGATGTCGTACTGGTCGGGCTTGAGCCCGGTGTGCTCCACGCAGACCAGGCCGATCACGTCCTTGCGGCTCCTGGCGAGCGACTGCGCGGCGCCGTCGGGCACGTACCCGAGCTCATCGATCGCCGCGCGCACCCGGGCCCGGGTCGTCTCCCGCACGGCGTCCTGCCCGTGCAGCACGCGCGAGACGGTGGCGATCGACACCCCCGCCCGGCTGGCGACGTCATAGAGCGTAACCAAGTCGTAACCTGTCCCAAATGTAAGCGTTTACAACCCGCGATGTAAGCGCTTACGCTAAACCCCGCAAAGGTGGCCGTCAAGGAGGAACCATGAGCAATGTCACCCCGCCAGGCGAGGCGCTCGCCTTCCCCGCGGGATTCACCTGGGGCGCGGCGACGGCCGCGTACCAGATCGAGGGCGCCACCGACGCGGACGGCCGCGGCGTGTCGGTCTGGGACACGTTCAGCCGGACGCCTGGCAAGGTGCGCGGCGGCGACACTGGTGACATCGCGTGCGACTCCTACCGCCGCTACCCGGAGGACGCCGACCTGCTCAGCTCGCTCGGCCTGTCCAGCTACCGGTTCTCGATCAGCTGGCCGCGTATCTTTCCCGACGGCGCGGGGCGGCTGAACCAGGCCGGGCTCGACCACTACAAGGCGCTGCTCGACGCGCTCGCCGAGCGGGGGATCGCCGGCACGGCCACCCTGTTCCACTGGGACCTGCCGCAGGCGCTGCAGGACCAGGGCGGCTGGGCGTCGCGGGACATCTGCTTGCGATTCGCCGACTACGCCACTGTCGTCGGCGAGGCGCTCGGCGACCGGGTGGAGCGGTGGATCACGCTGAACGAGCCGCTCGTCGTCAGCCACCTCGGGTACCGCATCGGCGTCCACGCCCCCGGCCTGGCGGACGAGGCCGCCGCCGCGGCGGCCACGCACCATCTCATGCTCGGCCACGGACTGGCCACCGCCGCGCTGCGGGCCGCCGTCCCCGGCGCCGAGGTGGGGATCACGCTCAACCTGACGCCCGTGCTCGTGGCGCCGAACGCCAACGGCTCCGCCGAGCTCCTTGAGCGGGCCCGGCGGGTCGCGGACGCCACGCACAACGGCGTGTTCCTCGAGCCGCTGCTTTACGGCCGCTACCCCGAGCACGCGCCGCCCGCCATCGTGCCGCCCGCCGAGCTCATCCGTGACGGTGACATGGCGGCGATCTCCGCGCCGATCGACTTCCTCGGGGTGAACTACTACCGGCCGCAGCACCTGCGCGCGGGTGACCCCGCCCACCTGCGGCTGCGCGAGTTCCCGCCGGTACCGGGCATCGAGGGAGGCGTGGTCGAGTACTACCCGGAGGAGATGGAGCTGACCAACATGGACTGGCTCATCGACCCCGACGGGCTGTACCAGCTGCTCGTCCAGCTGGCCGCCGACGCGCCGGGGCTTCCGCTGTACATCACGGAGAACGGGCGCGCCGCCGAGGACTACCTCAACCCGGCCGGACGGGTCGATGACCTCGAACGGGTCAAGTACCTCCACCAGCACCTGGAGGCGTGCGCGCGGGCGGTGAAGGACGGCGTGGACCTGCGCGGCTACTACGTCTGGTCGCTGCTCGACAACTTCGAGTGGGCCTACGGGTACCAGAAGCGCTTTGGCATCGTCTACGTGGACTTCCCGAGCGGCCGCCGCACCCCCAAGGCAAGCGCCGCCTTCTACTCGGGGGTGGCGCGAGAGAACGCGGTACCGCCGCTGCCCGCCGCCTGGCCGTCATAGGCCCGCCGGCGGTGGCAGGCGGTGGCTGGCGCCCTTGAGGCCGGTGGCGCTTGGGGTTTCACTGGGTGCCGAGCACCCGCGCCAGCGCGCTGGCGACCTCGGCGGCCAGCCCGCGGTCACCGCGGGCCGATGCCGGGACCGCGGGCTCGGCTTCCGCCGGGTCAGCAAGCACGGTCCTGGTCAGGCGGCAGTCCAGGCACTCGACCTGGTCCAGCCGCCTGACCAGCCGTACGCTGTCGCAGCGCGGGCAGCGGGCAAGCTCGCCGAGCGCGGCCGGGTGACAGTCCGGGCAAACGAGCACCTGGTGCTCGCGGACCAGCCCCTGACGCCACGGGCTTGGCTTGCCCGGCTCAGGATCCCCCTGGCGCGCCCCGCACCGGTAACAGGGCACGGCCCGCCTTCTCGTTCACAGCTCAAGCATGACCGATGTCCGCGCCGGTCGTCGCCGCCGTGCGACGAACTGTTACCCCATGCGATGGAAATGGTTACCTGAGCTGGTGCCCGTGGGGGCCGTCAGGCCAGCTCGGCCAGGGCTTTCTGGTAGTCGGCGATGTCGCGGGCCTGCGGGATCGGGTTGACGACGGACCAGCGCACCACGCCTTCCTTGTCGATCACGAACGTGCCGCGGATGGCCAGGCCCCTGGCCTCGTCGAAGACGCCATACTGCCTGGCCACCGCGCCGTGCGGCCAGAAGTCAGCGAGCAGCGAGAACTGGAAGCTCTCCTTCTCGGCCCAGACGCGGTGGGCGAACACCGAGTCGACGGAGACCGTGAGCAGCTCCACGTCATCCCGGGCGACCTCGGGGAAGTCCTCACGGAGCGCGCACAGCTCACCGCTGCAGACCGGGCTGAACGCCAGCGGGTAGAACACCAGCACCACGTTCTTGGCACCGCGGAAGCTGGACAGCTTCACCGGGGTCCCGTGCTGGTCGGAGAGCTCGAAGTCCGGGGCCTCGTCCCCGATCTCAACTGCCATGCCTGATCCCTTGCCTCGATCCACCGGGGTCTCGATCCGCGACGGGAACCCCGCGCCTACGGCAACCAAGCCTAGCGAGCCACCGGACGCGGGTCGCGCGCCCCGCCCCCGTTCGGGATCACGGTTCTGGGCGTCTTGACCCGCGGCAGCGCGCCCGCTCACCGCACACCCGGTAAGATCGCGGTTTCCGCGATCGGGCGCGCTCGAAGGGTGCGGGGGTCGTCCCCGGGGGATTACCGCCGTGCCTTGGGCGCCACCAGCCGCGAGCCCGACCAGTCCCGGCCGGCGCTCACACTCGACGTCTGGGCAAGGCCCGCCGTGGGCGCCGCCTCGCCGATGTCGCTTGGTTCGACGTGCCCCGGCCTGCCCGCCTTGGGGGTAAGCAGCCAGATGTATCCCCCGTCGCCCAGTGGTGCCAGGGCATCGACCAAGGCGTCCACCAGGTCGCCGTCGTCCTCCCTGAACCACATCAGGACCACGTCGACGACGTCATCCTCGTAGTCCTCATCGACAAGCTCCACGCCCTCGACAGCCGTGATCGCCTGGCGCAGTTGCTCATCGCAATCCGTGTCATAGCCGAGTTCCTGAACTACCTGGCCCGGCTTGATGCCGAGCCGCTCGGCCTGGCCACGTTCATCCTGCGCCTGGCGCGCGGTCGCGCTCACTGACGTTCCTCCGAGTCCTTCCCCGCTTCCCCCGATCGCCTTCCTAGGCGTCAGTGGCCGCGTCAGTACTTCTTGTTGGGACAGTTCACACTGGGTCGGCCCCTTGCGCAAGTGGCAATCTGCCCCACGCTGGAAACCGCTCCCTTTTGTTGACCTTCCACAGGCGTGGATCGTCATCCTGGAGCAAGGCCCTGATACGTACGGTAACTTGTTTGGTCGCGTTCCGCGACATCGGGCCGGTCACCCGAGGCTCCGTCCGGGCGCGCACCCGCTCAGCACAGGGTAAGCGGCCTCGGGCCGGGACTCGGGCCGGGCTCGGGCCGGCCGCGCCCGGGACCCCGCGCCGCACCGCGCCAGGCGGCGCCAGTTACCGTTTGGTAGAGATGAAAATCAGCCCAAGACGTACGACGATTGGTCTGAAAAGCTCAGTCGAGTTCCCCGGGCGGCAAACAGCCGCCGAATGCGGAAGGCGAGGACAAGCGGCGTGACTTCCGGACGTCAGCGTTACCCCATCATCAGCGACGGACTGCCCACGCAGCTGCCGGACATCGACCCGGACGAGACGCGCGAGTGGATCGACTCGTTCGACTCCGTCACGCGCACCCGCGGCCGCGGGCGGGCCCGCTACCTGATGCTGCGCCTCCTCGAGCGCGCGCGCGAGCAGCAGGTCGGGGTCCCCGGCCTGCGTTCGACGGACTACATCAACACGATCGGGCCGGAACGGGAGCCGTGGTTCCCCGGCGATGAGTACGTCGAGCGGCGCATCCGCGCCTACATTCGGTGGAACGCCGCGATCATGGTGTCGCGGGCGAACCGGCCTGGCGGCGCGGGCGTCGGCGGGCACATCGCCACCTACGCGTCCGCGGCCTCGCTCTACGAAGTGGGCTTCAACCACTTCTTCCGCGGCAAGGACCACGGGGAGTCCGGCGACCAGGTGTTCATCCAGGGGCACGCGGCGCCGGGCATCTACGCGCGCGCCTTCCTCGAGGGACGCCTCACCGAGACGCAGCTCGACGGGTTCAGGCAGGAGCGGTCGCACCCGGGCGGCGGGCTGCCGTCCTACCCGCACCCGCGGCTCATGCCCGGCTTCTGGGAGTTCCCGACGGTCTCCATGGGCCTCGGTCCGCTGAACGCCATCTACCAGGCACGGTTCAACCGCTACCTGCTCGCCCGCGAGCTGCACGACACGTCGCGCTCGCACGTGTGGGCGTTCCTCGGCGACGGCGAGATGGACGAGCCTGAGGCCCTGGGCGCGATCGGGCTCGCGGCGCGGGAGGAGCTCGACAACCTCACGTTCGTCATCAACTGCAACCTGCAGCGGCTGGACGGCCCGGTCCGCGGCAACGGCAAGATCATCCAGGAGCTCGAGTCGTTCTTCCGCGGCGCGGGCTGGAACGTGATCAAGGTCATCTGGGGCCGGGAGTGGGACCCGATCCTGGCCCAGGACACCGACGGCGTGCTCGTCAACACGATGAACACCACGCCTGACGGTCAGATGCAGACCTACAGCGTCGAGTCCGGCGCGTACATCCGCGAGCACTTCTTCGGCGGCGACCCGCGGCTGCGCAAGATGGTGGAACACCTGTCGGACGACCAGATCCGCAGCCTGTCCCGCGGCGGGCACGACTACCGGAAGGTGTACGCGGCGTTCAAGGCGGCCCGCGAGCACGTCGGCCAGCCGACGGTGATCCTCACCCACACGATCAAGGGCTGGACGCTCGGCAAGGACTTCGAGGCGCGTAACGCCACGCACCAGATGAAGAAGCTCACCAAGGACGAGCTCAAGGAGTTCCGCGACCGGCTCTACCTGCCGATCTCCGATGCTGACCTGGAGGCGGACCTCCCGCCGTACTACCACCCGGGCCAGGACTCCGACGAGATCAGGTACATGCTCGAGCGGCGGGCCGCGCTCGGCGGGATGCTGCCGCGCCGGGTGGTGCGGGCCAAGCCGCTCGCCCAGCCGCCCGCCTCGTTCTTCGACGAGTACCGGCGCGGCTCAGGCAAGCAGTCGGTGGCCACCACGATGGCGTTCGTGCGGATACTCAAGGACCTGATGAAGGACCCGGTGATCGGCGAGCGGTTCGTGCCGATCATCCCGGACGAGGCGCGCACCTTCGGCATGGACTCGCTGTTCCCGACCGCGAAGATCTACTCGCCGTTCGGCCAGACCTACGAGGCCGTGGACCGCAACCTCATGCTTGGCTACAAGGAGTCCGAGCGCGGCCAGATACTGCACGAGGGCATCTCCGAGGCCGGCTCGATGGGGTCGGTCATCGCCGCGGGCAGCTCGTACGCCACCCACGGCACGCACATGATCCCGGTGTACGTGTTCTACTCGATGTTCGGCTGGCAGCGGACGGGCGACGCGATGTGGGCGTTCGGCGACCAGCTGGGGCGCGGCTTCCTGCTTGGCGCCACCGCCGGCCGCACCACGCTGACCGGCGAGGGGCTGCAGCACAACGACGGGCACTCGCAGCTGCTCGCGTCGGTCTCCCCGGCGTGCGTGTCCTACGACCCGGCGTGGGCCTACGAGATCTCGGTGATCACCCGCGACGCGCTGCGGCGGATGTACGACTCCACATCCGAGCACCCGGACGGCGAGGACATCTTCTACTACCTCACCGTCTACAACGAGCCGTACCCGCAGCCGCCCGCCCCGGCCCTCGAGGGGCTCGACGAGGGCATCCTGCGCGGCATCTACCGCTACGCGGCGGCGACGTCTGACGAAACAAGGCCGCCTTCGGCGCCGGCGCCGCGGGCGCAGCTGCTCGCCTCGGGCGTCGCGATGCCGTGGGCGCTGAAGGCGCAGCGGCTGCTCGCGGAGGACTGGGGCATCGCCGCGGACGTGTGGTCGGTCACCTCGTGGACCGAGCTGCGCAGGGACGCGCTCGCCTGCGAGTCGCACAACATGCTGCATCCCGGGGAAGAGACGCGCGTGCCGTACGTGACGACCGCGCTTGACGGCGCGCCAGGCCCGGTGGTCGCCGTCTCCGACTGGATGCGCGCGGTGCCCGACCAGATCGCCCGGTGGGTGCCCGGTGGGTCGTACACGTCGCTCGGCACCGACGGGTTCGGCTTCTCCGACACGCGTCCGGCCGCCCGCCGGTTCTTCCACGTGGACGCGGAGTCGATCGTGCTCGCGGTGCTCTCGCAGCTCGCCAGGTCCGGCGAGGTGGACCGGTCGCTGCCGGCCCAGGCGATCGGCCGGTACAAGCTGGACCTGCCGGTGTCGCAGGCCCTCGGCTAGGACAAGCACGAACGGCCGGCGGCCGCCCGCGGCGCGGGAGGCCGCCGGCCAATCAGGCGTGCACTCGTGGCACGCTGGTGTGATGCAGTCGAAAGATGCGGGGGAGGCCGGACGGCGGTCCGGCGGGTCGCGGCGCGGGATGGACGCTCCGCCGCGCGTGCACCCGGAGACGGTGGCCCGGATCGAGCGGTCGATGGGGACGCTCGGCACCGCCGCCATCGCGGCGATGGACGCGCGCCTGCCCTGGTTCAGGAAGATGACCGCGGAGAACCGCTCCTGGCTCGGGCTGGTGGCCCAGGCGGGCATCGCCTCGTTCGTGGACTGGATCAAGCACCCGGAACGGATGCGGCCCGCCGCCACCGAAGTGTTCGGCACCGCCCCCCGTGAGCTGGCGCGGGCCGTGCGGCTGCAGCAGGCGGTGGAGATGGTCCGGGTGATCATCGACGTTGTGGAGGGGCAGGTGGACACCCTGGCGGTGCCCGGCTCCGAGGCGGAACTGCGCGAGGCGGTGCTGGTGTACGCGCGCGAGATCGCGTTCAGCGCCGCCCAGGTGTACGCGCGCACCGCCGAGGCCCGCGGCGCCTGGGACGCCCGGCTTGAGGCGCTCGTCGTCGACTCCCTGGTGCGCGGCGAGGGGCAGGAGTCGCTCAACTCCTGGGCATCGGCGCTCAACTGGTCGTCCTCCCCCGTCTCCGTGGTGGTGGGGACAGTAGATGGGGACGACGCCGAGCCGGCCATCGACGAGCTGCGCGCGGCGGCCAGGCGGGCGCGCCTCGACCTGCTGGCCGGGGTCCAGGGCGGCAGGCTGATCGTGGTGCTCGGCGGCGTCACCGACCCGATGACCGCCGCGGAGAAGCTGGCCGGGCTGTTCGGCCCGGGCCCGCTCGTCGTCGGGCCCGCGGTGCGCGACCTGCGCTCGGCGCACGCCTCGGCCCGGGCGGCGCTCGCCGGGCTGCGGGCGGCCCCCGCCTGGCCGGACGCGCCGCGCCCGGTCGGCTCGGACGAGCTGCTGCCCGAGCGTGCGCTTGACGGCGACGCCGACGCCGCCGCCGACCTGGTGGCGCAGGCGTACCAGCCGCTGCTGGCCGGCGGGAGCGCGCTGCTCGACACGCTGACCACCTACCTGGAGCAGGGGTCGTCCCTTGAGGCGACCGCCCGGATGCTCTTCGTCCACCCGAACACGGTCCGCTACCGGCTGCGCCGGGTTACCGAGCTCACTGGCTACACCCCGGCCGACGGGCGGGACGGCTTCACGCTGTGGGCGGCCGTCATCCTGGGCCGTCTCGCCGCGAAACGCGGCTAGCCGGGCTACGGCCGGGCCGGGAAGGTGCGGGACCCGGCCGGCCGGCGCCGCCCGCGGTGGGCGGCCGGCGGGGCCGGCTTCCGCGCGGTTACCGCGTAGTGACTGAGCAGTTAATCCTCGTTGGAGGTTAGCTACAAGGTTTCGGGGGGGAAGTTCGTGATGTTCGATATCAGAGTGGCGGGTCTCTACAGGGCAAGGTAATTAGTGTGCTGATCTTGACCGCGCCCGGGCAGGGCGCGCAGACCCCCGGCTTCCTGTCCCCCTGGCTGGAGCTGCCCGGGCTAGCCGACCAGCTCGGCGCCTGGTCGGAGCTGGCCGGCCGCGACCTGGTCCGGCTCGGCACGGCCGGCAGCGCGGAAGAGATCACCGACACCTCCGTCGCCCAGCCGCTGCTCGTCGCCGCGGCGCTCGCGGTCGCCGGGCTAATCGTCGAGTCCTCTTCTTTTTGCCCTGACCTTCAGGGTTTCGACGGATCGGAACCGCCAAAAAGAAGAGGACTCGCAGCCGACGTCGCCGCCGGGCACAGCGTGGGCGAGCTCGCGGCCGGCGCGATCGCGGGCGTGATGTCCGCCGAGGACGCCATCGCGCTGACCCGGGTCCGGGGCGAGGCGATGGCCGCCGCCTGCGGAGCCGAGCCCACCGGGATGAGCGCGGTGCTCGGGGGCGAGGAGTCCGTCGTGCTCGCCGCTATCGCCGACGCCGGGCTTACCCCGGCCAACGTGAACACCGCGGGGCAGATCGTGGCCGGCGGCACGCTCGAGCAACTCGCCGCGTTCGCGGCCAGCCCGCCCGCGGGGGCGCGGGTCCGGCCGCTGCGCGTGGCGGGTGCCTTCCATACCAGCCACATGGCCCCGGCGGTTGACGCGCTGGCCGCGGCGGCCGCGGGCATCACGGTCAAGGACCCGGCGATCACGCTGCTGTCCAACCGCGACGGCGCGGTGGTCACCGCGGGCGCCGACTGGCTCGACCGGATCGTCAGCCAGGTCGCGAATCCCGTGCGGTGGGACCGGTGCATGGCGACGATGGCCGCCATCGGGGTCACCGCGCTGATCGAGCTGGCGCCGGGCGGGACGCTGACCGGGATGGCGAAGCGGGCGCTGCCGGGCATCGAGCTGCTTGCCATGAAGACCCCCGACCAGTTGGACGCCGCCCGGGCGATGGTCGCCGAGCACGCTGGAGCACCGGGGCACGCCCCGCCACCAGGTAACACGGCACCAGGTCACGTTGAGCCGAGGGAGCAGTAGGAATGAGCGAGCTGATCGGGACGAAGATCCTCGGTTTCGGCGGGTACCAGCCGGACAAGGTGGTGACCAACGACGACCTGGCCAAGCTGGTCGACACCAACGACGAGTGGATCAGGTCCCGCGTGGGCATCCAGTCGCGGCGGGTCGCGCGAGACGACGAGACCGTCGCCGACATGGCCGAGGCGGCCGGGGCCAAGGCGCTCGCCGCCTCGGGGCTCGAGCCGTCGGAAGTCGACCTGGTCATCGTGGCGACCTGCTCGCCCGAGGTGCCGCTGCCCAACGTGGCGGCCACGGTCGCCTACCGGCTCGGCATCCCGGCGCCCGGCGCTTACGACCTGAACGCGGCCTGCGCGGGGTTCTGCTACGCGATCGGCGCCGCCTCCGACTCGGTGCGCGCCGGGTCCGCGCGGAACGTGCTGGTGATCGGCGCGGAGAAGATGACCTCCTGGATCGACTGGACCGACCGCTCGACCTGCATCATCTTCGCCGACGGCGCCGGGGCGGCCGTGGTCGGCCCGGCCGGGACCGGTGAGCCGCAGGGGATCGGCCCGGTGGTCTGGGGCTCGGCGGGCGACCAGGCCGACAAGATCACCATCACCGGGCGGAACGGGGCGCTGACCCAGGACGGCCAGGCGGTGTTCCGCTGGGCGACCACCGCGATCGCCCCAGTGGCGCTCGAGGCCTGCCGGCGCGCCGGGGTGACCCCCGCTGACATCTCCGCGTTCGTGCCGCACCAGGCGAACCTGCGGATCATCGAGGCGATCGCCCGGCGGCTCGGCATCCCCCGCGACCGCGTGGCCGATGACATCATCCACGCGGGCAACACGTCGTCCGCGTCGATACCCCTCGCCCTGTCGCGGATGGCCGAGCAGGGACGGCTGCAGCCGGGCACCCCCGCGCTGCTCGTCGCGTTCGGGGCCGGCCTGTCCTACGCGTCGCAGGTGATCACGGTACCCTAGCCGCGCCGTCTCAACTGACCGGCCCCGAGTCACCGGGGCGGCCGATGATGCACAACCCACCCATAAAGGAGACACAGTGACTGACCAGGAGATTCTCTCCGGGCTCGCGGAGATCATCGAGGAGATCGCGGGAACCCCGGCCGACGAGGTGACCCCCGACGCGAATTTCGTGGACGACCTCGACATCGACTCGCTGTCCATGGTCGAGATCGCCGTCGCGGCCCAGGACAAGTTCGGCGTCGAGATCCCGGACGAGCAGCTCAAGGACCTCAAGACCGTCCAGGACGTCGTCAACTTCGTCTCGAAGAACTCGTAACGGCCCCGTACCCGGGTAAGGGTGGGTCGCAGGGAAACAGCTACATATCCCTCCGCTGGGACACCAGGATGGGCCGTTCAAGTAACCGACGGACATCGTCGCGGGGCCCCGGGCG
>Ga0265342_10004072_pt1 | contig 11661 bp, 9 predicted proteins | sample 4CB327metaG_FD_203125 | JGI IMG/M metagenome (GOLD analysis project Ga0265342, IMG submission 203125) | Rhizosphere microbial communities from Carex aquatilis grown in University of Washington, Seatle, WA, United States - 4-CB3-27 metaG | ecosystem: Host-associated > Plants > Roots > Rhizosphere...
TGTCCAGCAACTCGGCTACACCTACGTCAACGCTCACCTCGGATTTGACTATCGCATCGGAGGCCTAATTCTGTTCGTCCATGGCGGCTACACCTATCTGACGGGCACCATCCGCTCGCCTGCTGCGGTGGTGGTGGACAGCCAGACCAACACCAGCATCAAAATTGCCCAAGACGGAAGCGTGACCGCCTATACGTTGTCCGCTAAGGCAGGGCTCATCTACATGTTCGGAGGTCTGTAGCCATGCTCCGAGGGCTCCTGAGCATTTCCCCGGTTGGGCTCCTGCTAGCAGCAGGTTGCTCGCCCGTTGTAGATGCCAAGTTCTCCGACATCGAGGTGACTCGTCCGGATATTCCAGTCCCCGCAGCCATGACGACCGGTTCGTCTTCGGTGCCATTCTCCTTCAGCTTCGACAGTACGAAGCTGGGCGCAAACGCGAATCCGACGGCTCAGAACCAGATCGCGTCAGTCAAATTGCACAAGTTGGCTCTGACCGCCGAGGGTGCCGTCACGGATCTCTCGTTCATCCAGACGCTGCACGCCTTCGCCTTCGTGCCCTTGGCCAAGACGAACTCCCAATCGACGCACCAGGTGGAGATTGCGGACTACGTACGCCGCAGCGACGCGCAGGTGGGTGCGACCTTCTCGGTGCCCCTGCCGGAGCCCGTGGACCTCTTGCCGCTGGTGCAGCCAAGCTCGACTGATCAGCGCAAGATCGTCGTGGTGGTAAACCTGGGTGGAAAACTACCTAGCCAAAGCTGGACCACCGACGTCTCCATGTCGATCTCGGTCGAGCTCAAGGAGTAGCTAGCGGCCAGTCTGGGAGGGTTGGTTTCGCACTCGGCGCCCCCTACTTGCGCATGGCACAGCTGTGCACACCTGCGGAAGGCAGGTAGCACTCGACAACGTAGTCTCTCAGCATGCGGTCGGTATTGAACCTCCAACCGAGAGTACGAATGGCCCGTTTGACGTACGCCACCCATCCGTGCGGAACGCCCTGCTCGTCCTGGCTGTAGTACAGTGGAACGACCTGGTTTTCCAGAACGTGGTAAAGCGATTCAGCGTCGCGTCGGTCCTGCTCGACGACGTCGACATGGCAGACCCCGTTACCGATCGCGAACCCATTCAGCCCGTCGTACGCCTCGGCCCACCAGCCGTCGAGAATTGACAAGTTGAGGCCGCCGTTGAGCAGTACCTTCTCGCCGCTGGTGCCGCTGGCTTCCTGCGGCCGGCGCGGGGTATTGAGCCACACATCCACGCCTTGAACCAGGTGGCGCGCGATATTGATGTCGTAGTCCTCGATGAAGACGATGCGCGAGCGCAGGTCGGGCGACAGGCTGGATTGCACGACGGCCTTCAGCACTTCCTGGCCCGGTCGGTCGGCTGGATGGGCCTTGCCTGCGAACACGATTTGCACTGGCCGCGCGTCGTTGCACACGATGCGCTTCAGGCGCTCGATGTCGGTGAAGAGAAGATTGGCGCGCTTGTAGGTCGCAAAGCGCCGGGCGAACCCGATGGTCAGAGCATCGGGGTCTAGCGCCGTGGCCGCGGCGTGGACGAGCTCGTCGCTGTGCCCATTGCGCTGACGCTGGGCCGAGACCTCACGCCGGACGAAGTTCACCAGGTTGGCGCGCAGGGCCCGGTGGGTTTCCCACAGCTCCGCATCGAGAATACGCTCGATGCGCGCCCACATCGCGGGATCGGTCAGGTTGTCGCCCCAGTCGGGACCAATACGCCGGCTATAGAGGTCTTGCATGGCCGGCGCCAGCCAGGTGCGGGCATGCACGCCATTGGTGATGTGTCCTACGGGAACCTCATCCTCGCGATGATGCGGCCAAAGGACTTGCCAGGCTTTGCGGGTAACCCGGCCGTGGAGGCAAGAAACGGCATTCGCATAACGAGACATTTTGAAAGCCAGCACGGTCATGCACAACGATTCGTTGGGATCCGCGGGCCGGACGCGTCCGAGACCCAGGAATTCCTCGCGCGAGAGCCGTAGCGAGAGGCGCAAGGGTTCGAGGTACTCATCGACCAGAGCTGGCGGAAAACGATCATGGCCGGCATCGACCGGGGTGTGCGTGGTGAAGACGGTGGACTGGGCCACATCCTGGGCCACGTCCGCAAACGAACCGCCGGTCTCGATCATGCGCAAACGAGCGTATTCCAGGGTGGCGAAAGCGCTGTGACCTTCGTTGAGGTGCAAACCACTCCAATCGATCCCGCAGGCGCGCAAAGCGCGGATGCCTCCGACGCCAAGGAGCAACTCTTGCCGGATGCGCACGCGCTGGTCGCCGAAGTAAAGGCGCGCGGCCAGGCGGCGATTTTCGTCGGTATTTCCGTCCACGTCGGTGTCGAGCAGGAGAAGCTGGTTGCGGCCCACATTGACCTGCCAAATTTGGGCAAGTAGCCGCTCGTGGCCATGCGGCACGTCGATGATGAGGGGTTGGCCGTCCGCTCCGGTCTTGAGCGTGGTCGCGAGATACTCCACCGGCGCGCTGACGTACTCGGCGTGCTGCTGCCCCTCGCGGTCGATATGCTGGCGGAAGTAGGATTCGCGATAGAAAAGCCCCACCGCGACCAGCGCTAACCCAAGATCCGAGGCGGTCTTGAGGTGGTCACCGGCCAGCACTCCCAAGCCACCGCTGTAGATGGGCAACGACTCGTGAATGCCGAACTCGGCCGAAAGGTAGGCCACCGGACGCACGCGAAGCGGAGCGGCGTGGGTCTCGGCCCAAGTCTCCGCGGTCGGGGATACATAGTCGCGAAACTCGCGGTAGGTGCGATCGACGCGAGCACGCATCGCGGCGTCGCCGGCAAGCTCGTGCAAACGCTCACTCGACAGCCGTTTGACCACCATGAGCGGGTTGTGCTTCGAGGCGCGGAAGGCCTCCCGGTCGATATCGCGGAACAGTTTGATGACCGAGGGATTCCATGCCCACCACATGTTCATGGAAAGCTCATAGAGCTGATGCGCTATTTTTTCCGCAGGCGTCATGAGGGGGAGAGTGTTGCACAAAGAGGGCATGGAACCAATTCGGGGATATAATGCCCGCGGACCAAGAACATGGATGAACCACGTATACTCGCCTTCATCATGGCTGGTGGCAAAGGGGAGCGCCTCTTTCCGCTGACCAGGGATCGGGCCAAACCCGCTGTCCCCTTTGGCGGCCGCTACCGAATCATCGACTTCGTACTGTCAAATATGCACAATTCGGGTATCCGCGCCATGTATGTGCTGTCGCAGTACAAGGCGCAGTCGCTGGTCGAGCACATCCAACACGTGTGGGGCACCCGCAGCACGCACGCCGACTTCGTGACCATCGTCCCAGCGCAGATGCGCATGGGCGAGAGCTGGTACCGCGGCACCGCCGACTCGATCCATCAGAACTTCCACCTGGTCGAGGACTTTCGCCCCGACATCGTGGTGGTTTTCGGCGCTGACCACGTCTACAAAATGAGCGTGCGCCAAATGGTGGACTTCCACGTGGAGAAGAACGCCCTGGCCACCATTGCATGCCTGCCGGTTCCGGTCGGAGAGGCGTCGCAGTTCGGTATCGTCGAGACCGACGTCGACGGGAGGGTCATCGGATTTCAGGAGAAGCCAACCACCAATGTCCTGACCATCCCGGGCGATCCTGCCCATGCCCTGGCTTCCATGGGGAACTACACGTTCGCTCCCTTGCCCCTGCACGACGCACTGGAGGCGGACTCACAACTCGACACCCACCACGACTTTGGAAAGAACATTCTGCCATCGCTGGTCAAGACCGGCCGCGTATTCTGTTACGACTTCTCACGCAACCGTATCCCGGGTGTCACCGAAAAAGGCGAGCTTGCCTACTGGCGCGATGTGGGAACCATTGAGGCCTACTATGAGGCCAACATGGATCTCAAGAACGTTCAGCCGCACTTCAACCTGTACAACTGGGAATGGCCCATCGTCAGCGTCAACTATCCCGATCCACCGTCCAAGCTGGTGTTCGACGACGATCGCCGCCGCGGCATGCTCGTGCAATCCATTATGTCGAGTGGCTGCGTGATCGCTGGCGGATTCGTGAAGGACTCGGTGCTTGGTCGCAACGTGTGGGTCGACGAAGGCGCCGAGGTTCGCGACTCGATCCTTTTCGACAATGTCCACGTGGGCAAGGGCGCGCGCATCCAGCGCGCCATTATCGACAAGAACGTGCGCGTTGCCCCTGGGGATCACATCGGACACGACCTAGCCCGCGATGCGGTTCGCCACCACGTCAGCCAAGGCGGCATTACAGTCGTCGGCAAAGCCCGCGACACGTGGTTGACGAGGGCCCGAAATTTCTAGTAGGGGCGCAATTCATTGCGCCCCCGCCCCGGCCCCTGCCGACGAACTGGGGCGTGATGAATCGCGCCCCTACCCCGGGCCGTGCAAAGTGGGACCGGGCGCGATAGATTCGGGTTGCTAATGAAGAATCATCCGCCCATCGCCTTGGTTGTCCACGGGCACTTTTACCAACCACCCCGGGAAAACCCCTGGACCGATGAGGTGCCGCGCGAGCCGTCCGCAGCTCCATTCCCCAACTGGAATGCCCGCATTCACACGGAATGCTACCGGGCCAATGCCTACGCGCGCATCTACGGTCCCAAGCAGCGCGTGGCGTCTATCGTCAACAACTACGCTAGGATATCCTTTGACCTAGGCCCCACTCTGGCGCGCTGGCTCTCGCGGCACGACGACCAGGTCATGCGGCGCATGCGCCAAGGCGATGCCGACCAGCAGACGCGCCTGGCAGCGGGCGGAGCCATGGCTCAGGTGTGGGGCCATCCCATCACGCCCCTGCTCTCGCCACGAGACCTGCATACCCAGATCCTGTGGGGACAGATCGATTTTCGGTGCAGATTCGGACACGAAGCGGCTGGCATGTGGTTACCCGAGACAGCGGCCAACGACACCACCCTGGCCGCCCTCATCGACGCCGGCGTAAGATTCACGATTCTGGCACCCGAGCAGATCGAAGCGGTACGGTCCGAGGGTGGGGCCTGGCAGGCCGTGACCAGCGAAAGCCTAGACACCGGCCGCGCGTACCGTTTCTTCCATCCCGATGGCTCTGGCCGTTCCATCGCGCTGGCCATCTTTGACGGACCACTCTCCCGCGATCTGGCATTTGGCAATGCGACTCGAGACGCGAGCAGTTTTCTCGAAGCCATGCACCGCTCGGCCGAGCGTTCGAAGGTGACGGGAAAGCGGCTCGTTCTCGCCGCCTCGGATGGAGAGCTCTACGGCCACCACAAGAAGTTCGCCGACCTGACCCTGGCCTATGCGGTCAACGTAGCGGCTCCGGTCCAGGAGATGGACGTCACGAATCTCGATGCCTATCTGGCCGAGTCGCCGCCAACGTGGGACCTGCGCCTCCGCGCTGGCCCAGATGGCGAGGGCACGGCGTGGAGCTGCGGGCACGGTCTCGGCCGCTGGCGCCGCGACTGTGGCTGCAGGATGCATGACGTGAAGGGCAGCAGCCAGGCGTGGCGCGCGCCGCTGCGCCAGGCTCTCGATCTTTTGCGCGACCGCGCGGCGTTCTTTTTCGAGAAGGACGCCAGCGACCTTTTTGCCGATCCCTGGCAGGCGCGCAATTGCTACGGCGAGTTCGCCGACGAATCCCCCGAAATGCGCAAGAAACGCCTGCGTGCGTTCGGCCGACCGGCTCTTCGCCAAGACCGCGGCCGATCGTCCACGCGCGCTCTCCTGCATATGGAAATGCAGCGTTCGCTCCTCCTCATGTATGCCAGCTGCGCCTGGTTCTTCGATGATATCGCCGGCCCAGAGGCCGCCATCGCCATGCGCCGGGCCGCGCACGCGATGGATCTGTGGAAGGTGCTGGGTGGCAAGCCACCCGAGAAGGCCGTCGTGGACGCGCTTGCCCAGGGGCGCAGCAATGAGCCCAAGCTGGGCTCGGGCGCCGACGCCTTCCTCCGCGCTTGCAAGGATCGCGTTTCGCCCGAAAGCGCCGTCGCTCGCGCCGCTTTTTCCTGCCTGGCCTCGATGGCGCCGGGCAAGGCCGAACTGCCGGGCTTCGCCGTGAAGACCAATTGTCCCGCCACCCAGTCCACGCGCCGGGAGATCAAGGGCAAGGCAGAAGTGACCGACCGGCGCACGGGCGAAAACACGACCCTGGCGTTTTCGGCCACCCACGACGGCAAGTCAGCCTTCTTGTGCCGCGCCGGCGGAAAACGCCTGGGTCTTGACGATCTCGATGAAGAAGCCGCCCAGGCGCTGCGCTTTGGCGCCCTGGTTCGCATGGCCGGCGGCGCGAGCGAAGCGGCGGGCTGCCGCGCGTTTCTGGCTGTGGCCGATAAGCTCGGTACGTGCACCGCCAGCGAACAGTCTGCCTTTGTTGGGTTGCTCACGCGCGTGCTCGCAACCTATCTCGAACGCGGCTTCCGCGACGAACGCGTTGGCAAGTCAGCCAAAGCCCGTGCTGCCGTCGACTGGAGCCTCGCTCTCAAGTTGGCGGATCGGGCAGGCGCTGTGCAGGCCACCGACGACTGGCGTCGCGTGCAAGAGATCGTCTGGGAACACCTCGAATCGCGACGCCGCAAGCGCGAATCCCAGCCCGAGGCCTTGCGCGAGCTCGCTCTGCGACTGGAATTGGTCAAGCCCGCCAGCGCCGATCCAACCGCCAGCACAGCCCCGTCCCTAGAGCCGACCCAGCCCTCCAGTAGCTAGGGTAGCTAGGGCCCGGCCATCTTCTCACAGAGCGCCATGCCCGCCACGGGTGCACCTGCGACCAGGCGGCCGCTGTTGTAGTCACCTTCGGCAACTTCGTTGCCCGCTGGATCCCACTGTTTCCACTTTCCGACCTTCTGGCCACCCGCGAATTGCCCCTGCACCCACGGCTTGCCGTCGGGATGCCATGCCGTAAAGGATCCTTCCGGCTTGAGACTGCGGTAGCTGCAGCTCTGCCGCGGCTTCGTGGTTCCGTCGTGCCATTCGATCCACTGTGCCCGAACCTTGTCGCGGGACTCACACCAGACGTGTTTGCCGGGCTGCGAGCGCGATGTGACCTCTGCCATGCCCTGCGGGCAGTACGGCGACTTGGGTTGCTGGTTGCATCCAGCAAGCCCTGCCCAAACCAGGATCGCAAGCGCGTAACGCAGGATCTGCATGAGGTTTCTCCTACCCGCTTAGCATCGGGAGCAATGACAATAATATCAAGCCCAGACTGGCGCTGACGTCATATCCTAATGGCGCCCATGAGCAACCACAACTTCACCGGCCCTACCCCGCGCGTTTCCGTTGTGCTCATGGCGTTCAACGAAGCGGCCAGCCTGGCGGCGGTCACGGCCGAAATCCACGGCGAACTTGCCAGCCTTGGTCCCAGCTACGAATTGCTCATCGTTGATGACGGCAGCTCGGACGGCACAGGCGAGATCGCGGACACGATGGCCGCGACGCTCGCGGGCGTGCGCGTCTGCCATCATGACTTCAATCTTGGCCTTGGTGGTGTGTATCGCACCGGATTCGCCCAGGCGCGAGGCGATCTTGTGACGTTTTTCCCGGCCGACGGGCAGTTTCCCGCGACGATCATCGGCCGTTATCTCGCGACGATCGACGACTCCGACATGATTCTCGGCACTTTGCCCGAACGTGGCGGCCCCGTCACTGCCCGCCTGCTCTCCTTCGCCGAGCGCTTGCTGCTGCGCGCCCTGTTCGGCCATTTTCCGCGCTTTCAAGGAATCATGATGTTCCGGCGTAGCTTGCTCGACGGTACCAGACTCGTCTCGCAGGGCCGGGGCTGGACCGTGCTCATGGAATTCATCCTGCGGCAGGCACGCGCCGGGGCACGCATCAAGAATCTTCCCATCACCATCCGCCCGCGAGCCAACGGCGACTCGAAGGTCAACAACCTTCGCAGCATCACCTCGAACCTGCGCCAGGTGCTCGGACTGCGCCTGTCGCTGTGAGCGAAGTGGATCAAGAAGTGGTGAAATTATTCCCCTCTCTCGCCCCGCCAAGGCAAGAGACGCACCTTCTCCACCGCGATAGATGTCCGCATGATGGGCTCGCCTCGGGCCGCGAACCAGGCCGGATCGTCGGTGGTGGCGAAGCGCCGGCGTGCAGCGCGCGACAGCCGCCGCTCCATCTCCGGATGCCGCACCAGCCAGTCCGCGAGACGCTCGGCCACCAGATCCCCTTGGTCGATGAGCTCGACTGCTGACGGAACCATGGCGCGAATTCCAGACCGCAAGAGCGGATAGTGCGTGCAGCCAAGGAGCACTCGCGATGGCGGAACTGGGCGCGCAAGAAGCGGATCGAGATACTTGTGCAGAAAGTAATCCACGCCCGGCCCCGAAGTTTCGCCGGCCTCGACCAGCGGCACCCACAGCGGGCAGGCCTGTTCAATGAGATGCAATCGCGGCGCGAGCTTGGCGAGCTCGAGGGCATACGAGCCAGAGGCCACGGTGCCCGCGGTGCCGAGCACGGCCACGGTTCCTCCAGCGAGAGAGGGCGAAGTCACGCCTGGAATAGCCCCCGGCGGAAGTCCGGCCAGAGCTTCGGCCGACGGCCGCACCACGCCGAGAATGCGGCGATCGGGGCGATGCGCCGGCAGGTGCCGCTGCTGCAGGGTGCGCAGAGCCTGTGCCGAGGCCGTATTGCACGCGAGCACCACCAGCGGACAGCCTGCGTCGAACAGGAATTCCATGGCCTCTCGAGTGAAGCTATGTACGACCTCCAAGCTGCGACTGCCATACGGCGACCTCGCGCTGTCGCCGAGGTAGAAGTAGTCGTACTGCGGCAAGCACGCAACCAACGACCTCAAGACCGTCAGGCCGCCGAAGCCGGAATCGAAGACACCGATCACGCAACGACCTCTACCTAGCCAGCCACGCGCCAGGTGGTTCCTGCAGGCGTGTCCATCAATTCGACGCCGGTGACCTTGAGCTCAGCGCGAATCTCGTCGGCGCGCTTGAAGTCCTTGGCTGCGCGCGCGGCAGTGCGGTCCGCGATGCGAGCCTCGACCACGGCGCGATCAAGGTTGCGCCGGATGCACAGGCGATCGCGCCTGGCCAGCAGGAACTCCACCGGTGCCCTGAGCATGATCCCAAGCGTTGCCCCCACAAGGCGTGCGTCTCGCGCGATAGCAGCCAGGGTCTGCTGCCGCTCGGGCCTCGGCATGGCCTTGGGATCGTCGAGCAGCTTGTTGGCCAGTACGAAGGCATCGTACAGGTGCCCGATGGCGGCCGCGGTGTTGAAATCGTCCTCCATAGCCACGCCAACCTTCTTGGCCAGCTCCGATGGCGGCAAGTTCTCGGCCAGCTTGGTGAGCGGCGCCAGGAAACCATCGAGACGTTCCAGCGTGCGGTAGAAATAGTCGAGCCTTGCCTCGGCCTCGTCGAGATCGGGGTACGCCGGCTGGCCGTCGGCAGCGCGCGCGATGGTGAAGTTGGCTGGACTGCGGTAATGAACGCCAATGAGCAGCAGGCGCAGCGCTTCGAGATCGTGTGTCTCGGCCACGCGGCGAATGGTCACCACGTTGCCCAGCGACTTGGACATCTTCTCGCCGCCGAAGTTGACCATCCCCGAGTGCATCCAGTGCCGCGCGAACGATCCGAAGGCGCCCTCGGACTGCGCGATCTCGTTCTCGTGGTGAGGGAAGATCAGGTCCGAGCCACCGCCATGGATGTCGAAGGAGTCACCGAGATAGCGATGGGCCATGGCAGAGCACTCGATGTGCCAGCCCGGGCGCCCGGGTCCCCACGGGCTCGGCCACTGGGGCTCGCCCGCCTTGGCACCCTTCCATAGCGCAAAATCGAGTGGGCTGCGCTTGTGTTCGCCCACCTCGATGCGCGCACCCGCCTGCAGATCGTCAATGCTTTGTCCGGAAAGGCTGCCGTAGCCGGGAAACCCCGAGACCGAGTAGTAAACATCGCCCTCGGCGGCATAGGCCAGGCCGCGTTCCTCCAGGCGCCGGATGACGTCGATCACCTCCGCGATGTGTTCCGTGGCGCGCGGCTCGACATCGGGCGCCGCGATGCCAAGCGCCGCCATGTCGGTGGCCATGGCATCCGCGTAGAACTTGGCTACCTCGGCCGCATCTCGCCCCTCGGCATGCCCCTTGCGGATAATCTTGTCGTCGACGTCGGTGATGTTGCGAACCAGGCGAACCTCCAGCCCGCGCTGGCGCAGATGGCGCACAATCACGTCGAACGCGATCAAGGTACGAGCATGGCCCACGTGGCACAGGTCGTAGACGGTGACGCCACAGGCGTAGATGCCAACCTTGCCTGGCTCACGCAGCTGGAGGTCGACCTTCTTTCCTTCGCGAGTATCGTAGATTCTCTGCATGATCACTATCCGCGCGCGCGCATGGCGAGAAGGTTGACGACCGCGAAGCCGAGCAGGAAGGCGGCGACGATCAGAACCTTGAGGTGATCGCGCGGCCGCTCACCCTCGAGTAACAACAAAGCGTCATCTGGGATCTGCACGGTCGCCTGGGTGCTGATGGCCAGAACCTGCGCAAGCGGCACTTCTTGGTGCTCTTGAGCTGTCTGAATCCGCAGACCAGCACGACTTTGGCCAGCGGCCAGCCCAGAAATCGGAACGGTGTAGGTTTTGCGCACAGGACGAAAGCGCACGTGCTCATCGAGCTCGGACAGCGCGTGCATGCCCTGATCGCGCTTCTCCTCCGGGAAAGTCACGACCAGCGCAATCGCATTGGGATCTGACGACTTCACCACCTCGTCTAGAACTTGACCACCCCGCTGCTCGACCGCGGCTCGGGCCGCCGGCATGTCGGGTGTCTTGACGCGCGGCAGCTCGACGGCCATGTCGGTCGGCCGCGCCACGTCGATGGAGAGCTCGTCGGTTGGGGACAGCGAAACCTGCTCGCCAAGCATGTCGGCGAGAACAACCGGACCACCGTTGCTGGCGGCCACCCGATCGCGCACCGCGGATGGCGCAAAGAAATGTGTCGCACTCACACGATTGGCGAAATGCTTGCGAATCGCAGCCTGGTACGACAGATCGCGGAAACGGACCAGGCGCCCGACGAAGACATCCTTCTCGGCCTGTTCCACCGGAATCGGATCGGGCACGCGGCTGACAAACACCCGGCTGCGCGTGCCAAGCAAGCGGAAGAACTGCGTGAACTTCCAGGACCCGGCGGTATCGATGACGACCCCACTCTCCCGATCGGCCATTCCGGACAGTCGCACGTGCTGGTTGATCGGCAGCTTGTCCACGGGCGTGGCAGCCAGCGTGCGCGCGTCGCCGATGTCGATTGCGTCGGAATGGGAGAGCGTAAACAGCAGGTCGTCGTGGATCTGATAGATGAGAAAGACTGCCAGGGCCGTAGCCGCCAGGGCGATAGCAGGGTGCCGCCGCCTTGACGAGGGAACGTGGGCGAACTCGTCCGCGGACATTCCATCGCCTCCCGATTCCAGTTCGGGAAAATCCAGCGGAGGCTGCGATCCTTTTTCGCCTGTTTCGGTCACCGTCGAGCGCGGAGGAATCTAGCATAAGTCACCAAAGAAAGGCGACGCGCAGACAGCGGGCCTAGCCCGCCATGGCTTCAGCCCAGCCTCCAGCCTGCGCATGCGGTCCTCGGCCTCGCTCGGCGCGAATGAGCAACAACTGCTTGCACACCCAGTCGGGCAGAACTAGCGTAGCGACTGCACGGCGTTTGCTTC
>Ga0265342_10004075_pt1 | contig 11653 bp, 10 predicted proteins | sample 4CB327metaG_FD_203125 | JGI IMG/M metagenome (GOLD analysis project Ga0265342, IMG submission 203125) | Rhizosphere microbial communities from Carex aquatilis grown in University of Washington, Seatle, WA, United States - 4-CB3-27 metaG | ecosystem: Host-associated > Plants > Roots >...
CGTCGACGCGGCCGGCGATCGAATCCGGCGAGAAGCCGCCGAAGATCACCGAGTGCACCGCGCCGATGCGGGCGCAGGCGAGAATGGCATAAGCCGCCTCGACGATCATCGGCATGTAGATGGTGACGCGGTCGCCCTTCTTGACGCCCTGCTTCTTGAGGACGTTGGCGAAGCGCGATACCTCGGCGTGCAACTCCTTGTAGGTGACGGTCCTGGAATCCTTCGGATCGTCGCCTTCCCAGATGATGGCAGTCTGGTTGCCGCGCTTCTCCAGATGGCGGTCGACGCAATTGAAGCAGGCGTTGAGCGTGCCGTCCTCGAACCATTTGATCGAGACGTTATGCGGATCGTAGCTGCTGTTCTTCACCTTGGTGAAAGGCTTGATCCAGTCGATGCGCTGGGCCTGCTCGCCCCAGAAGCCGTTCGGGTCCTTGATCGAGCGCGCATACATCTCCTGGTACTTCGCGTCGTCGACCAAGGCGCGCTTCTGCCAGTCGGCGGGAACGGCATACATTTTGTCATCGGACATGGCTGTCTTCCTCCCACCCCGCGGTTGAAACCCGTGGGGGATAATTGAGCGACTTTGGAGCCATTATGCGACAGCGGCGCGCGTGGCGACAAGGCGCACCAAGTCGCACTTTGGCAGGGGTTGCCGCTTGATGCAGATCATGGTGCCGCCGCGGCGGAGCGGCAGGCGGCCGGGAGCTAGAACCCGCCCATCCTGCAGACCAGCTTCCACTCGGCGTCGGTGATGGCCGGCAGCGACAGCCGCGACTGCTTGAGCACCTGGATCTCGGCAAGCCTCGGCTCGGCCTTGATCGCCGCCAGGGTCACCGGCTTCTTCAGCGCCTCCACAGCCTTGACGTCAACGCAGACCCACGGCTCGCCGGCCTTCGCGGTCGGATCCGGATAGGCCTCGCGTACCACCTCGCAAATGCCGACGATCTCCTTGCCGATATTCGAGTGATAGAAGAATCCCCGATCGCCCTTCTTCATCTTCATCATGTTGAGCTTGGCGGTGTGGTTGCGGATGCCGGTCCATGGCTCGCCCTTGGCGCCGCGCTTGACCAGATCGCCCCACGAAAACACGTCGGGTTCGGATTTGAAGAGCCAGTGGGCCATGGTCATCCTTCCGACTTGCTTTTCCCTCTCCCCGTTTACGGGGAGAGGGTGGTGAGCATCGAGCGATGCGAGATGCGAGCCGGGTGAGGGGGCCTCGCCGCTCCTGCTTTAAATTCGACGCCCCCTCACCCGACACGCCTTCGCTACCGCTTCGGCGTGTCGACCTCTCCCCGCAAGGGGGGAGAGGTGAAAAAGAAAAGTCATTCTTCCGACTTCAGCGGACGCGTCAGCAGCGACTCGATCGCCGCGTCGACCGTGAGCGAACCTTGGAGCACGGCGGCGACCGCCGCCGAGATCGGCATGTCGATGCCCTTGTCGCGCGCCATCTCCAGAAGCACCGGCGCGGTGAACACGCCTTCGGCGAGCTTGCCGCTCGGCGCTTCGCCTCTTCCGAGCGCGACGCCGCAGGAGAAATTGCGCGACTGCGGCGTGCCGCAGGTGAGGATCAGATCGCCGAGGCCCGACAGGCCCATCATCGTCTCGGTGCGCGCGCCGCAGGCGCGGCCGAAGCGCACCAGCTCGGCAAAGCCCCGCGTCGTCATCGCCGCGAGCGCGCTCGCGCCGAGGCCGCGGCCGTTGACGATGCCGGCGGCGATCGCCAGCACGTTCTTGGTGGCGCCGCCAAGCTCGACGCCGCGCACGTCGGTCGAATGATACGGCCGGAACGTGCCGGCGTTCATGGCATGCGCCAAAGCCTCGGCGACGCCGGCATCGCTCGCCGCGATCGTCACCGCGGTCGGCAGGCCGCGCGCGACGTCCGCCGCGAAGCTCGGGCCGGACAGGATCGCCGGCAGCGCGCTCGGCGCACACTCGGCGACGATCTCGGTCATGAATTTGTGCGTGCCGCGCTCGATGCCCTTGGCGCAGGCGATCAGCGGCGTGCCGGCCGCGATGACCGGCGACAGCGCGGTGAGCGTCGCGCGCATCGCCTGCGCGGGCACCACCAGCAGGATCGCGTCGTTGCGGGCCACCACTGAGAGATCGACCGTCACCGCGATCGTATCGTGCAGCTTCACGCCGGGAAGAAACTTGCTCTCGCGCTTATCGGCGAGCCAGGCGGCGTTGCCGGCGTCGTATTCCCACAGCGTGACGCTTCGGCCGGCGCGCGCGGCGGTCTGCGCGAGCGCCGTACCCCACGCGCCGCCGCCGATGACGCCGATGCGGTCGAATGTCATTTGTAGGCCGCCGTGTTGAGCTTGCGGCCGCGCGCAGCGGCGACCTCGTCGAGCGGCCAACGCGCCTTCGGCGCCGCGTCGAGCGTATCGACGAGCCCGAGCGCGAGCCGCTCGGCGCCGGCCCAGGCGATCATGGCGCCGTTGTCGGTGCACAGCTCCGGCGGCGGCGCGATCAACTTGATCTTCTCCTCGGTCGCGAGCTTTTGCAGCACCGTGCGGATCGCCTGGTTGGCGGCGACGCCGCCGGCGACGACCAGCGCGTTCGGCGCGCCGCATTGCGCACGAAAAAGACGCAAGCCCGCGCGCAAGCGGTCGTAGACGACGTCGGTGACGGCCGCCTGGAACGAGGCGCAGAGATCGGACACGTCCTCGTCCGACAGTGGCGCGACCGCTTCGGCCTCCAGCCGCAGTGCCGTTTTCAGCCCCGAGAAGGAGAAGTCGGCCTCCTTACGATGCTGCATCGGCCGCGGCAGCGCGAAGCGGGTCGCCTTGCCGCGCGCGGCCTCCTTCTCGACCTGCGGCCCGCCGGGATAGCCGAGGCCCAAGAGCTTCGCGGTCTTGTCGAAGGCCTCGCCGATAGCGTCGTCCATGGTTGTGGCGAGGCGCACGTAGTCGCCGACGCCGCGCACGGCGAGGATCTGGGTGTGGCCGCCTGAGGCGAGGAACAGGCAATAGGGAAAGGGCGTCGCGTCGGTCAGCCGCGCGGTGAGCGCATGCGCCTCGAGATGGTTCACCGCGATCAGGGGCTTGGCGGCGACCATGGCGATGGCCTTGGCCGTGGTCAGCCCGACGATAACACCGCCGACGAGCCCGGGGCCGGCGGCGGCGGCGATGCCGTCGATGCGCTCGAGAGGGACGCCGGCCTGGCTCATCGCCTCGGCGACGATGCCGTCCAGCACCTCGACATGGGCGCGCGCGGCAATTTCCGGAACCACGCCGCCGAAGGCCGCGTGCTGGTCGATCTGGCTCAGGACGACGTTCGACAGGATGCGGCCACGGCCGTCCGGCAGCCGCTCCACCACCGCGGCCGCGGTCTCGTCGCAGGTCGTCTCGATGCCGAGGACGAGCATTACGGCACTCCCCTTCGGAGCGATGGTGAACTAAAAGGTGCCCTACCATCGAGAGGAACCATGGCGCAATCCACCGCTCTCCTGCGCATCGGCACCCGCGGCAGTCCGCTGGCGCTGGTGCAGGCGCGTGCGGTCCGGACGCGGCTCGCGGCGGCGCTGGGCGCGAGCGAGGAGGCGATCGAACTCGTCGTCATCAAGACCTCCGGCGACCGCATCCAGGACCGGCCGCTGTCGGAAGTCGGCGGCAAGGGCCTGTTCACGAAGGAAATCGAGGAGGCACTGCTCGACAAGCGCGTCGACCTCGCCGTGCATTCGTCGAAGGACATGCCGACGGTGTCGCAGCCGGGGCTCGCGCTCACCGCCTGTCTCGAACGCGAGGATCCGCGCGATGTCTTCATCAGCCACAAGGCAAAGCGCCTGCAGGACCTGCCGCGCGGCGCGGTGCTCGGCACGGCGTCGCTGCGCCGGCAGGCGGTGGCGAAGCGGCTGCGGCCGGACCTCGAGGTCATCCCGCTGCGCGGGAACGTCGAGACGCGGCTGCGCAAGCTCGAAGCCGGCGAAGCCGACGCGACTTTGCTCGCGCTGGCGGGCCTGAAGCGGCTCGGGCTCGAAGCGCACGCGACCGCGATCATGAGCGTCGACGAATTCCTGCCCGCGGTCGGCCAGGGCGCCATCGGCATCGAAGCGCGCGAAGACGACGCGCGCACGCGCGAAACGCTTGCCCGCATCAATCACGCCGACACGTTCACGGCGCTCGCCTGCGAGCGCGCGTTCCTCGCTGCACTCGACGGCTCGTGCAAGACGCCGATCGCCGGGCACGCGACACTTTCAGGCGACGCGATCGAATTCCGCGGCCTGATCGCGCGGCCGGACGGCAAGGCGGCGCACGACATCCGCGCCAACGGCCACATCAAGGACGCCGCGGCGATCGGCGACGGGGCGGCGCGCGAATTGAAGCGCATCGCCGGTCCGCATTTCTTCGATTGACGATGCGCGTCGCCATCACCCGCCCGCAGGCCGACGGCGAACGCAGCGCGAGAGCCTTGCGCGCGCGGGGCCACGATGTGCTGGTCGCGCCGCTGATGCGCGTCGAGCCGCTCAATGCCGCCCTCGCCGGCGACTGGAGCGCCGTCGTCGTCACGAGCGCGAATGCACCCTCCGCGCTGATGGCGCCTGGTGAACTCCGGAAGCTTCCGGTCTACGCCGTCGGCACACGCAGCGCCGAAGCGGCGCGCAGGGCGGGCTTCGCCGACGTCGCGTCTGCCGATGGCGACGTGCGCGATCTCGTCCGCCTCATCGCCGCGCAGCATCGCGACCCGAGGCCGCTGCTTTATCTCGCCGGCGAGAACCGCGCTGCGGATCTCGTCGGCGCGTTGGCGCGGCATGGCATCAAGGCGGACCTGCGCGTCGTCTATCGCGCCGTCACCGCGCCCTTCCCCGCCGCGCTGACAGACGCCCTTCGCAAGGGCGCGCTCGATGCGGTGCTGCATTACTCGAAACGCAGCGCCGAGAATTATATCGCCGGCGCACGCGAGGCCGGCATCACACCGGCCGCGCTCGCCGTCCGTCATGTCTGCTTGTCGGCGCAGGTGGCCATGGCGCTCGAAGCCGCCGGCGCCACGACCATTGCGGTGGCGAAGCACCCCGACGAGGCCGCAATCGTTGAACTTCTCGGCCCCTCCGGCGGTTGACGTGGCGCAATCGCGCCGATTGCGTTATTTGCTAACCGCAGGGCGGGGATTCGGGAGCAGGTCCGCATGGCAGACAAGCGCAAGGCGCCGCAGGGGTCCGATGCCGCCCGCAAGCGCAAGGCGCCGACCATCGACCTGACTGCGACCGACCTCACCCCGCCGCCCACGCCCGAGCCGCAGCCCGGCGCCGATCCCGCGCCCGAGCCGGTCGCTGCGGCGACCGAAGCCCCGTTCGACCCGCCACCTCCTCCACCTCCGGAAGAGCCGCCGCAGGCCGCCGCCGAGCCGGACGCCATTCCGCCCGCTGCGGCTCCTCGAACCGAAGAGCGCCGCGGTTCGTCGCTCGCCGCCATGCTGCTGGCCGGTATTGCCGGCGGCGTCACCGTGGCTATCGCATTCGGCGGCGCCTGGTACGCCGGGCTCGTGCCGGGCAATGCGCCGGCGCGCAGCGACATGGTGCCGAAGCAGCAGATCGTCGCCCTGCAACAGGATGTCGACGCGCTGAAGAACCGCCCCGCGCCATCCGCCGACACCAAGGCCACCGACGCATTATCGCAGCGCGTGACAGAGCTCGAAGCGGCGCTGAAAGACCTGCCGAAGACCGGCGGAGCCGATCCGCAGCTCGCGCAGAAGCTCACAGACCTGCAAAGCGCGATCACACCGCTGACGCAGCGGTTTTCCTCCGCCGAGAGCGCGATCAAGTCCGGCGACACCGCGGTCGCCGCGCTCGGCAAGCGCATCGACGACATCGCCGGCAATGCGTCGCAGGCGCGTCAGGATGCCGACGCGGCGGCAAAGAGCGTCGCGCAATTCGACTCGCAGCTCAAAGACCTCGCGCGCAACCAGGCGAGCACGGTCACGCGCGCCGACATCGACGCCTTGCAGCAGAAATTGTCGAGTCTCGAACAGGCCGAGCAATCGGCGCGCGCCAGCATCAGGCAGAGCACTGCGGCTGCGTCGGCGACGCGGCTCGCGCTCGCAGCGCAGGCCTTGCGCACTGCCGTGACGAGCGGTGCGCCTTATGCCGGCGAGCTCGCGCAGGCGAAGGCGCTCGGCGCCGACGCGGGCAAGCTCGCGGCGCTCGAGCCATTCGCATCGAGCGGCGTCCCGAGCGCGGCGACGCTGGCGCAAGCACTGCGTGGTCTGTTGCCGCAGATGCAGAAGATCGCCGCGCCGCGCGCGCAAGCCTCCGGCTCGTTCCTCGAAAAGCTGCAGGCCAACGCCAGCAATCTCGTCCGCATCAGCCCCGCGACCGCGCCGTCAGGCGACCAGCCGGCCGACGTGCTGGCGCGTCTCGAAGTCGAAGCCGCGCACAACGACATCGCCGCGGCCGCGAGCGACGTCGGCAAATTGCCTGAAGCCGCGCAGGCGCCGGCGAAGGACTGGCTCGCGCGCGTCAAGGCGCGGCAGGCCGCGCGCGCGGCCGTCGACGAACTGGCCGCTGCAAGCGCCCGTGCGCTGATTCAGGGTGCGCAATGATCCGGGTCGCGGTCTTCCTCATCGCGCTGGCGCTGATCGCGAGCGGCTTTGCCTGGTTCGCCGACCGGCCGGGCGACCTCGTCCTTACCTGGATGGGCTACCGTATCGAGACGTCGCTGATGGTGGCTCTGGTCGCGCTGCTCGTGCTGGTCATTGTCGCGATCCTGATCTGGTCGATCGTGCGCGGCATCTACCGCGCGCCCGAACAGGTGTCGCTGTTCTTCCGGCACCGTCGCGCGATGAAGAGCTATCTCGCCGTCTCGCGCGGGCTGATCGCGGTCGGCTCCGGCGATCTGAAGCTTGCCCGCCGCTCCGCCGACGACGCCGGACGGCTGTCGCCTGGCGATCCGCTGGCGCTGTTGCTCACGGCGCAGGCGGCGCAGCTTGCCGGCGACCGCACCGGCGCCGAGCGCGCCTTCCGGGCCATGACGCGCAACCCGGAGACCAAGTTGCTCGGCTTGCGCGGCCTCTACATCGAGGCGCAGCGCCGCAACGATCATGTCGCCGCGCAGCGGGTCGCGGCCGAGGCGGCGCAGGCAGCGCCGGCGCTCGGATGGGCCGGGCAGGCCGTGCTCGACGAGCGCTGCGCCGTCGCCGACTGGACCGGCGCGCTCGCCGCGCTGGAGAACATGAAGGGCGGCCTGGACAAGGCTGAGTATCGCCGCAAACGCGCCGTCCTGCTCACTGCACGTGCGCAGGTGCGCGACGAGACCGACCGCGACGGCGCGCTCATCGACGTGCTCGAAGCCGTGAAACTGGCGCCCGAATTCGTGCCGGCGGCGGCGCTGGCCGGCCGCCGATTGGCCGAGGCGGGCGAAGCGCGCAAAGCGCGCCGCCTCCTCGAGCGCGCCTGGGTCGCCAGCCCGCACCCCGATCTCGCCGAGGCCTATGCCGACGTCCGGCTCGGCGATTCCGCGCGCGATCGGCTCGGCCGCATGCAGAAACTCGCCGGCATGGCGCCGGGCCACATCGAGAGCACTCTTGCGGTCGCCCGCGCCGCACTGGACGCGCGCGACTTCATGACCGCGCGCCATATGCTCGAGCCCTTCCTCGCCGCGCCGACCCAGCGCGTCGCAGCACTGATGGCGGCGATCGAGGAGGCGGAGCACGGCGATACCGGGCGCGTGCGGGAATGGATGGCGCGGGCGGTGCGCGCCTCCGGCGATCCGGTCTGGACCGCCGATGGCGTCGTCTCCGACCGGTGGCTACCGGTCTCGCCCTCCGGCCGCCTCGACGGCTTCGAATGGCGGGTGCCGCTGGCCGAGATCGGGATTACCCGGCCGGTGATCGATATCGTGCCCGAAGCCGAGGCTACGCCTGCCGCTGCCGCTGCCGCCGTTATCGAGGCGAGCCGCGAGCCGCGCCCCGCGCCGGCGATGGTGGAACCGGCGCCGGACGCCGCCCGGCCCGCGAAGCCGGCCAAGGCGCGGCCGGCCGAGCCCGTGATCCCGCTTGTTCATGCGCCCGACGATCCCGGCCCTGGCGGTCCGACGCTGGACGGCGAGACGCCGGAAGCCGCCGTGGCCCCCGGCGCGCAGCCGCGCAAGATCCGGGACCTGTTCAAGTAGATTGCTTGCCATCGGCGGTGAGCGTGGATATCAGAGGCGCGGTTTTGCCGGCGTAGCTCAGTGGTAGAGCATCCGCTTCGTAAGCGGGGGGTCGGGGGTTCAAATCCCTCCGCCGGCACCAGTGCCTCCTCCACCACATCGCAGATTCTGCACGCAGCGCTGTCGCTGTGACCTCTCCCAGCCGAACTCAAGCCTGCCCGAATTCGGTATCTAGAGTGGCCGAAATCGGAAGCATCCGACTTCGGCTGGGAGAGGGCAGCCGCAGCGCTGTGAACACAAAGAACGGGTGAGGGGGGAACGCCCACCTCCTCACCGTCATCGTTCCTGGAGAAGCGCTCAATGCCCTCTCCCACAAGGAGAGAGGGCACAACGATCGGCGCGGCGCGTGCGACCAACGTGTGAAAGTTGCGCCGCGATTGAACGCGCAACGCAGCACCAATTCAAATTTGAAAATTCAAGTCGCGTGCGCTGATACGCGCTCACGCACGTCGCTAAAAGAGCACGCCGGGGCGGCCGAAATGGGGTCTTGCCTGACTGATGCGACCCGCGCGGACCGCGCCCGGCGAACCGTTCGTGTGAGGTGCCGCTCCGTTACGCGCCGAACGAACGACGCAACGATCTACGCGGCCCTTTGACCCGGTGGAAGCATTCAGACCTCCGCGTGCCAGAAAAGGGACGCACGAAGTCTGCGCCCATGGGTGAGGAAGTCAAGCACGGCGCAATCACATCTTCGCCGCGGAACATTACACGTCGAGCGGCGACGCAACTTGCGCGGAGGAATGCGCGGCGATCTCGCGCACCGGAACGCGGCCTTCGATATCGCGACCGGTCGGCAGCCAGGTGCACACTTGAGACTCGTCGACCCAGATGGTCTTGAACTCCGCGGGCGCGAAGAATTCGGCGAATACCAATTCGTCATCCCCGGCCGCTTCGAGATAATGCCGCTCGCGGTCGGGATAGTAGATGACGTCGCCGGCACGCACCGCGAACGGGCTTTCGTTCGCATAGACCGTGCCGCGGCCGCGCAGCACATACATGAAATGCTCGGCGCCCTCGTGATGATGATTCGCCGCCGCGGTGCCGGGCGGATAAATGATCATCTCGCCCTTCACCGCTTTCGTGCCGAAGAGTTTCGGCGTGATGAGATAGATGCGCTTGCGCGCGTCGTGCTCGCTATCGAGCACCGGCTCGCGCGTCCAGTCGGCGGCACGGAACCGCGGCGGGTCCGCGGCGAAGTTCGCATCGAGCTGCCCCGCTTTTGGAATTTCGCCATACAGCAAAGCCGCGCCGCGCGCTGAGCGCAGCGCGCCGGCAAAGCCCGGCGGCAGCATCGCCACGTTTGCCGCGGTCACCGCCGTCTCGCCCCCGGCATGCGTCAGCGTCACCTCCCCATCGATACCCTGCAGCCAGGCGACGCTACCCACCGGCACGGCGAGCGGCATCTCTCCGCGGGTATCGAACGCAATGCGGTCGAGCAGGATCGCAGTGCCGGGCACGCGCGCAAAAGTCAGAAGACGTTGCCGCCGGGCTGCGCTTCCGGCCGACTCGGCCGCGACCGTGTCCTGATTGAAGATCAGCGCCACTGCTCGCCTCCCGAAAGGAATTTCCGGCTCTGCGCCGGAGGTCTGGCCATCATGCATCGGCACACCACGTTCGTCATCGGCAGCGTTTGCATGAAAATCGTGCGAGTTGGGTGAGGTTTGGTCAAGGATGCGCGGTGGATTGCGGTGAACCTGCAGGAACCGCCCCGTACCATTGGACGTTGCCCGGTCCAGAGTCCCTAGCAGACCGAGGAGCTCGCATGTGGCTCGCTTTGTTCGGTATCGTCATCGTAATGTCGCTCGGATTCGGCATCGGATCCGTGCTCGCTGATGTGATGGAGCGCGACTCGCTCTTTTGAGCCGCGTCTGACCCCCAATGGCGCCCAGGGGAACTTTGCATTAATCAAGCGGGATGGACGCGACCGGCACCCCGCTGCTGCTCTCGCGGCGGTTCGCGCCGCTGTTCTGGTGCCAATTCTTCGCCGCGTTCAACGACAACTTCCTCAAGACGGCCCTGGTCTTTCTCATCCTCTTCCGCGGCCACCCGGACGCAGAGGCCCTGATCACCATCGCGAGCGCGATCTTCATCGCGCCCTACTTTGTCCTGTCCGGCCTCGGCGGCGAGCTCGCCGACCGCTACGACAAGGCGCGCGTGGCGCAAGTCATCAAGTTCGTCGAGATGGCGGTCGCCGGCGTCGCCGTGTGGGGCTATGCGCAGGAGTCGCTGCCGATCCTGTTCACGGCGCTGTTCGGCTTCGGCGTGCTGGCCTCGCTGTTCGGGCCGATGAAATACGGCATCCTGCCCGACCACCTGCCGCGGGAGAGACTGCCCGCCGCCAACGCGCTGATCGAAGGCGCGACCTTCGTCGCGATCCTCACCGGCACCATTATGGGCGGCATCGCCTCGCGCAGCGGCGGCCCTTTCGGCTTCGCGCCGATCGTGATGGCGTTCTCGCTCGCCTGCTGGATTGCGGCGCTCTTCATCCCTGCCAGCGGCCAAGGCGCGCCGCATCTTGCCGTGCGCGTCAACATCGCCGCCTCGACGCTTGCCATGCTGCGGCATTTGCGCGCCGACGCGCGGCTGTGGTGGGGCGCGCTGGTGACGAGCTGGTTCTGGCTCACCGGCATCGTCGTGCTGTCGCTGCTGCCGCCGCTGATCAAGACGCTGATCGGCGGCGACGAGGCGACGGTGACAGCCTATCTCGCGCTCTTCACGGTCTCGGTCGGCCTGGGCTCGGCGCTGGCGGCGCTGCTGGCGCGCGGGCGCATCGTGCTCGGCATCACGGTGGTAGGCGCGGCGCTGATCGGCGTGTTTGCTGTCGATCTCGGTCTCGCGACGCTTGGGTTCGCGCCAGCAGCGGCATCGCAATCGCCGCAAGCGGCGCTCGGCAGCGCGCTGGGTTTGCGCGCCGCCATCGATCTCTGCGGCATGGCGCTCGCCGGCGGCCTGTTCATCGTGCCGGCCTTTGCCGCGGTGCAGACGTGGTCGGAGGTCGCACACCGCGCCCGCACGATCGCCGGCGTGAACGTGCTCAACGCCGGATGCATGACCGCGGGCACGATCATTGTCGCGCTGTTGCAGAAGCAGGGCGTGACGCTGCCGTGGCTGTTCGTAGGACTTGGCGTCGCGACGCTCGGCGTCGCGGCCGCCGTGTGGCGGACGCAGCCGAAACCCTGACCTACTTCCCCCGCATTGCCAGTACGCGATCGACCATCTCGCCGGCGACACCAAGATAGTTTGCCGGATCGACCATGGACTCGAGCTCCTTGCGGCTGGCGTGCTTCTTGATCTCCGCGTCCTTCTCGAGGAGATCGATCAACGGCGTGCCGGTCTTCACCACCTCGCGGCAGATGTCGTAGACGACGTCGTGTGCGTAGTTCCGCCCCATGGCCGCGCCCAGCCCCATCATCACCGCTTCCGACATGATCAGGCCTTTGGTGATGTCGAGGTTCTCGCGCATTTTCTTCTCGTTGACCTGCAGCCCCTCGACGACGAAGCGCGTCTGC
>Ga0265342_10004077_pt1 | contig 11650 bp, 10 predicted proteins | sample 4CB327metaG_FD_203125 | JGI IMG/M metagenome (GOLD analysis project Ga0265342, IMG submission 203125) | Rhizosphere microbial communities from Carex aquatilis grown in University of Washington, Seatle, WA, United States - 4-CB3-27 metaG | ecosystem: Host-associated > Plants > Roots >...
GGAGGTGCTGTCCTGCCAATCCTGCGGGCATCGTTTGGAAAGGCCCGCGACCGTCGAAGCCGTGGCCGACCCAGGACAATGCGAGCGCTGCAATCCATAAGATGTGGTGTGGCAACGTATTGCCCGTTGGTCCGTTTCATCGTGAACAGCGGACCTTCTCAGGCAGAGCCCTAACGCCCCGATATGGCCCCCAAGCAGACCTGAGCGAGCAGGGTGCCCTAGGTCAGCTCCTGACCCGATCCAGACTAAGTCGCCTGAGTGCGTCAGGTCGGCTCCTCGACTTAGACCGGACCTGCCCAGCTTCTACGGCGACAGCCGGGACCCTGGCCCGAATCGGCCTAGTCAAGCAGGCGCCCATATCGGCACCTGATCCGGTAGGCGGACATCCCTAGTTGTCATGAGGATGCCAGCCGCGGGCTTCGCAATATCCTCGACCAATGAAAATCCTACCCCCGCGGTGGGGAGGCAGCTTTGATCAGAGATGAACGTAAGCACAACGAAAAGTGCCGCCTGACCGATCGCATCTGTCTCTATGGTAGGACAGTCCCGCATTTCTCCATGCGTCGTCGCCCACATTCAAACGGCATTCGGGTTGCGACTCGGGTTCGCCGATTGCTTCCAATGCCGAGCAGCTATTCCATCAGCCTCTTATTGAGCCTTTCGCAATCCCGCGATGCAGATCGAGCAGTGCCAGGATCGTATCCGGCGGGCGGCGCCCGAAGCCGCATTCGGTGGCGAGGCCGAAATCTGAGATCACTTCGCGCGCCGCCGCGATCCGCCGCCTCGCGCCCTCCAGCCCGTCTGTCAGGTGGATCAGCCCGATATAGAGCTCGGCGATCCTCTTGCGCTTCAGCTTGGCGAGCGGCTTGAAATACCCGGTGTCGCTGCGGTCGCGCGGAACGGGGAAATGCAGCCACGTGACGTCGCGCGTCGTCGCAGCGGTCAGTTGGTTTCCTATATCGACCATCAGGCCGGTGTCGTGCGGCTCGACGAAATGCTTGTGCCCCGCGTCGCCGTAACAGAAATGCCAGCCGAGTTCGACCACGCGCGGGATATAATCGCTTAGGCGTGCGATCGTCTCGATCAGCGTCGCTGAGGGGAATTGTCGCGCGAGGTCGGAGTCAGGCTTCTCCCAGATACGATGAAATTCGACGGCGATGTCCCACTGCAGGCTGAAGTCCCCGTGCGGGATCGCTTCCAGCATGCGGGCCAATTCGGCGACAAGTGCGCGCTCGTAAGTCGCGCAGATAACTGGTAGGTCGGGGTTGCCCCAAAAGAAAGCCTGGATAACCGCCAGCGGCGTCGGCAGGCTGACTTGGAATTTCTGGCTCGCGCCGATGACACCTTCCCCGCGCAGGCGCGCGAAATCGCGCCATGAGGCGATGGCGACGTCGGCGTAGCCGAGATTGCCGAAGTCGATGTGTTCCGGCGACAGGCCGGGCCTAAGTCCGTAGGTCGGATAGGGGATGCCCTGCACGTCGCGCACGCCGGTGCGCACGATGCCGTCGACGCGCTCGACGATCTTGCCCTGCCACGCCGTCCACGCCGCCCGCGCGCCGGTCTCGCCGTCGGGCAGGCGCTTGAGATACGGGCCGATCCGCTGCGACACCTCACGAAACACCCTCTCCGTAGACTGAAGCGGGATGCTGCCGACCAAGTGCAATGCGGCTGTCATGGCGACCTCTTCAGGGCGTCGGAGCGGACAATCACGCGGCCGGCGCCGATGCGATGAGTGGCATCTGGATCCACGACGCATGCTCTCCGCCGGTCAGGATCGTGTTACGCCCCTTGAATTCATCGCGGGCGCGATCATGAGGATGATTATGGAGGATGCGGCCGGGCATATTTGGAAATTCAAAGTCCCTGCCCATCAACGTTAGGACGAGGCGGTAGCCTCTCGGAAACACGAAAGAGGTTGGCCAGATCTCGACGTCGATCTCATAGGGCGTCTCCGGCGTCAGCTTCTCGATCTCATCGTGGGCGTGGAACGGCCGGTTCGGATTACTCCGAACTGGATCGAGCTTGCGCTGTGACAGGCGCAGCCAGCCGCGTGTGACAGGAGCCTTCTCATGCGCGCCTTCGATTATAATTTCGCGCCCATCGGCATCGACGGCGCGCAGAGTCGCGAACAAGTCCATGTCGGTGGTGGAGGAACTGACCCAGAGGTGGGCGGAGATGAATCCGGTGAATTCGGTGTCCTGAGAAAACGGCTCGGTGATGAAATCTATGCCGTCGCTCATCGCCTCATATGTCGCGTGCGCCGCCGCCGCCGGCGCGGCCTTGGTCAAGGACTTCGATTTCGCGTCGAGATAGTAGCGAACTGGCTGCGTGCCGGTCAGAGGAAAGCTCGTGTCGGTGCGCAGGCGGCGCGCGCCGCGCGGATCACGCACGGCTACCTTCACCCGGGGCTCCTTGTCCCAGCCATTGCCCTCGCCGCGCAGGTAGTGATTGAAGAATTTTTTCTGCAGCGCGACATATTCGGGCAGGTAGAAGCTCTCCCAGTGCTTGCCGATGTGCAGCGACAGCCACTTCTCGGCTGACGCGACGCCGAGGTAACCCTCGATGTTGCCGCGAAGGTGCATGCCCGGGCCGCCCCAATTGCCGGCGGAGAACAGCGGGACGTTGATGCGGCCGAGTACGGCCGTGCGTTCGCGCCACCAGGCGCTGTCGAGATTGTGCCGGAGGATGTCGGCCGGATAGTCGGTGCGGTTGGCGATCAGTATATGCTCGGGCAGCGGCCCGCCGGTGATCGGCTTGCCCGTCTGCCGGTCGCGATAGGGCGTGTTGCCGTTGCCGTGCTGCACGGCGAGACACTGCTTCGGCCACCAGTAATTGGCGAAGCCGCTGCTCAGGATGCCCCCGTGATGCGTGCTGTCACGATAATAATCGACGTAGCCTTCCCATGGGCAGATGGCGGCGAGATGCGGCGGCTGCAGCGTGGCGACGCGCCATTGCGTCACTGCGTAGTAGGAAATCCCGAGCAATCCGATCTTGCCGTTCGACCAAGGCTGCACTGCAGCCCATTCGATAGCATCGTAATAGTCGACTATTTCGCGAGGCGACCGCGGATCGAGGTAGCCGGGTGATTTGCCGCAGCCGCGCGAATCAATCTGGATGATGACGAAGTCGTCCGGCACCCATCGTTCGGGGTCGGCGGTCTCCCAGCGGAGATATCGGCCGGTCGAGCCGTTGCGGCAAAGATCGGGATAGACCGAGAGCAACTGCTCCCACTGCATCTTAAACCCGTCCTGGAAGTGCAGATCCTTGCCGTAAACGCCTTGGGCCATGACGACGGGGAAGCGACCTTCCTTGTCGGGGCGGAACACGTTAGCCATGAGCACATTGCCGTCGCTGACCGGGACCGGCACATCCTGCTCGTAGATCATTCCATTTTCGACGACTTGCTTCATGACAACTGACCGTAACTCCTGCCGGTGATGGTTGTTGTTCTCAGCGGACGACGCCGGCGAGATCCGGACGCTCGTCGGCGAGCAGCCGCACGTCCTCGTTCGGCAGCTTCTCCAGGAACGGCGGCAGCGCCGCGACCCAATGCTGGTTGCCGAACAGCGGCTCCCAGATACGCGGCTGCCAGTCGTCATTCAGGCAGTCGGTGTCGGCCGAATATTCTGCCTCACCGCCGCACGGCGCCTGAATATAGAAATAGAGCGTCGACGAGATGCGATGTCGACCGAGGCCGAGCTTGCTCTGCCAGCCCTGCCGTTGCATGTGGTTGGCTCCTGCCAAGAGCTCGTCGATGTTCTCGACGCCGAGCGAGATGTGCAGAAACTGCGCCTTTCCGGTCTTCGCCCAGAATAGGTTGTGATGGTCGCTGCGGCCCTCGGCACGAAAGAACACGCCGCGGTCGCGAGCGATATCGGTGATCCTGAATTTCAGGCGATTGCGGTAGAATCCGATCGCCTTGTCGAGATTGGCGCAGCCGAACACGACGTGATGGATGAGCTGCGGCTTCGCCTGGGTGAACCACTGCCGGTGCTTGTTCCAGCGCACCGAGCGGCCGGGCGAGTTGACAAGGTCCTCGCGGGCGACGAGCGGCGTGCGCACGAAATGACGGAAGCCGATCGCGAGGCCGTAATCGTCGACGCTGTGCAGGGTGCCGTCGGCATCGCGCGTCACCTTCCGGTCGCGCACCAGCTCATTCTCGATCTCGCGGAGGCTGTCGGCGCTGTCGACGCCCCAGATGACCTCGCGCACGCCGGGGCCTTCCACGTAAGGCGGCGGCAGCGTCGGGTCGTCGGAGCGGCGCAGGATCACGTGCGAGCCTTCCGGCAGCCGGAAATCGGTCAGCTCAGCAGTCTTCGCTACTGCGTCCAGGCCGAAATCGGTGAAGAAGCGCGTGCACAGGTCGAGATCGTGGACGCCGAAGATAGCGGTCTGCACTCCGTTGATGGCCATGGCCTTGCTCCTGTTCAGGCGTGCCCAGCCGCGCCCTTGGCGAGGCCGGCAATCTTCTCCGCCGCGGCGGCATGGATATAGAGCAGGGACCTGACATCGTCGGCCGTCTTGCAGCGGCCGAGCCCGCATTCCGCGGCGATACCGAAGCCGGAGAGATGCCTCAGCGCCGCCTCGGCACGCTTCATCGTGCCATCGATGCCGTCGGCATTGACGAGACCGAGATAAAGCTCGGTGCCCTTCTTGAGGCGCAGATTGTCGAACGGAACGAAGAATGCGTCATCGGTGCGCGCGATCGGCACCGGCATATGGACATAGGCGATCGGGCGCGGAACGGATTCGCTGAGCGCGTTAGCGAGTGACACCATGCGGGCCGCGTCCTTCGGCTCGACGAAGTGCTTGGCGTCCCAATCGCCGTAGCAGAGATGGTAGCCGAGTTCGACGGTGGCCGGCACGACCTCGCTGATCCGCTTGAGCCGGGCCAGCATCGCCCCTTCGTTCGCCTCGAACATATTGTGGTATTTGATCTGGCCGTCCCAGATCACCATCTCGACGCACACGTCCCATTGCAGGCAGAGATCCTTGTGGGGGATGACGGCGCAGATCTCCTCTACCTCGCGTAGCATCGCCCGCTCGTAGGCCGGCTCGATGTCGGCGACGGCATCCGGCGCACAGAACGCGACGACCACTGCGAACGGGGTGGGCAGGCAGACCTGGAAGCGCGCGTGGCGGTCAATCTCGCCGCGCTCGCGGGCGCGCAGGAAGTCCTCATATGATGGGCGCGCTTCCCGCGCATAGCCGAGCTCGCCGAAAGACAGCTCGGCGGGCGACACGCCCTTCTTCAACCGCAGCTTGGGAAAACCGGCGGAGGCTCGCATTTCGGCGCCCTCGGCCGGCTCAAGATAGGTGCTGGCGCGCAAGAGCGGATACTGCCAGCTGATCCAGCACCGTCGTCCGCCCGGCTCACCGTCGGGAACGCGCCGCACCGCATTCCCGAGAACAACGCCCACGGTCTTGAATACCTCCGGCACGCGCGAGAGGGCGATGCTTCCGACGAGATGGACTGGCGCGGCCATGCTTCGGTCTCCGGCGTTAGATTGGTTCTGAGAGCGTGAGTTCGTGCGGGCGCGGTTTCGGAGTTGCGAAGTCGCGTCGGATGCGCTCATTGCGCTCCCGGCACAGCTTTGCATCGGTAAGGTTGCCGTCGATGCCGAGCTTGCGCGACAGTTCCTGCACGAACTTGCACCGTGGATAGCGTCGTCGCTCGAAAGCGGCCAGCATCGTCTCGACGTCGCCGCCGCTCATGGCAGCAAGCTCGGCGAGAACGACAGCGTCCTCAATCGCCATTGCGGCGCCCTGGGCGATATGCGGGCTCGACGCGTGGGCGGCGTCGCCGATCAGCACGGCGCGGCCCTTGTGCCAGGGCGGCGCCAGCTCGACCTCTTCGACCGGCACGTACACGACGTCCTTCGGATCGGTGAGCCGTTCGCGCGCTTCTGCGACCATGCCGCCGAACGGCGCCAGGTAGTCGCGCAGCAGGAGGTGCAAACGATCCGCCGGCATCCATCGGTTCTCTGGCTCGTTGGTGACGAGCAGCAGGTACATTGTCTCCGCAGTGAGCGGCACCAGCCCGGCCTTCAGTCCCACGCCCATATACATGGCCTGGAAATCGAGCTGCGTTGAGCGCTTGGTAGTGAAGCGCCAGACGCCATGACCGGTGAATTGCGGCCTGATGTCGCCGAAGAGAAGGCCGCGAACGTGGGAGCGGATGCCATCCGCGCCGACGACGAGGTCGTACCGGCCGCGTGAGCCGTCGGTGAGTTCGACATCGGCGGCGCCGACGTCCAGCGTCATCGACTTGAGCGTGAGACCGAAGCGCATGGAAACGCCGGAGGCCCGCGCGGCTTCCACTAGAATGCGATGCAGCGCCGGGCGCGGGATCATGTTGGTGGCCGGCGTGTCCGCGTCGACGATGCGCAGCAGGTCCAGCGTCGCGAGCAGGTGTTCCTGCGCGTCGAAATACCGGTATTTCTCAATCGGGAAGCCGGCCGCCAGGCAGGCCTGCATCAGGCCGAGGGAATTGAGCGCGCGCAGCGCATTACCCGGCTGGATGATGCCGACGCCGTAGACCGAGGGCTCCGGCTTGATCTCGATGATGTCGGCATGGATGCCGTGCTTGGCGAACGCGACCGCCGCCGTCAGCCCGCCGATACCGCATCCGACGATCAAAACGTTCTTAACGCCGGCCATCATTCGGTCGTCTGTCCTTGTTGCGATTGTCGAGGCTGGTCCTTGAGGCGCGCGATCCGGCGCCGTCGGGTGCGTACTCTCCCGGCGCGACGCGCCGCGCTGTATTCTCATAGAAGGGAATTATCGCGGCAGATGTTCACGAAAGTCAAGCGCCGTCAGGGATGCTGCGATAAGATGTGCGCTCAGGCCCGCCGCGCGCCCCGTTCCTTCGGCCCGACGATCAATGTCGCGACCGATTGGGCGAAGGCGGATGGGGACGTCGATGTGCCCGAAGCGCCGCCGAGGATCGCCTGCACGACCGGATGGGCGCTGAAGAAGAATTCGCACATTGCGCCGATCGCGATCTGCACCATCCGCTGATCGACGGCGCGGAATTCGCCGGACTGCACGCCTTCGCGCAAGAGGTCGTCGAGCTCCTCCACCGACTGCCGCAGCAGGCGCAACACGATGCGCTTGTCCTCCGAATCGTGCCGATAGACGTGGTCGACGACCAGCCGGTGGTAGTTCGGATTGTCGCGAAAAAGCTCCAGATAGACCTCTATTCGGCGCTCAAGCCGGCTGCGCGTGCTGCCCCGCTGACTGATCAGCGAGGCGAGGCGGCTGCGCAGATCCTTGGTGATCTCGACAGCCGCCGCCGCCAGCAGGTCGTCGAGGCGGCCGAAATAATATCGGATGAGCGCGCGGTCGACGCCGGCGATCTGCGCGATCACGGCCAGCGTGATCTCGGCCGGGCTCTTCGTCTTCAGCCCCTGGCGCGCGGCCTCGACCAAGGCGTCGCGGCCGACCGAGCCCTGGATGGTGGGGCGGCCCTGCCGGCGCGCCTTGGCCGGTTTTCTCGCAACCGTAACGCTCATTAATGCAAATGTCCCAAAGAGTTGCCGCGGCTGCGCACCCTATGCGGTCTGCCGCGCAAAATAAAGCCGCCAACTCGCCGGCTTGACGGCGCGTGTTCGCTCTGGCTTTATTTCTACAAAGAGGGAAATACGTCGTGTGCAGCGAGGGCGCAGGTTGCGATCTTGCTGCCAAACGCAGACGCGAACGATCCCTCGACACGAATAAATACGATGCGATTAAGGCATCGTTGGGGAGGGAGTGATGAGCACGCAAGTCCTGAACGTCACGAATCTGATCAACGGACGCCCGATCTCGAAATACCAGTACGGGATCTTTTTGCTTTGCGCGCTCGCTGCGCTGATGGACGGCTACGATTCGGTCATCATCGGCATCACCGCCCCGGCAATCGCCCAGACGCTCGGCCTCGACGTGAAAACCTTCGGCCCGGTATTCTCGGCGGCGCAGTTCGGCTTCATGCTCGGCGCCTTCATCGCGGGACCGCTGGCCGACCGCATGGGCCGCAAGAGCATCCTGATCGGCTCGGTCGTGCTGTTCGGGCTGTTCTCGCTGCTTACGCCGGTCGCGGACACCTACAATCATCTCTTGATTCTGCGCTTCATCACTGGCCTTGGGCTCGGCGGCGCATCGGCGACCTTCGTCAGCATCTGCACTGAGTACAGCCCGGTGCGCGTGCGCGCCACGATTATCTCGGTGCTGTGGGCGCTGCTGCCCGCCGGCAATGTCGTCGGCGGCATCCTGTCCTCGGTGATCCTGCCGACGCATGGCTGGGTCCCGGTCTATTACATCGGCGGCGTCGTGCCGTTGGTGACCGCCGTCATCATGCTGCTGGTGGTCCCTGAGTCGGTGTCGTTCCTCGTGACGAAGCAGGCGCGGGGCCCGCGCATCGCCTCCATCGTCGGGCGGCTCGCGCCCGAAGTGCCCCAGTCGGAGAGCACGCAATACGCCGTCAACGATGCCGGCCCGTCGAGCGCGTCGGTGCGGCATCTGTTCAGCTCCGGGCGCAATTTCGTGACAATCTGCTACTGGGTGTCTTTCTTCTGCTGCTGGCTGGTGCTGATTACCGTGCTCGCGTGGACGGTGCCGGTGCTGCGCGAGGCCGGCATCCCGATCTCGAAGGCCTCCCTCATGATCTCCGCCAACAGCTTCGGCGCGGTCATCGGCGCGCCGATCATTGGTCGCATCATGGACGGAACGGATCCCAAGCTCACTGTGCTCATCGGGCTGGTGCTTGGCGCGGTCGCGGTGTTCCTGCTCGGCTTTTCGGCGAGCTCGGCCAATCTGCTGGCGATCAATTTCTTCGTCGCCGGCTTTACCGTCGGCGGCACCTCGGCCGGCATGGTCGGCCTCGTCGCCACCGCCTATCCGACCGCGATCCGCTCGACCGGCATCGGCTGGGCGATCGGCATGGCGCGGCTCGGCGCCGTCTGCGGTCCTGTCGCCGCAGGAATGATGTTGGCGAGCGGCTGGGGTCTGAAGGGCTTCTTCGCCGCGATGGGGGTCGTCACATTGCTGGCGGCGTTAGGAGTGCTGGTGCTACGCAACGGCGAGAAACGCTGAGCGGGGTAGCTTCGCCGCTTTAGGCAGGGGAATCGAAAGATGGAGATCAAGTCGTTGCGGCGCGTCGTCACCGGCCACGACGCGCAGGGCCGCTCTACGGTCCTCATCGATGCGACGGTGAGCAATGTATTCTCGCCCCGGCCCGGAGCGGCCTTCAGTGTGATCTGGTCGAGCGACGGCGGCTTCCCGGTCAGCAACGACGGGAACGATGACCCGTCGAGCAGGAAGATCGGGACCAGCATCGATAATGGCACCGTCTTCCGCATTGTCAGCTTCGGTTCCGGCGTTGCACCGAGAAACCACCGGACGGATTCGGTCGACTATGCGGTGGTCATGGCCGGTGAGATCGACATGGTTCTCGATACGGGGCCGGTGCGTCTCCGGGCAGGAGACTTGCTGGTGCAGCGCGGCGCCATTCACGATTGGGTGAATAACGGCAGCGAGCCCTGTGTCATCGCTTTCGCCTTGATTGCAGCGAAGCCTGTGACAATCAATGGGCGCCCCCTGCGCGCCCAAGGCTAGCATGAAAGTTTAGCGCAGAATGCGCAGTGCAGCGCAAGCTCGGGACTCACACCGTTTCGCTCTGTTGCATAGGCGCCGCGATCGCCTGCCCACCGTGGCCGTCATGAACGCGCGGAAGCGATCAGCATCATCGTGGAAACGATCCGGGCGGTCTCGCCAATTCGTTTACGTCGTCGTATAGAACTCTCGGGCGTCGTCGAGGCTCGCGATCACCACAAGCGGCGAACCGATCTCCGGTTGTCCGGGGGTGTCGTCCACCTCGATGATGACGATGCCGCCACGCGGGGCCGCATCAGGTCTGTACACGAAGCGCTCCAAGAACTTGAAGACTGAGTATGAAAGCTATGCGTGGCTGATCGACAAGAAGGCGGGCGAGAACAGGGCATTGAAGATCCCAAGTGTCTCAAATACCTGATGTCGGCAGCGCGCTACCTGCTCACGACGCTCGCTCCTGCGAACTCTATCTACGACCCTCTGAGGAAGGACCGAGAGCGGGTTGAAGTGGCTGTGACGCGACAGAGGGTCAGGCAGAACGGTGCGCGATGACCGGTACAGGGCCGAACGACACGAACCTGAAGTAAGCGAACAACGCGCCCAGGGAAAGCACGAAGATGCCGCCAGACTTCGTTTAAAATGCGAAGGTGATCGAGCATTGGAAAGGTCATTTGTGGTCCTCTGCGCCCGGGGCGCGGCAGCTCAGCGCCCAACTTGGTTCGGAATATACGCGATCTGCATCGGCATCTTATTTGTGTGCCGATGGGCAACCTTCTTCGGCCTGTTCACGACAGTAGGGGGGCCGGCAAGCTGTGCCGCCGTGTATTTGATGGTCGGATAAATCGGGGTCAGCGTGCCGGTGTATTCCGCAAGTTTCAACGCGATTAGATCAGGCTTTGAAACAGTCACGGGGGCGGTTCCGGCCGTTGCCGCCACGTAGGCCTGTCTGCCGCCGAAGCCTCCGGCGGAGCAGATGACGAGCACTACTGAGACTTTGATGCAGCGAGACAGAAAAGATATGATGAAAACCCCTCTGCGGAAATAACGCAGAAGTAGTGAATTTGTTCCTTAATCCGCAATGCCGAGCGATTGCAGGGTCATGCAGGGGTATGCTGCCGTGTACAAAGTGGAGATTGCCCAGCCCGTCGGCCGGTAGAGCAGCGGCGATCCCTCGAAGTTACTCGGCGGCGACTAATGAAGAATTAGGCGCGCTCGTGACCTCTTCTACGAGCTTGGCGCAACCGGCAAAGATCCCACGTCGGGCCACGCGCCAGACATCCGTCTCGCCGCGCGTAATCCACGGCACCATACCGGCAATAAGTACATCGCGCAGTTTGTCTAAGCGATCCAAATCCAATACGTTGGCGTCATAGAGACGCGTAAACGCAATCCGTAGTGCCTCATCAAGAAGGATGAGGCCTTTATGGTCGAGGTCTACAGATTGTGACCCTGCGTGCATCGTGTGGAACCAACCGTGCAAGATCAGACGGAGTTCCGCACGAGAGCTGACCGACAAAGGCGGTTACCGCTTCCCTTTGGAGCGTCGCTGGCATCAGCGGTCTGTTTCGTGGTCAGGTTCCGCTTGGCTTGTAGTTTCTTGCCGAGCCGATGCAGGCGCTTTGCGAGAAGGCCGTCCTCTTCCAAAGTTCTGTCCCTTAATCCGTTTCCAAGCTCGGATTGGCAACCACTCTGGAAATAGCACGATTCCCGACACGCCGTGTGGGCGAGAGATGCGGCCGGTCAGAAGCCAGTACTGCCTTATTCGCTGTCTTCCAAACGCCGCATAATCTCCAGTCGGACGGACTCCGGCTGACCGCCTTGGACGCCTCCGCGATGTCTGCCCGAAGGGGGCTGCATCTCGGTAGCGTTCAGTCCTGTTTTAGCTCTTCCGTGCCCTTGATGACGGCGTCTTCCTCCTGGATCTCGCGCTTAGCGCGATGCCAATGTTCGAGGTACCTGCCGTTGGGCCAAGCCGACGAAGACGGGCAGCGCGTTTTCGTCCGCTTCTGGCCCAAAGCTCCCATTGGGAGGAGGGCAGGGCGTGTCCGCTCTGCCCAAGTAC
>Ga0265342_10004078_pt1 | contig 11648 bp, 8 predicted proteins | sample 4CB327metaG_FD_203125 | JGI IMG/M metagenome (GOLD analysis project Ga0265342, IMG submission 203125) | Rhizosphere microbial communities from Carex aquatilis grown in University of Washington, Seatle, WA, United States - 4-CB3-27 metaG | ecosystem: Host-associated > Plants > Roots > Rhizosphere...
GACGGGCGCGGGCGGAGTTTGCGGACGGTCACGTCACACGTGTCACCGTCAGCTTCGCACGTTTCGGCGCGCGCCGCGCGCCCGCGTCGTCGGTCCGGCGGGCCCCGACTTGCCGGGCTGGAACGTCTGCGGTTCACTGCGGCCATGAGCACCCTCACGCCGGTACCACGGCCGATCGCCAAGGATCTCTGGGTCATTCACCATCTCCTGAAACTGCCGCTCGGCATGCGCATGCCGCTCTGTGCGACGTTGGTCCGGCTGGCCGACGGTGGGCTGTGGGTGCATTCACCAACGCCGCTCGGGCCCGAGCTGGCGACCGCCGTCGAGGCGCTGGGCCCGGTGCGCGATCTCATCGCGCCGAACCGCTTCCATCACCTCTCGATCGGCGCGTGGAGCCAGAGGTTTCCCGCCGCACGCATCTGGGGCGCGCCGGGGTTGGCGGAGAAAAGGCGCGATCTCTCGTTGACGGGGGTGCTCGGCGACGGCGCGGCGCCACCGTGGTCGGGCGAGATCGCTGCCCTGGCGCTCGCGGGCGCGCCCAGCATGAACGAGGTCGTCTTCTTCCACGGCGCGAGCCGCACGCTGGTGTGCACCGACCTGCTCTTCAACGTGCGGAAGCCGGCGAGCGCGATGACGGGATTCGTGCTGTCGCTCATGGGCACCAAGGGCCGTTTCGCGATGAGCCGCCTCTGGCGGCGCTACGCGCGCGATCGCGCCGCGCTCAAGGCCAGCGTCGAGCGGATGCTGTCTTGGGACTTCGCGCGCGTGATCCCGGCGCACGGCGAGGTCTACGAGAGCGACGGCGACGCCCGCGCTGAGACGCGCGCCGCGCTGGCCTGGGTGCTTCGCTAGTCGTCGCGCCGGATCCGGAGGGTCTCGCGCGCCGCCGGCCCGCGAGCGTCGTTATCACACCGGCCGTTCGGTCTTGCCGTCCGGCCTGCGCGCGAAACGGCCGGCGTCTCTCGCATGCACCGGGTCGGGGGCGGGCCAAGGCCAACCGCCGAACTGGGTTCGCTGGTAGTCGGCGAAAGCCTGGCGGATCTCGTCGCGCGTGTTCATCACGAACGGGCCGTACTGCACGACCGGCTCGCCGATCGGCCGGCCCTGCAAGAGCAGGATCTCGGTCTCGGTGTCGCCGGCCTCGAGCGGCAGCGCGCGATCGGCGCGCACCTCGATCTCGTGCGACGGCGGGATCTCGCGCCCGGCGACGCGCAGCCCGCGCCCCTGGAAGAAATAGAGCGCGCGGTTCGAGCCGTGCGCCGCCGCGGGCACCGTCCAGCGCGCCCCCGGCGCCATCATGATGGTCCAGATCGCGACGTCGCTGCCCGCGGCCGACGCGAATGAATCGGGAGGCGGCGGGGGCGGTGTCACCTCGCCGAGCTTGCCCGCGACCACCGCGACCTCGATCGGCCGGCCGGCGTCGTCGGTGAACGTCGGCCGCGGAATCGTCGGCGCCCACAGCATCGAGAAGTACGGCGTGACCATCTTGCTGGCTGCCGGCAAATTGAGCCAGATCTGGAACAGCTCGAGCGGATTCGGACGCGCGCGCTCGACGAGCGGGAACATCTCCGCGTGCTGGATACCGCCGCCCGCGGTGAGCCACTGCACGTCGCCCTGGCCGTAGCGCGCGGTCGCGCCCAGCGAATCGGAGTGATCGAGCAGGCCGTGGCGCACGACGGTGACCGTTTCGAAGCCGCGGTGCGGGTGTTGCGGAAAACCCGGCACGACCTCGCCGTGGTACATGCGCCAGCCGTCGCGGCCCTCGAAGTCCTCACCCAGGTTGCGCCCCGCCAGTGACACGGCCGGGCCGAGTTGCTCGTTTCCGGCCGGATAGTGGTCGTCGTGGTGCACGCAGAACAGAAACGGATCGTGCGTGCGCCAGGGAAACCCGAGCGGGGTGACCGAGAGGATGGGCGACGGCGAGGTGCTTTCGTCGGACGTCATCGGAGTGGAACCTTTCGGGACGTGCGGGGTGCAGGCCGCCGACGCCACCGTGCCGGCGGCGGCCAGAGCTTTCAGCGTGTCGCGGCGGCTGATTCGGCTCACGGTCCTCAGTGGTAGCTGAGCGTTCCCCCGAAGACAACCCCGGCCGGGTTCGTAGCGTAGGTGCAGCTCCCCGTGCATCCTCCGAAGCTGGCGGGACCGTTCTGGGCGGCAATGGTGATGGTGTTGGTGCCCGGGTGCAGTGCCGTCGACAGATCGAAGGTCGTGAGCATGGTGTTCGAAAGCCCCGCCTGGGTCTCATCGGTCGTGCTGCCGACGCCGTCGACGTCGACGCCGTTGACCACGACCCGGGCCTTGTCGTCGGCGCTGATGCTGATCGTGCCCGTCGGCCCCAGGCCCAGATTGAACGTACGTGAAAAATAGAACTGCTTCAGATCGGGGACGTCGGTGACGGCGATGCCCGGTCCCCAGATCCACACGGCGCCGGGGATCGACGCCAGGCTAAAGGCCCAGCCGACGCCCGCGTGTCCGTAGATCAGGGCCCCGGTGGGGCAACTGGGCGGCGAGGTCGCGTTGAGGCAGACCGGCTGCGCGGCGCCAAGTTTGTTCGCCGAGAGGTTGGTCGCCGGGTCGCCGTCGTAGGCCGGCCACGACGAGTCGGACGCGAACACCACGCTACAGGTTGTTCCCGCGCAGGTCGGCAAGGCATCGACAGCGGTGTCCGCTCCGGCGTCGACCGTATCCGACAATGCATCGCCATGTCCGGAGTCCAGTGATCCGCCGGCGCCCGTCGCGGCGCCTCCGCTGCCCGTCATCCCGGCGTCGGTCGCGGCGCCTCCGCTGCCCGTCATCCCGCCGGCGCTGGCTCCGCCGGTGCCGCCGCCACCGTCGCTCCCCTTGTTGAGCACGGCGCTGCCGCATCCGCCAGCGCTGGTCACCACCAGCGCCAGCACCCCGGACACCACTCCCGTCGCCAAGTTCGATCTCATATCAGCGAACCGTATCAGGCGCGGGACGCAGGGTCTATCGATGCTCGGCGGACGTCACCCGCGCGGCTCGCGCGCGAGGTTGGCGCTTGCCAGCTGCGTCAGGCGAGGTGGTCGAGAAAGCTCACGCCGTGCGCCAGCGAGCGCAGGCCCAGGCCGTCGGCGATCGTCTGCCCGAGGTCGCAGAAGCTCGCGCGCGTGCCGAGGGGGCCCGGGCGCACGCTGGGGCCGAACGCCAGCAGCGGGACGCGCTCGCGCGTGTGGTCGGTGCCGGGCGTCGTCGGGTCGTTGCCGTGGTCGGCGGTGATGAACGCAACGTCGCCGGCGCGCATCGTGCTCTCGAAAGCCGGCAGCCATTCGTCCAGCTCGCGCAGCCCGCGGTAAAAGCCGGCGGCGTCGTTGCGGTGGCCGTAGAGCATGTCGAAGTCGACCAGGTTGACGAACAGAAGGCCGCGCTCGATGCGTGGCAGCGCCTCGAGCGCCAGGCGCAGCCCGTCGCGGTTCCCCTCGCTGTGCAGCGATTCGGAGATGCCACGCCCCGCGAAGATGTCGCTGATCTTGCCGACGCCGATCACCGGCAGTCCGGCGGCGACGATCGCGTCGCACAACGTCGGTTCGGGCGGCACCAGCGAGTAGTCGCGGCGGTTGTACGTGCGCTGAAAATGTCCGGGCGTGCCCACGAACGGCCGCGCGATCACGCGGCCGATGCGGTGGCGATCGGCGATGGCGCGCGCCCGCTCGCAGATCGCGTACAGCTCCTCGAGCGGGATCACCCCTTCGTGCGCCGCGAGCTGGATCACCGAGTCGGCCGACGTGTAGAGGATCAGATCGCCGGTCGCCAGCTGCTGCGCGCCGAGCTCGTCGATGATCGCCGTCCCCGAGGCCGTCTTGTTGCCGAGCAGCGCGCGCCCGCCGGCCGCCGCGCGCAGCTCGTCGAGGATCGGCGGCGGGAAGCCGTGCGGGAACGTCGGCAGCGCCTCCGTGGTCACGAGCCCGGCCATCTCCCAGTGCCCGGTGATCGTGTCCTTGCCCGCCGACGCCTCGGTCATCGCGCCGTGGGCGCCGCGCGCGACGCCCGCGGCCACGCCCGCGATCGTGGTGGTGTGCCCGAGCCCGAGCGCTTCGAGATGCGGCAGCGCCAGCGGCCCGACCGCGCGGGAGAGGTTGCCGAGCGTGTCCGCGCCGTCGTCGCCGTAGGCGGCCGCGTCGGGTGCGCCGCCACACCCCACACCGTCCGCCACGAGAATGATCGCGCGCTCGATCCGCGGAGAAGGCATCTCACTATTGTAGTGCGTTTCCGTCGGGCGCTTGCGATGACGCGCCCATCGCGAGCGTGGCGGTCGCGCGTCAGGCGAAGCCTTCGCCCTCGTCGGCGTAGTTCTCGAAGCGGGTGTACTCCTTGATGAACGTCACCTTGACCGCGCCGGTCGCGCCGTTGCGGTGCTTGCCGATGATCAGCTCGGCCACCGACGTCGGGCCGGTGTCGGAGCCGTCGCCGCCCGCCATGTCCTCGCGGTGGATGAAGATGATCAGGTCGGCGTCCTGTTCGATCGCCCCCGACTCGCGCAGGTCGGAGAGCTTGGGCCGCCCCTCGCGCTTCTCGACCTCGCGGTTCAGCTGCGACACCGCGATGATCGGCAGCTTGAGATCTTTGGCCAGCGCCTTGAGCCCGCGCGAGATCTCGGCGATCTCCTGCTGCCGGTTCTCTTCCTTGCGGCCGCCGCCGCCGCGCGCCAGCTGCAAGTAGTCGACGACGATCAGCCCGAGCGGCGGTGGTGGCGGGCGCCCGTCGACGGGATCCTGCGGCGGGAAGTAGCGCGGGTCGCTGCGGAAGCGGCGCGCCTTGGCGCGGATCTCCATGATGGAGATCGCCGACGAATCGTCGATCAGGATCGGCGCCTCGGCGAGCCGCCCGCTCGCGGGGTGGATCTTGTTCTTCCAGTCGGAGTACTCGAGGAAGCCGCGCTTGATGCGCGACGAATCGATGCGCGCCTCGCCGGCGAGCATGCGCTCCATCAGCTCGTACTTCGACATCTCCAGCGAGAAGATCAGCACCGGGATCTTCTTCATCGCCGCGTGCACGGCGACGTTGACCGCCCACGACGTCTTGCCGCCGCCGGGGCGCGCGGCGACGATCACGAGATTCTCTCGCTGCAGCCCCGCCGTGTATTCGTCCAGCTTGGTGAAGCCCGTGGGGACGCCGGTCACAGCCTTTCTTTCGGACGCCCGCACCTCGATGTTGTGCAGGACCTCTTCCATCATCTCGCCGGCCGACGAGTAGGTCTCGCGGCGGTTCTGCTGCGCGACCTTGAAGATCAGGGTCTCGGCCTCGTCCAGGAACGGCTCGAACTCGCCGAAGTCGCCGTAGGCGCGCGACTGCACCTCGGCGCAGGCGGCGATCAGGCGGCGCAGCGTCGACTTCTCCTTCACCAGCCGGCCGTAGTGCGCGACGTTCTCGGCGGTCGGCACCGCGTTCGCGAGCGCGAGCAGGTACCCCTCGCCGCCCTCGAGCCGGGGCAGCATGCCGCGCACCTTGAGCTCGTCGGCGACCGCGATGACGTCCAGCGGCTGGCGGCGCTTGTCGATCGCCAGCATCGCGTCAAAGATCTCGCGGTGCGCCGGCAGGAAGAAGTCGTCGACCTGAAGCGCCGTGGCGATCTCGTCGAACGCGGCCGGCTTGATGAACACCGACCCCAGCACGGATTTCTCGGCGTCGAGAGAGTGGGGAGGCAGGCGGACCGTCACGGGGCCCGAATTGACGGAAGCGAGCTCCAGCATGAAGGGCTCAAACTACAGGACGGTGACGGGGGTGGCCATCACCAAGGCACCAACAGGGTTATCCAGAGACTTATCAACAGGCTGATTTGTCGGCCGCCGCTTTGATTCGCTGTGACTTACGAAGGGTTGCGGATGCGCGCCGGCGCCACGTGATCTTTGTAGTACCGTGTCTAGAGGAGGTTTGATGCGTCGCACGTCTGCTCTCTCGCTCGTGGGTCTATTCGTGGCCGGCTGTGCGGGTGAGGTCGGGAGCGGCGACGCGGCGACCGGCGGTAGCGGTGGCGCCTCGGGGACGGCCGGCGCGACCGGCGGTGGTGGGAACGCTGGTCCGGGCGCCGGCGGGCAGGGCGGCGCGGCCGGCACCGCGGGCGCGGGCGGCAAGACCGGAGCGGGCGGCAGCACGACTGGCGCGGGCGGTGCCACCGGCTTGGCCGGCGCCACCGGTTCGGGCGGCGCGCCGGGCGCCGGCGGGATGATCGGCGCCTGCGATCCGGGCACGACGACGACCGCGTGGGCGACCAGCTGTCCGGCGGCGCCCCCGACCACCTGCGTGGCCGGCACCTGGACCGCGGTCGGTCCGGACTCCGGCAACACCGATGCGACGCTGGTCGCCGAGTCCGCGCACTTCGCGGTCTACTCCAACGGCGCGATCACCGCCGCGCAGGGCACGGCGGCGACCGACGAGCTCGAGAACGTCATCTGGCCGAACCTGTTCGGCAGTCCGATCTTCTTCCCCGAGCCGTACTGCAACTCGACGACGAAGTCCAAGGCCAGCATCGTGGTGAAGACCACCTTCGGCCTGACGGGTGGCGGCTTCGGCAACGGCTTCATGGGCATGTGGATCGGTCCGGGCGCCACGTCGGATCACTGGGGGCTCGCGCACGAGTTCATGCACTCGGTGCAGTCGACCACGCGCGGCCTGCAGTGCCAGGGCCCGCCGTCGACGCAGGCGTATTGCGGCTGGATTTACGAGAGCCACGCCAACTGGCGCGCGCAGCAGCTGCCCGAGTACCACACGACCGCAATCCACTGTTCGGAGATGCTGGTCAATGCGCCCAATATCTATTTGGGCTCGACGCGCGATCGGTACTGCGACTGGCAATTCATGGAGTTTCTCAAGGACAAGTATTGCTACCAGGCCGTCAACGACATCTGGACGTCGCCCACGACCAGCAACGATCCCTTCACCAACATCATGAGCACGCGCGGCTGGACCATCAGCCAGCTCAACGACTTCTTCGGCGAATGGGCGACCCACAACATCACGTGGGACTATCAGGACCCGCCGCCGTCCGCGACCGCGGGCGGCAACCAGGGCGCGCTCTATCGATCGCCGGCGCGCAGCTTCACCGCGGGCGGCTACGACACCATCACCAGCGTGTCATTGCCCGAGCGGCGCATGCGCACCGTGCACATGGAGGTGATGGACGCCGTCAATCGCCGCTACTCGGTGCCGCCGCTGCAGGCGCCGCAGCGCTGGGGCTACAACATCGTTCGTTTGTTCCCCGATGCGGGCGCGACCAGCGTGAGTGTCACGTTCCGCGGCGTCACCCAGGCAGCGGCGAATTCGGATTGGCGCTGGGCCCTCGTCGCCACCGACGCGGCGATCACCAAGTCGCGCTACAGTACGCTCCAGCGCGGCTCCGACGGGCAACTTTCGTTGTGCGTGAATCCCGGCGAGTCGGTGTGGTTGGTCGTCACGGCGACACCCTCGGTGCAGCAGCACATTTACTGGGATCAGCTCTATCCGTCGGTCTATCGCTATCCCTACATGATCCAGGTCGCGGGCGCGCAGCCCGACGGCTATCAGGCCAACGCACCCAAGCCGTCGGCGACCGGCGCCGTCTGGGCCAACGGCGGCGGCTGGGTCGCCACCGGCGCCACCGTCGCGCAGGGGGCCTTCGTCGGCCCGTACGCGGCCGTGCTCGGTGGCACCGTCGGCGCCAGTGCGCGCGTGGACGACCACGCCGTGATCATGCCCGGCTCGACCCTGACCAGTGGTACGGCGAGCGGGATGACGATCCTCATGAGCGGCATGACCGTCAGCGGTACAGCGCGCGTCACGCTCGGCTGGCCCAACGGCCCCGCCTGGTTCGAGAAGCCGGTGTCGGCGTCGGGGACCGCGGTGCTGCTGGGTGACATCGAGTACCGCGGCGTCAACCTGACCGAGACCAGCGGCTCGTACTGCGGCTTCGTCGACAACACGATCGCGAGCAACTGCACGGGGGCGGATGTCACGGTTGCGCCGCCGTACGTCTGGCGGCCGTAGTACCAAGGGAACCGAGTGGGGAAAGATCATGGGATACCAATGTCGGACGTGCGGACTCTGGCATGACGAACGACCGACTTTCTTCGTTGCCGAGCTTCCCGCAGTCGTCGCTGAACTGTCGGACATCGACTTGCGGAGCCGTGTTGAACGAGGATCCGATCAGTGCATCCTCGATGGGCAACACTTTTTCATCCTCGGCAACCTGGATATTCGGATCCTCGGTTCGTTGGAGCACCTGAGGTGGACTGTCTGGTCGAGCCTGAGCCAAAGCAACTTTGAGCGCGCTTCAGAGCTGTGGCAAACGGTGGGGCGAGAGTCCGAGCCACCCTACTTCGGCTGGCTGAGCAACCAGATTCCCGGCTATCCCACCTCGGTCAACATCAAGGCGATGGTTCGTACGGGGCCAGTCGGAATCAGGCCCAAGCTCATCGTGATCGAGGAAGGCCATCCACTCGCACGGGACCAGGACCAGGGCGTTTCGGAAGAGCGCGCTGAAGAATTGATTCACGCGGCGCTGCACCGCGAAGCCGTCTAGCCCGCCGGCAGCCTCGCGATCGACGCCAGGAACATTAACTTCGGTGCAGGAGATCGAGTCGGGGACGCGTCCTCGCCGAGTCTCGGCGCGTCCATTGGCAACCTGCACAACGGAGTGAGCCATGAAGGTGACAGTCATCGGTCTCGGGCTGATCGGCTCGCAGGTGGTCCGCAAGCTGACCGCAGCGGGACATGAGGTCATCCCCGCGGCGCCTTCCACGGGCGTCGATTTGATCACCGGTAAGGGCCTGGATCAGGCGCTGAAGGGCGCCGAGGTCGTGGTCAATCTGGCGAACTCCCCGACGTTTGACGAGGCGTCCCTGGACTTCTTCCGCACCTCCATGACGAACCTGCTGGCCGCGGGAAGGGAGGCCGGCGTTCGCCACCAGGTGATCCTTTCGATCATCGGCGTGGACCAGGTGCCGCAGCTGGTCTACTACCGCGCCAAGGCGTTGCAGGAGGAGCTGCTCCGTCACGGGCCGACGCCGTACTCTGTCGTGCGCGTGACCCAGTTCTTCGAATTCATGAGCTGGCTCTTGTCCTCCACCTCCGACGGCGCCACCGTTCGCCTGCCCTCGACTCATCTGCAGCCGATCGCGGCCGCGGACGTCGTCGATGCGGTCGTCAAAGTCGCGACCGGCGCGCCCCTCCAAGGCATCTGGAACGTCGCCGGCCCGGATATCTTCTCGCTCGATGAGCTCGGCAGGGTCACGCTCGCCGCACGTCACGACGAGCGGAAGGTGATCACCGACGAAAAGGCAGGCCTGTTCGCCGGCGTCGCCGGCGACGTGCTCACCGGGGGCCCAGGCGTTCACCTGGCGCCCACGCACTACCAGGATTGGATCCAGACGGCCCGGTGAGGTTCATGCGTCTTGAGCGATCCTCCCGCCGGTTGGCACGGACGTTGTCCGTGAAGGGGCGCGACCGGTCGACTCTAACTGGTTGATTCCTCGTCGCTGGTCGTCCGGAATGTGGACGGTGGCCGTCCGCCCGGACGCTCCCCTTCTCCGCTCCCCTGGAGCATCAACCTTGGAGAGGACTACTCGCAGTTTCTATGTCCACCCGGAGGGCCGGGCGAACCCAATATCGTCGAGACGGCGGAACGTGACCTGGCGTGGGCTCTCCGCGACGCTGTCTAGTTGCTGATAAGCTACGCGCCGGTGTCCGAGCCCGGGGCTCCCACGACCGAATCGGCGAACGTCCTCGAGACGGCGCGCGGGGGACCACTCGTCGGGCGCGAGCGGGAGATCGGCGAAGCCACCGGCGCGCTCGAGGGGGCGGCGAGCGGACGCGGGCGGCTCCTGATGCTGGTGGGCGAGCCGGGCATCGGGAAAACCAGCCTGGCCGACGGGATCGCCGCCACCGCCGCGAGGCGGGGATTCAAGGTGCTCTGGGGCCGATGCTGGGAGGCGGGCGGCGCGCCAGCCTACTGGCCCTGGCTCGATCTGCTGTCGGAGCTGACGGCCATGCTCGAGGACGGCGCGCTCCGGCAAGCGCTGGGCGATGGCGCCAGCCTGTTCGGCGAGCTGGTGCCCGAGGTCCGGTCGCGGGTGCCCGACGCCGTCGTTGCAGCGGAGCCTCCACCCGACGAGGGGCGCTTCCGACTCTGGCGGGCGACCAGCGCGCTGCTCAACCAGGCCGCGAAGATCCAGCCGCTGGCGCTGGTGCTGGACGATCTCCACGCGGCGGATCGATCGTCGCTGGCGCTGCTGCACTTCGTGGCCCGGCAGCTGCGGCCCATGCGCATCGTGGTGCTGGGAACCTACCGGGACGTCGAGGCGCGGATGGACCCGGAAGCCAACGAGCTCCTGTCTCGCATCTCCCGCGAAGGGTCGACGCTGTCGGTGGCGCGGCTCGATCGCGGGGCGGCGGCGCGGTTCGTGCGCGGGCGCGCCGGCGACGTCGAGGCGGAGGTCGAGGCGAAGATCCTCGACAGCGCGCAGGGCAATCCGCTGTTTCTCAGCGAGATGATGAACCTGCGCGACGAGCAGGGCCCGGCCGCGATCGTGGCGGGCGAGGTGCCGCGCGGGGTTCGAGACGTCATTCGACAGCGGCTCGATCGCCTGCCCGACGCCGCGCGCTCGCTGCTGGACCTGGCGGCGGTCGCCGGCGACGTCATCGATTTGCCGCTGCTGGTCGCCGCCTCCGAGCGTGACGCCGCTTGGGTCTCCGCGCGCCTGACCGAGGCGGCGCGCGCCGGGGTGGTCGCGGGCACGACCACGGGCGAGCCCAATCCGGCGGCGCGGCGGCGCTTCGGTCACGCGCTCTTTCGCGAGGTGCTGTATCGCGAGCTCTCCGAGGAGGCGCGCCGCTCGTTGCACGGCCGGATGGCGGCGGCGCTCGAACGCATCTCAGGGACGTTTCCGCCGCACGCGGAGATCGCGCACCACGCGCTCGAAGGTCCCGCGGAGATGTTGCCGCGCGCGGTCGACCACGCGCTGCGCGCGGCGGATCGCGCGCAAGAGCTGCTGGCGTATGACGACGCGATCCGCACGCTCGGCCGCGCGCGCGACGCGGTCGCGGCGGCCGGCAACCCGCCGGTGCTGTGCGCCCGCGTCCTGCTGGCGACCGGCGAGGCGCGCATCCGTCGCGGCGAGGTCGAGCTGGGAAAGGCGGACTGCCGCGAGGCGGCGGCGATCGCGCGCGCGCGCGACGACGCCGAGCTGGCGGCGCGCGCGGCGCTGACCTACGGCCGCGTGTTCACGTTCGGGCTCGTCGACCCGGTCCTCGTCGACATGATCGAGACCTCGCTCGCGGCGCTGCCGCCGGGCGACAGCGCCTGGCGCGCACGCCTGCTGGCGCGCCTCGCCGGCGCGCTGCAACCGAGCCTCAAGGCCGAGGAGCCGGTGCGCGTGGCGCGCGAGGCGATCGAGATCGCGCGGCGCCTCGGCGACAGGTCGGCGCTGCTCGAAACGTTGCACGACGGGATCTCGGCGCTGATGGACATCGTCCCGGCAGCGGAGCCGCGCGCGCTGAACCTCGAAGCGGAGCGGTTGGCGATGGAGCTCGGCGATCGCGAGCGGCTGCTCCGGACGCACGGCCGCCTGGCGGTCGCGCACCTGGCGCTCGGTGCCGTCGACGCCGCCGACGCGCGCATCGCCGCCTTCGAGACGCTGGCGTCGGAGCTGAAGGCGCCG
>Ga0265342_10004079_pt1 | contig 11648 bp, 8 predicted proteins | sample 4CB327metaG_FD_203125 | JGI IMG/M metagenome (GOLD analysis project Ga0265342, IMG submission 203125) | Rhizosphere microbial communities from Carex aquatilis grown in University of Washington, Seatle, WA, United States - 4-CB3-27 metaG | ecosystem: Host-associated > Plants > Roots > Rhizosphere...
GATCGCCTTGCGCTCCGCGAAATCGCTGGTCAGCCGCGCATCTTCCATCAATTTGTCGGCCTCGGGATTTGAGTAGCCGCCATCGTTCTGCGGCGCGCCGGTGTGCAGGAAGACGTAGGAATTGCCGTCGGGGTCGATGCGGCCGCTCCAGTTGATCTGGAAGACCTGGAAATTTCCGGCTTGCACTTCCTTGAACGAGGTGGCGAATTCGATCAGACGAATCTTGATGTCGAACCCGGCCTCCGCCGCCATCGATTGGACGACCTGAGCGACCGCTTCATATTCCGAGCCCTTCGGCACCATGTAGTCGATGGAGACCGGCAGCGAAACACCGGCTTCCTTCAGCAGTGCCTTGGCCTTTTCGACGTCGCGCGGACGGATCGGCGAGGATTGCTGATAATAGGGGTGGGAAGGGCTGACCCACTGGTTGCCCGGCGTGAACTCGCCGTTGAACGCAACCTGGTTGAGCGCCTCGCGATCGATCGAGAGGTCGAGCGCCTGACGGACCTTGACGTTGGTGAGCGCGCCCTTGCTCTTGTCGTTGTTGGTGTTGATGGTGAGGCCGAGGTAGCCGAGTTCCGGCGCGGTCGATAGCACCAGGCGAGAGTCGGACTGCACGTCCTTGATGTCGGTCGCCAGCACGCGCTCGATCAAATCGAGGCCGCCGGATTTGAGATTGGCGAGCCGCACCGTGGCGTCGACGATCGGCAGAAACACGACACGGTCGATGAAGACATTATCCTTGTTCCAGTAGTCAGCGAAGCGCTCGAACACCATGCGGTCCTGCTGCACGCGCTCGACGAATTTGTAAGGGCCGGCGCAGACCGGATGCAGCCCGAACTTGTCGCCTTGCTCCTTTACCGCCTTGGGCGAGACCATCATGCCGGAACGGTCGGTGAGCTGGGCGATCAGCGGTGCATACGGTGTTTTCAGCACGAGCTTGATGGTGAGCGGATCGACCACCTCGACATGATCGACGCTGGCAAGTTCGGACTTGCGGAACGAGCCGGGCATATTGATGTGCCGCTCGATCGAGAACTTCGCGGCCTCGGCGTCGAACGGCTCGCCGTCGTGGAACTTGACGCCGGGCCGCAGCTTGATCGTCATCGCCTTGCCATCGGCCGAAGTCTGGTGGGACAGCGCCAACTGAGGCACGATGTTGAGCTTCTCGTCGATGTCGAACAGCTTGTCGCAAAAGGCCGTGAACACGATGCGGCCAACATAGGTGCGGCCGAGCGAGGGATCGAGCATGTCGGGATCTTCCGCAAGGCCGATGCGCAGCGTGGTTTGAGCTTGTGCGCTTGCGGCAATCGACATCGCAAACACCACTGCCGTCATCGCCAACCGCAAAGTCCTCATGGTCCCGTTCTCCATACTCAAATGCCGGCCGGCGCTAGATGCCAGCTGGCGCGTTTACATGCGGCGCTTCTGCATGCGCCGCCGGTGTATCATCCGTACCAACACCGGAATTGCCGCTCCCTTCCATGCGGTTGAAGGCCGCAATCAGCCGGGCGAGCGCCGGCGACAACCCGCCGTCGGAGGGCAGGATCGCGTCCGCCGGCGGCAGTTCGCCGCTGCGATGACAGGCGGTCAGGTGTCCGGTGGTATCGGGCAATAGCTGCGGAAGCTCGCTCCGGCAGCGGTCGATCACATAAGGACAGCGGGTGTGGAAGCGGCAACCGGACGGCGGATTGAGCGCGCTCGGCATTTCGCCTTCCAGCACCAGGCGGCTGCGTTTGGTCCGCGGTTTCGGTACGGGAATCGCCGACAGCAAGGCGCGGCTATAGGGGTGGCGCGGCGAGGCGAACAGGGATTCGGCGTCCGCGGTCTCGACGATATGGCCGAGATTCATCACCGCGACCCGGTCGGCGATGTGCTTGACGACCGCGAGGTCGTGCGAAACGAAGATGTAGGCGAGGCCCAGCCGCTGTTGCAGATCGCGCAGCAGGTTGAGGATTTGCGAACGGATCGAGACGTCGAGCGCCGAGACCGGCTCGTCGCAGACGATGAGCTTCGGCTCGACCGCGAGCGCACGCGCAATTGCGATACGCTGACGCTGGCCACCGGAGAATTCATGGGCGTAGCGGCGCGCCGCACGCGGCTCGAGCCCGACAAGCCGCAATAACTCCTCGACCCGCTTGTGGCGTTGTTCCGCTGGCACGAGATCATGCAGCACCAACGGCTCGGTCAGGATCTGGCCCACCGTCATGCGCGGGTTGAGCGAGGCATATGGGTCCTGGAAGATGATCTGGGCGTCGCGGCGGAACGCACGTAATTCGCTCGCCCCCATCGCGAGCAGATCGCGGCCTTCAAAGAAAATCTCGCCCTGATCGGGTTCGATCAGGCGCAGCACCAGCCGGCTTACGGTCGATTTGCCGCAGCCGGATTCGCCAACCAATGCCAGCGTCTCGCCGGCTTTCACGCTGAACGAAACGCCGTCGACGGCCCGGACGAACGCCGTCGGCCGCCCGAACACCGAGCGTGTCCCGACGAAATGCTTGACGAGATTTTTCGCTTCGAGCAGCGCGGTCACGACACCAGAGCTCCGATTCCGAAGTTCGTAAACGATCGCGGCTACCTCTGATACGAACTTCGGAATCAAAGGAGCTCTGGTAACTTATTATCTTCTAGTGCGGTTTTGAATTTGAAGCTCCTATGATTAACTTACCGCAACACTGATAGGAGCTTCAAATTCACCGCACCAGCCTCTCGAGAGGCGCGCGGATGCAGCGCGACCAATGGCCGGGACTGACCTGCGTCAGCGATGGCGGCGCGGCGAGGCAGGCGGTCTCCGCGAAAGGACAGCGCGCGGCGAAGCGGCAGCCTTTCGGCGGGTCGGCCATATTGGGCACCATGCCCTCGATGGTCGCCAGATGCGAAGCGCGGTGATCTAGGCGCGGGATCGAGCCGAGCAGGCCCACAGTGTAGGGATGTTGGGGGGTGGCGAACAGTGCATCGACGGTAGCGCGTTCGACCACCTCGCCGGCATACATCACCGCGACCTCGTCGCAGATTTCGGCGACGACGCCGAGGTCGTGCGTGATGAGGATGATCGCGGCGCCGCTCTCGGCCTTCAGCTCACGCATCAGATCGAGTATCTGGGCCTGCAAGGTGACGTCGAGCGCGGTGGTGGGTTCGTCGGCGATCAAAAGCCGCGGATCGCAGGCGAGCGCGATGGCGATCATGACGCGCTGGCGCATGCCGCCGGACAATTTGTGCGGATATTCGTCGATGCGCCGCTCAGGGGAGGGGATATGCACCCGACGCAACAATTCGATCGCGCGCTTGCGCGCCGCACTTCGACTGCCCCCGCGATGACGAAGAATGGATTCGATGATCTGGTCGCCGATGGTGAAGCTCGGATTGAGCGAGGTCATCGGCTCCTGGAAGATCATCGCGAGCCGGTTGCCGCGCAGATCACGCCGGATGTCGTCGGAGATCTCGAGAAGGTCGAAGCCGTCGAAGCGGATCGAGCCCGTCACCTCGGCCGAGTGTTTCGGCAACAACCCCATGACGGCCAGCGACGTGACGCTCTTGCCGCAGCCGGATTCTCCGACCAGGCCAAGGGTCGCACCGCGGGCCACCGCGAGATCGACCGTGTCGACCGCATGCGTGGTGCGCCCATCATCGCCATGAAAGCTGACGCGCAAATCCCTGATCTCGATCAGCGGCGCATCGGTCATCGGTTGCTTTCGGTGGCAGCGGCAATGCCGGCGTCGATCACCGCGCGATCGGTGATCCCGGCCGGATTTTTCCGGCTCGGCAGGTATTTTCGGAAATGCACCCAGCGTTCGCGGCTCACCGCTTCCAACCGTTCGAGTTCGGCCAGGGGGTCGATGTGGTCGTCAACACGCAGGTCAAGATTGGACCATTCCTCTTCGCCGTAAATCAGAAGTGCGGCCGATTGCCTGCCGCGCTTGTCGCCGCCAGCCAGCTCACCCGCATGCATGGCGGCGATCATACGCCGTGCAAAAGGCATGCCGATGTTGGCAACATAGGCCTTGGCCGTATCGTCCAGAACCCGTTGGCCGGCCAGCATATTCCCGGCAATCGAAAAGCCGTCACCCGCGCGGTGGCCGCACCAGTCGACACAGTCATTTCCGGTGTAGGCGGCAATCCGACCTCTCGCGTCCAGGATATGGAGCTGGCGACTCGCGTGACCGGCGTCGCCCGCGATGAGCGTTTCGACGATGTCGTGCGGAGCACGGCCCTCGCGCAGCAATTTCAGGCCATCGATCCCGTAATAGGGATTGACCAGCGCCTGCGTGGCGATGCCGCCGATACCGGCGGCGATATGCGGCACCCGCGAGCCGACCGCGAAGAATTTGGTGGCGACTGCTATTCCGATCTGGCCGGTGGCATTGTCCTTGGCAATGATCGACCAGGTCATGAGCCTAGCGCTCCGATTCCGAAGTTCGCAAGCTATCGCGGCGACCTCTGATGCGAACTTCGGAATCAAAGGAGCTCTGGCAACTTATTAATTCGAGTGCGGCTTTGAATTTGAAGTTCCTATGACGAACTTGCGGCCACACTGATAGGAACTTCAAATTCGCCGCACTAGCGTCCGGCGGCGTAGCCCTGCATGCCGCGGGCGTTGGCAGCAGCGCGGCGGCGGGGACCGATTTTCGAAGCAGCGGTGAGCCGGCCTTCGGACCAGTCCGGACCGACTTCGACGATATGTCCGCGCTCACGCAGATTATCGATCGTCGCCTTGGGTACGCGATTTTCGACCACCATCACGCCGGGACGCGCGGTGCGCGGCCAGAACGAGATCGGGAAATGCTCGGAGTGCCAGGCCGGCGCATCGATCGCTTCCTGCAAATTCAGCTTGGCGTGAACGTGCCGCAGGAAGAATTGCGTGATCCATTGATCCTGCTGGTCGCCGCCGGGCGAACCCCATGACAGATACGGCTCGCCGTCGCGCAAGGCCATCGTCGGCGACAGCGTGGTGCGCGGTCGTTTGCCAGGCGCGAGCGATCCGGGATGGCCTTCCTCCAGCCAGAACATTTGCGCGCGGCTTCCCAGACAAAAGCCAAGTTCGGGAATCACGGGCGAGGATTGCAGCCAGCCGCCGGAAGGCGTGGCCGAGATCATGTTGCCGGCCTTGTCGATGATGTCGAAATGGACGGTGTCGCCCCGGACCTCGCCGAAGCGGCCGACCGTAGGTTCACCTGCGCCCATCGTGCCGACGGCTTCGCGCTGACCTTCCTGACGTCGCAGCTTGACGACGCCGCCGAATCCTTCGATCGAGCCGGGGAGGAACTCGAGCGAGGCCTTCGCGGAGATCAGCTTGCGCCGTTGATCGTTATAGGCATCCGACAGCAGCGTTGCGATTGGAATTTCCGAGAACTTCGGATCACCATAAAACTTCTCGCGGTCGGCATAAGCGAGCTTGGCGCATTCGATCTGGGTATGGATGAATTCAGGCCCCGTGGGATCGAGGCCGTCGAGCTGGAAGCCCTTGAGCAGCGCGAGCTGTTGCAGCATCACCGGGCCCTGGCTCCAGACGCCGGCTTTGCACACGGTGTAACGGCCGTAATCATACGTCAGCGGCGCTTCGATGGTCGGCTCCCACTTCGCCATGTCGTCGGCCGATAGCACGCCGCGGTGCGGCGATCCCGAGACATCCATCACTTCCTGCGTCCGGCAGAAATTGTCGATGGCTTCCGCGACGAACCCTTTCGACCAGGCCTTGCGGGCGGCTTCGATTTGCGCTTCGCGGTTGCCGCCGGCGCTCTCGGCCTCTTTCAGGATGCGTGTATAGGTTTCAGCGAGCTTCGCGTTGGTGAAGATCGAGCCGGGCCTCGGAACTTCGTTGTTCGGCAGATAGACCGCCGCCGACGTGTGCCAGTATTTCCGGAACAACTGCTCGACGGTCTGGATGGTCGCGGCGGCGCGCTCCAGGAACGGATAGCCGTCGCGGGCGTAGGCGATCGCCGGTTCCAGCACATCGCGCAACCGCATCGTGCCGTAGTCGCGGAGCAGCAGCATCCAGGACTCGAAGGTTCCGGGAATACAGGCCGCGAGCAGGCCGGTGCCGGGCACCATCTCGAGCCCCTCGCTTCTGTAATGCGCGATGGTGGCGCGCGCAGGCGCGGGGCCCTGGCCGCAGATCACCTCGATGCGGCCGCGCTTCACGTCATGAACGATGATCGGCACGTCGCCGCCGGGACCGTTCAAATGCGGCTCGACCACCTGAAGCGTGAAGGCCGTGGCGACACCGGCGTCGAAGGCGTTGCCGCCTTTTTCCAGAATGCTCATCCCGACCGCGGTCGCAATCCAGTGGGTGGACGTCACTACGCCGAACATGCCCTCTATTTCGGGTCGGGTCGTGAACGGTTCCGGATTGATGTTGCTCATGGCTATCCGTGCTTTTTGGCTTTTCTTATGGGTGGGGCCGCAATTGATCACAGCCGGAGGGCTGTGCCAACTAGCAGTCCGCCGCTTCCAATGTTGTAATCATACGCCGATTGCGGCCTCCGCGGGGCTGTTTACGGCATGGCAGGCCACCCCGTTGATCAGCCTCGGCGTCTCGCGGCGGCAAAGATCGAACGCCAGCGGGCAGCGCGGATTGAAGGAGCAGCCCGAAGGCGGGTTGATCGGGTTCGGAATCTCCCCTTTTACGGGGATACGCTGGCGGCCCGACATCGCAAGGTCCGGAACCGCGCCGAGCAGCATCTTCGTATAGGGCATTTTCGGCGCATCGAACAATTGTCGGGAATCCGCGATCTCGACCACGCGGCCGAGATACATCACGCCGATGCGGCTCGCCATGTGGCGGACCACGGCAAGGTTGTGGCTGATGAAGAGATAGGTGAGGCCGAACTTGTCTTGCAGGTCGCGCATCAGGTTGAGGATCTGGGCCTGAACCGAGACGTCGAGCGCCGAGGTCGGCTCGTCGCAAACGATGAATTCCGCCTCGGAGGCAAGCGCGCGCGCGATTGCGATGCGCTGGCGCTGGCCGCCGGAAAACTCGTGCGGGAATTTCCAGCCGTCATCGGCATGTAGGCCGACGAGCCCAAGCAACTCGCCGACGCGGGCGCGAATGTCGCGTTCACTTTTCAGGAGATCGAAGGCGCGGATCGGCTCTGCGATGATGGCATCGACCCGAAGCCGCGGATTGAGGCTGGCATAAGGGTCCTGGAAAATCATCTGGATACGGCGACGCAATTGCTGCCGCGCTTGCGACTGGCGGGGATCGGCCATCGAGACGCCGTCGATGACGACCTCGCCGGAGGTCGGCGGCAACAGCCCGACCACCATCCGCGCCACCGTCGTTTTCCCCGAACCGGATTCGCCAACCAGCGCGAAGGTCTCGCCCTTGACGATGTCGAAAGAAATGTCGTCGACGGCTTTCAGAAATTCCGGATGGCCGCCTTCGAGCACCCGATTGAGCCACGGCTTCGAGACGTCGAAAACGCGCCGGAGGTTTTTCACCGTGACAAAGGGCTTCTCCGTCATGCCGCGCTCTCCGCAGGCGCGGCATCATAAAGATGGCAGGCGACCGCCTGCGTGCCGCGTGTGATCGGTTCGGGCCGTTCGGTATAGCAACGGTCGAATGCGAAGGCGCAGCGCGGGTTGAACGGGCAGCCGGTCGGGATCGCGGACAGCCGAGGCATACTGCCTGGAATCTGGACCAGACGCGTGGCATCGCTTGCCAAGGTCGGGATCGCGCCCATCAGGCCCTTGGCATAAGGATGCAGCGGATTTTGCACGACATCGCGCACAGGCCCGATTTCGGCGATGCGGCCGGAATACATGACGGCGACGCGGTCAGAAGTTTCCGCGATCACCCCCATATCGTGGGTGACCAGCATCACGGCGGTGCCGTGATCGCGCCCGAGCCGCTTGATCAGGGCGATGATCTGGGCCTGTACTGATACGTCGAGCGCGGTGGTCGGCTCGTCGGCGATGATCAGTTCAGGCTCGGCACAGATCGCTAGCGCAATGACGACGCGCTGGCGCATGCCGCCGGAAAACTCGTGTGGATAGGAATCGATACGTCTTTCCGGTGCGGGGATTCCTACTTCGGCGAGCAGATCGATGGCGCGCTTGCGCGCCGCGTGTTCGGAGAGAGAGGTGTGGGTGCGGATGGTTTCGATCAGCTGATCGCCGATCCGGTAGAGCGGATTGAGGCTCGTCAGGGGATCCTGAAAAATCATGCCGATCCGCTTGCCCCGGATGCGGCGCATTTCTTCCGGCGGCAGATTGTCGATCCGCAAGCCCGAAAGGAGGATTTCGCCGCCGGCAATGCGGCCGGGCCGGTCGATCAAACCAATGACCGCAAGCCCGGTCACCGATTTGCCAGCGCCGGATTCTCCGACCACGCCCAGCACTTCGCCTTTGGCGATATCGAAGGAAATGCCGTCGATCGCATGCAGTACGTTATGACGGGTAGCGAACTCGACCCGCAGGTTACGCACGGAAAGAACGGGTTCGCTCATCGCAATTTCGGGTTAAGCGCGTCGCGCAGCCAATCGCCGAGCAGGTTGATCGACAGGATCAGCACGGCCAGCGCGATCCCGGGGAAAGCCACGATCCACCATTCGCCCGCAAACAGATAGTTGTTGCCGATGCGGATCAAGGTGCCGAGCGACGGCATGGTTTCCGGCATGCCTGCGCCGAGAAACGACAAGGTCGCTTCGGTGATAATGGCGAGCGCGAGGTTGATGGTTGCAATCACCAGGATCGGGCCCATCGCATTGGGCAGGACATGCCGCAGCATGATGACGGGCGCGGGCAGGCCTATGAGTTGCGCCGCCGCGACATAGTCCTTGTTCTTTTCCACCATCACCGAACCGCGCACCGTGCGCGCATATTGCACCCAGAAGCTCAGGCCAATCGCAAGCACCAGCACCCCCAGCATGCTCATGGCGTCGAGTCGGTTGCCGAACAGCGACTTGACGATGCCGTTGACCAACAGCGCGATAAGAATGGCGGGAAAGGTGAGTTGCACGTCGGCAATGCGCATGATCAGCGCGTCGATCGCGCCGCCGAAGTAACCAGCTATCAGGCCGAGCGCGATGCCGAGTGCGCCTGACAGGATGACGCCGAGAATGCCGACCACGAGCGAGATGCGCAGACCGTAGAGGATCGCCGACAGTACGTCGCGGCCTTGTTCGTCCGTACCAAGGAGGAACGGGCTTTGGCCGTCCGCGGTCCAGAGCGGTGCGATCCGCGAATTGATGAGCTGCAGCTCGCTGGGATCAAAGGGATTTTGAACCGCGATAAGAGGTGCAGCGATCGCAAGCGCGAAGAACAACAGCGTGATGATCGCCGCGACCATGGTGAGCCGCGAGCGGCGGAATGAATAGAAGATGTCGCTGTCGAGTGCGCGCCGCGTCAGCCCGATCGCCGGCGCGTGGCCTGCGGCAATTTTGTCGGGTAGGGCGGCGTCGGACATGTCAGCTCACTTATGCCGGGCGGCCGATGGTGGCGCGCAGGCGCGGATCGACCACCGTGTAGAGCACGTCGACTATGAGATTGATGGTGACGAAGATCAGCGACACCATCAGCAAATACGCTGCCATGATCGGGATATCGACATTCTGCACGGCCTGCACGAACAGCAGCCCCATGCCGGGCCACTGGAAAACGGTTTCGGTGATGATCGCAAATGCAATAACCGAGCCAAATTGCAGGCCCGCAACCGTGATCACGGGAACCAGCGTGTTCTTCAGCGCGTGGCCGAAATGGATGGCGCGGGTGGTCAGCCCGCGCGCGCGGGCAAAGCGGATATAGTCCGTGCGCAGCACCTCGAGCATTTCCGCGCGTACCAGCCGCATGATCAGCGTCATCTGGAACAGGCCGAGCGTAATCGAGGGCATGATGAGCGCCTTCAGTCCCGAAGCGGTCAGAAGGCCCGTGGTCCACCAGCCCAGGCGGACGACGTCGCCGCGTCCGAAGGAGGGCAGCCAGCCGAGCGTCACCGAAAACAGATAGATCAGGAGTATGCCGATCAGAAAGGTCGGCAGCGAAATCCCGATCAGCGAGATCGCCTGGAACAGCTTTGCGAGCACGGTGTCGCGCCGAAGCGCCGAATAAACTCCCATCAGGATGCCGAACAGCAGTGCCAGGATCGTGGCGCAGGTTGCAAGCTCGAGTGTCGCTGGCATCCGTTCCTTCAGGAGATCGGCGACCGGCAGGCGGAACTGATAGGAGACGCCGAATTTAAACTGGGCGGCATTGGTGAAATAGCGCAGGAACTGCACGGCTACCGGATCGTCCAACCCGAGCGATTTTCTGATTTCGGCGCGCTCGGCCGCTGAAGTGTCGATCGAGACGATCTGGCTCACGGGGTCGCCGACGAAGCGGAACATCGAGAACGAGATGATCCCGACGGCGATCATGACCCCGATCGCCTGAATGGCCCGGCGAAGCGTGAAAGCGAGCATTTCTTCCTTTCACTTCTTCCGTAGAACGCGACGCATGTTGTGACTTAGCGTGAACTGAAACAATAAATCCCGGAAGCCGAACTTCCGGGATTTCAGGCTGCGTACACGTTATTCCTGCTTGGTGGCCCAGTAGAACAGAACCTGGTTATCGGCCCGCTGCGTGATTTTCACTTTTTTCGAAACACCCCAGGCGAGCGACTGCTGATGCAGGGGGATATAGCCGTAGTCCTTGATCCCGATTTCGAAGGCTTGCTTGATCATCTGGTCGCGTTTGGCGGTATCGGGCTCGATCAGGACCTTGTCGGTCAAGGCATCGAGCCCCTTGTTGCAATAGCCGCCGAGATTGGCTTCGCCCCGGGTCGGCTGTGCGGCATCGTGACAGCCCATGATGTCGTACAGCACGTTATGAGAATCCATCGAGGCGGGTGTCCAGCCCAACAGATAGAACGAGGTCTGGTAGCCGCCGGGCTTGAGCACCTTGCCGAAATACTGTGCCTTGGGCTGCGCCAGCAAATTCACCTTGACGCCGATGCGCGCGAGCATGCCGACCACCGCCTGGCAGATGTCGGCGTCATTGATGTAACGGTCGTTGGGGCAATCCATGGTGACTTCGAAGCCGTCGGTGTAACCGGCTTCCGCCATCAGCTTCTTCGCAGCATCAGGGTCGGCCTTGGGCCGCACAAAATCCTTCGAGAGCGCGAACAGTTGCGGCGCCACCATGAGCGCGGAGGGCGTGGAGAGGCCGCGCATCACACGGTTCTTGATCAGGTCGACGTCGATCGCCTTGTAGAAGGCTTCGCGGACGCGAATGTCCTTGAACGGATTCTTGCCCTTGATGTTGGAATAGAGCAATTCGGGGCGTTCCTGATCCATGCCGAGGAAAATCGTGCGGACTTCCATGCCGGTCAGAACGGCGGCGTTGCCGCCGGAGTTGACCCGCTGAATGTCTTGCGTCGGCACCGGCTCGATCACGTCGACTTCGCCGGACAACAGCGCAGCGACACGCGTCGCAGCCGATCCGATCGGCGTGAAAACGATTTCCTTGATGTTGTGCTCGGGCTTGCTCCACCAGTTCGGATTGACCTTGAATACGGTCTTCACGCCGGGCTGGTGGCTTTCGATGATGAAGGGGCCGGTGCCGTTCTCGTGCAGCGATGCGTAACTCGGCGTGGTCGCGGAAGCCGGCGTCGGTGCGACTGAATTGTTTTCCTCGCACCATTTCTTGTCCATGATGAACCAGCCATCCCACTGCGA
>Ga0265342_10004080_pt1 | contig 11642 bp, 9 predicted proteins | sample 4CB327metaG_FD_203125 | JGI IMG/M metagenome (GOLD analysis project Ga0265342, IMG submission 203125) | Rhizosphere microbial communities from Carex aquatilis grown in University of Washington, Seatle, WA, United States - 4-CB3-27 metaG | ecosystem: Host-associated > Plants > Roots > Rhizosphere...
CCACCTCACCGAAAACTGGATGAACAAATACTGCGACCTGATCATGCGCTACAACGCAACCTACTTGTTCGGCTATCCTTCGGCGATGGCGATCCTCGCGGCGCATGTCTTGCGCGCGGGCAGAAAAGACGTGGCGGAACAGATTAAGGGCGCCTATGTCATTTCGGAGAACCTTCTAGGTCACCAACGCGAGCTGATCGCGCATACCTTCAATACCGATAAGATCAGCGCTTCATACGGAATGAGCGAAAAAGTCGCCTACGGTTCGGAGTTGCGCGGACGGCCGGGGGTTTTCGAATTGGAGCCGCTCTACGGCATCAGCGAATTGATCGGCGACGACGGCAAGCCGGTGACGGTTCCGGGCGAACAGGGACGGATCGTCAGCACCGGCCTTCTCTTCACTGGCATGCCGTTGGTGCGCTACGATACCGGCGATATCGCGGAACTCGTGGAATCTCCGAGCCCGCAAAACCTCCATCGCCTGGTCGTTCGGAACATTCGATCCCACTGGGTGCAGGAGTTTCTCGTCGGCGTCGACGATCGCCTGATCCCCATGACGGCGATGAATATTCATTCGCCGGCCTATTTGAAGATACAAGCGTTCCAGTTCTTCCAGGACACTCCCGGCCGCGCAGTCTTCAAGGCTATTCCGGCGGCCGGATGCGGCGTGGACGACATACGCCCGATCATCACCGAAATTTCAAGGAAGACCGGTTCCTCGATTTCGCTCGATTTAGAATTGGTAGAGACGCTTCAATCCAACAAACGCGGAAAGTCGAAATTCATCGACCAAAGGCTGGATCTCGCAAAGTTCCAAACCGGCCCCATAGCCGCGGTATGAACGGCGCACTTCCATCGGGCGTTCGCCGGCGAACCGCCCCTCTGCGGATCGTCATCTTGACGCCCGGCGCGCGGGGCGGCGTGGGGCGGATGATGCTTTATCTGCGCGACTCCGCGGACACGCCGGCGGATTTGCATCTGAAATTGTTCTCCACGCACGGCGCGATGCTGTGGAGCATCGTCAGCTTCCCGTTCCGGCTTGTGCGTTTCGCGTTCCTCTGTGCTGGGCGGCGCGTCGATCTTTGCCACCTTAACCTCGCGTCGCGCGGCAGCACGTACCGAAAGGTTTGCTACGCGGCGCTGTGCCGGCTATTTCGCACCCCTTATGTCGTCCATCTCCACGGTGGCGGTTATCGCGAGTTCTTCGCGGGGCGAGGCCGGGGCGGAAAGGCCATCGTGCGTCGGCTTTTCCTGGGAGCTCGGCGCGTCATCGTGCTTGGCGGTCCCTGGCGCGATTTCGTGCGCGACGAGATCGGTGTGCCCGAGGCGCGCATCGCCATCCTGGCGAATGCGGTGGAAGGACCTGAGAAGATCATCGAGGCGGATCGCCTCTCGCCGCCCTCGATTCTTTTTCTTGGCCTGCTTCACCCGGAAAAAGGGATCGACGTCCTGCTCGAAGCGCTGTCCGATCCGGCGCTCGGCGCCTGCGAGTGGAGTGCGGTGCTCGCCGGCGATGGCGACGGGGGGGGGTACGCGGAAAAAATCGCGTCACTTGACCTTTCCGAGCGGGTTTCCTTGCCCGGCTGGTGTGCGCAGGATCGGGTGCGCTCGCTCTTGCGCCAGAGCAGCATTCTGGTGCTGCCGTCCTTCGTCGAGAACCTTCCGCTCGCCTTGCTCGAAGCGATGGCCTACGGGCTTTGCGCGGTGGTCACGCCGGTCGGCGCGATTCCTGACGTCGTGCACGACGGTGAGAACGGGCTCATCGTTCCGGTCGGCGACGCCGCCGCGCTTGCCCGTGCACTCGTCCGCGTCCTGAGCGACGCGTCATTGCGCGCGTCGTTGGGCAAGAATGCGCGGGCGACCTTCGAAGCCGGGCACGACATTAAGGGCTACGCGCAGCGGCTCGGCGAAATTTACCGCGCGGCGACCGCCTAGGCGAAAGGGAGCTTACGGGCGCTCGTTGAAGCGCCGTTCCCAATCGAGCGCGGAGCGCACGATCGTCTGGATGTCGTCGTTTTTCGGGCGCCAATTCAGCGCCGTTTTCAGCTTCGCCGAATCCGCAATGAGGACGGCGGGGTCGCCCGCCCGCCGCGGCGCTTCCTCTACCGGCAGCGGACGGCCGGTGACCTTCTCCATCTCGGCGATAATCTCGCGAACGCTGAAGCCGTGGCCGTAGCCGCAATTGAACGCGCCGGAATCATTGCCGGACCTCAAAGCGTCAAGCGCCAGCAGATGAGCCTCGACGAGGTCCGTCACATGAATGTAGTCGCGGATCCCCGTGCCATCCGGCGTCGGAAAATCCGTCCCGAATATTTCGAGAGTGGGCAGCCGCCCGAGCGCCACCTGGCTCGCGCGCTTGATGAGATGCGTCGCCTTCGGGCTCGACTGGCCGGTACGGCCCGATGCATCCGCGCCAGCGACATTGAAGTAGCGAAGGGCGAAAAAACTGAATTCGTAGGCGCGCGCCGTATCCTCCAAAATCCATTCGGTCGCCAGCTTCGAGCGGCCGTAAGGGTTGATCGGAACGGTGGGCGCGTCCTCGCGCACGCTCGCCGTCTGGGGCGAACCGTAAACCGCGGCGGTCGAAGAAAAGACGAAATGCTTCACGCCCTCCATCACGCAGGCTTCGATCAACGAACGCGACGCGACCGTGTTGTTGGCGTAATAGAGCAACGGCTGGCTGACGGATTCCGGTACCACGATGGAGCCCGCGAAATGGATGACGCTGTCGACGCCGTGATCCGCGATGATCCGGCGCACCGTCGGCTGATCGCCGACATCGCCATGAACGAATGCCGCCTGCCCGCTCACCAAGGAGCGCACGCCGGTCGAAAGATCGTCGAGCACCACGACGGACTCGCCCCGGTCGATCAGGGCATAGGTCATGTGGCTTCCGATGTAACCGGCGCCACCGGTGACGAGAACGCTCATGGCATGTCACGGATGAAATTCGGAGCCGCGCAATCTCTCACAGCTTGAAGCGCCTGCGCAAGGCATCGGCGAACTGTCCCTTGGCCGTAAGCGGCAGAACGGCGTTGAAGGTCTCGGCAGCAACGCCTCCGAAGCTCGTCTTGAAGCGGGCGATACCGACCTGTTCCTGGTCCTCCGTCCCGCGATAGACGCCGCCAAGATCGTAAGCGCGCACGCCTTCGCCTTTGAAGTACAGCATGTCCTTCCAATGATGCAGGCGGTGGGCGCGCCCGACCATGTTGTTCCATTGCGTGCCGCGCTCCGGCTCGATCGTCGAAACCGTTTCATGCAGGCGCACGCGGCCGCCACAGCGCACATAACAGTGCCAGGAGACGGTGTTTCCCTCCGCGTCGGCGCCGAGCGTCATCACGAAGAGATCGGTCTCGATCAGTTCGTGGATCAGACCGACGCCCAGCGCCTCGACCTTCCGGCGGCGCTGCTGCAGCTTTTCATAGGCCGCGGCGAAGCCCTGCCAATCCGCGGTGGATAGCGAGGTCAGCACACGCATGGCGGCGCCTTCGCGTTCCGCCTGGCGGATCACCTTGCGGGTTTTCTGTTCCAAGCCGCCCCACAGCGTTTCCTCGGGCGGCTCAAGGTCGATGACGATCGTCGGATAGTGGAGATTGGCGACGCCCGGAACCGGCTCGGCCTGCGCATACAACCTCAGAATGTCGGCGTCGGGCGGCGGATCGGGGCGTGTGAAGTAGGCGACGCGCGTCCGCACCAGGCTGCGATAGACCCTCCAACCGAGCGGTGCCGTAGGGACGAAGGACATAGGTCTCCCAAATCCCGCGTCTTATCGGATGATTCCGCGGCCCGGAACAACATCGCGCGACGCCTAATAGGCGTTGCGCTGGCGCGCCACCTCGAAAACCGTCCGCGCGAGGATTTCGGCATCCAACAGCAGCGAGGCGTGGACCGCATACCAAAGGTCGTACTCGATCCGCTTGTACATCAGGTCCAACGTCGCCGTTTCGCCGCGCAGCCCATTGACCTGGGCCCAGCCGGTCAGGCCGGGCTTGACGTGCTGGCGCACCTCGTAATTCTCGATCGTCCTGGCGTAGATGTCGTCATGGGCCTGGGCGTGCGGCCGCGGTCCGACCAGCGACATCTGGCCTATCAGCACGTTGAGCAGCTGCGGCAGCTCGTCGATGCTGGTCTTGCGCAGGAACCGGCCGACGCGCGTGACGCGCGAGTCGTCGCGGGAGACCTGACGCACGGCGGCGCCGTCCTCCTGCACCTTCATCGAGCGCAGCTTGAAGATCCGAAACGGCTTGCCGCGAAAGCCGTTGCGCGTCTGGCGGAAGATGACCGGGCCTGGCGAATCCACCCTGATGGCGAGGGCGACGGCGCAGAAGAACGGCGCCAGGAGGACGATAGCCAGCGATGCGACGGTGACGTCGATCAGCCGCTTGATCGCCCGCTGCACGGGGTCGAAAGGTTCGCTGCGCACTTCGACGGCAAGGTGCGATCCGACATTCGACGGTTTGCAGCGCAGCAAGGACGAGGTTTCCGCGTCGGGAACGACATAGATCGCGCGCGGCAGGAGGGTCAGGCCGCGCTGGATGCTGGCCAGCCGGTCGGCCGGTACGCCCGTCGCGCAAATATATCTTTCGCCATGGCGCAAGGCGCGCGCCGCGGCGATGGTCCTGGCGATCAGGCGCTCGCGTTCCTCGTTCCAGGCGGTGCGCAGGCAGCGGGCGCGGAATTTTATTACCGTCGGGACGGGGCGGCCCTCTTCGGCCAGCTCCGAGACGAATTCGTCCAGCGTGTTGTCCTCGCCGTCGCCGATGACGATGCATTCGCGCGCGGCGGTGCCCGCCTTGCGCAGGACGCGCGCCACCGCTGGCGGCAGGAACACCCGCCAAATCCCGATCGCCGGCAGGCCGGCCAGATAGAAGAAGAAGATCGCGCCGCGGGAGAATTGCTGGCCCGCCTTCAACGAGAACAAAAGCAGGACCAAGGCGCCGAAGGTAAGGTTCCACACCAGCGCCGCATCGCGCAACCGGTCGAATCCGCCGGTCAGGGCCGCCGCATGGCGCGGGCCCACCAGGCGGGCGATGCCGGCGAAAAGGACCGCGACAATCGCTCCGGTGTAGACAAAACTCCCGACCGGGCCGGTCACATTGAAGAATTCCTGGTGATACGCGACCCCCGTCGCGACGCTCAGCAGCCCGATGAAGACGGTGTCGGCGCAGGTCTGCAGCGGCGAGTGGAGATAGCGGTTCGCGACGCGATGGCGCGAACGGCGTGGGGGCTTGGCATGATCTTCGGCGGACGTGGCAGCCATGCGCGGTTTCAGCCGCGGTCCCGGTCGAACGATTTTTACGGCGCTGCTCATGGTGGCAGGCGCCAGCGGCGCACGCAACGCTTTGCCCGCGCGCGGCGGTGCGTGTTCAAACGGTTGTGAGCCCCCGCTCTCCACCTCGAACCACCCCAAACCCTATTTCCTTGTCTCGCACCAATTCGGCTTGGCATCTCGACCGGGACATTTCCCGTACATTGCACGGCGCTGCGACGTTGCGCCTAAGTCACAGAAATTATTCGACAAAAGGCCAACAGTCAAACTCTTCAAAAACCTGTCCACAGCCTTGCGACCTACTGAACGACGCGGAGCTTGGTGAGTTCGTTGCCGATCAGGTTGAACGCCGTAATGATCTGGTCGGGCGACGTCAGGTCGAAATTATATTTGCTCGTCGGCGTTGAAGCACAACTTGCCAACACCGCCGAATTACCCGTTGCGTTGTTCACATCGACGTACACCGTGTAGATGAGAACATTCGGATTGGCGGCCTTGGCATTTGCGCAGACTTTCGCCATGCGCGCATCCGTGCCGGAGTCTTGGTCATGCCCGTCGCCAGACCAGCGGTCCATCGTGTTTAACCCGTCGCTTAGCAGGATGATGACATCCTGCGTGCCGCTCGGGAGCGGGCCAGGATCGATGATCGGCGAATTGTCGGTTAGCAGCATCCAGCCCCAGGCCAGGCCGATCGGCTGATTGGTTCCGCCGCCAGCCTGCATGGCGCTGACCGTGTTGGCGAGGTTCGTCCACCCCGTGCTGTCCAGCACGTCGGTCTGACCGATCAGCTGCGACGGGCAGGTTAGATCCCACCTCGAGTTGGTGGACAGATTGCCCGATGCGGGAGCCGCGGGAAAGTCGGTCGCTGTGCTTGTCGGCAGGTCGTTCTGGACGTCGTAGTTCTGGGCGCGATCCATGACACACCCGCTCCAGTCGGGGTGGTACGAAATCCAGGTGTGGTTATATTTCCCATTGCCTGCGCTGACGCTGTTGAAACAGCCCGGATAATTGGTCGTGTCGCTGGGGCAGATGTACCCGCTATAGGTCCCGCTCGACGGGACCTTGGTCACGGTCGTCGCGCTGCTGGGGCTGGCCTGGCAATGATAGCCTTGGCTGGCGTCGGTCCAGGGGCAAGTGGAGCCGGGGCCGACGCTGGTCGACGGAGTGGAAGGCTTCTGGGAGTCGAAATCCGACCAGGTCAGCCACGATGCGCCGTAATTGGTGGCGCCGACATCGACCGCCGTAGTGAAGGGGACGATCGCGACCGTTACATCCCCGGATTTCGCCGAGGCGCCTTTCAACGTGTTCAAGAGGTTCGTGGTCGCCGTCTTCAACACGGCAATTTTTGAGTGAGGATAGGGGCTGGGGCAGGGATTCTGGTAGTTGGCGCCGTGCTGGCCGTCATCGCACATCGATCCCGTATTATCGAGCACGAGGGAGACCCTGAGCTTCGCGGAATTGGCCGTGACCACCGAGCGCGCGGAGACGTCGATCGAGGTAATGCCAATGAAACCCAAGAACACGGCCGGCAGGGCATTGCTGTTGGAAAGCGAGCGCCTGAGGACCACGCTCACCGCATTGGGCGCATTGCCCCCCGGCGTGAAGGTCTTAGTCGCCGGATTCCAGGTGCCGGCTGTAAAATCGCTGGAGGCGAGGACGTTACCGTTGCTCGACGGCGGCAGGTTCAACTTGGCGTAGTTGATCGCGGCCTGCTGCGCCGCACTGACCCCGTTCGGCAGATTGGCGCCTCCGGCAAGCGCCGAGGCGTCGGCCACCGCCTGCAGGACGGTCTGGGTGCCGAATGCCGAGGCTCCCATGATCGCGAGGCCTGACAGCGCCAAGAACATCGGCAGCAAGCAGAGCATGAGGACGGTCCCCACGCCGCTTTCGTCCGCGAAAAATTGTTTCAAGGAGACGATGGGTCTCATTAGCAGCTCCCCCCGGAGTCTTCCTCGAGCATCGTGACGTTGGCGGTCAACGTCGCACCGCTGAAGCCACCATACGCCGCCAGGACACCGAAGACGCTGGCATATTGCACCGGCACGCTGACACTGACGATGTCGTTGATGGTCTGGACGTGGCTTGTGCAGGTCGTCGTTGTACTCGGGGTGATCGTGTAGTGGGTGTTGTAATAAAGCAGCTGTCCCTTGACGTAGGGCGTCACCGTGTCGGTCGGCGTCGCGGTCAGCTGCTGGACAGTCATGCGCCGGGTCGCGTCGCGCGCCACGCTCCAGATGTCGGCCTGGATCAGATAGAGCTGGCAGGCGTCGGCCGTGAACGCCAGGATAAGCACAAGGATCGGGATCCACACGATAAATTCGACCGTAACGGTGCCGTCGGTGCCGCGGCCGAAGTGCCGGAGCCGTCGAAGGACGTTTCGGAGCCTGGAGGCTAATGTGGCGTTCCGTGCCATCGCGCTCACATCTGCCAAAGCCAAGAGGGAAACGACGGCGACGCGATGATCGCCCCCAAGACGATCCCGGCGCCCAGCGGGATGCCTTCGCGCCTCACCAGAACCCTGGGCAACTTCACCTTGGCGAACGGAGGGATCGCCCGCTGAAGCGCAGGCATCACCCGGCGCAGCACCACGATGGAGATCATCACGAAGAAGCCCGAAATCGCCGTCCAGAACAGCAGCGGGATGAGGGCGCCCAGCCCTGACCACAGGGCGAACGCCGCCAGCAGCTTCGCATCGCCGGCACCCATGTGGTAGAACAGATAGAGCACGATTCCGGCAGCGAGGCTGATCGCGCCGGCACCGATATGGCTGAGCCAGTGGACCTCGGAGTGCCGTATCACCGCGACCGCGACGAACAACAGGCAGACCGCCAGGACGCCCAGATTGGGAACGCGGAACGCGATCACGTCGAAGGCCGCCGCGACCAGACCAACCCCAAGGAAAAGCAACCAGACAACCGACATCAATTTCCGCCTTATCGCTGGGCAAGCTTGTCGGGCTCGACGTGTCCCGCCGCCAATTGGATGTCGAACGGATCGAGGTTCCTGCCCATGACAAGATCCATCCTGCCGGTCGGACCTCGGACCTCGACGAGCCTCACCGAGGCCGGCAGCAATTCGGCCACGCTTTGGGCAGCCGCGCGCACGTCGCTGTCATAATAGAGGACGGACGACGGCCGGCCGAAGCTGCTTGCATTGAGCAGCGTTCCGACGTTCAAGCCGCGGCTGGCGAAATATTGCTTGAAGCGGTGCGCCATCCAGTGGCGTCCCGAGCCGTTGGCTATTCGCAGCTTTGCGCCGCTGGCTCGCGCCGCTGCCTGTAACATAGTTGCTGCCCGGTCCGGCGGCGGCGTCCCGGTGGCTGTTGGTTGTCGCGGCGGGACTGCCGGGACAGCCGGTTCGGGTGGCCCAGCGGAGGAAGCTTTCTCTCGCGGCGCAGGTGGCGCCGAAGCCGTTTCAGGCTCGGCAGCCGCAGCGACGATTGTTCGATCCGGCGCGGTCGCGGCGGTTGGAGCTGCGGCAGTCGCCGGCAGGTCCGGCACGGTCGCGGAAGTTGTGGTCTGCGTCGGAGCCGTATCTGAGGCTACCGTCACCCAAGGTCGCTGCACACCGGCCAGCCCCTGTGGGGCAGGTGTTGCGGCGTCGGCCGGGGGCTGTTGGGTAACCACAGCAGTGCCCTGTGGTTTCGAAGAAGGGGTCGGAGCCTCCTGAGGCGCAGGTGCCGCAGCGGCAATTTCCTGCGGTGCCGGATTGGTGGCGGCAGTTGACTGCGACGCGGCGACCAAACTCCGGGGCGCGGTCTTCGCGATGACCGGCTGTGGCGTGACCGCAACGGTGGCCGGCTCCGGTGATTGTGGAGCGACGGCCGCGGTCTCTTGCGTTGTGGCGGCCGCCGGAAGCGGGACCTCCCGCACGGGCACGACCGGCGCTGCGGGCTTGGGCTGAACGGCGTTATCCGCATCGCCCTTATCGATCTGCACCGCGGCGGTGTTCACCGTATTTTGCTGGGTTTCCTGGGCCGAAAGTGGGACGCGCATCAGCGCTTCGTTGTTGGCCAGAACCTGCGACAGCACCGGCGGCGATTTGTCGTTCGTGCCCGTCGTCAGCGCCGACTTGGCACGCTCCGCCAGCACCAGGGCGCCTTGCGGATCGCCTTGCTTGAGGTGGAGATAGGCCAGGTTATTCAGCGTCTCGGGCGAATCCTGATCGACCGCCAGCGCCGTTTCGAAAAGTTGCTTGGCGACCTCGGCCCTGCCGAGCTTGGCATAGGCAATCGCCTCGCCGTTCAGCGCGCGAACGGAGTTCGGATTATGGGCGACTTCGGCAGCGAAAGATTCGACCGCCAAGCCATATTCGCCCGCTGCTAGCTGGCGCTTGCCCCGCTCGTAATCGGCGCCAGAGGCAGCGTCATGCTGGCCGGTTTTTTCCAAGAGATTGAAGACGTCGGCGGACGAACCGCCTCCGCAACCCCCAAGCAGCAACAGCGACGCGCAACAAAGCGTCGCTGCCATCAGCGAACGGCGTTTAGTCATGGTTATCCCCCTCCCGAATGGGAGAAACTGCGCAAAATCATGAGTAGCGATGGGCCGACCATGATAATCATGGTCGGCGGCACGGTGAAGGCCATACTCGCCAGAGCAAGCTTCACCGGAATGACGTTCGCCTTCTCTTCCGCCCTCATGACCCGCTTGTGGCGCATATCTTCGGCATAGACGCGGATCGCCTCGGCGATACTGACGCCGAATTCGTCGGCCTGTCTGAGAATGGCAACGAAGGCAATGATGTCGCTCACGTTCAGGCGCTGGGCGAAATCGCGGAACGCGGCCAGGCGGTCCTTTCCGGCGAACAGCTCCTCGTTCATGATCGTGAATTCTTCGGCCAGCACTTTATTATGGGCCTTCAGCTCGCGCGCGATGCGCCGCGCCGCCTGATCGAACCCCTGCCCCGCCTCGATGCAGACCAGCAGAAGGTCGAGCGCATCCGGGAACCCTTCCTCGGCCGTCTTCCGGCGCCTGGAAACTTCGCGGTCGAGCCAGAGAGAGGGAGCGATGAACCCAAAGAAGAACGAAACGACAATCAACGCGAACGCGATCAGCAACGGGAAGGAACCGAAGAAGAACGGAGCGATGATCGCGGCGATCAGCGCGAACCCCAGCCCGCAGGCGGCGCGCGCCAGGTGGAACACGCGCACGGCCGATGGCCGGCGGAAGCCCGCCTGGATAAGCCGCTGACGGCTTTGCTGAATTTCCTCTTCGCTGGTCGGCGTCACGAAGCGGGAAATCTGCTGAAGCAGGTCGTCCTCGAGCGAGATCTGGGGCGACTCCTCCCCATCCTGGCCCTGAAAAAGCAGCGAGGATTCAAGCCGACGCGCGACGCGCCGTCGCTCGGTCAGGAGCGCGTTGCCCGCCAGCATGACCACGATGACAGCAATCGCCAGCATGACCCCGCCGAGCAGGATGATGTAGCCGCCAGAAGAGAAGAATGATCCGCCCATCGCCGTTACACCCTGATCTTGGTGATGGCGAGCATCACCACGATGTTGACGACGAGCATGACCAAGGTGGCGACGACCAGATAGTCGAAATAGGGATAGTCGGCGACGTTGCTGAAATAGTCCGGCTTTACCAGCCAAACGCCAACGCCTGAGATCAGAGGAAAGAACGAAAGCAGCCAGGCCGAGAAACGGCCCTCTGCGGTGATCGCCTTGACCTTCCTAAACATCCGGAATCGCTCGCGGATGACCCCAGCCAGCTTCGACAGGGACTCCACGAGATTGCCGCCGGCCTCCTCGTGAATTTGCACCGCGGCGATCAGGTATCCCAGGTCAGGTAGCGGCACGCGTTCGGCCATTTCCCGGAAAGAATCGGGAATTGTGAGCCCGTAGCTGATCTTATCGTTCGCCAGGGCGAATTCGGTGCTGATGGGCGGGGGCATCTCGCGCGCGATCACGGCGACCGCGGCGCTCAGCGGATGGCCGACCCGAAGGCTACGGACGATCAGGTCGATCGCGTCGGGGAAGCTCTCCTCGAATTTCGAGACTCGCGCCGCGCGAAGGCTGATGAGGTAGAACAGGATGGGCGCAATCCCGAGCATTAGCCCGAGCGGAACGCACAAAAGCACCAGGCCTGCCGGCAGCAGAATCGCGGAAATCACGCAAGCGACCAGCGAGACGGACGCCGCAATGATGGCGGCGGTCTTGATCTTCAATGCGGAACCGGACTGGATAAAGAGCCGTTCGAGCGCACCGTAATAGGGCAAATAGTTCTTAAATGTCTGGCCGGAGTCGCGTTGCGGGCGGAGGATGTTGAACGGCTGGGGGCCCTGTCCCGCCGCACTGGCCGTTTGTGACAGCCGGCGGCCCACGGCCGTATCGTCGACGCCCCGCGCAGCGCGCACGAAGCCGACCACCGCGTCA
>Ga0265342_10004082_pt1 | contig 11637 bp, 8 predicted proteins | sample 4CB327metaG_FD_203125 | JGI IMG/M metagenome (GOLD analysis project Ga0265342, IMG submission 203125) | Rhizosphere microbial communities from Carex aquatilis grown in University of Washington, Seatle, WA, United States - 4-CB3-27 metaG | ecosystem: Host-associated > Plants > Roots > Rhizosphere...
CCTTCTCTCGAGCCGAGGAGGAGCGGCGCACCGTCATCGATCCTCGGCCCTTGCTCGAGCTCTCGATCAACATGGCCTATAACGAGATCCGACACCGCGCGCGCCTGGTGAAGGATTACGGCAAGATCCCGCTCGTGGAGGCGGACGACGCTCGCCTGGGGCAAGTGTTCATCAACTTGCTGGTCAACGCCGCCCAGGCTCTCCCCGAGGGTGAGGTCGATGCGCACGAGATCCGCGTTGTGACCTCGACCGATCCCAGCGGCCACGCCGTCATCGAGATCCGGGACACGGGCGCGGGCATCCCGACCCGATTCATCGGCCGCGTCTTCGACCCGTTCTTCACCACCAAGCCGATCGGCATTGGCACCGGGCTCGGCCTCTCCATCTGCCACAACATCGTCACGGCCATGGGGGGCACGATCACCGTGACCAGCGAGGAAGGACGCGGCACCACCTTCCGGATCGTGCTGCCCGCGGCGGCCAGCATCGCGCCCAGGGCCCCGGAGGTCGAGGCGCCACCGGTCCGCGTCGCGCGCGCCACCGTACTCGTGGTGGATGACGAACCTGCGATCGGGGCCGTCCTCGGTCGCTTGTTGCACGAGCACGACGTCACCGTTCTGACACAGGCCAAGGGAGCACTCGATCTTCTCGCATCTGGCCAGCGGTTCGACGTCATCCTCTCGGACCTCATGATGCCCGAGGTGTCCGGCATGGAGTTTTACGACGAGCTGGTCAGGCGCTTCCCGGACGCGGCGGAGCGGGTGGTCTTCGTGTCGGGCGGTGCGTTCACAGTGGGCGCGAGCGCATTCCTCGAGCGCGTCAAGAACGAGCACATCGAGAAGCCGTTCGACGTCAAGGCCGTGCGGGCTCTCGTCCACCGCCTCGCGCGACCGCGAGACTGCCCGACCCCGCTCCCCCCCTCCGACGTTCCGCCCTGCTGAAGCCGTGCGACAGGACTCGTAGGCCGTCGAACACGCGTCGCAGCGGACCGGGCTGCGCGCGGCCGCTGAACGCAGAATATTCTGAAATCCACACCGTCGGTCAACCCGCCGCCGGGTTCAGAGCTCTCGCGTAGTTGCCATAGGTTACGTCATCCGCGCCACGACGATCCACCGCGACGCCCCCGTTTACATTGAAAAGTGCCCCGATGGGGACACTCAGAAAGTGTCAGAGCGAGGTCCTGCCAGGTGAACGTGGTGTAGCTACTCATGACGTCGCCGCGCGGCCCGTGCGTCACGACCTGGAGCCGGTCACGATGAGCTCCGTTGCCCTGGGCGCGGCTGATGAACGTGCGCCGGAGGTCGTTGCCCCCGTCTGTCACGCAGCCCCAGGGCCTCTAGCAGGGTCCTGAAGAATCCGCGATCGCCGGCATTCCAGTTGCCGCGCTGATTGCTTTCTCGATGGATAACGTTGGGGCAGTGACCGCTCCTGCGGGCTCGCGCGACTGACAGCCCCCGAAACCGGCGTCATCGAATAATGGTCAGGGGGTCAACGTCCACGCTGTTCCGTCGAAGTGCAGGCGCTTGCCAGCGAAGCCGACCGCCCAAACGTCGGCGGCGCCGCTCCCGCCGAGATCGGTGATACCCATCGTGGTTGGATCGGATGATGCCGTCCAGTTGGTCCCGTCGAAATGGAGCACGGTGGGGGCAACGCCGTGGAGAGGCCCGGTCCCCGACGACGCGGCCCAAACGTTTGTGTCGGCGCTTGCCCAGACCGCGTCGAGGTACCGGAATTGGAGGAGAGGTGCGAGGCCGGGCGCCGGGATGCCCTGAGACACTCCGGCGCGCGCCACGAACCCGACCGCGTTGGTTGGCGAATAGCAAAGGCCCACAGCCCATACTGATCCTCCGGCCACGCTCCAAACGTCGGTCAGGTAGGAAACAAATCCGCCCGCCGCCAACCGGCTGCCGTCTGGATTGCAAGTGTACCCTTCCGTCCAGGCGGTTCCGTCCCAGTGCAGGATCAGGGATGCATAGTCACCATTGGGGGAATTGCCGTTACCCACGACCGAGACGTCGTTTGCGGTCGTGCCCGAAACGCTCGCGAAGGCCCCGGCCGTTCGATGGAACGAAACCGACCATGCAGCACCGTTCCAGTGCAAGATGTCGGCGCCACCACCCGTGAAATCACCGGACGTCGCCGCCCAGACGTCGGTGGCCGACGCGCCCCACACGCCGCTCAGCCCCTGTATTGTTGGGACGGCAACGATTGCCCAGACGCCGGAATCCCGGCGGATGGTGGTCCCTCCGGCCCCGACGGCCCAGGCGACGCCACCCGGGGCCGCCCAGACGGCCTGCAGTACGGCTGTCGTCGGGCTGGTCTCGACATGCCAGCAGCCGTCGTAGTGCAAGATGGTCCCCGCGACTCCGACGGCCCAGACATCGAGCGCCCCAACGCTGTAGACGCCGTGCAGATCGGCCGTGACGACCGGCGACGTCGGACACTCGCCGCCGGCGGCTCCGCCGGATCCTGGCGCGCCTCCCGCCGCGGACACACCGCCGCTGCCGGACCCGCCGGCGCCGTTCGCACCCCCGGTTCCGGCTCCGCCGGATCCTGGCGCGCCTCCCGCCGCGGACACACCGCCGCTGCCGGACCCGCCGGCGCCGTTCGCACCCCCGGTTCCGGCTCCGCCGGATCCTGGCGCGCCTCCCGTCGCGGACACACCGCCGCTGCCCGACTCGCCTGCGCCGGACCCCCCGTTGGTGCCGGCGCTGGCGCCGCCGATTCCCCCGTCGTCGCTTGCGTCGCCGCCTACGCCTCCATCGCCAGGCAAGACGACCTGGAGCGCGACTCCGTCGCCGCCGCACGCTGAAAGCGTCCCGCCGACGACCAACAGCGCCCACGAGGTCATCCCCATCGTTGTTCGGCTAGCCCGCGGCGGGGGCCCTCGTCCGTTGCGCCCACCATCACGTTCACAAGCTAACGCAGTCGCCATCGCCAACCCCCACCGCACGTTCGCGCGCGCAACAATGAGAGTCCGCAAGTCACGTGTGACGCCCGATCGCGCGGACCCTCTCATCGGGGATTTGGTGCCGTCGTGTGTCTTGCTGACATCGTGGGGTCCCTGACTGGCTCTGGCAAGGCAGGTATGGAACCTCTTGCGATTAACGAGATGCCAGAGTGTGTATCCCACCGCGGCCGGCGTGTTCGCGTGTCCCGCCGGGTACGTGCGCTTTACGAGCTGCCCGCTGAGGGCGTGCGCGTGGGGAGCGGCCTGCTGCGATGAGACCACAGGTGATCTCGAACCCGCCGTGCGGCCTCGACGGTTTCTTGGCCGAGCGCCCCGCCGGTAGTGACGATATCTCGTCGAAGGGGATTTGCATTCCGACGTGCGAAAGTCGTAGTCGGAGATTCGGTCGGCGCAGTAGGCGTCGATCCTGGCCGTCTTGGCGGGACGCCTGCCGGCCCAAATTCGAAGGATTATTTGCGACAGATCGCCCGGTCGCGTGTCTCGCTCTGTGGAGGCAATACCGAGATCGCACCAATGAGTATCGCCAAGGCGTGGGTCTGGGCGCGCTGCAGGTACGGGCGCCGGTGGCAGGCTACGACGGTCGGCGCAACTGCATGGTCCACTCGGACACACGCTCACGGAGGTCACATGAAAGCTAACCATCAGAGAATCATTGCGTCGGTCGGTGTGGCGTTGCTCGCCATGGGTTGCGGGAGCGCGCCGCCGGATCAAGGAACAGCAACGCCCGGTGCGGAGGGGGCGCTCCCTGGAAAGACGACGCCCCTTCAATTGTTCAAGGATCCGAGCACGTCTGGTCCCAGGCTGGATGTGTACGACGTCGACGGGGCCCTAGGGATCGCGGTGGGCGGCCCCATCGGCACGACGGTTCCCGAGTCGCCCCCAAGCGCCACGTTGATCGACTTGTATCGAGGTCTTCATCCCGCCGCCGAGATTCCCGCTGAGCTCGTCCCTCTCGACGCACGCCTCGCGCTCGCGCGCCGCGCAGACGCGAGCCCGGAACCGGTCCCACCTGTGCCAGCGATCGTGAACAAGAGCCAGAGCGCTTTCAATGCGAACGTTTGCCAGACATTCGGGGTGAGCCAGTTCGCGTCGTGGGTCCCGGTCGAGTGCGATTGGGTGCAGGTTACCTCGTGCCAGGATGCATATCTCGGTCATGACGCGGGCTGGGGTATTCGTCAGTACTTCCCGGTGCAGAACGGCGAACGCGTTTACTTTTGGAACAACAGCGCTGCTGGGGGCTACGTCTCCTGGTATCTCAACACCAGTAGCGGCGTCAAATACGCTGCCTGGTTCGTGACACCGGCCTACTGGTGGACTTGGACCTCCGTGTCCGGCCCTACACCGAATGGCAATGGACCGTATGGCGCGTATGGCGAGCCCAATACCGACTGTGTATCGAACCCCGTCCTTGGCGATGTAGGAATCACTCACCATGTGTACAGTCAAATCGTGAAATAGAGATCGTGCGTAGACTCCTCTGTGCACTGGTTGTCTGCACGGCCGGGGGCTGCGGGAACGCCGATATCGCCACGCTTCGCACCCAGGAGGCGGTGCTGAATGGCAACGACGACCGCAATGAGGTCTTCGAGCTCGATGAGGTGACGCGGCAGGCGATCACCTCATCGAGCGCAGCATTGGTCTATTCCAACCATGTGAGTTGGGGTGGTCCGAACGGGGTCTCATTGAAGGCAGAGTCCGCCGCGGTAGCTCTTGGCCTCTGCAGCGACGAAGCATTTGCCAACGAGCCCAGCGCCGCGTTTTGTTCCGCTGTATTGATCGACGACGACTTGGTGCTGACTGCGGGTCATTGCCTCGGCGGGGATCTCGCGAGCGCGATGCAGCTGTGCCAGCGGGTGCAACTCGTCTTCGGTTATGGCCTACAGACCGCCGACAGCCAGCCGCAGTTGGACGCCGATCAGGTCTTCAGCTGCCGTCGAGTCGTCACGTTGAGCACGACGCCCGCGGACTTCGCCGTGCTTCAGCTCGACCGACCCGCCTCTGCACCGCTCGCGCCCGCGCGGTTCGCCGCAGCCGCCGTTCAACCGGGCGACGCACTCCTGGTCGCGTCGTACGGGGCCGGTCTGCCGCTCAAGGTGGAACTGGCCGCGCTGGTGACGACCGTGTCACCCACGGACGGATCATTCGTGCTCGCGTCGGACACGTTTTCCGGCAGCTCCGGCGGTGGGCTCTTCACGAAAGCGTTCGAGCTGGCGGGGCTCTTCGAAGGCGGCGAACCAGACTGGATCAGGATCGACGGCTGCAGTCGAGCCCAGCACAGTGCGACGCCCGCCGAGCGCGGGCAGCCTGCCCCGGCCATTCCCGCCGCCGTTTGCGCGAGTGGGTGGCAGAGTCACCGCCTGTGCGGCGTGGAGCCCGATTGCGGGCAGGGTGTCTGCAACGCAACCTGCCCCCAAAATTGCGCGACACCTCGCTGTGGGGACCTGTTGTGCCAGCCCTCGGAGCGACAAACCTGCGCTCCAGACTGCTCACGCTACGACGACGTACCGAGCCATTGGCTCGACGATCCTGCTGAATATCCCGGGCACAAGGAGACTGGCATCTCGAACCCTGCGGGTCCGTCAGCCTCGGGAGGCTGCGCGGTCTCGGGTCGACTCCCGCCGAGCCTAGCCTGGTGCTCCATCGGAGTGGCCGTGCCGGTGTTGCGAAGGCGGCACTCTCGCCGACGGCACGCGATCGGCGTGCTCGGCCCGCGCAGGTAGGCGGGGCGCGCCAGGCAGCGAGACCGTCTTTTCCTTTTCCAAACGCTCGGCGCTTGACAGACGCGTGGGTTGCGCCAATTCTTTGCCACGTGCTGGTGCTCTGGGCTTCGGCCCAGAGCTCAAAAGGGAACCCGGTGAGATTCCGGGGCTGCCCCGCAGCGGTAAGCGAGAACGACGTCCACGACAAGCACTGGCCGCCACTTCGGGGCTGGGAAGCGGTGGGTGAAGGAAGGCGGCGAAAGCCGGAGCGCTCGTGAGCCCGAAGACCTGCCCGCACCCGGCGCCGGGGAGAAATCCCGGCGGCGTTTCGACCTGGAGCCTCGCGGGAGGCGGAGTAGGTCCGGCGGGTCAGGATCCTCGGGATCCCTGACCGCTGCCGGGCCGGTTCGCCACCCGCGTCGTGCCAGCAGCCCGCGGGGGCGAGAGGTCGGTCCGAGATCCCGGGAGGGATCGCGCGCGTTCGCGCGCGGCGGTCTGGTTGCTCACCTCGCGGTTCACCGCGGATTCGTCCGCATGACCACGACGAAGGAGACGATCAGATGTTGGAGCGAATCGAAGCCGGACGGATCACCGAGACCCGGCTCATGGAGATGGTCTTCCCCGGGCAGGCGAATCACTACGGGACCCTCTTTGGCGGGCAGGCGCTCGCCCTCATGGACAAGGCGGCGTTCATGGTGGCCTCGCGATACGCGCGCCTGCCGGTCGTCACCGTGCTGGACAGCGCCGGCAGGCCAACCGCCGTGCCCGACATGAAGGCGGCCATCGGTCGCATGGAGGTCACGTAGCCATGTCGATCCTCGCGACCTGCCTGGGACACCCGCGCATCGGCGCGGGCCGTGAGCTCAAGAAGGCCCTCGAGGCTTTCTGGGCCAAGAAGATCTCTCGAGACGAGCTCGAGGATGTCGGGCGAACGCTGCGGCTCCGCCACTGGTCGACGATGAGAGCAGCCGGGATCGCCCACATTCCCAGCAACGACTTCTCCTTCTACGACCACGTCCTCGACACCGCCATCATGGTCGGTGCGGTGCCCGACCGTTATCTCTCGGTCGCCGATCCGCTCGAACGCATGTTCGCGATGGCGCGTGGGCTGCAGGATCCGGCGGCCGTCCTCGACGTGCCGGCGATGGAGATGACCAAGTGGTTCGACACCAACTACCACTACATCGTGCCCGAGCTAGCCTCCGAGCAACCCTTCCGGCTCGACGCCACGAAGATCCTGCGCGAGCTCGAGGAGGCGCGCACGCTGGATATCGAGCCCCGTCCCGTGATCCTGGGCCCGGTCTCGTTCCTCCGGCTCGCCAAGCTGTCGTCGCAAGCGCCTGCCGCTGCCACGCCGCTACGCGCCCTCGACGCCCTGGTGCCGATCTATGAGGAGCTCCTGGCGCTGCTGTCAGGGCGCGTCGGCTGGGTGCAGGTCGACGAGCCCTGCCTGGTCCTGGATCTGGATGCCGCGGCGGTCGAAGGGTATCGGCGAGCCTATGGCCGACTGACGGCGACGAAAGACCGCCCACGCCTGTTGCTCACCACTTACTTTGGCGATCTGGGACCAAACCTCGACCTGGCCCTGGACCTCGGTTGCGAAGCCCTCCACATCGACGTCGTACGCGCGCCCGAACAGCTCGACGCGGTCCTGCCGAAGCTCGACGCCCGGACGATCCTCTCTCTGGGCGCGGTGGACGGACGAAACGTGTGGCGCACCGACCTCGATCGCGCGCGCACACTGGTCCAGCGGGCCGTTCAGTCCCTGGGACCGGAGCGGGTCTGGGTTGGTCCCTCCTGCTCGTTGCTGCACGTCCCGGTGGATCTCGAGCTCGAACACAAGCTCGATCCGGAGCTCATCTCCTGGCTGGCCTTCGCGAAACAGAAGCTCGGTGAGATCTGGGCGCTCGCCGACAGCGCCAATCGCCCGGCGGCGGGGCCTCCGCCCTTGAGCGAGCTGCGCTTCGATATCGCGCGAGACGCGCGCCGCATCCGGAGCGGCTCGCGCCGTACGAAGGACGCCGACGTTCGGCGCCGCGTCTCGGAGATCACCGCGGACATGCTTCGCCGACGCTCACCTTACGCCGAGCGCGCCAAGAAGCAGCGTGAACGCTTTGGGTTGCCGCCGCTGCCGACGACCACGATCGGTTCGTTCCCGCAGACGAAAGAGGTTCGCGAGGCACGCGCCAACTGGCGCGCTGGACGCCTGGCCGTCGACGCTTACGATTCGTTCTTGAAGGACGAGACGCGCCGGTGCGTCGCGAAGCAAGAGGCGATCGGCCTCGATGTCCTGGTGCACGGCGAGTTCGAACGAACCGACATGGTCGAGTACTTCGGCGAGCAGCTCGACGGTTTCGCCTTCACGGACAACGGCTGGGTGCAGAGCTACGGCTCGCGCTGCGTGAAGCCGCCGGTCCTCTTTGGCGACGTCGCCCGTCGACAGCCGATGACGGTCGCTTGGTCTCGCTACGCGCAGTCCCTGACCCGGAAGCCCATGAAGGGCATGCTCACCGGTCCGGTGACGATCCTGCAGTGGTCCTTCGTGCGCGACGATCAGCCGCGCTCCGAGACCTGCTTGCAGATAGCCCTCGCCCTGCGCGACGAAGTCGCCGACCTCGAAGCGTCTGGGATCGGGATGATCCAGGTCGATGAGCCGGCCATCCGCGAAGGACTTCCGCTCCGGCGCGTCGACGACCACGCCTACCTGCGCTGGGCGGTCGACGCATTCCGACTGGCGACGGCCGGCGTCCGTGACCGAACGCAGATCCACACGCACATGTGCTACGCGGAGTTCGGCGACATCCTGGAGGCCATCGCCACGATGGACGCGGATGTCCTGTCGATCGAGACCTCGCGCTCGAAGATGGAGCTCCTGTCCGACTTCGGAGCGTTCAAGTACCCGAACGAGGTCGGCCCAGGCGTCTACGACATCCATTCGCCGCGGATCCCGTCGAGCGGCGAGATCGACGAGCTGCTGGCGCGCGCCCTCGCGGTGATCCCGGCGGACCGGCTCTGGGTCAACCCGGATTGCGGCCTCAAGACCAGGGGCTGGCCGGAAGTCAAAGGTGCGCTCACCAACATGGTGGAAGCAGCGCGCAGAGCCCGACGGCGTCTGAGCGTGGGCGCCCCGTGACCGGGAGCGCGCCGACCCTCGCGCAGATCGGCTTCGGGCCGTTCTTCGCAGACCAGCTCGCGGAGCTCGACGGCGGGCTCGTGCCGGGCCGCATCGCCATCGCGCACGGTGAAAGCTACGTCGTCTGGACGCTGGATGGACCTCGCAAGGGTGTCCTGCCCGGTCGCCGTGTCGCCGCGTGGCGAACGGCGGTCGAGCGACCGCAGGTCGGCGACTGGGTCGCGGGCAGCTATTCACGCGACGCGGGCGCGCTGGCCATCGAGCATCTGCTCCAGCGGCATACCTGCCTGCAACGACGCGCGGCGGGCACGCGCGCCGAAGCGCAAGTCATCGCCGCCAACGTCGACGTCGTTGGCGTCGTGAGCGCGCTCGGTGAAGGGGGAGGCGACGCGCGCGACCGCCGTCTCGTCAATGCGGCCCGCCTCGGCCGGTACCTCGCGGCCGTGGCGCAGAGCCGAGCTCGCCCTGTGTTGATCTTGAACAAGAGCGATCTCGGCGGGGAGCCAGCAAACGTCGCCGAGATGTTGGGCGAGGATTTTCCGGGTGTTCCAGTGGTCCCGATCAGCGCCCTGCATGGTGATGGCATCGATGACCTTCGGGCCTGCGTCGGGGTGGGAGAAACCCTGGTGATGGTCGGAATGTCCGGCGTGGGAAAGTCGACCCTGGTCAACGCGCTCCTGGGGCGGACCGCCCAGGAGGTGGGCGACGTGCGCGTGGCCGATGCGCGCGGGCGCCACACCACCACTCACCGTGAGCTGTTTCTCACCGAGAGCGGCGCCCTCCTGATCGACACGCCCGGAATGCGCGAGATGGGACTCTGGGAGCCCCAGGAATCGGGAGTTCGGCTCGAGTCCGAGTCGCACCTCCGCGGCCGGCGGGGACGACGTCGGAGGTAGCGCATGAGCGCTCGGGACGCCACCGCTGTCGCCGGGGCCACGGGATTGTCAGGACGCGCTGGTGCCGGGGAAAAATCGTTGCATAGAAATCGACGTCCTTCGACCGCGGCGGTCGACTATCATGAGCTCGATGACCCAGCACGAACACTCTTCCGGGCCCGTAGCCGGGACTCGGTTCGCGATCGGAGCGGGCGTCAATTTCGCCTTCGTGGTGATCGAGGTCGCGTTCGGCGTCGCTTCCCATTCTGTCGCCCTGGTTGCGGACGCAGCACACAACTTCGGTGACGTCCTGGGCCTTCTCCTCGCGTGGATCGCGACCGTTCTCGCTCGAAGGATCCCGTCATCCACCCATACCTACGGTCTGCGAAAGGCCACACTGCTCGCGACGCTGGCAAACGCCGTCCTTCTGCTGGTCGCGGTCGGTGGCGTGGTGTGGGAGGCGATACAGCGGCTTCGCTACCCTGGGCCCGTCCAAGGAGCGGTGGTGGTGGTGGTCGCCGCCGCGGGCGTCATCGTGAACGGCGCCTCCGCCCTGCTCTTCATGAGGGACCGCCACCACGACACGAACATACGGGCAGCCTTTGCGCACCTTGCAGCGGATGCCTTGATCGCCGTGTGCGTGGGCGTGGCTGGTGCATTTGTGTGGTTTGGTGGTTGGCAATGGATCGATCCTGTGACCAGCATCGCGGTTTCTGCAGTCATCGTCGCCATGGCCTGGAGCCTCCTGAAAGACGCCGTCGCATCGGTCATAGACGCTGTACCTGCTCACGTCGACTACGGTTCGGTTCGGGAGTACTTGATCCAGCTGCCGAGCGTGTCCGAGGTGCATGACCTCCACATCTGGCGCCTCAGTTCCACCGAAACCGCTCTCACCGCGCATCTGGTTGTGCCCTGGTCTTCCTGTGCCCCGACCTTCCTTCCGGACGTTTGCAAGCAACTCCACGATCGCTTCGACATCGAGCACTCCACGCTGCAGATCGAAGCCCCAGGCGCCGCCCAACCCTGTGCCCAGGCGCCCGAAGACACGGTCTGATGCCTCGATAGTCGATCTCCGGGGTGGGTTGCGCACGCTCATTCCGTCCTTACGGTTTCAGACTGCAGGAGAGGAGCCTCTATGCCCGGCGTGTTCAAGGAATGGACGGTTCTGCCCCACAGCAAGCTCGCGCGGGTCGAGGACAACCTGCTCACCGTCACGGGCAACCTGCCCATGCCGATGGGTGAGTTTCCACGCCGCATGACGGTCGTCCGCCTGCGCGACGCGCGGCTGGTCATCTTCAGCGCCATCGCCCTCGACGAGCCGGAGATGCAAGCCCTCGAAGCCTGGGGAACGCCTCGCTATCTGATCGTCCCCAGCGACATTCATCGCAAGGACGCCAGGATCTGGAAGGACCGCTACCCCGGCCTCTTCGTCGTGTCGCCCGCTGGCGCCCGCGACAAGACCGCCGAGGCCGTGGCCGTCGACGCGACCAGCGTCGACTTCGACGATCCCGGCGTCAGCTTCGTGACCGTCCCCGGCACCGACCAGCACGAGTCCGCGCTGGTGATCGAAGGCGGTGGCGGCACCACTCTGGTGGTCAACGATCTGATCTGGAACGTCGACGACCGCCCCGGCTTCGGTGGCTGGCTGTTTCGCATGGCCGGATTCACCGGCAGTGAACCCAAGATCCCGATGTTCGTGGCCCTCAAGTCCATCAAGGACAAGCCCGCCTTGAAGGCGCAGTTGGAACAGTGGGCCGCGTTGCCCAGCCTGAGACGCATCATCGTTTCGCACGGCGACATCATCGCGAAGGACCCGCCGCAGGTGCTGCGCGCGCTGGCAGAGTCGCTGACGGGGTAGGGCGCGGCCGCGGGCCGAAGAGCAGCCTCAGCGCTCGCGGAACACCGCCTCGATGTTGTTGCCGTCGGGATCCATTACGAAGGTGGCGTAGTAGCCTCGCG
>Ga0265342_10004086_pt1 | contig 11630 bp, 10 predicted proteins | sample 4CB327metaG_FD_203125 | JGI IMG/M metagenome (GOLD analysis project Ga0265342, IMG submission 203125) | Rhizosphere microbial communities from Carex aquatilis grown in University of Washington, Seatle, WA, United States - 4-CB3-27 metaG | ecosystem: Host-associated > Plants > Roots >...
CTCGAAAGAGAGTTTCTTGCTGCGCTTCCCTGGGCAGCCGGTCGTGCACCGCTTCGCCGAGCTGCTCGGCCTCTTCGAGGTCCCAGCCGCAGCGGCCGTGGCTTCGTACTAGGCCATGAATGTCGTCTTGCTGGCAGCCGGGCTGGGAAGCCGCCTCGGCACGCTCACCCGGGATCTGCCCAAGGCGCTGATTCCCGTGGCTGGCAAGCCGCTGCTGCTCCACGCCCTGGCCTTCGCGGCTCGCCTGCGGCCCTCGCGCATCATCGTCGTCGGCGGCTTCTGTTTCCCGCAGGTCAAAGACACCCTGGCCACCTTCCTCGCAAATGACAAGGCCGCCGCCCTGCCCAGTCGCGTTGGCGTAGCCGGGCTTTGCCCGGCGGAGCCAGAGCGCGGGCCCTCCCAGGGTTTCCCTAGTATCGAACTGGTCGAGAACACGCAGTTTCGCGACGGCAATCTGGTCTCGTTGCTGACCGCAAGACCGCTCATCTCCGAGGGATTTCTGGTCATGAACGTGGACCATATCTACCGGCCCGGCATCGCCGACGTGGTCGCGCCCGAGGTCAGCGCGGTGACCGCGTTCATCGACACGGATCGCAAGCTAGGCAGCGACGACATGAAGGTCGAACGCGGCGCAGGCGGCCGCCAGGACCGGATCGTGGCCATCGCCAAAACCCTGACCAAGTTCGACTGCGGCTACGTGGGCATGACCCGGGTGCCGACCACCCTACTCGGCCGCTACTTCGAGGAAGCCGAGCGGGCGCTCGCCGAAGAAGGCCGCGCCATTCACGTCGAGCGCATTCTGGACCGACTGGCCAAAACCGATTTCGCCCCCACCTGCCGCGATATCAGCGGCCACGGCTGGCTGGAAGTCGACACCCCCGACGAGCGCGCGGCCGCCGAAGCCGCACTGGACGCCGACGCCTCTGGCTGCTGGGCTTGACCCTGGCATGAAGGACTCTGGCCAGACCCTCTGGTTTCCCTACGCCCAGATGAAGGGGCTGGAGATCCAGAACGAGGTGGTGCGCGCCGAGGGTGTCCGTTTGCACCTGCGCGACGGACGCACCCTGATCGATGCCATCGCCAGCTGGTGGTGCGTGATCCACGGCTACAACCATCCTGAGCTGAATGCAGCCCTGCGGGCGCAGGCGGACGATTTCGCGCATGTCATGTTGGGCGGGCTTACGCACGGGCGAGCACAATGCCTGGCCGACCGGCTGGTTGCCTTGGCGCCGCCTGGACTGGCACATGTGTTCTTTGCTGACTCGGGCTCGGTGGGCATGGAAGTGGCCATGAAGATGGCCGTGCAGTATTGGAAGAACCTGGGCGTGCAGGGTAAGCACACCTTCCTTTCCCTGCGCCACGGTTACCACGGCGACACCACGGGCGTGATGAGCCTGGGCGATCCCGACGACGGCATGCACCGGCTGTTTTCAGGCTACCTACCCACGCAGCGCTTCGTGCCGCCCCCGGAAGGCATCGGAGGCGGGCGCGGCGAGATCCGGCGCTCGGTCGACGAGGCGGTCTCCGCGCTGGCAACGGCCCTGCGCCAGCACGCCCACGAGCTCGCTGCCTTCGCCTGCGAGCCCCTCTTGCAGGGCGCGGGCGGCTTCAATTTCTATCCGCCGGCCTACCTCACGGAGGCGAGCAGGCTGTGCCACGAGCACGGAGTCCTGCTTATCTGCGACGAGGTGGCCACGGGATTCGGGCGTACGGGAACCCTGTTCGCCTGCGAGCAGGCCGGCATCACCCCGGACATCATGGTACTGGGCAAGGGCTTGAGTGCCGGATATCTCGGTCTCTCCGCGACCCTGGCTACGGATTGCGTCTTCAAGGCCTTTCTCGGCGATGGTCAAGACAAGGCGTTCATGCACGGTCCGACCTTCATGGGCAACGCCCTGGCTTGCGCCGTGGCGCTCGAGAGCATTCGCATCTTCGAACGCGACGGGTATCTCGCCAAGATTCGGCGTCTCGAAGAAATCATGCGCGAGGAGCTGCTCGATCTACGCGCGGACTGCATTCGCGAGACGCGCATTTTCGGTGCTTGTGGCGTGATCGAGGTCCACGATCCCTTGGCGTGGCAAGGCATCCAGGCCTTTGCTGGCGAGCGCGGGGTGTGGCTGCGGCCCTTCGACAAGGTCGTCTACGCCATGCCGGCCTACGTAATGGACGAGGATAGTTTGCGCAAGGTTTGCCAGACCATGCGTGCGTGGTTCGGGTCAGGCTAGGGATCCATGGCCATCGCCGACGCAGCGTCCGTACTTCGCAATCGAAACGTCTCTCTGTTCCTGGCCGCGCGCTTTTGCTCGGCCATGGCGCTGATGATATTCAGCGTGGCCGTGGGCTGGCAGGTCTACGCCCTCACCGGCAGCGCTTTTGCGCTTGGCATGGTGGGCTTGGCCCAGTTTCTTCCGGCCTTCTTGCTCAGTTTGCCGGGCGGCCTTGCCGCGGATCGCTTCGACCGGCGCCTTCTGCTCATGGCTTCGTTCGCGCTCGAGATTCTCGTGGGGGCCGCCCTGCTGATCCTTTCTCTGCACCCCTCCCTACCTGCGGCGTGGATTTTCGCCGTCATCACGTTCATCGGCGTGGGGCGCGCCTTCATGGCCCCGGCCAACGGATCGCTTCTGCCCCTGCTGGTTGGGCCCGAGCTCTTTCCACGCGCCGTGGCCTGGAATTCCACCGTGTTTCAGATCGCCACCATCGCGGGCCCGGCTCTCGGCGGCATCTTCTACGCGATTGCCCCGTGGCTGGTCTATGGGACCGCGACCGGGCTCTTGCTTTCTGGATTCGTCTTCATCGCCAACATGCGCGGACAGTGGAAAGTTCAGAGCGATTCGGCGGGGTGGAATGGTGTGCTCGAGGGGGTTCGCTTCGTGTTTGCCAAGAAGGCCATCCTGGGTGCCGTGTCGCTCGATCTGTTCGCGGTGCTTTTCGGCGGAGCCACCGCGCTATTGCCCATCTTCGCCCGCGACATCCTGCATACCGGGCCGTGGGGACTCGGTATCTTGCGCAGCTCGCCGGCCATCGGGGCCGCACTCATGGCGCTGTGGTTGGCGCACCATCCGATTCGAGGCCGCGCCGGCCGGCGGATGTTTACCTGCGTCGCCGTGTTCGGTCTGTGCACCATCGTGTTCGCGCTCTCGCGCTACTTCTGGCTTTCGGTCTTGACCCTCATCGTCCTTGGCGCCGTCGACATGATCAGCGTGATAGTTCGCGGCACCCTGGTCCAGGTCTCCACGCCCAACGCCATGCGCGGCCGGGTGAGCGCTGTCAACATGCTGTTCATCGGCGCGTCCAACGAGCTCGGCGAATTCGAATCCGGCGTCACCGCGGCGTGGTTCGGCACCATCCCAGCCACCGTGCTCGGCGGAATTGGCACGCTGGTCGTGGTGCTGCTCTGGCTGCGCCTTTTCCCGACCTTGCGGCGGGCTGACAAGCTGGAAAATGCTGTCGAATAGCGGGAAGCTGAAGGCCATGCGACTCCGTATATTCCTGCTTGCGTTCCTCGTCTTCGGCGTGGCGGCTTTCAATCCGAAAACGCGCCCCGCAGAACGTAACGCCATTCTCATTTCATGGGACGGAGCTCTGCGCGAGCACGTGCGAGCCGATCTCGCGCAAGGCAAGCTCCCGAGCCTCGCCAAGCTCGTCCGTTCGGGCGCGCTGGTAGATCTCGACGTTACCGGCCACCAGACCGACACCAAGGCCGGGCACGCGCAGATGCTGACCGGGTACGACCCCGCGCTCACCGGGGTGTCCTCGAACAGCAAGTTCAACCCCATCCCGCGCGGCTACTCGATCTTCGAGCGGTTGACCCAGGCCTTCGGCAAACAAGGCATCACGACCCTCATGTTGACCGGCAAAGATCACAACCTCGGATCGGCGCCGCCCGGCTTGCTCAGTCACGGCGAGCCCTACTCCCTGGTTCGTCCGGGCATCACGGTGTGGGATGGGGACCAGATGCGGCCAGCCAGCGCGGTCGGCGCAAAGGCCGTGCATTACATTCGAACCTACGCAAACAAGGGGAGATTCTTTCTCTTCATCCATTTCGCCGACATCGACCTCGCCGGCCACCGCTCTGGTGAAGGCTCCGAGGCCTACGACCATGCGTTGGTCGAGTGCGACCTGTGGCTAGGCAAGGTCATGACCGAGCTCGAAAGCCAGGGCTCCGATGGCCGCACCCTGGTCTATGTCAGCGCCGATCACGGGTTCGAGGTGGGAACCAAGAACCACGGAAACGCCACCCACATCTTCCTCGCAACCAGCGACCCCTCGGTGGCGCAAGCTGGCCAGCAGCGTGACATCGCACCGACCATCCTTCAGGCCATGGGCGTGGATCTGGCCAAGATCACTCCGGCGCTGCCTGGCAAGCCGCTGGGTAGGTAGAACGACTAGCCGCACTGGATTGGCACGGCCCTCAACTGGAATGTGCAAGCTGGAGGGCTTGAGCGCTTCGGTAGAGGATTGCGAGTTCTTTCTGCCACTGCCGGGCAAGCGCGAGCTCCATACCGAATCTGAAGAAGCAACGTCCGGACTGACCTTGCCATGGCAATGCCCGTGGCTGTGATTGCCCGACGAAGTCCATCAGGGCAACACGGACTTCTTCCCAGTGTGATGCATCGGGTACCACGATATCCAAATAGCTTCGTACGGCGTTGCCCGGCGGCGGGATGGAAATTGATTGGGCGATGAGCTGGCCAGGATTCTGGTCGGGCATCCCTGGCGGCACTTTATCTGCCCAAGTCAGCGGGCCGTGCTGGTAGAGAAACGCGTTCACACCTTCATGGCGTGTGGCTGGCGAAACAATGTGGTGTGCGGTGAGGTACACGTTCAGGCAGCCCTTCGCGGAAGCGCGCTGCCGCCTTCCGGCACTTCACAATCCACACGGTGAATCTCCTCGCGAATCTCGAGCGGTTTCGACTCGCTCAATTCATGGTCGATCAACGCTTGCTCGGCCGGATCGAGCTGCCACCAGACCTCGTCGAGGAGCGCGACGAAACGGGACTCCTCATCCTCAGCGAGTTCGCCGCCGGCGGCCTCGCGCTCGAAGAGCAAGCGTGCAAGCAGGATTCGATAGCGCGCTATCAGTTCGTCTCCCACGGGTCACGCCTCCTTCCAAGCGGAGCCGGTCGCGCAAAGCACAGACTGAAGGTCCTCCAGAAGCACGCTTTCCGTCGGCACCACAAATGCGTGTCGCAGTGTATTGTTCGGGTCTAGCCGAATCACGAGTCTTTCACCCAACGCGGGGGTCGCCAGCTCGAAAACGGGCAACTTGCCATGCCCGCCAGGAAGTCTCCGTGGGCGGACATGCGGAGGCAATCGCGAAACCTCGTCTGGCGTCACTGACATTCCGCCAGTCTGTGGGTGGACCTTCTTGTCCGAATCCACCGGGATGTCCGTCCCGGCGCGCACACCGAGTTGGTTTGCGGCACAGCCGCACGCTGGTCGACCATTCCTTTGAGCATCGCCCGGAAAACGCGCGCCGGCATGACGATATCTGACTGGCTCACGAGTCCCAGCTTATCGCGGTCGCGAATGCTCGTCCACCTGGCCGGTGCCGTCTGGGCGGGCAAGTGCGCGTTCCTTGTTGTTCTGGGTGCCGGCCAACAACGAGATCCCCACGTGGACGCTTGGTGGGGCGCCGGTGGTGATTCGCTCACGCACACACGCACGGCATCTGTCCCGATTGCTGCAGGACCATCTCGAGCAGGGGCGGTCAGGAGCACCTGCATGATGGCGAAATCGACCATCCTGCCCGAAATCCACTGGGAGCCTACCTGACGGCTTTCGCCCACCTCAAAGCCCAGTCCCTGAATGGCTCGAGGATCACAAAGAGCTCTTCGCCGGTCTTTGTCAGTTGATAACCGTCGAGCGTGCGCTCGAGGATTTTTGCTTCCGCAAGGTCCTTGATGCGTGTGCTCAGGATGGTCGGGGAAATCGAATCGCACCGCGACTGAAGCTCGCTGAATGAGCGCGGCCCGTCGGAGAGTTGCCAGACAACTCCCATGGCCCAGCGGCGACCAAGCAGGTCAAAGACTGCCATGAGCGGTGCGCCGGTGGTCGAGCCTCGAACGGGTTTGCCCGGTTTGGGGATTGCCATATTTCTTCCTCTCAGGCTATGCAGGTCGAAGAAAAGGGGCAAGAGGTCTTCTCTTGCCCCTTTCCGATCACCGCCCCGCCTTGATTTCTTTGACTGTCCTTCCACCGACACCGATGTTCTCGAGGGGAACTTCGTGGATGAACGTGATGAACTTTTCGGCGGGTATTCCCGTGATCTCGGCAGCATCAGAGGCTAGGCGACTGATGAGCTGCTTTCGCTGGCCTTCGCTGGTCTGTCCCAGTCCAAGATCGATATTGATTACCGGCATACTGTCCTCCTTGGTTGTGGTTGACTACAGTAACTGTAGCCGACTACCAAAACTGTAGCGCACTACTGATTCTGTAGCAAGGCCGATGTGTTTGGCGCTGCAGACCCGCTTCTCCGCACTCGCCCCAAGGCGGTAGGACCCGGAGATACGTGGCAAATCCGGTCCATGCAGATGGCCTTCGTCAGCCCTGAATCCCCATCACCGGTTGCTGCAGCATAGTTCTTTAGCTAGATTGCAGAACCGAGACTTTTCGCATGTCCGAGCCCACTTCAGCCGATCCCATCACCGGCCTCGCAGCCGGCGTGCCCTTTCTCGCCCTTCCGCCTTCAGTCGGCGCCTCTGTGACTGGTGGCCGCCGGCATCCCGTGCCCCTGATCGTGGCCTGGCACCTCATGGATCCGCCTCGTAGCGAATCGTCCTTTGCCGCGGCCTTGCCCTTGAACGGCCTGAACGCGTGGCGAATTTACCTGGGGCTGCCCATGTGCGGCGCTCGCCTGCCCCCTGGCGGACCCGAGGCGTTGATGCGGCTCTTCTATCAGGATGCGGTCCTCAAGGGATACCAGCCCATCGCGAATCAGGGCGCTGCCGAGTTCCCCGCCGCGCTCAGGGAAGCTCGAGAACGGTTGGGACTGGATGACGGCCCTATCGCTCTTGTCGGCGGCTCGATGGGCTCGATCATCGCGGAGCTCGTCCTGACGGAGTCCGCCCCGGCCGCCGGCATCGAGGTGGCGGCGGCTGTGCTGATTAGCCCGGTCGCACAGCTCCACCCGATGGTGGATGCCATCGGCCGTCGCTACAACCTCACCTACCCGTGGGCCCCCGAAGCCATGCGAGTCGCTGAGCGGTTGGACTTCGTGGCCCGCGTGGACGATATCGCGCGTGCGGGGCAGCCAGCCATTCGGCTAATCGTCGGAGCAGAAGACGACCGCGATGGATTCCTCGAGCCAGCGCGGCGCCTGCAGTCCGCGCTGTCCAGTCGCTACGGCGATCCCTCGCGGGTCGATTTGGTCGTCGTCCCGGGAATGGGGCACGCCCTGGCGGAAGAGCCGGGCATTGCGCCGGCACCGCAGACCGAGCATGCCGCCGTCGTGGACCAGCACACCATGGCGTGGCTCCTTGCGCATCTGCCAGGCTGCTAAGGCGGCGGAGCTACTGCGTATCAGCGTGCGGCAGGTGAAACGCCTGTGCCGGCCTGTTCCACAAGTGGGTCGTACACGCATCGGAAGGGGGAGCCACAGAGCTCGCTTTCAGCGACCGGCGTCAGCCTGAGAATGCTCGACCCCGCATCGCCGGGCAAAGTGGCTTCTTGGTGAACATCCGAATGAAAAACGCAGCTCAATAGCGTTGCTCCCTAGACGACGTTGGTAATCGCTGTTGCCATGATGGAGCCAAACGGTTCCGTGGGCTGTATTCCCACCGGATGCTGACGCAATTCCAGATTCTAGGCGCATGGTTGGTTTCCAATCTGCCTGGGTGGCCGCAGTTCGTTGTCGATCGGGCGTTCGGTCGATTGAACGAACAGCAAGGCACGTGCCACAGCGCCAATCTGCCTTGCGCGCAGCCGTACGTCCGATGGACGTCCGCCGCCGCCCGAATGGGGGCCCCCACCCTTCCCCTCCCATTACAATCGACCTAGCTCGCCCGGCATCAAGCGGCAGAGTGCAGATTGTTTCGGAAGGCCCGTCGGAGAGCGGATCTTCGTGAATAATGCGGGACAGACTGGGCCGGGACACGTTACTGGCTGCACTGGATGGGCACCGCGCCTGGCAGTGTGAAGCGTGGGTGCGCGGAATCGTAAAGCGAGCGATCGCCGGCGTCGAGAGTTCCGCCGCGCTGGCGCAGGGCCTCGGCCATGATGTCGCGAATCGGCGGTCCAATTTCATAGTCGAATCTAGCGCTGGCGAAAAAGCCGTCGCCGCCCGTGGCCAGGAAATCGGTGGTGATGATGGTCAGCACTTCGTCGTCGCGTACCGGGGAGCCATCTGGCCGGGCAAGCGCTACCTCCATGCTGCCCTGCTCGCACCTTGCCCGCACGCTCAATCCGGACAGCGAAACCAGTGACCCAGCGTGGCTCAAGCTGCGCGCCAGCAGGCGTCGGAACTCCTTGGCCGGCAGGCGCAGGGATGCGAAGGCATTATCGAAGGGGAAGGTTTCGTAGAGCCGGCCGTAGGTCAGCTTGCCCGCTGGCAGGGCCGCCCGCATGCCGCCGCCGTTGATCATGGCCACGTCACTGGGGCGACGAGCTGCGCGCATCAGATCCGCCAGCAGATTTCCGAGTGCGGTTTCCTGCTTGCGGTTGTGCGGTAGGGGCCGCAGCACGTCCACGTTCAGGGACTCGGTGCCCTTTTGTTGGGCCGCTGCAAAGGCGGGAGCGTTTAGCCGGGCCACCTCCTCACTCGCGTACACGGGGCTGCCCTCATAGTCGGTTGGGTGGCAAGATTCGGCCGTGCCGGTTTGGCACAGGTCGTGCGGCTCTTCGAGGTGCGAGGCAACGACCTTGCCCGATTTTCGGTCTACGGTCAGATCCACTCGGCCAAAAGCGCGGCCATTGAAGTAAGCCTGAATGATGGGCACGGCGCCAACTCGCTGCGCGACGGCTTGATGGGTGTGCCCAGCCACGATGGCGTCCACCGTGCCTCTGGGCAACTGGCGCGCGATGGCAAAGATCTCGCTCCTGGCATCGCAGGAATCGAGTCTGTCGGGGGCCGAGAAATCGGTGCACGCCCCGCCTTCGTGAACCACGGCGATGACGACCTTTGCGCCACGGGACCTCAGTCCGCGGGCCTCGCGTGCAATGGTTTGGGCGAGCGGCAGGAATTCCAGGCCAGCCACGTTGGCCGGAAAGGCCGAGCGCGGCGTCCAAGCGGTGACCACGCCGACTAGGCCAACCTTGATGCCAGCGGCGTCGATGATGGCTGAAGGCTTGAAGTTTGGCCATGCCACGGGCTTGCCGGTCTTTCGGTCCACGACGTTCGCTGCCAGAAAAGGAAAGTGGGCCTCAGTAGCGCGCGCCTTGAGGGCGCCACGGGGATCGTCGTCGGGAGCGACCGGCGAGGGGGCGGGGCCAACTGGGCCGAAATCGAATTCGTGGTTCCCGATGGCCGCCGCGTTGTAGCCCAAGGCATTGTAGGCGCGAACCACGGGAGCCCCCTCGGCCAGGTTCGATTCCAGCGTGCCCTGAAACATGTCGCCCGCGTCGAGGAGAATCACCGCACCACCGGTGCTTGCCCGGGCCTTGCGCAGGTTCTCGAGGTAGCCCGCCAGCCAGGGCAGGGCTGCAATATGGCCGTGTAGGTCGCTCGTACCGACGACCGAAAGGGTCACCTGCGACGGCGCCGCAGCGTGCGCGAAGGAGGCGAAGGCAACGAAAGCAAAGAAATGCAGGAGGACACGCATGGAAGGCCGAAGTATGGCCCGGCAATCGCGCGCAGGGATCCGGATTTTCACCACCGAGAGCTCAGAGGGCTCAGAGGCCAGATAGTAGAAGAGGTACCGGATTTTGGATCCGACTTCCATAGTCCCTTCCGCCCTCTGCGCTCTCTGTGCCTCTGTGGTGAATCTCCTTCTCCTCTCCTGAAATCGCCGAATTCCAGCCGAGTCGTGCTAGGTTTGGACGACCATGTTCAAAGGAGTCATTACCGCGCTGGTTACGCCCTTGCGCAACGATCGCGTGGACGAAGAGGCGTTGCGCCGCTTGGTCGACGAGCAGATCCGCGCCGGCATCGACGGATTGGTCCCCGTGGGAACCACGGGCGAATCCCCCACCTTGAGCAACGAGGAGCACATCCGAGTCATCGAGGTGGTGGTGCAGGAGGCGAAGAAGCGCGTGCCCGTGATCGCTGGTACCGGCGCCAACGCGACCCGCGAAGCCATCGAGCTGACCGCCGCAGCCAAGGCCATGGGTGCCGATGGCACCTTGCAGGTCACGCCCTACTACAACAAGCCAACCCAGGACGGGCTCTTCCGGCATTTCAAGGCCGTGGTCGACGCGGTTGCTCTGCCCATGGTCGTGTACAACGTGCCAGGCCGCACGGGTTGCGACCTTTTGCCCGAGACCATCGCCAGGTTGTGTGAGCTGCCACTCATGGTCGGGGTGAAAGAGGCCACGGGGAACTTGCAGCGGGCGGCCCAGATTATCGCTCGCGTGGGCGATCGTGTGACCATGCTCTCGGGCGATGACGCCACGGCTTTTCCGTTTTATGCCCTAGGCGGCAACGGTTGCATCTCAGTGGTGTCCAACGTGGTGCCGGCCGACATGGCCGCCATGTGGGACGCCGCTGTGGCGGGCGACTGGAACCGAGCGCGGGAGCTCCACTACAAGGTGTTTCCGCTTTCCGAGGGTCTGTTCATCGAGGCCAACCCCATTCCGGTCAAGGCCGCGCTGGCCATGATGGGCAAGATTGCCGACGAGATCCGGCCGCCGCTTTACCCGATGGCAGGCGCCAATCGCGAAAAAGTGCGCAAGATCCTCGCTGACCTCAAACTGATCTAGGGTTCACCATGACCGTACGAATCGCTGTTTTCGGAGCTGGCGGGAAGATGGGGTGCGCCATCGTGCGCGCTATCTCGGCTGCCGAGGGCGCCGTATTGGCCGCTGCCATCGAGCGTTCGGACTATCCCTATTTGGCAGCCGATGCTTCGCAAATGGCGGGTTTGGCCGCATCGGGCGTGCGCGTGGTCGATCAACGTCCGGCCAAGGGCGCCGCCGACGTGTGGATCGATTTCTCGACCCCGTCCGCGGCCGTGCCCAATGCCCAGGCGGCTGCTGCTGCCGGCGCCGCCATCGTGATCGGCACGACCGGTGTTTCTGCTGCCGACAAAGAGAAGATCGCAGCAATCGCCAAGACCATCCCGATCGTGCTCACCCCCAACATGTCGATGGGCGTGAACGTGATGCTCAAGCTGGTGGCTGATGCCGCGCGCATGCTCGGCCAAGCCTACGATATCGAGATCGTCGAAACCCACCATCGTGCCAAACGGGACGCGCCCTCGGGCACGGCCCTGCGCCTCGGCGAGGCGGTGGCCGAAGCGACGGGGCGGGATCTGGCCAAGGTGGCGCGCTACGATCGCCATGGCGACATCGGTCCCCGCACCCAGGCGGAAATCGGGATGCAGACCCTGCGCGGTGGTGACGTGTTCGGTGATCACACCGTGTACTTTTTCGGCCAGGGCGATCGCATCGAGATCACCCATCGCGCTTCCTCGCGCGACACTTTTGCCATCGGCGCGGTTCGCGCCGCCCTGTGGCTGGCCGGAAAGCCGGACGGA
>Ga0265342_10004087_pt1 | contig 11630 bp, 8 predicted proteins | sample 4CB327metaG_FD_203125 | JGI IMG/M metagenome (GOLD analysis project Ga0265342, IMG submission 203125) | Rhizosphere microbial communities from Carex aquatilis grown in University of Washington, Seatle, WA, United States - 4-CB3-27 metaG | ecosystem: Host-associated > Plants > Roots > Rhizosphere...
CGGGCGTGGCCCCGAGTTTTCGGCCTCGACTGGGCGCTGATCCCGAAATCGCCGGGCGGCTTTCGCCAAACGATCTTGATCAAGCATTCGACTTGCGACATCACCTACGTTGGAGCGGGACGATCATCGATCGTGCGCTTCGCGACCAAGACCCGTGAGCACGAGGGAGTAGCACTGTCATGATTTCAGACGAACTTATCAAGGCCCAGCTTGCGAAGACTTTGGAGACGACGGATTTTCCCACGCTTGGCAAGAAGTACGCTGGCAAGGTCCGGGATTGCTACGTCAAGGACAATCGCCGCATCATTGTGGTGACCGATCGGATCAGCGCCTTCGACGTCGTGCTCGGTACCATCCCGTTCAAGGGCCAAGTCCTAAACCAAATCGCGGCCTACTGGTTCGAGGTCACCAAACAGCTGGTCTCGAATCACGTCCTAGAGGTTCCCGATCCGACGGTGATGGTGGCCACGGAATGCGAGATCATTCCCGTCGAGTTCGTCATGCGCGCCTACGTGACCGGCGTGACCACCACGTCGATCTGGTACCACTACTCGCACGGCGCGCGTCGCTTTTGCGGGCACGATCTACCGGAGGGCATGCGCAAGAACCAGAAGCTGGACCGCCCGATTCTGACTCCCTCGACCAAGGCTGAGAAGGGCGGGCACGATCAGTCGGTCTCACGCGACGACGTTCTGGCCTCGGGAGCGCTAACGCTAGCGGAATTCGAGCGCGCGGCCGAGATGTGCGCGCGCGTGTTCGCCTTCGGGCAAAGCCTGGCATCACAGCGCGGACTGATCCTGGTCGACACGAAGTACGAGATCGGCCGCCGACGCGATGGCAGTCTGTGTTTCGTCGACGAGGTGCACACCCCGGACAGCTCGCGCTACTGGTACGCGGACGACTACCAAGCTCGTTTTGACCGTGGAGAAGAGCCTCGCGGGCTCGACAAGGAGTACGTCCGCCACGCCCTGGCAGACCAGGGCTACACCGGTGACGGGGCACCGCCGCCCCTTACCGAGGAGGTTCGTTGCGAGGCCTCCCGACGCTACATGGCGCTCTACGAGCTCGTGACCGGCCGCGAATTCGTACCCAACTTCGACGAGCCGCTGGCGCGCATTCAAAAGAATCTGAAGTTCTAGGAAGCGGCCCACCGTCGCGCCAGACCTCCGGCCCCTTCTCCCCGCTCGCAGGGAGAAGGCTGGGATAAGGGGTTTCTGTCCCCAAGTCGACGGCTCGAAGACACTCGAAACGAGAGAGCGAAGTCTCACCTGTTGGACGGCGTAGCGCGGGGGGCCGGGCTTCATTTCACCGGCACGCAAACGTTCCGCCTTCTCGAGCCCCCAGCGCATTTGCAGCAGGGCTCTCCGCACCAGCATGGCCGTCGCCGTCCGGCGGTCCGTAATCTGTTGTGGTGGGGGCCGTCACACCGGCAGGCGCCCCTCACGCGAGACTTCGGTTAGAGTTGGTCTACGGGGTAGAGCAAGATGTGCAACCGTACACTTTGATCCAGTCCACCTCGGCGCTGGTGGGGGCCGATGCGGCATCGAGGGCCCCGGCCCAGGCGGCGCTGTTCGACGCCCAGATGGTCAGGAGAACGTTAAGCGGCAGCTTCAGCCGTGAGATGTTGGCGGTCCAGGTGCGCAGCAGCGTGCCGTCCATGAAGAACTTCACGCCTGCAGGCGTCCATTCGATGTCGTACTGATGGAAGGCGGACTCGGCATCGACCCCGAGATCGACGACCTCGGGGTCCTCCGTCGGCGTGACCGAGGTTGTGCAGCTTGTCGCTGGCGTTCCCGTGTAGACCATACAGTTGAGCTGCGAAGTATCGCTCGAGTTGCCCAGGTGCTCGATGTCGATCTCGTTCCAGTCGCAGTTGGGGTAAGGCGTGTAGAATAGCACCAGCCCTGAGACCACACCCGAGCCCTTGGCGAAGCGCATGCTCGCCGACACCTTGCCGTAGGTGAGGGTCTTGGTCGAGCGGAGCTCAACGCCCAGGTATGGCTTGGTCGATCCGCTGGGCGCGTTGGTGAGGGCGAGGGTGAGCTTGCCGCTCGCCACCGACACGTTTTGGGGCGTGAACTGGGCCTGGTTCCCCTCCCAGGTGAAGCTCTGCGCCTGCCAAAGCGAAGTGTCGAGGGTGTCGAATTCGTCCTGCCAGGCCAAGGCGAAGGAATCGCTCCCTCCCGTGCCGCCGGTTCCGTTGCCTCCGGTGCCGCCGCTTGCGGTTCCGCCCAAGGCGGTGCTGTTCCCCGTGGCGCTGCCGCCCCTTCCCCCGGCTGGGATACCGCCGGTCGCGCTGCCACCTGTGGTGTTGCCACCCGTGGTGTTGCCACCCGTGGCGTTGCCACCGGTACTGCCTCCGCTTGCTGCTCTGCCCGCACCGCCGGTGGCGGTCCCGCCGGCTGCGCCGCCACCGCCCAGCCCCGTGTCACCCCCGCTTGAAGCCCCGCCAGCGCCGCCCCCCGTCCCGCTGGCACCGCCGCTGCCGTTACCGCCACTTGATGAGCTGCCGCCGGTCGTCTGGCCTCCCGATGATTGCGGCCCGGTAGGGCCTGCGGAGGCGCAACTTACGCACCCCAGGGCGACAAGAAATGGAAGAGCTGAACGACGGGCCGCGGATCGACAGAACATGGCCACGAGTATGGCCGTACATCCTGCGGAGTGTCTTCGCCTTTTGTGCGCGCCGATCGTGTGTCGCACTGGACGGTTGGAACCCAGCGCCCAGCGCCGCCGCGAGGAGACTGGGGGACCCGCCGTCCACCGCCTGGATGAAGCGCAAGAGGCGCAGGCGCGAGGAGAGGCCGATGACAAAGCGCCTTCAGAAGATCGCGCGCTCGCGCACTCCCTCCGGCCCAGCCTGCGCCGATCTCCCACAAGATGCGAACCTGTGGCTGGCGCGGTTGGAGTGCGGCTCGATGCGCATCAGCGCTCGATTTCGGCAAGGGGAGCGAAGGTATCCTCGATCATGTGGCGGAGATCCGAAGTGAAGAAGACGCGGGGCGCGCAACCCAATGTGGCTTGGAAGACGCGGTGGCATTGCGAGTAACTGCCGAAGCCGGCGGTCAGCGCCGCCTGCAAGAGGGTGCTGCCCCCGTCCACTAGATCGATGAAACGCAACAGGCGGACGCGGGCGCGGTACGCCGACAGGGGCAGGCCCATGTCTCTGAGGAAATGGCGGCTGATTTCTCCGGGGCTGCCGTGCGAACGTCGTGCGATCTCGGCGCGCGAAATGTCCGGGTGCTCGTTGACGAAGCACAGGGATCGTCGCGTGAGCGTGTGCCCTACGTTGCGGACCGCGCGAAATGAGTGGGCCAGTCGCCACAAATCGCCAACCGCGTGCTCCTTGACCACGATGTCGCCGTGCAGGGCAGGAAACAGGCAGCGTGCGGCCAGGTCAACCAGTTGCTCCGGAGAAAGTCGCAACTGCACCTGCCCGCGATGGGTGGAGGCGGGGGCCGCGCCCAGGACGCGCTCGGAGAGCTCCGGGGTCAGCCCGATCACGAACAGATCGAAATCGTCCGAGGCCGAGAGAAGCTCGTGGTCTTGTCCCGGGGTCCAGCACAGCAGATCGCCGGTCGCGACCTCGACCGCCTGGGCCCCGAAGCCAAAGCTGCCTCGGCCGGCGGCGACCAGGTTCAGCTCAGGCTCGGCGTGAAAGTGCCGGGGCCGCCGGGTCGAAGGTTGGTGGCGCCAGATCTGCCCCCGTGCGGCTCCCGCGATGGGGAAGGGTTGGTACAACGTGGCAACCACGGCAAGGAAGATAGCAGCAACTACGGGAACGCGTCCGGTCCGATCCGCACCGGATGCGACGTTTTTGCAGACGGATTCGGGAAAATTCCTGGGCATGAAACCGCGACGGCTTCACTCCACCGTTTCCGTCTGACAGCAACAACCGCGCTCGGCTGTGCTTCCGCGCCGCAAAGACGGTGGCACCCCCTCCGCCGATGACGTTCAGGCGGGCTCCGGAGGATTCACCCTGGCCTGGGAAGACAATTTCGATGCTTCGATTCGACCAGATGGCCGCTCATGACTCACTCGTGAATCGGCAACCTGGCGCAGTACTCTGTGGACAATACGTTTTCGGCTTTCCGGAGCATAGCGGTTTCAGTGCGACCAGGAAGGGCTGGTCCGCACGGCGAGAGCCCGCGAAATTAGGTGGACCGGTATACCGGGGAGGGTATGGTCAGGGTACCTTGCACCCACTGCCGAAGATTCGATTTCGTCGCCTGCGCCCCGCGGCGGTGCTCCCGCGCTACATGACCGAGGGCGCGGCGGGGATGGACCTTGCGTCAGCGGCGGATGGGGCGATCACGCTCGTGCCTGGGCAACGTCTGGGTGTGCCGACGGGATGGTCAATGGAGCTTCCGCAGGGGTACGAAGGGCAGGTGAGGCCGCGTTCGGGCATGGCATTGCGCTACGGGGTGACGGTGGTGAACGCGCCGGGCACTATCGATAGCGACTATCGGGGTGAGATCATCGTGCTTCTCGTCAATCTCGGCCAGGAGGCGCACACCATCGTGCCGGGCGATCGTGTCGCTCAGATGGTCATCTCGCCGGTTGTCCAGGCAACCGTCCAAGAAGTGGCGGAGTTGTCACAAACCGACCGCGACACAGGCGGATTTGGGCACACGGGGTGATTGATCTTGCGGCCAGCAATGTGACAAGTTCCGCGCATGAATGAGGCATCAAATCGCGTGGGCAGCCCGCCGGCTTCGCCGGCGGCGGACCATCGTGGGAGGGAATGGGAACCCTCCCAGGGTTCCCATCAAAAATTGTCTGCAGGGATCGTTGGCGTCTCCGGGTATTCGGGGATGGAGCTGGCGCGCATCTTGGCCGCGCATCCCCAGTTCGAGCTATCCGTGGTGACGACGGACAAGTGGGAGGGCAAGCGGCTGGGCCAGTTCGTGTCAGTGAATGGGCCGGCGGCAGAGCTCTCCTGCGTGTCGCACGTGGCGGGACAAGAGCTCTTTCGCTCCCTCGATGTGGTCTTTTTTTGCACGCCCGCCGAGGCTTCGGTCACCCTCGCGCCGATCGCGCTGGCCGCAGGGACCCGTGTCGTCGATCTTTCGGGGGCTTTTCGCCTAGGCGCGGAGGACTATCCGGAGTGGTACGGCTTCGCACACGGCAATCCGCATCTCTTGCGGGACGCCGTCTATTCCATGCCGGAGGCGGCCGAAATGTCCGCGCGGCTGCTCGATGCCAAGCTGGTTTCCAATCCCGGTTGCTATCCCACAGCGTCTACCCTGTCGGTGCTGCCGCTTCTGCGCGCTGGCTTGATCGAGCCTGACCCAATCTTCATCGATGCCAAGAGCGGCACGACCGGTGCCGGCCGCAAGGGTACCGAGGACTATTCGTTTTCTGAGCTCGCGGATGACTTTCGCGCCTATCGGGTGCTGCGCCACCAGCACCAGCCCGAGATCGAGCGTGTGCTGGCTCTGAGCGGCGCGCCCGGCGCCAAGGTCACCTTCACGCCGCACCTGCTACCGGTCCGGCGGGGCATTCTCGCGTCGGCCTACTGCCGATTGCGGCCGGGTGCGGGCGGTTCCGATCCTGCACAGGCGGTGAAACAGGCTTTGGCGGACTTTGCCGAGGGCAAGCCTTTTGTCCATATCGTGACACCGGACGAGGTCCGACTGCGCGCCGTGGTCGGCACGAATCGCGTGCTCATGGGGGTGGGGGTCGATGCCAAGCGCAGCGTCGTGGTATCGATCGCAGCCATAGACAATCTGGTCAAGGGCGCGGCCGGGCAGGCCGTTCAGAACGCCAACCTGATGTTTGCGCTGCCCGAAACGACTGGACTTCTCGCGCTTGCAGGACACATGCCATGACCATCGCCGAGACCTTGCCCACCGAATCCCTCGCACTTCGCCGCGACATGCTGGTCGAGGCGCTGAAATACATCCAAAAATTCTCGGGCACACGTGCCGTCATCAAGTACGGCGGCGCTGCGATGGTACAGCCTGAGCTCAAACGCAGCTTTGCCCTCGACGTCGTGCTGCTGCAGGCCGCGGGCTTGCGTCCGGTCATTGTCCACGGCGGTGGCCCCGAGATCACACGCACGCTCGAGCGCCTGGGACAGAAGAGCGAGTTCATTGATGGCCAGCGCGTGACTGGCCTAGCCGAGATGGGCGTGGTCGAGATGGTCTTGACTGGCAAGGTGAACACCGAGATCGTCGGGCTGATCAACACTCTGGGCGGTTCGGCCATGGGCATGTCGGGCAAGGACGCGCATCTCATCCGCGCGCGCAAACAGATCCCCCGGCCCGGCAAACCCGACTTGGGCCTGGTGGGCGAGGTCGAGTCCATCAATGCAGAGGTCCTCGACATGCTGCTCGACAAGCAATACATCCCAGTGATTTCGCCGGTAGGGTTGGGCTCTGACGGCAGCAGCTACAACATCAATGCCGACCATGTGGCGGCCGAGATCGCGGTGGCCGCGCACGCGAAGAAACTCATCTTTCTCACCGATGTTGCGGGCATCCTCGACGAGAATGGCCAGCTCTTAAGCGAGCTAGCCACCGCGGATCTACGCGGTCGTTTGCAAGAAGGCAAAGCCGTCAAGGGCGGCATGGCCGTGAAGTCGAAGGCCGTCCTGCGCGCCCTCGAGGGTGGCGTCGAGGCCGTGCACGTGGTCGACGGTCGCGAACCTCACAGCGTGGTGGTCGAGCTATTCACCGACAAGGGCGTCGGCACCCTGGTCCGGCCGTAGTCGAAAAGGCGACCGCAAACCCGGCGAGCGGCGACGAAGTTTTCACCACAGAGAGCACAGAGAGCACAGAGACGGAGGGGAAAGAAGTAGTTCGGATCCTAGATCCGGAAACCCTTCTTCGTCCGGCCTCTGCGCCCTCTGCGCTCTCTGTGGTGAAAAATCCGGCTAGGTTCAGTTCTCCTTCACCCTCGCGAAGCCCGGACAGTGGTTGTTCAGCGTACCCCACGTGGCCGCGTGCCAGTGCGCGCGGTGGGCCAGGTAGATGCCGGCGAGGTCGCGAAAGTAGCGCAGGGCCAGGGGCCGCTTGCTGTTGATTTCAGTCTTTTCCGACGGATCGGTGTTTGTGTCGTAGAGCAATTCGTTACCCGAGTAGTCGACGACGTAATGCAGTGACCGCGAACGTAGCGAGTAGCTACGTCCGTACTCGGAGGGCATGACCCTCGGCATCCAGGGTCCCTGGCGCAGGATCATGGGTAGCAGGCTTTCGCCTTGAACGCGTGCGTCGGGCTCGAGCCCGAGCACATCTAGGATGGTGGGAACCACGTCGGCGTGGCTGACCACTGTCGCGATTTTCTGGCCGTGGCCCAGGCCAGGCAGGAAGAACACCAAGGGCACGTTGGTCAGCTCGGCGTAGTTGCCGTAGGCGTGTCCCATGCTGCCGTGCTCGAAGAACCCTTCGCCATGGTCCGCCAGCAGAACGATGTCGGTGTTGCCGTCGAGACCACGCGATTTCAGGCCCTCGGAAAGGGCGCCGAAGCAAGCGTCGAGGTGTTCAACTTCGCCGTCGTAGAGTCCCTTGAGTTGGCCCCAGCGCTCAAGGGTCATCTTCAACTTGCCACCCACGATGGCGCCAAGAATCACCCCGTCGGGATGATTGCCAATGGCAGGATCCATGGGGCCGTCGTAGTAATGCTCGGTCGTGCCCTCGTGATAGATGTAGGGTGTGTGGGCTTCGAACGCCACAGCAGACACAAAGAAGCGCTTGCCCGCTTGCTTGTCGGCGAAAGACAAGATCTGCTTGACCACGGCTGAGCAGTCGCCGCCTTTGCCTTCGGCGTTTGGCATGTGGAATTCGTTCCAGGTTGAAACCGGTTTCAATCGGTTCATGGCGAATGAGGCGTCGCCGACGAAATCGGTGGCGATGCCAGCCTTGGCCAGGATGGCGCTGACCATGGGCGTGCCCGGATTGACCTTGCTCTTGTCACCCAGGATGCCGTTCACACGAGGCATGCAGCCGCTCTGGATGCTGGCGTGCGACGGCGGCGACGACGGGGAGGCGGCCTGAGTCGACGTGAAGGCCACGCCCGCCGCCTGCATGGCCTTGATGATGTTGGGCGTGCGCACGCGCGAGTTGGCGTACATGGGCAACTTGTCCGCTCGCAAGGCATCGGCGACGAGCAGCACCAGGTTGCGCGCAGGTTGCGGACGTGTCTGAACGGCAGCCTTGGGTAGAAGGATACGCGGCGCGACCCAGGCAGCGTCGTTCGGGCGTCCGTCGCGTATGGACAGCTCAAGTGCGACGAGCTTTCCCGAAAATTCCGCAAGGGCCAGCCGACGCTCGCGGGTGCTTCCGGGACTTTGCTTTTCATCGAGCAGAATTCTGACTGGCTGATCCTCGGCGGTGAGCGAGATCTGGAAGCGTGCTGCGCCTGCGGTGGCGGTGGTTTCCACAACGAGCCAGCCATCCTGTGGAATCTCGATGGGCATCATCATGCGGGAGAAACCCGTGAGGCACTCGCGTTCCTGTCCCGCGAACGGTACCTTGGCGACTGGCGAGGGCGACGGCCAGGTCTCCTCTTGCGCTTCAGCCAATTTGCCCGGAGCGATTTCAATGGAATGGAAGACCGCACCCTTCCTTCCAGTGGCCAGCGCGAGTGTGTTTTCGCCAACCACCAGCACTCGAGCCGGGATAGTCAGGACCAGTTGTTGCCAACCCGCTTCGAGGGACGCATTCTTGATGGGGCGGCCGTTGATCCGCACCGACAGTTTCTTGCCCGCGGAACCACCATGCAGGCGGACTTGGATCCTAGCCTCTCCGGTGTCTGCGTCCCAGGGAAAGCGCAGCGTCGTCGCAGTGGAGCCCAAGGTTCGACCCACGCGCTCGTCGAGCTTAACCGTGCCTCGCCATGGATTGGTGTATTCCTGACTGTACTTGCGAAAACCTTCGCCCGCGAAGGGGATGACAAGGCCCTGTCCGTAAAGGTGCAGCAGCGCACTCGATGTCAGCAGATTCATCGAGGGCCCGGTTTCGTCGAGCGACGGCCCAGCGGGCACAGGGGAGGCCTCGGCAGCTTGAGCGGTCGCAGACTTGGTCTCGGCGCTCTGTGCGCCTTTGCCGCTGCAGGCGAAGAGAAGGGCGAACACCACCGTCATGAGGCCAGACGTACTTGCGGAAAAAGCGAACTTCGACATGCGCGGGTTTTACCCTTTTCGCAGATGCATCGCGAGCCCTGCAAGAGCGGTACCTGCGCGGTCCTATCTCGACTATGATGAGTCCTCACCGAGGGACTTCATGTTCTCCCGTTTCGCTCGCGCCCAGGATGCCTCTTCACGAACCGTTCGGTCCGCCCTCATCGGCGGTACGCTGCTATTGGCGTGGGCTCTGTGGTTCTTTCTGGCGCGCGTCTCGCTCTACGAGACCAGCCGACAGGCCAGGATTGAGGTGGAGGACGCTCCCCACGACGTGGATGCTCCGGTCGCAGGCCGCCTGCTTCAGACCAACCTCGTACTCGACCAGCAGGTGAGCGCAGGCGATGTGCTCATCGAGATGGACAGCGAGGCGTGGCGCCTGGAGAGGCAGGCTGAGCAGGGCAAGGTGTTGGCGGTCGGGCCACAGATCGCTGCGCTCGAACGCGAATTGTTGTCCGACGAGGAGGCGCTGCGTGGCGAGGATCGCGCCTTGGTGGCGGAAGTGAGCGAAGCCCGAGCACGCCAGCGCGCATCCGATGCGGTGGCGCAGCTCAAGGCTTCGGAGCGCGAGCAGGTCGAATCGTTGCACAAGCAACACGTGGTGGCCGACGTCGAGCGCCAGCGCACGCAAGCCGACTACGAGAGGCAGACGGCAGAATCCCAGGCGGCGCGAGCCCAGGTCGGCCGCCTAGGAACGGAGGGGGTGGTGCGAAAGAGCGATCGGCGCGCCAAGATCGCGCGTCTCGAGGCTGAGATCGCCCGTTTGCAAAGTGTACAGGCCGAAGCCGAGTCGCGCATACGCATCCTCGACCAGCGTATCGAGCTGTTCACAGTTCGCGCGCCCGTATCGGGACGCATCGGACACACGGTCAGTCTGCAGGCGGGCGCGGTCGTGGCAGCCGGCACCCGTCTTTGCACCATCGTTCCCTCAGGCAACCTGCGCGCGGTGGCCTACTTTGAGGCCGCCACGGCCGCGGGTCGAGTCAAGCCAGGTCAGGCCGCGCGCCTGCGTCTCTTTGGTTTTCCATGGACCAAGTTCGGCGTGCTCAGAGCCCACGTAGAACGTGTCGGCACGGAACCGAGGGAGGGCCTTATTCGCGTGGAGCTAGAGCTGGACATCGCGCAAAAATCGCGCATTCCCGTCGAGCATGGTCTACAGGGTAGCGCCGAAGTCGAGGTGGAAAAGGTCGCCCCGGTGGCGTTGGTACTCGACGCCGCTGGACGCTATTTGATGAAATCGGGCACGACCGCAGCTCTGGCAGTGCCAGCCCCAACGCCGGTCCCATCCCGATGAGCCAGTGCGGACTGAATCATGACGGTTAAGCAAGACGGCGCGGCATCGACGCGCAGGTTTCTGGCTCCCGAGGCGATTCAGACCTCGAACATGGATTGTGGCCCAGCGACCCTCAAGTCGCTGCTGTCGGGGTTCGGCATCAAGGCCAGCTACGGACGTTTGCGTGAGGCCTGCCACACGAGCGTCGACGGAACTTCCATCGACACTCTCGAGGATCTGACCAACGCCCTCGGCCTCGAGGCAGATCAAGAGATGATGCCCAGGGAGCATGTGCTGTTACCTCAGGCGGACTGCCTGCCGGCCCTTGTGGTTACGCGGCTGCCATCCGGGCTCACGCACTTCGTGGTGGTGTGGCGGATCGTCGGCGCTTGGGTCCAAGTCATGGACCCTGGGCGCGGGCGGCGCTGGATGAAGCGGGAAACCCTCGAACGCGACCTCTACGCTCATGAAAGCGAAGTCGCGGCCGGTGATGTCGCGGAGTGGTTGACCTCGCCTTCGTTCGTCAATCCCTTGCGCTTTCGCATGCAGCGATTGCTTGGACGAAGCGTGGCGAATCGGACCCTCGACGCGGCCGTGCCGGAGGGCTGGAAGAAGTTGGCGTCGCTCGACGCCGCCCATCGCGCAACTTCGCGGATGGTCGAGCAGGGTGCCATGTCTCCCGCGCGGGCCGCGGACGTGTTCCACCTTCTCTTGGCGTCGACGGAAGGGTGTGCGCCGAACATGCTGATTCCCGACGAGCTGTGGACGGTTCGTCTTGTGGCCCCGGCGAATGGCGCCAGCGAAACCTTGGTGGTTCGTGGGGCTGTTGTCCTCAAGGTCACGGGCACTGGCACTCCGTCCTCGGACTTGCCTCCTGAGCTTTCGGCTGCGATTCACACCGCCGAGACGGGCCCTGGGCGCAGGCTCGTCCAGCTTTTGCGCGCGGACGGGCTCATGCGCGCGTTGCCGCTCCTGGCCGGGCTCGTCGTGGCCGGGCTGGGTAGCGTGGTCGAGGTCTTGCTCTTTCGGGGCGCGTTCGACATCGGCCAGCGTTTGGCGGTTTTCGAGCAGCGGCTCTTCGCGGCGCTGGCATTGCTCCTGCTGCTGGTGGCACTTTCTCTGGTCGAATGGCCGGTCGCACGTGGTTTGTGGGATGCGGGACGACGTCTCGAAATTCGCCTTCGCCGGGCTTTCTTGCACAAGCTGCCCCGCCTCGGCGATCGCTACTTTCAAAGCCGG
>Ga0265342_10004088_pt1 | contig 11630 bp, 11 predicted proteins | sample 4CB327metaG_FD_203125 | JGI IMG/M metagenome (GOLD analysis project Ga0265342, IMG submission 203125) | Rhizosphere microbial communities from Carex aquatilis grown in University of Washington, Seatle, WA, United States - 4-CB3-27 metaG | ecosystem: Host-associated > Plants > Roots >...
TTACCGATGCCGATGAAGTTGCCCAGCGCCCGTTCGGGGGCCAGCGGTTCCCCCGGACCTGCTATGCCGGCGACCGGACCGGCCACGAGATGATGGTCACGCTCGTGGAGCGGCTTGACGGTACGGGTGTCGCCACCCTGCAGGAATACACGGTCATTGACCTCCTGAAAGACGGCGACCGGGTTATCGGGGCGATGGCACTTGACGAGAAAGGAGACCTCGTGATCCTCAAGGCGGACAGCACGGTCCTTGCAACGGGTGGCGGGACAAAGGTCTATGATATCTCCACCAACTCATCGAGCGGGACGGGCGACGGGTTTGCGATCGGGTACCGGGCCGGGGCCGAACTGATCGACATGGAGATGATCCAGTTCCACCCGACCGGCGCAGTATTCCCGTACGATGCCCGGGGCCGTCTCGTGACGGAGGCGGTCCGCGGGGAAGGCGGCCTGCTCCTCAACAGCAAAGGCGAGCGGTTCATGAAGAACTACGACCCCCGGCGGATGGAACTCTCGACCCGGGACGTGGTTTCCCGGGCGATCGCAACCGAGATCCAGCAGGGCCGGGGGAGCAAAAACGGCGGGGTATACCTCGATGTCACCCACCTGCCCCGGGAGCAGATCGAGAACAAGCTGCCGGTGATGCTCGAGCAGTTCCTCAAGTTCGGCGTGGACATCCGCATGACGCCGATGGAGGTTGCCCCGACCGCCCACCACGTTATGGGCGGCCTCCGGATCACGACCGAATGCCGGACAACCCTGCCGGGACTGTTCGCGTGCGGGGAAGTGTCCGGCGGGGTGCACGGTGCAAACCGGCTCGGCGGCAATGCCCTTGCGGAAACGCAGGTCTTCGGCCGGCGGGCCGGGGATGCGGCAGGCCGGGAGGGAAAGCGGCAGAAGAAAGTCGACGAGGATCAGGTGAAACGCCAGTTAGATCGGCTCGACCGGTTCATGCATGGCACCAAGAGCCCGTCGCGGGTCCGGATGCTCCTCCAGCAGGCAATGTGGGAGGGGGCGAATATCTTCCGGACCGAACCCGGGCTGAAATCTGCCCTCGCTGCAACGGGCGTCCTTGCCGACAAGCCCCTCAAAGCTGAAACGTCCCGCAACCTTGCGGAGTGCTGTACTGTCGAGAACATGTGCCTGACTGCCTCGCTCATCTGCCGGTGTGCCCTCCTGCGGGAAGAGTCCCGCGGGGCCCACATGCGGACGGATATAAAACAGTCCTACGATGCCGAGCACTCGCCGTTAGGCCATACCTTCATCTCGAAGAAAGGGCAGGGGATCGAGAAACGGGAGATGCAGGCATGAAAGACCTGACCGTAACGATCAGGCGGTTCGACCCGGAGAAGGACAGCGAGCCCTGGTACCAGACCTGCGCCGTAAAGGTGAATGACGGCGCCCGCGTCCTCCACGTACTTCATGCTATCCACGATACCATCGACCCCACGCTCTCGTACCGCTATTCCTGTGCATCGGGCCAGTGCGGGTCCTGTGCGGTCCGGGTGAACGGGGAGCCGGTACTGGCCTGCATGCATGAAGCAACGGACAGGAGCCTGATCGAGCCGATCAATATTACGGTCAAAAAAGATCTGGTCACTGACCTCCTGCCAAAACTGGAAGAGATAGCAGCGATCATCCCGGGAAAGGAGACCGTCATACCAAAGAAGCGGGATATCGATGCGATCAAACCCCTGCGGACCTGCATCGAGTGCCTCTGCTGCCTCTCGGTCTGCCCGGCCGTGGACGTAACAAAGTTTCTCGGGCCCACCGCCATGCGTCAGGAGATGCGGCTCGCCCTCGACCCGCGTGACAGCGGCGACCGGATCTCCGATGCGGTCCGGGACGGTCTCTTCACCTGCACGAGCTGCCAGGCCTGCTGGAAGGTCTGCCCCAAGGAGATCGAGATCCCCGGCAAAGCGATCGAGAAGCTCAGGGCCCGTGCCAACAAGAAGGGTCTGACACTGCCCCGGCACCTCGAAGTCGCGGCACTCATCAAAGAGACCGGCAGGAGTGTCCCCCGCACAGCGGAATCGTTCCTTGAAAAAATAGGCGGGACCATCGAGCCGTACGGTCCTGTGAGAGCAACGGTCGGGTTCTTTATCGGCTGTATGTACAACCTCCGGCAGCAGCAGTCGGCGCTCGACGCAATGGAAGTGCTCCGCAGGAACGGGATCCGGGTCATCATCCCGAAAGAGCAGGTCTGCTGCGGCTCGCCGCTCCTCCGGACCGGGCAGCCCGACTACGTTGAGACGCTCAAGCAGCGTAACATTGAGACGTTCAAATCGCGGGGCATCGACACCGTCCTCACCATGTGCGCCGGTTGCGGTTCCACGCTCAAGAATGATTATAAGGAAAAGCCATTCAACGTCATCGACATAAACGAGCTCCTCACGCAGCTAGGTATCGAGCCTCCCGCAAAACTTAATATCAGGGCCACGTACCACGACCCCTGCCACCTCCTGCGGGGCCAGGGCGTCCGCGACCAGCCCCGGGAGCTGGTCCGGCAGGTCGTCGATCTCGTGGAGATGCCGTCCATCTGCTGCGGGAGCGGCGGCGGGGTCCGGTCCGGCAATCCTGACGAAGCAGCAGCGCTCGGGAAGCGGCGGGGAGATGAGATCAGGAAGACCGGCGCGGAAGTTGTCATCACCTCCTGCCCCTTCTGCGAGTTCCATATTGCCGGCCACACGGACAAGCCGGTGAAGCATGTCGCAACGGTTTTGTTAGAGGGGTACCGGGAGAAGGATAAACAGAGGGCATGCTCAAAGAACTGAGCTTGTGGTTATCAAATTCGGCAATTTTTTCCTAAGAATCCCGGATATTCCGATGATGCTGGAACGGTTGGGAAAATTGAATGTGCCGGCCCTATCCAGTATGCGGCTCTGTTTGCCCGGATAATGACAAATATCTTCAATGATCCGATGGTGCGAAAAATATTATTGGATAACTTTTCCAAATGCTAAAGCGCTCATTGGGAAGCAGATCTCCCATTTGCAAGAACAGGGAAGACCCGTAAACAAAGGCGATCCGGAAGAAATTGCGATTGCAATTATGGCGCTTGGAATTGGTCTCAAGGTTTTGTTGAATTTTATGGATCGGATTCGAACAGGGTTCGGAAGATCCGGGAAAATACGGTTCACCATAGAGTGTCCCATCCATCTGAGGGCAAGTAATAATGGTTTAGAGAACATGACAAGATGATAATAACCAGCAATTGGAAGACACGATCTTTTATCTTCGTCATGGAGACTTTCATTGATCTCGAAACCGTTCAATGACTGTGAGAAGGATTATTTCATCAATATTTCCGAACGTTGATTCACATCAGAAATAATAGAACACCCGATGGAATCCTTCAGAACCATTGTTATATGGAACTAGTTCGTATCATAACGCATCTTTTTGATATTTTGAGCGGTTTGCGGAAAACCGGATATTCTCAAAACATACCTTCTTTACCCATGACCATGACTTCTGCCTGGCAATCCTCCTGGAGAAATGCAGAGGAAACGCGCGGAGGATAGGAAAGTTCTGTTACGTTAACGGTCGATTGATGATTCATCCCGGTGAAATTCTCCCATCAACCGCCAACGAAAACACGACTGCAGGGCTATTTATATCAGGATTTTCCTATCAGTCCTAACCTCTGGCCGATCTCATACAACACATCAGAAACAATCTCCTCGCGGTGGGTGATATCGCCGATCCAGAACCGGATCGAGACGGTAGTACCCGATTGTTCAAGGCCGGAGAGCAGAACCCTTGATGAGAAATGTTCGGGACCTTTCTCCGGCAAAGACAATTCGTGCAGGCGGGACATCAGCATTTTTACCGGGGTGTCCACCGTATTTTCGGGTCGGATATTCGGCAGTATCTTCGGATGAGCGGCCAGTATTGCAAGGATAGTTTCGCGCGCCTGGGTAAAGGGAAGAGCCCGTGGAAGTGTAATGGTCACGGGGATCTCGATATAACCTGATAACGAATAATTGACCACCTTTGAGGATAGTAATGCGGAATTAGGCACGATAAAGAATCTGCCATCGCGATCTTTTATCGTCGTATGGGTAAATGTCATGTCCTGGATTTGTGCAATACCAGTCTCGGGTTCGTTACCGATCTCTACCCAATTGTCAAGTTCAACGGTATGATTAATCGCGATAATGAACCCTGCGAGCAGGTTTGAGATGATCTGCTGGGAAGCAAACGCGAGAGCAATACTGAGGATCCCCAGTGAGGCGAATGTAGCACTGACATCAAACCCGAGAAAAGCAAGGTCGCAGTAGTAAAGTCCGATCCCAAAAATTATGTATCCGGCGAATCTTGCTGTCCAGCGGGCGACCGATCGGCTGTATAATCGTGTCAGCGCGATAAAGACTGCCTTGTAACAAAGAAAGGACAGAAAAATAACTACGAGGATAGCCGCAATAAAAATAATGAAACTCTCGATGGTGACAGTACCAATGAGGATGTGCGTATCACTCATAAGTATCACTCAACGGTGATTAGTAAAAAAGCTGATCGAGGTATACGCCAACAGGACCGGCTTTCGATGCTGTTTTCGGGACACTCCCTACCCATTCCGGATTTTTGAGCCAAACCCTGGGTCCCGGAGATTGACAACGGGGCGGTTCCGGTGCCTTATCGGGAACTCAAAGAAAATGACGCCATCGACATCAACACCCGCCCGGAATTTAAAGAGTCCCGATGATGCACCAGAACCCGTAAGAATAACCTTATGCGCAGGGTTATGTGCGGGGTCAGATGGGAAGTATCGCCAGGGTTGTTTTTAAAAAAAATGTGCTCTGGAGAAAACATTTTTTTATGTGAAATATTGCCCCCCTCTTGCGCCAATGCGTCCCCCGTTGGGAGATGCTGATGGTCATCAGACCCGAAGCAGGAGAAGAACTCGTCAGAGTTCTTCGACCCGGGGCGCAGTGCGATGACCCCCGAATCAGGTTGCAGGTAGTACGTCGTCATCGCAATGGGGGATGCCCCAGTGGCGGGGGCGAAGCCTCCGAGAGCGTCTGAAATAATTGAGAGGATTTCTCCCGAGCAAAAAAATTTAAATGCTTTTTAAAAAATCCGGCCAAATCTTTCCGGCCCGCCTATTCTTTCCACTCCGTCATCAGGTACTCGAACGCCTCGAGCGCTACCTTCGCCCCGTCACCGGCCGCGATGATAATCTGCTTGCTTTTGACATTCGTTACATCCCCAGCCGCAAAAACGCCCGGCGCGCTCGTCCGGCCATTGATATCGACCACAATCTCCTTCTTCCCGTTCAGGGCAACGAGCTCAGCTACCATGTCAGTGTTGGGCAGCCAGCCGATCTCGATGAACACCCCGTCAAGAGCGACCTTCTGCTCATTCCCCGCTTCATCCTTGATCGTGACGGCAGACAGGAATTTTTCCCCCTCGAGGGACGTGATCTGCGAGTTTGGGAGTACGGTGATATTCTTCCTGTTTTTCATCAGGTCAACATAGACCGGATCGGCCCGGATCGTGCTGCGGACAATGAGACTGACAGACTCGGCGATATCGCTCATCTCCACAGCGGTCTGGAGTGCGGAGTTCCCGCCCCCGACAATGGCAACTTTCTTTCCTTTGTAGAGCGGCCCGTCGCAGGTGGAGCAGACCGAGAGCCCGCGGCCGAGGTACTGCTCCTCGTTTGCAATGCCGAGCTTTCTCGGGCGGTTGCCCTGCGTGAGGATGAGAGCCTTTGCCTTCACTTCTCCATCGGAAATTGTCCTGACGATGAAGAGGTTTTCCTCTTTTCTTATGCCGGTGACCCGGTCGAGCTCGAGCCGGATATTCAGGGTGCGGACCTGCTCCTCGAACTTCTTCATCAGCTCCTCACCCGTGACCACCCGGTAGCCCATGTAGTTCTCGATCGCCCACGATTCCAGCGCCTGGCCCCCGACATTCTCGCTGATGATGACCGTCTTTAACATCTTTCGTGCGCAGTAGACCCCGGCGGTAAGCCCTGCCGGGCCTGCCCCGACGATCACCACGTCATTCACATCTTCGGGAGTTGCCTCGCCAAACAGCTCGTTCAACCGCTGGGAATCGAACCCGACAATCACCTCGTCATCAACAACAATGACCGGGACCCCCCGCTGGCCGGAGAGCCCGATCATCTTCTCTGCCGCTTTGCTGTCCGCCCCGACATCGATGCTCTCATACGGTACACCATGTTTGTCCAGGAAAGCCTTGGCCATCCGGCAGTACTGGCAGTACTGGGTTGAATAGACGGTGACGGTACTCATCATGGCAGAAAGGGCATGGTAAAATAAAAAGATATTGCCCTTGACAACGGTCGTGCAGGGCACCGGTTATCGCAATGTTCTTTTTGGACAAGCCCCAATATACCCCTGAGCCAGCATGATGAACGCCATGCCTTTTCCGCGGGGTATGCGGCCATATATCCTTCTCTGTCTTTTCCTCGTACTCCTGACCTGCGGAATACCGGTGTATGCCCAGAACCAGGTTGTCGCACCTGAACCGGCGCTCTACCTGAACTTTGATGAGGGCAGCGGGAATTTTGCACTGGACAGTTCAGGGAATGGAAATGCCGGGACCCTCTATAATGCATCCCGGATCGAGAGCGGGGGATGCGGCCGGGCATTGTCGTTCTCAAACCCTGACAGTTACGTTGCGATCCCCTTCAGGGTCCTGAATCACCCGTCCCGGGAGATCACCGTATCCACCTGGTTTTATATCGATAATTACACCTCGGCACCACTCGTCTCGGGATATCACAACGGGGGCTACCAGCTCGGGTTTGCTGACGGGAATGACCTGTGGTGGACCCTGAACCTTGAGAAGAGCGGGGATGTTTCCGTACCGGTACAACACGAGAATATCGCCCTCGGCCAGTGGCACCAGGTCACGGGAACCTATGACGGGAGCACCATGAAGATTTACCTGGACGGGATCCTCAGGAACCAGGCTGACGCAACGGGTGCGATCCATTACGAGGATAATAATTATATCATCCTTGGCGCAGACGCCGGCGCGTCAGACATGCCGGGGGAATGTCCTCATTATTTTTCCGGGGGCCTTGACGAAGTCAGGATCTATCCGTCAGCTCTGACCTACAGCCAGATTATGGATGATCGTTTCCAATGCATCGAGGGGGCGAGGTCACCGCCAGCGGTTATTCCCGTAAAAACCGTACCAGGCCCTTGTGAGTCCGTAACCGGTTCTCTCAGGCTGGGGATGAATGAGACCGCGGTCCGGGTCCTCTCATTTACGAACAAGACCGTAAACGGGACCTGGCAGGTCTCCCAGCAACCGGGATCCATCCTCAGCGCACAGGTATACGATTCCTATATGAAAGCCTACCCGGATGCATGGTACCTGGAGATTGCCGACGAACAGGGGAAACCGGCACGCACGATCGCATTCCCGGGCAGGAACAATGCACCGGCTGAGGCGATACTGCCCTCAGGCAATGCAACCGTCACGGTGAGATACTTCAGCGGTGGCGAACGGTTCCCGGCCACAGCCGTTCTCCAGCTGGAAAGCCACCCCACCGTGAATCACCGGCCGGCTGAGCCCGGAAACATCCTGGAAAACCCGATCATTGTCATCTACTCTGCCTCGTGGGCAACCCTGGTCGCCATCCTCCTGGTCATGATATGGCTGCACCGGCGTAAAAAGGGCCCGAAAACAGATGGTAAGGAACCGGAATCCACGTCCGGTAAGGACAAAAAATTATAAGGTGATTTCCCGGAACTGTTTCCCGAAAACACCGCATATCGGGCACTTGTCCGGGGCCTTTCCGATCTCGATATTCCCGCATATCGGGCAGAGGAAGACCTTCTCCCTGCCGAGGTCAGTCCCGGCTTTTACTGCAGCCAGTGCTTTCGTGTAAAGACCGGCATGGACCTCTTCGGCCTTCATCGCATGGGTGAAAACGAGCACCGCATCGCTGCGTTTCTCTGCTTCAGCTGCTCTGACAAATGCCGGGTACATGATGGTGAACTCGTGGGTCTCCCCGGCAATGCTCGCCTCCAGGTTCTTCGCGGTTGATTCAACAGCGGTCAGTACTTTTAAGAGCTTCTTTGCATGGATCGCTTCCGCTTCCGAGGCCGCCTTATACAGGACCGCTACGTTCCTGAACCCTTCTTCTGCAGCTTTATCCGAGAATGCCTGGTATTTCCGGTTGGCCTGGGACTCCCCGGCCAAGGCTTCTTTTGCGTTTTCCGTTGTTGCCATGAGAGAATAGTATGGAGAGATCTGTCTTAAAGATTCTTCATGGGATACAGGGCATTTCCCGGGACTGCAGGCCATATATTTTCATGGGGATAGTATGATGAAAATAAAAAAGAAACATTTTTGCCGCACCGCATACACATTATCAAAGGAACAGTTCCCCGCGGGGAATGTCCATTGAGTCTGATACCGGAGCCGCCATGAAAAAAATGAAGGATGTGCCGCAAAAAGACCGGCCGCGTGAAAAAATCGCCAGCAAAGGTGCGTCTGCACTGACGGATACGGAACTGATCGAAGCGATCATCGGCAGGGGTACAAAGAGCAGGGATGTCCGTGAGATCTCAAAAGATATCAACCGGCTCGTACTCGAGCGGGGAAACGCGATCGGTTATAACGACCTGCAGTCGATAGAGGGGATCGGTCCCACAAAGGCTTCCCAGATCATGTCCTGCTTCGAGCTGGGCCGGCGTTATTTCGGATCAAAAGATGCGGGAGCACGCGTGACAAGACCCGAAGACATTATCCCGCTGGTCGCACACCTGCGCGAGAAACGACAGGAGCATTTTGTCTGCATTGCCCTGAATGGCGCCGGCGAGGTGCTCGGGAACCGGACCATCACGGTCGGGCTGCTCAACCACAGCCTCGTGCACCCCCGCGAGGTCTTTGCCGATGCCATCACGGACCGGGCAGCATCGGTCATCTGTGTCCATAACCACCCGTCGGGTTCCCTGGAGCCCAGCAGCCAGGATATTGCCATCACGAGCCAGCTGAAGGAGGCCGGCTCCATTCTCGGTATCCAGCTGATCGATCATATCATCGTGACCCGGACCGGCCATGTGAGCATGAAAGAGCGGGGGCTGGTGTGACCGGAATTCTCTTCAAATGTGGCGGGAAAACGGTGGTATTACAGAACCGTAAACGAGTATCCGGACCATCCGGGTAGTTTTTTTGCATATTCCGCATCGGGGTGGCAGGTTGACCAGGAAAGTGAGTCCGCGGGCAAATCCCGGTACCTAAGGGCGCTCACGGTGCGAGGGACTCTCCGAGTGTCCGTCCTTTGGCATAGGCCGCATCGAGAAGATCCTGCCGGGTCCGGATATCGCGGATCGTATCCATATCGCTGATGAGGAGTTCATCGGCAAACTGACAGTCGATGATATCGCAGAACGCCCGGAGGGTCAGTTTCACACCAATGAATACTTCCGGAATATTCATGCCGGATATACAGATCACCAGGGACTTTCTCCGGGATCTGCTATCGGCAGCGACCAGCGGCTGGTTTCGCATGTATTTCGCCATGAAAAAGACCTGGAACCGGTCCATGAACGATTTCAGTTTTCCCGGGATCCCCATGGTCATGACCGGTGCGGCGATGATGAGACCGTCCATCTCCTTAAATTTCTGGTACATCTGCTGCATATCGTCGTCCATGATGCAGGTCTCGTGCTCTTTACAGAACATCATCTCCATGCATGCCTGGAAATCCAGCTTGTTCACGTCGATCTTCTCAACCGTGCAGCCGGCATCTGCGGCACCCTTAAGAGCCCGGTCCAGCAGGATTGCCGTATTTCCTTCAGGGACGGGACTGCCCAGAAGACCGATCACCGTTCTGGTCATACTACACCGTATGAAAAAAGACGCAATATAGTTTTGGAAGCTACACGAAAAAACACCCTACTACCCCCTTAAAATGTCAACGGGATTTGTACGAACACAACTCATATATATCTTTGACGTGAATGAGAGTTTTGGTGTTAAGAATGCCCGAACAAAAGACCTATAGCGCAGGAGAGAAAGTCGGCCCCGGCAAATATGTTTGTATCGACTGCGGAAAGGAACTGACTCTCGACAAGAGCGAGCAGGACCTCCGGAAATGCCCGTCGTGCGCCTGTGAAGAGTACCAGTGCTTCCCGATGACCCACATCAGGCCGGACGTCAAGACACCGGCTGATGCCAAGAACCCGCCAAAACGTGGCAAAAGCAACCTGTAATCCCCCATTTTTCCTGACGCAAACGTACCGCCAGATGAACACTGGTGCAGAAACGCCATCCGATATTCCTGTAATGCAGGCATCGGGGCGTTCATAAGCCAGGAGTTTTTCCATCCACGGAGGGTGTGAAATGGTGAATGTATCAAAAGAAGGGCAGATTTTCAAGTGCGAGATCTGCGGTAACGTTGTTGTAGTGAAAGAGGCCGGTGGCGGAGAACTGATCTGCTGCGGCGAACCCATGATCCTGGAGGAGTAAACCTATGGCAGTAAAAAAACCAGCAGTAAAAAAAGCACCGGCAAAGAAGCCGGCGGTATCGAAGACGGCAGGCAGGGACCTCAAGAGCCTTGAGAAGAAGATCGGTAAAGTGCCGAAGTTCTTTAAGGAACTGACCACGAATGAGCCCGAGATGTTCAGTCTCGTGATGCGGTTCGAACAACACATCTGGGACGATGGCAAACTCACGAAAAAGACCAAGAAACTGATCGCGATTGCCATTGCGGCAGCCATGCGTGACCAGCACGCGGTCCGGGCGCAGCTGGCCGGGGCAAAAAACCTCGGGGTCACCAAGGCAGAGGTCGAAGAGGCGCTCCGCGTTACGTTCCTCCTCTCCGGCATGCCGGCATACGTGTACGGCAAGGCCCAGCTCGATGAAGTGATGAAGTAACCGGAGGAGACTCCATGACAGAAGAGACCTGCACAGGTTTTCCGGCGCTGGGAGAGCCTGCGCCGGACTTTGAAGCGGAGACTACGCACGGTCCGATCAGACTCTCGGACCTGAAAGGGAAATGGGTGGTGCTGTTTTCGCATCCCGCCGATTTCACGCCGGTCTGTACAACGGAGTTCATGGCGTTTGCCGCGATCCACGATGAACTTGCGGCGCTCAACGTGAAGCTGATCGGGCTTTCCGTTGACAGCATATCAGCACACCTTGCATGGGTGCGCAACATCAGGGAGAAGATGGGTGTCACCGTCCCGTTCCCGGTCATTGCCGACCTGAACATGAAAGTGGCAACAAAGTACGGTATGATCCACCCGGCCATGAACCCGACTGCGGCAGTCAGGTGCGTGTTCTTCATCGATGACAAGGGAATTATGCGGGCGATGATCTACTATCCGCTGCAGAACGGGCGGTTCATGCCCGAGATCATCCGGCTGGTAAAAGCGCTCCAGACAACTGACAAGTACAAGGTCTCGACGCCGGCAAACTGGCAGCCGGGCGACAAGGTTGTCGTCCCGCCACCGAAGACCACTGCCGAGATGGAGAAGCGCTTAAGCGAAGGGTACGAGTGCAAGGACTGGTACCTCTGCTTTAAGAAGATCTGATCAGCCCGGGTTCATACACCGGGTAGTTTTTTTTTGGTCTGGAGAAAAACTGTTTCATAAGATGGTTGCCCCCCTTGCGCCAGCCCTGCCCCCGTCTGGGGC